>Ga0065711_1004781_pt1 | contig 35387 bp, 21 predicted proteins | sample Hoacrofraction12_FD_59098 | JGI IMG/M metagenome (GOLD analysis project Ga0065711, IMG submission 59098) | Hoatzin crop microbial communities from Cojedes, Venezuela - Epithelial fraction 12 v2 (version 2) | ecosystem: Host-associated > Birds > Digestive system > Esophagus > Crop | place... | reverse complement strand
GCCTGGACAAGGTCCTGTGCAGCCTGCTGTAGGTGACCCTGCTTCGGCGGGAGGGTTGGACTAGATGACCCACAGAGGTCCCTTCCAACCCCTACCATTCTGCCATTCTGTGATTCTGTGATCTCTTGTGCAACATTACCCTTAAAAAGTTACCCATTCTCCCCAGTTCATTTTTTTCATGCTTGCCTAGAAATTACAGCTAATGTTTAAGTTAATTTTTCTGTTATTTTGGTAACAGCTGTTCAGCAACGTGTGTTTTCTTAACCAGCGGTAAGAATAGAAGCAGAGTTTGTAACTTTGTCTGCATTAATAATACTTGTCAGATACAAATTGTAGGCACAAGTACCTAAAACACATCTGCCTACTGAAAAAACAGAGACAAATCCAAGCACACTTGATATCTTAAATGTTTGTAAGGCAAGCTATAAAGGCCAGAAAACTGCAAAACTACAAAAGGCCGATAAATTGCACCCACAGGCCAACATAAGCACGGGACCAAAGATGGAATTTCATTTTAAAAATAGAGATCAAATCTTTCTGCCATAGCTCCTCTTAAACAGAAAAGAATTAATTTTTCCAGGATAAAGCAAAGCATTATCTGACAAGCCAAGTTCACCACGTTCACCTTTGTAGATGTTAAGGATTTGAATCAGACTGACAGCAAGGAAACAGGAGTACGTAGCCATTCATCTCCAGCCAGCTTCATGAAGCCATGGACTCTCTTCAATGACATCCTACAGCTCTTCTTGTAACCTAGAAGAGGAATATAAGGGGAGAAGCCTAAGATCTGTCCAGTTATCAAGGCCTCCTACCTGGTATTGTCAGGGGAATTCTTTCAAATCAGAGAAACTTACACATTGCTCACATTTTTTTGTTTTGTTTTACTTTGTTTTTTGGGGAATTTTTTAGCTAATAACATTTTTTGAAATATCAAATGATCCTTAATTATATTTCATTTGAGTACAACTTCAAAGGCTCATTTGGGAAAAAAAAGGTTTTAAAATCCAACAAATTTTGAGATTGCAAGACCTTTCTCTTCTCTTCTCTTGTCCTGCACAGTAATGGAGAGATTAAGAAAAATACAATTTTAAGTCTAAGAAAGACGCAGAAAGAGATACACTCACCCAAATATAAACCAGGAATTAGGACGTCATCAGTGTAGGTATAAGGCTCTATTCTTACCGACTTGTTGGAGTGACTTCAGCTTCCCAAATGTATTTCTTAACCTGCAAGCATTTGTTTTCTTCTGTTGATATTTGTCCCTTGTGTTTAACTAAGTTTAAAAAGTCACTTGTGCCACATAACACAAGAATCTAAAGCTACAATTTTGTGGTTAGAAAATTTCTGTTGGAAATCTTGCATTCAGACCTAGCCAGGTACCTTGAGAAGAATATCATAAACAACAGGCTACAAGATTATCTTAACTTAAACAAAAAATTTCATCTTAGGTAAGATTGTTGAAAACAAAATTAAAACAATGTTGAAAACATTGTTTTAATTTTGACAGATTAACATTTTAAATGGGAGAGACTCCTGATCAGTTCTGCTGCTTCTTGCTGTTTCAATCAGTTTCTTTGTACTTTCAGATACAGGATAAAGTGCCTGAGGTCTATTCTCCTAAAAAATTTCATTCTTTTACTTCAAATAATCATTTACCTTTTGAGGAAATAAGTACAGATGACAGTGATTCTTGTTAAACCATATTTAATTAAAACAATAAGGAAAAGGTACTAATTGCAGAACACCATATGCCATGACCCAGAAGTCTTCAAAACAAAGGAACATGCATATTTGATGACACCTATGTAAAACTTCTCATTTATGTTTAGATTCATGTTCTGATTTTTTTTAATAGAAGAATTACTTCAAGCATTTACAATGTTAATCGCTTATTTTTTAAGAATAAAAGAATTTCATACACCTATCTAGTATATTATTTGGGGCATGAGGGTGGTAGTCAGTTCTTTTTAAGAGGTTACAAAGTCTTTATCAGATAAATAAAAATGATGGACAAAATAGCACTCAGACAGGAGGTTAGAAAAATAGAATCATAAAATCAATAGTCTGGGTTGGAAGGGAAATTTACAGGTCATCTAGTCCAACCAACCTACAATAAGCAGGGACATCTTCAACTAGATCAGGTTGCTCAGAGCCCCGTCCAACCTGACCTTGAAGGTTTCCAGGGATGGGACATCTACCGCCTCTCTTGGCGACCTGTTCCGGTGTTTTACCACCCTCATCAAAAAAAGTTTCTTCCTCACATCCAATCTAAACTTACCGTCTTTCAGTTTAAAACCATTGCCCCTTGTCCAGTCACTACAGGCCCTGGTAAACAGCCTTTCTCTGTCTTTCTTGTAAAGACCTTCTACGTATTGAAAGGCTGCAATAATAAGGTCTCCCTGCAGCCTTCTCTTCTCCAGTCTGAACTACCCCAACTGTCTCAGCCTTACCTCACAGGAGAGGTTTTTCAGCCCTCTGATCATTTTTGTGGCCCTCCTCTGTACCTGCTCCAACAGCTCCATGTCCTCCCTGGGCTGAGGGTTCCAGAGCTGGATGCAGGACTCCAGGTGGGGTCTCAACAGAGCAGAGTAGAGGGGAAGAATCACCTCCCTCGACCTGCTGGCCATGATTCTTTTGATGCAGCCCAGGATATGGTTGGCTTTCTGGGCTGTGAGTGCACACTGGTGGCTCATGTCCAACTTTTCACCCACCAGTGCCCCCAAGTACTCCTCAGGGCTGCTCTCCATCCCTTCACACCCCAGACTGTATTGATATCAGGGGTTGCCCCAGCCCGGGTGCAGGACCTTGCACTTGGCCTTGTTGAACCTTAGGAGGTTCACATGGGCCCACCTCTCCAGCTTGTCCAGGTCCCTCTGGATAGCATCCCATCCCTCAGGCATGTCGACCACACCACTCATCTTGGTGTCATCTGCAAAGTTGCTGGGGGTGCACTTGACCCCACTGTCTATGATGTCACTGATGAAGATATTAAACAGCACTGGTCCAAATACAGACACCCAAGAGACACCCCTTGTCACTGATCTCCTATTTTGAACATCGAGCCTTTGACCACTATCCTGTGGATGTAACCATTCAAACAATTCCTATTCCACCCAACAATCCACACACCAAATACATTTCCCTCCCATTTAGAGAGAAGCATGTTGTGGGGGACAGTGTCAAAGGCCTTACAGAAGTCCAGACAAAAGTATTTACTTTTGCGTGGAACTGAAATTAAATGTGAACATTCAAGTTTTGAAGTGTCCAATTTTTCATACAACTTTGTTATACACACATAACATACTAGATGATATAGGCCGGTATCCAGAACAGGACTCATCTGAGAAGTTAAAGACCTAGCAGGTTTGAGGCCCAACATCTCTACAGGATATAAAAAGTACATACAGAGAAAAGGGATAGCTAAAATCTGCTAGGATTTCTTGGAGAAATTTTCAATAACTCTTGGAAAATAGAACAAATTCAAAACCTAGGTGTTGAAAGCTCAATTTATTATCAGGTGCCTTTCAAACATCAGCCTTATTATAAAAAGAAAGCTCTTTTATATGAAAGACAAAAATTACTGTCAAAATAATAAAAACCTTGTTGGTTCTACAGTGTTTTTTAGTCAAGAAGATCAAATAATTTTCCAAGCACTTAATTAAAATTTATAGCATCTCTGAGAAGGAAGTTTTGCTAATCTCATTTTACACTTGGAGTCGCAAAGACACAAAATGGAAGTGAATTCTCTGCAAAGTCAGATTCATGTCCAGGTTGTAAACACATCCACATTGGTATGTTAGTGTAGTGATAGCATTCAGACACCTAAACAATGGTGTCTGGTGTCTTTTGCGATGGCTCCTGGCTCCTGCTACTGAATCAGAAAGGCAAGAGAAGTCTGTAAGTCTTAATATCTGTATTTGTCCAGGACATAAAATGGCACTGCCAGCTTAGGCTGTGCACCTCTGCACCCTGCACTGCACCCTGCACCTCTTTCTGGCAGAATATATGGGAGTGAGCTGTCTAAGTGTCTGCTATGGTCCGTGGACATCTAGGGGTCTTTCCAGTTTTCTCTAGCATAGGTGTTTACTGGCATTTGAAGTTCCCAGAGAATCTAAAATACATTCATGCAGCTAAGAGATCTGTCAGAGGACCTACTGGAGGCCTGCACTGCTGATTGGCAGATGAAGGCCAGTAAATTAATCAAAACCTAATCTGCACAGTCAGTAGCAGCTCCAGGGCTGTTCAGCTCATCCTGAAATGAATGATATCCTGAAACAAGATGAATGACTTCCCAAACTGTATTGGCTAGCTCTCTGTTGCGTATAAAGCCTATGTTGATCACGTACAATGTCTACCTTTATTGACTACAACTATATCCTAGACTCCATATAAATACGGGCTCTCATGCTCAGGCATCTACAATGTAGACCTGAATCTTGCTGCCAAGGCTCAAAGCAGTTCCTTAACTACAGAGGTCACTAGTGGCAGTCAAGCTATAGTTGCATAGCCAACCACCAGTTCATAAAGTCAAGTCCTGCATCATCTCCGTCAGCCATGTTAACCATGGCTGATATATATGCACTAAAGTGTTTCAAAGACTAGATACTTAAGTACATGCAAGTGAACCAAGCTGTCGGTTTCACGACTGACACTAGCAGCCTGTGCTCTTGACTGCTGCTTTGATGTTGCAATACATGAGCTCATAGCAACTTTCTCCCTTAAGGCAGGCAAGCACACCTTTGTCTGCTCACCACATATGCAAATAATCACTTCCTTAAATCTTGGTTAGACTGAGTCTTTCAACAGCTGGACAGAAGAAACCATGTCTGCTGTAATGACATATGAAATTTTAATGGAGCAAATCTGGTCTAGTACCTCATAAAATACATTGCTGAGGCCTAAGTTTTAGAAGGATCATTGGGAGTCCAAGTGATGCTAAATTTTTCTTTGAAATGTAACAATGCACTGATTTGAAAGTCCATCAACTTGACTATGAAAAAATGTCTTACGCACCTGGCAAAAATATGACATTTATAATATAGGATCTGGCATCAGAATATATGAAGAAGAAATAACGATTTTCTGCAGGTTAGCTCTATAACTACACTAAGAATATTGATTTTAAACTATTGAAAATGGATAGAAATGTAAGATTCTGAAAAAATGGTGATGATGTGAATCTAACTCTAGGGAGAGCTCTATTTGTGCTCTGGGGCATCTCCACAAAATTTATAGTCTACTTTGATTCTATACAGGAAAAGGAGAACATTGCTTTTTTACAAACTAATTGTCTCTTAAATGTAATTCTCTGTTACAACACCTTTGAAGATAAAGACTATTATGTAGAAATTAATAAAAATAATAATTATTAAAGTTATCTTCAGCTTAAGAGTAGGACCTTGTGAGAAGGGATCTTGTTAAAATCAGTAGCATCAGGTTCTTGCTTGACTAAGGATGAGTCACGTGACTGAGAACACGTGATTTAATGTTTTACTATTTCCTCATTACTTTTAATGCCGAAATATAAAAGTGGTAGTGCGTTTTATTTATTTGACTTTGCCTCAGGCTTTGAGACTAATAATAAACAACAGTGATGACAGATACCATCATTCTATTTGATGAGGGATCCCTTATCAAATGAAGAACTGATAAATAAGGAAATGAATGCAATTCCTTTGAAGAACTCTAATCTGCTATTATTAAACAAAATTATTTTTAAAAGCTGGACAAAAAAATGTACATCTGCATACTAAATTGGAAACCAGGCTTTTCACACAGGCCTGGTCACAGGGCAACCAAGATCCAGAGAATGATTAAATGAAGCAGTGCTTTTTTTTAGCTAAATGCGCTATTTATCAAACAAACATAAAAGTTGATGATTGTTAAACATTACTAAGCAAATCCCAGGTATCACATACCAGACCAGCAGTCTGGATGCAAAGAACAGCCTGCAGCAGAATTTTCATAAGCATGATCATAGCTTAGATATACTTTGGTTGAAAACTCACTTCAACAAAACGTTTCAAATATATGAAGCAATAATAAAAAAAAAAAATCTAACCGGTCAAAAATAGAATTACTTTACGATAAACGAAAGTTCAAGAGTTACAAAAACTAAAATACTGAAAATTATGCGAAATTAGCCCCACCGTGAAATAGGTCACTTTCCTCAAGAATTTCTCATGTCATTCAATCAAAAGCAAGTCTCTAACAAAGTACATTCAAAATCTCTAAATGGTGCAAACATAGCATGACGTAAAAGCCATACATTATCTAGATCCCAGTTTAGGCCCTTGATATTTTATATTCTTTTATATTCTTTCAATCTGGATCTTGTTTCAGTGTTGCCAGACATACTCCAAGAGGCAAGTAAGTTTTCCTTAATGCATGACAACTCCAGAGGCACAGAATATCACAGTAGAAAAAACTGTTATTCATGCTGCTCATGCTATAAACTCTTTCTTCCTCCAAAACTAACACAATTTGAAAAGTGCATTTGCTGTATTACTATATTCGGATAACCTGAAATATTGCAGGGACAGAGTAAGCCATTTGAATGCCTTGATTCAGTGAAAGGATTATTCTACTATATCTCTCCATGAAATCATTATACCTTTTTTTTATAGAATTTACAAATTTACAAATTTAACGTCATGCAGTGCCTTGGCATAGTTCTAGTGTGCTGAGAACTGCAAATGTTCAGCCTGGTGAAAGAACTGGGTGCTAATTCATTACCTTCCAGTTTGTATGTATTCTCTTTAGATCATTGTTTTGGTCTCTGGCTTCAGACATTTTCTGCAAAATGGATTAATGTAGACTATAATCTCTTGATATAAGCAGGAGTTTAGTATGTTACTGAATCACAGAATCACAGAATGGTAGGGGTTGGAAGGGACCTCTGTGGGTCATCTAGTCCAACCCTCCTGCCAAAGCAGGGTCACATACAGTAGGCTGTAGAGGACCTTGTCCAGGCAGGTCTTGAATATCTCCAGAGAAGGAGACTCCACAACCTCCCTGGGCAGCCTGTTCCAGTGCTCCGTCACCCTCAGAGGGAATAAATTCTTCCTCAATGTTGTTTGTTTTCAGTTGTTAAATTTACCATTGCACACCTGAAGATCTCTCAAAAGGAAGAATTGAGAGGGAACCAGGAAGGGAAGGCAGCCTTCCAGCAGTGAGAAGAACTTGGAGCCAGAAAGATCATAAATTACATTTGTAATACTATATTGTAGCTTCTGCCTTGATTCTGACCTTTCTTGCACAAATGTTGGTCAAGTAAATTAACATTTGGATGGCACTTTCAGCAAAAGACTTCTACTGATGATTAAATGGATATACATGTCTCTCTATAGTCATGAATTATGGATAACTATAAGGCACACTATGTGTCAACGTAACACCTTTTGGAAAATATTTTGTGTAATATCCAGCAATAATATAATTGATGGTGTAAACCACATGCTTACATATTCCTTACAGCTAAGGAGCAAACTGATCAGAGCATTCATGGTGAACTAGGCAAGCAGTGGGCAGGCAAATTCAGTACTATTTAAGAGACCAGAGAATAAAGAAAGGGAGGTGAAACAACGGTTAATAAAAGGCTTCTGGATGGGTGGGAAGACTCTCCTTATCTTCCACGCTCTTGATTGTTACTTTCTTCCCATATATTTTGCTTGCAAATTATGTTTTTTTTCCACTCAGCTGAATGAAAAATGAATGCAAGGTTGTCTGCACTTTATCACAGGCACCTGTTTTTGGACCAGATTATAAGTGGGTTAAGTCTTATCTCATACTCAAGTCAGGATATTTGTTATTTATTACAGTGGAGCTAGGACTCTGAATGCCTAATTTACAAGTCTACATAATTTCTAAAATAGACCTCAATTTTCCATGACATTTACATTTTCTTATTTTATGTTGATTTTGATACAAGGTTTAGGGTCTCCTGATTACCCACATGAACAACTTTCTGCAAGAAGTAGAGCAGATCAGTATTTTGTAGAATTAAAGTTTAGTTTCTATTTGAAAAGGGTTTTTTTTTTCACAGAAAGCAGCTATATTCAAAAAACAGAAGACACATTCCTGTCCCTTTTCTGATATATGACAAATTCATAAATACTTTTTATTGCATTCTTTTTGCCTTATAAATGTTTTAATACATGGAGTCTGACAACTTCTACATAACTTTATGAAATGCTCCTGAATATTAAGAATAATTTTTCACATGGTTTAATCTTGTAAAAACATACAGAATTAACAGCACATTGTTTCAGTTTGAATCCAATCCATAAGACACACTTGCCACTGAAATATACTTTTGAAGAGGAGATTTGAAGAGTAATTACTTACTAAACTCTACTTCAACTGACATAAAAATAGGAAGACTGACATGTACCTTTAACAGGATAGTACAGAAATTCTGCACATGAACGATCAAAACTACTGTTAGCAGCTAAAGGAAACCAAAGTTGCCGGGCTTCAGCCAGGTGGGCAACCGCTTCTCCAAGAGTGGATTCTGTTGAGAGGGGAGCTGGAGACTATTCTAGCATTCCCTGAGGGGCTTAAGATTCATGTATAAGTTAAACAATCAAGTCAAAAGCTGATCATGTCACCTGTCAAAGCCTTTATCTGACAAGATAGTAATGTTTTGATAGTAGTTCATTTTTAGAAGAAGCTTAGACTCCTCCAACCCTTAAACTAGAAGGAGATGACACAATAAAAGTGCACATTGCCTCACTTGCACTGACTATTTAGATAGCGTGGAGTAAGGACCGATTAGTTCATATAGCTGGACCATATACCTTTGCCTTCTAGCTGTGAAAAGTCTAGTAGCCTTAAAGAACTAAATCAAGACTCTCTAACAAGAGAGGTTTCTGTGGAAGCTATAATCAGAGGCCAAAAATCCAGGAATGAAACCCTGTCATAACTAACCGAAGAAACACATGTTCAGATTTGGTCTCCTGAAGAGAATTTCAGTGAAAGATTATGCAGACAGTAGCTATAAAGAATATCAGAATTTCAGTGCTGGAGCCCATACAAATTCTTTCAGATGGTTTAACATTTGCATACTCTTCAGTTTGTTGCAGATTAAATTGTATGTGGAACCCATCCTACTCAGTTTAGGCAATGCTTAACTGAAATTGCAGGTGCATTGCTTCAGAGAATGATCCAGGACAGCTAACACAACTGTCCAAATTTCCTACAATAGTCTTTGGAGACTTTGAAGTAAATCTGAAGATCAGCAGAAAATAAAGCTGTGTGCCCAACAGAGGCATTTGTCTCTCTCCATCGAACATAGGTGCCTCCAGAAGACGATATTGCCCCCACTTCAGTTAAACCAGCAATATTCAACGTAGGTAACTCACTCTCGTTGTCCTCAGATAACAGGAGCCCACAATGGGAAGGTAATTTCTACTTTTCAGCAGTCTCATGAATATGGCTGGAGCTCTCCCTGGGGACACGAGACAGAGGAAGATTAAGCCTGTGCATTTCCCATGTTCCAAGCCAGTGCCCAAACCACCAAGGAACCAAGAACTGTGGATAAGGATGTTTTCTCCTCTTCTCTTAGCACTAAGCTACCAAACTACAAGGCATGTTTACTGAAGTGACATAATCCAACTTCAAGAAAGGGTCACCTGCTATATCCTACGGCCTGTTAATCAGGACATTCTCCAGCATTTTGGAGATGAGGCTTCAATACCCTGCTCAGACTAAATCAAGTCAAAGGTTACCCAACTCCTTTATGATTGTTCAGACTTCTTGTCTACTACACATTATTGCCAAAACCCAGTGCTAGCATTATAGAACATTTTTAGAGTTCAGATACCTGTATACCTAATCTTGGTTCACAATCCATTTGTTGGCAGGGTTTTAAGGGCATACCTCCAGAACTTCTAAACAGTCATTACTGACTTCCTTTAAGCATCCTAGATATATTCCAGCTTAGCAGGGAGTCACCTAATGAAAGCTGCCATGTAAAAAGTTAAGCAGTCTTTGAAAACAGTTGACCATAGCTGTGATGGGTATCAGGTGCCTGTGTACTCCAGCTATATTTAAGCCAACTAGAAACCATCTATAGTTGGTTTGAATTCAAGTGGCTTTCACACTTCGAGGTTTATTTTTTTTTTCCCCTATGAAACATCTGGCTTTTGCATATACATTATTATTCCTTTTTGGAAATAAACAGTTAAAACGCAAGATAACTTTATCCACAGCAGAAACACATTCAAAATCGCAACAAACACTTTGCTTCCGTCAAGCCTGCATACTGCTATTCCACGCTGTCTTGCTAGCTAGCTAAATCTTGTTATGTAAGTATCCTCTGTGATTCCCAGACCTTCCTGAATGGAACTCTATTAAATTTAAATTTAATAGCTTCTTAAATATTTAAATTTTAAGTAAATATTTAAATCCTGGTGAATGATCAGGATCTGTCCTTTCATCTCAGACTTCTGTCATGGTCTTAATAGATGACTCAACACCTGTTTATACAGGTTCTTCTTCCTGTGTTTTGACATCTGCTAACCCACTACTAAACCTGCTAGTAATTCAGGAAAACATATCAATTCTCCTGTCACTTTTTCTCTGTGCTGACGCTATCTTGGCATTACCTTTTCCATAATCTCTTGCCAGAGTGTTCATTCGGTCTATGGCCTTTACCTGTACCCCCAATCACTGCACCTTCATTCAAGTGTTGGCAGTGCAAGGACAAACAAGAAAAACAAACAAGAAAAAGTTTTACAGTTCAGATTTATTTTTTTTTTAGTGTTGCCTTTGTAGCAGTAGGTGCAGGAAAAAAAATTTTGAAACACATATCTATATACCTGTATTTATTATTTTTATCAGTTCTTTCAGCCACTAAATAATCTAAGTTCTTACCAGGTAACTTGGCAAAAGTACTGTCTTGAAACACTCAAAAAATGAAAAACAAAATAAAATATCATACAAACTTGATTCATCATATAAAATAACAGAAAATGTCATCAATCTTACTTCTGGACCTGTTTCATTAGCTTCCTCAATTCCGAGGGAATGAGAGCTGTAATGAAGATGACCCACAGAGGTGCCTTCCAACCCCTACCATTCTGTGATTCTGTGATTCTGTGATTCCAGAAGGAAAAAGGAAAAAATATTTTAAGTTCTGTTATTCACATACATTATTTTACAATCTGGAGAGTTTTACATATTTTGTGCAATACTTGGCACAAAAAGTCCATAATTCAGAGCACAAGATTCTCTTACTAACAAGAATAGCAATGGTAATAAAAATTCCTGAAGAAGAGTTTTATCTTGTGCAAACTCTGACCAAGAAGTGTCAGGACTGGAAATGCTATGGACTACTCCAGTCCAGATCTGCAGGAGATAATTAACTGCAGAGTTAACAGCTTTGGCTAGTCTGGAGGCAATGTCATGCAAACTGCTTCTAGGACCTGAGCTATCAGCTTTCTTTTGAAGTGGGCCAGAACCAAAGCAGAAATCCCAGCCTGATCATCTTGTTGTCTAGACATACGCCAAATGGTCAGCAGCACTGAAATTTCCACCTGAACTTTTTTTCAGCTCCAGGTGTGTGTAGTTTTAAGGTTTTCATATATGTCATAACAAAGTAGCAGCACATCTCTTAAGATGTTTAGTTGCCAACACCTTCCTCATAAACTAGACATACATTTCACAACAAGCTTTTTTCCACTATTTCATAATGGCTGATATTCCCACATATTCCATACATAGAGGTATCAACTTCAAGATGTGATTTCAAATTAGACATATATTTCACAGCTTGCCATAAAAATATCCACATATTTTGTAGAAGACTAAACCCCAGACCCCTACCAAGTGTGCTTCTGTTTCCTGCTAAGATACCTGTTGTATATGAATTTCGTATTTTCTCCATCCTTTTCCTACTAAGTGATTAATAGTTTTTCTATTGATATTCTTATCATTCTTCTGCTGAACTGCAGCTAAATACTGACCAGTTTCAAACATAGGTAACTAAATCTAAGGATTTTAGAAGTAATACGCTCTGGCATTTACACTCTTCACACTGAGATCTTAAACTGAGTTTAGAAACACAAAGGTATCCTAGGCTAAATAAAGAACCAGCATTTGGTAAAGACTTACTCTTGCCTTCGTGAATGCTTCAATGAGCCTCCCAACCCCCTTCTCCCAACAGCATTCAAGAATCTCTTTTACTAGATTCTATATACAATCTAGATTTTTCACTAGATTTACTAAAAAACAATATCTGAAACACTTTATACAGAATGCAGCACTTCATGATCTTATCATATCATATTATCACATCACTGTAAGGTAATATAATTAAAATTATACACCATAAAATAATAACAAAGCATAATGTAACATAGCATAATAAAACATAACATAACAAAACACAACATGTAATAATTTTACTTGTAAACGCTGCTATCAGTCTGAAGGTACTATGTTGATAACTAATCAAAGATAGTTTTATCCAGTAGTCTTCAACACAGAATGTAAGCTATCACTTCACAGAATCACAGAATGGTTGCGGTTGGAAAGGACCTCGGAGGTCATCTGGTTCAACCCTGTCCCTGCTTCAGTTGTATCCTTCTGGATTGCAGTGACCAAGGGTTGTCCTTGCTGAAGAGCATTTGCATGAAGTGAGTTCGACGTCACTTCTTACAGCTGCGTTGAGATTTTTGAGAAGTGAATCCATCTCAATAGGAGATCTGAGAGAACTACCTGCTTCATGCTAACTTCCTTCCAGTCAATGCGTGGTGTGTGTAAACTAAACACCTTTAGATATGTTTGTATCAGTGTGATGACTACAGATATGTATATGTGTGTGTCTAAACACACATACACATATAGACAAACATATTTGAAGATTGTATGTGTGTGTTTAGATGAATAATATATATATATAGCATTGATGATTGCTTCCTTCGGGTCGACCTTCAATGATTTCCCTGAAAATGGGCCTAACATGATGATGAAAGAAGAGGATGGTGGGAAAGGTTTACTCTGACCAGCTGTGCCATACGCTGCCTTCATAACACTACTATTTTGATCTCTTTATACTTACACCCTTAAAATGTGGATAATATTTCTTCCACATTTAGAAACCTAGCAGAGAATATTGAAAGGATTTCAAGATATCTCTAAGCTCTGGTCTGACAAGTCATACATAATAAAATGTTCCCATTGGAGTCTGAAAAATATAAGCATGCTGGTTAGCAAAATTTTAGCACTGAACCTTACACATCACAAATCAAAATAAGAAACTATTTGAAAGTTCAAATGTTAGTGAAGACCAAAAAAAATATCCACATCATTTTTTTAGCAGGAACGATGTGCACCAGAATGATTTTTCTTTAACAGAAAATTCAGATAACTAAGCCATTCATTGGAGGCTCATTATTTATTTAATGAAGGAAAAACTAAAGATAGATAGAAATCTCAAAAGAAATCACCAACTCTTGTAAGTTTACGCTTTCATAAGTATAAGAAATTATCCCCATACTTTGGAGTGTGGACTGGAATCCAGATTATTTAAAATACCAAAGTAATAGTTCTGGCAGAAACAGGAACAAATAAATGCACTCTTATTTGTTGCTCTATTAAGTCAAGCGTGAAATCAAAAGAGACTAGAAAACTTTATTTTTAATTTCTTCTCTTCCCACTTTCTGAAGACTAATAACTCAGTCAGTCTGCTCAGACACACGTTTCAAAGGACCCAGAATGGAAAAGAGTGAGAAGTTCACTGGATGTTGGGAAAACAGCATATTCCCACCATGTATTCTTCCTCCTTTGAAACAATTACTAATCACTGTTGAATAAATGCACTATGCTTTAGGGAAAGTCGGTGACTCAGGAGGGAAAAGTACCATGTTGCAGCTCTTAAATTAGATTTTTGATGTCAAGTAAAAACACTGTTTTAATAGTTTACTCGTTCAGTAGTCTTTGCACAGAATGCTAATAGTACTCTCAAATATAGTTCAACAGGAAGATTACATAACAAAGCAGGGGTTGTTTTGTCTCTGCTTTTAGTCTGTGAAGGTGAGGTAATTATCTGGTTTCTCCTTTACATTAATTTGCTTATATTATTTCACAAGCATAGAAGAGTCTAGGGACACCCATGCCAACTCTGGTTTCTAAGAAGTATTTTTATGAAAAGGTCAAATTATCCATGTCAGTGTCAATCTCTTAAAAACCACACAGTGCAATGAAGATAATTCTTGTTCTTATTTTTAACTCTAGCATTGATGTGCATCTGGCCTGTGTCTGAACTAAAGAATTCTAAAAAAATGTCCTACTTGAGCCAATATAACTCAGCTGAAGCAGTGAGTGATGTAATGGAGACAAGCTCTGTGGCTCCCACCAGTATGTCCTCTAGTTGTTCTTCTTATGAAGAAGTAAGTAGCACAGTCAGGCTTTGCACCAAACAACTGCAGTAATTCATATAAGACAAGAATGATCTTCGTCAAAAGAAATATTCTGGCACAGAAACTCCTTGTTTATCAGTTTTTGAACTGCATTGGTAGAATGGTCTCAATTTTTTTGATGAAGTACATTTGAACAGGATCCTTGTCAGCTCTCTGTAATTAGGTACAAGACAGATGTTAGATACGAAGTGAGCTCCTTCTATCATCACTAAAGAACATCCAAAGGACAAATTTTGCAAGTGATCTTGGAAAAATCCTCTGAAAATAACTGTTCCAGTGACTGTAAAAGAAGCTTACATGCCAGCCTTAGATTAGATGCTTAAATTCAGCACAGCTCAAAGTAGGCAAGGTCAGTCAAATTGCATATATATTTATAATTCCAATACATAATATACATAATACATGTCTTATATAATTATGTGTATACATAGTGTTTGTACATGTCTATATGTGCAAACACATGGGGGAATATGGGTGGATGTGTGTGTGTATGTGTATAAACTCCAATTACAGAACTTGTACATCCTAACTGCTTTTCAAACTTAAACTAATACAGGTATACTGGAGCACAGAAAAATACATTCCTGGATGCCTCAACAGAAGCATGCTCTTGAAAAAAAACCCAAACTATCTCATATAATGAATAATCTAAAGCTTTTAGGCTAGGGTTCGCCAGTGTAGTGAAGAATATTTCCTTTCTGACCTCTGTTTCAGCTGCGTAAAGTTGCATGTGTACTTAAGAGTATTTAGTAATTCAGACTCTTAATCTTGAGACCAGTCATAGCATGAAAAAGGAGTAATGCCACACAAGAATAAGAGAAAAAATGATATTTTAATTCAGCAGCAACAATATAAGTTATTATTATGTCTGGTGTGCAGTGAAATCATTTATATTCATAGAACAATTTTCTTTTTATTTACAGAGTCTCTCCAGCTGATATGATCTGTGTTGTCCAAATTCTTCTTGCTTAACTCAAACTCGTCAACTCGGTTTCCTTAGCAATCACTGATCAATTTTCAGTACATTATCTACTGCCAGACAAATGAAAAGAAACTGCATAAAGAGGAAGAAAAAGAAAAGTAAAATGAGGAGCCAAAGCTGCCGCCACTGCCATGATGGAACCAAATTTCCAGACGTGTAATTAAAATGCGGAGCTAGTTGCCAAATTCTGGAGGCAGATTTTACAGTTGGATACATGTACATAACTTCCACTGGTTTCATTAAGGCCTATTCTTCTGTACCAGAGAAGAGGGTTTGGCTTAAGATTTGTAATCATATCACATTAAAAAACTTGTTCTTCAGGTGCAACCAGAAGTTCAACAAGTTAGCATCATGCAAACCACATTATGTAAATATTTGGACTCATTACTTTTTCCTTTATAAAACATTTCAGAGTCAGCAATGGGTCCTATTGCACTACTTGTCTTCTCAGGGACAGTGTTTCTTGCAAATGGTCAAGTCCGAACAGACTAAATCGCAGAGCTAAAGTTCCGTGAAGCAAAACGCGCGAAGTAATCCATACTGAGATGTGTCATAGAAAAGCGGGGTGATGCGACATTAAAGGGTTCATATAATGAATCTCCTGTTCTGCTCCGCCAGCTAATATCACAAAGAAGCTAAGAAGTGCTTAGCAATACCATTACAAGCACCATATACAACATAGTCTAAGTATTCTTTATCAAGAACACCTTGAATAAATCTCAGTAAAGATACACACAGAAGGCATAACCGGTGTTATAGGTTGGAAGATTTACCTCTGTTTGTGCAGTTCTCAGCATTGTAGGATTGATATGAACGTGTCGGTGGGTAGGACCTAGTTTCATGTTCAAACACTTAAAGTCAGGTGTGTGTTGCACCTGTGAACCATGAAGTTAATCTCACTTTACAGACATGGTGTTCAATTCATTTGCCTAAACATAGATGTATGGTGTCTTCTGTAATATTCAAGAGTAGCTAAGATCCCACACACAGCTGACATATATGAGACAGGACCTACATGGCATCCGGACCCATCTAAGCAACAGAAAAGGACAAGCAGTACAACCTGGACAACTGTATCAAGGCCTTGGCCAATACACAGTTGTCATACCCTACCACAAACACAAGCATCAAGTGCCATTTCAGATTCCAAGCATGTTAAAAAGTCTGTACACATCTGATGGATGTGACTCAAGACCAAGGGGAGACCTGTGATTTTGCACAAAAGCAGCGGCAGACCCCATGGCAGACTGTAAGGAGGCTGAAATGGCACTGAATACAGATGTTGAAGCAACAGCATCATGCCAAATGTAGTCTGGAGAGCTCCTGGATTCATCCTAGAGTAGACATCCTGGGGGAGATTCATTTGGTTAAAGATAGGTTTGACATTTGAGATTCCTTTGGGTATCTGAGAAACCTTCACAAGTCAGGCGAGGTATGTGAGCGGATACAAGATGCTTGTGCTCTTCCGAAGCAGCAGCTGGATACCTCTCTGCATCTAAAATTACACTAGTCACCTACCAGCAAGCAACAAACTGTATATCGATCTGAGACGAGGCTCAGTACTGCCCAAGCAGACTTCATTGACTACAGTGGTAGCTTGCATTGCGTGCAGATTTTTATACTGTAGGCAGATATATTTGAGTGATTGAATCTGGAGTTGAAATTGAACCAATTCATTAAACAGTGATACATAAGCCATGTATTTTGATGTCCCTGTACAGTGAGACTTCTTTGAAGCTCACTCTATAGTCATGGGCAATGGTATTGAAAAAAAATCTTTAAATGACATGCAAAAGACACAGAAACAGCCTTGAGCCTTGATTGCATTGAGTACAAGTTGCAAAGTGCAAATGAAAAAATTCTTTGGATTTCTTTCACATCATGAGTAGTTTTTACTCCTCTTTTATTCCATCTAATGCGTTCATTAAACCATGCAGCCTAATGCAAACAGATTTAAGAGCTGCAAACTGAATAGATAAGTTGAATATTCTTAGAAGGGGACTTTCTCTTAACACAATACAAGAGCACAGATTTGATCTTACATTTCTACGCTGAAAATCAGGCAAATGCTTACATGAGAGATGGATAAATGTTTGGTCTATTGCAATTAACTAGTCTACACAATTTTTCATACTGCTGTATACTCACGTAACACAGCCTAAACCTTGGAAGACTGAGCTGTCTTACCTCTATCTTTTTGCCAAATAAAAAAAAAAAAAGGCTTAATTAACATTTAAGCCTTTAGCCAAGAAGATTTGAACAGGGAGTCATTTTTCACCTGAAACACAGCTGTCACTATAAGACTTTTTTTATTATTATTATTACTTCACTTTTACAAGCTAGAGATTGAAAAATTAAATACCATAAATTAATCACTGGAATGTCAGATTTTTCACTGACTTGTGCCGGAATGCATCCAAAAACCGACTAGTGAAGGTAATGTATTTACATTAATGATATATTTATATCACTGAGAGGTGAATCAAGCTCAATGTATTTAAAATGAGCAGGACACAGATCTAAGAAACATACATTCCCAAAAGAATTGCCTTCCAAGTGAGGCTGTCAAGACTAGACAATGAGAACTTACATGACAGTCCAAATAACAGGATCCTGATGAAATTTACTCCAAGATGATTTCAAGTCCTATGTAAGTTTAAATTAGTGGAGATCCGTTACAGGCTCCAGCCAAATCCAGTGCTCAGCCACACAGAGGACCAGATGTTTTCACGTCAGCCATGCAGAGGACCAGATGTTTTCATGTCAACCTGGGAAAGGACTTATGTTAATGACAGTGTAATGAATGGGTCTACTTAGGGTCTAAACATTTCACTGGCATGGGACCAGAGCATACAGTCAGCAGCTCTCAGTGTGAAATCAGTGGCTATGCAAAACAGTAAATAAAAACTAACCACCTCGTTTTACAGAGTTCACCTTCGGAAGATCCTGACAATTGCTATCTTTTGCCGTTCTTTCATTCCAAGTGCCCAAATTGCAGCCCATCACAACGACCATTTGATAACCGGGAACTGAGGCTGCACGTTACGTGTCCTGGAGTGCATGAGAGTCTTACAAGGATTCCTGAGCTGGGGGATTCCTGGGGAATATGCAAGAACATGTGGCATGGAAGGCCAAGCATGGCACCTCCATACATGGAACAATTCCTGGAGCCACGTAACTCTGAAATTGCACCTAGGTCTTACATGGAGAGATTTACTTAGCTCACACGAAACAGAAGCACTTACTCAGTCTTGGGGCCAAGATCCAGGGGTGGCTTGGGAAGTTACTTTCTTGGCAATGTAAACTTAACTTTTGTCATGTTTAAGACTGTGGTAGCTATTTCTTGGAAAATGTGGACTGCAAAGCACAAAGATGTTCTCTGAAACAACAATCAAAATGGAAGAGTTCCAAATGTAAAACAAAGTACATAACGACAAAAATAAAAGTGTAGAGCGTTTACTTGGCCTGGTGTTCTGTGGTTTTCCCCCCAGTGGAATGATTAAAGATTCTTGTCCCTTGCAGGTGAAGGGCCCACCGGAAGAAAACAGTTTGACTTATCAGATGCCCTTTGAGGAACAGCCAGAACAAATACAGATGGCTGATAATGTACAGTATATGTCATCTACAGATAACATGCAGTCTGAACACACGTTAAAATGGAAGAAAACTGAAATATTAAGATAACTTCTTAGTCAGCCTGGCTTAATCATCCAGACCTTCAGAAAATCCACAAAAGATAGTCACTTCATACAGAAGTTTTTAGAGAGAAAAACCTTGTGAAAATTTGCTGAGGTATATTTTTCAGAGAATAATATGAAATATAAAAGTTCTGAAGCAATACATCCCACAGGTATCATGACAATCCTCTGATCAGCATTAATCATTCAGTCCTAAGGTGATTTTGAGGTCAGCAGAAACTCTGCAACCATTTAGCATCATGGCAATCTGCCCTGGAAGCCTTTTTCTTATCAGCTCTGTGCCTTTCCTATATGCCTTACTGCAGTGCACCCCAGCAGGTATCAGGAATGAGTGATTCTCTTACTATCTTTTTGCATGAAGTGAGAAGCTTGCTGAAGTTAAAATCTTTCTGTCTGTTAGATACAATACAGTAGTTATATGTACCATAAATGAAAGACTGTGCAATGAATGTCCCTCTTTCTGGTGGTTCATATAAAGTTACCCAGCTACAACTTGCTGGCTCTTCCTCAGCATTTCCCATTGATAAATTGCATTACAAGACAGTGAGAAATACACTGGATACTTCCATAGCTGTTGCAACAGGACTGTTATGTAGCTACAGATGTAAAAAGAGCTTGTCTGTATGATGATGAGGGAGGGGAATGGCAATTCCCCTAGATAATCTCTCCCTCTCTTAGAACACTACAGAGATTCATACTACAGAGCTATGATAAACTGTGGGAAAACAATGAATAATTGACAGTCTCCTACAGTTGCTTCAGGACTCAGAGCTACCATGCAGCTAAGTGACCTCTGCTTCTACTAGGTCACCAAGAGGTAAGTAACAGGAGAAAGGCAGTAAATGAAGCATTATTGTGGAGACTCTGCCTGTACTGTATCAGTTCTGTAGGAAAATAAAGGTTTCCTGTGTTCTCTTCTTCCACGGTCTCAATTGTGCCATTAAGTGCAGCACGACGCTATATGTGGTGTGAGTTACTTTGCCCCAGGCTGAGCACTAGGAGGTTCAGGGAAATAAAAAGGTTCCAAGAATGACATGATTTACTCAATGAGAGCTTGAGTAAACTGCTTTATATCTGTGGCCTGGAACATACGGACTGACCCAGTGGCAGTCCTATGCCTGTGCCTGACACTGAGAGGAGGGAAGAGCACAGCCTGGTCCTGCAGTCTACCCTTCCCTTTCCAAGGCATGTGTGCCTCCCCTACTCTTCTCCCCCACTTTACTCAGGCCATAATTTTCAACACCCACCCTCCAATATATGAGTACATTTGCTACAAATCAGTGACCTCGTTTTGATATGAAAACGTTACTGGGAGGAGGATGAATAAAGCTATATTAGGCTGGACAGAATGCTACAGGTATATCATGCCTCCAGAGCCTGTTCTTGCTCATAAAAAGCTAGTTTATGTATACATGGCATTGTAGCATGCATTGTGGTGGTATTCTCAGGGAAATGCTTAGCCCTTCTCTTAACAGAAAGCAGATTTAGAAAACCCGTGACATTTTGGTTATGCTCTAAACTCAAAATAAAGCAGACATATGAAATGCAGCATTACAGTAAATAAAACTTTCTTCTTTGCTTTAGTCCTGTGATTTCTAGTCAGTCTCACAGGTCTTAATTTATAGTTTTTAAATGTTCAATACCCAGCACATCACATTAAAGTCATTTTGCTCCCAAAAAAAGTGGTTGGCTTGTTAATCAAATACGTGTGGTCAGTATCTCTGCTGCCTTGAAACCAGAGCTGGGCATGATCCTAGAAGCCTTTACTCTTGCCAGTGAACCTCATACACATGAACATCCCCAGGTAGGCATGAATGGCACCTTATCTTCCACATTCTGAATCTCACCTTGAGAATTAATTTATGCATGGCTTGGCCACATTTACCATTGAACATCTACACCTCTTAATTTAAGGCAATGGCTCTTCCAGCTACTGGGGTCAGAATTGCACATTAGATTTACATTTCCTTTGAATCTCAAATTTACTCCACCCAGTTTTTCACATGCAAAGATTAACCAATTTCATGACCCACTTAGTCACTCTTCTTCCAGGGATCCAAAGAGCAATTTATCCTTTTCTTCTCTATTACAAATGAAATATCATATGCTTAATGGAAGGAAGGCGATACATGATTTCTCAGAATAAGGAGCAGATTTGAAATAGCCATAGCTTTGGACTGCAACCCTGTTTTGTCTGTAGCTTGTTAATATGCAGCATAAATGCAAATGACAAAACAACCAAGTAATGGAAAATGTTTCTTATAAAAACATGCTGCACTACAGGCATAACTATACCATTGGCCAACAATATAAACTTAAGTAGCTCTTTTGTCATCAATTCTCCACCAGACATAGCGGACAAAGTGCCAAAATTGGTGTGGTGGTAATTCAGTGAACAGGAAAGGCAAGACTGATGTGTAAATGATGGAAACTGTATGAAGATGCATGTGTTTACAACAAGAAAGAGGAAGGAAACGGAAGAAAGAGCCTGTAATACACAGGGTATCTAGAAAAAGTGTAGAATATCTGCTGAATATCTGAGTCTGAAAACATTTTTCACAACAAGCCTATCTGACACAAGGAGAATTAAAAATTTATTTCATTATATCTGGCTTTCAACAAAGTATCTGAAACATCAGCCCTGGCTTGGGTGGCCAGGCTGCTTTGGTGGTCACTTATTTTCCCATCAGAGACATTCAAGTTTATCTCAGATTAAAGTTCTAACATAATTAAATTTTATGGTCTGCAACAGCAATCTATTCTCATTTAGACTGCTGATGTATCACCCTGAACATTCTGACAAGACAGAGATGGTCTTGAAAAGCAGGCCAAAAAATGCTGTGGATGTTTATGTATATCATGCCATTCAGCTATTGCACAATGCATTGGCCTGGAGTTATTTCTATTTATATTTTCGTTGGAGATAAGAGGTATTTACTTTTGCCTCCAAGAACTGTTGATTAAATAATACTTGTCAACTAAACTTTAAGTTTGCTCAGTTATCATGAAACAATCTGACAATTAGCTTTTTAAAAGTTGAATTAGAATTTCTTGTAAGATGCCAGAAAAACTCTAACAACTGAGGCTTGATTAAGGACAGCTATGCTCAAACTACAGTCTTAGGGTTTAAAGTGGGTTTGATTTTAGTTACTGGTGGAGACAGCCACCAGAACAATACAGCTTCTCTGCATTTCATCTAGAGATGTCTGCTCATGTACATAGCCCGTACTCAGACAAGATGTTCAGGTGGAAGAGCTGGGCATGCCATTCAGCCAGGAATGATTTGACTAGCACCAACGTCAGAAATATATTCTTGTGTCTGCCAGCATACAGACACAGAGGGAGCTGAGTGACCCAAGTGAGTACAGCTGAGGATGTAGTCACACCACCTACTCCTTCTTGCTTTGATTACAGTTCTTACGCAGCAGGTATCACTCATGCTCACACATTTCCTGGGTATGTTTGGCTCCCATACATCACAGGTTCAGTTGGGTCCCCCACAGAATGACTTCGTCCTTGTTTGCAGTCCCCTCTACTTCAAGAAATATTCCAATCTATTACTTTCCTGGCTGTAAGATTCACTTCATCCAGCTGCCAGAAGAATAGCTCTCCATCTCTGGACCGAGTCCTAGTACTTCATTGTTTCCTAGGGGACCGTGCAAGTGCCACACAAAAGCCATACTTCAGAGTATGAAACTCTTCATACATAAATCTATGTTTCTCAATTAGCAGTGATACCGTCACTAGGAAAACACTCCAAATGCACTGAAGAAAAACCTTTGTGGGGGAATTCCAACAGCATTTGTTGATGCACGCACACTGAAGCTACCCATGAGAAAATCATTGCCTGGCAAAATGTACAAGCACTTCATTTTCTAAATAACTGGTGCTTGGTGAAATATTTGTGCACGCTTATCATCATGTCAGAGATGCCAAGGCCAATTGAATGTCTAAGGCATTCCTCAACCGAGATGACAAAGGCCCTCCACTGCGCAATTCATGCTGCTGCGGCTCAATGAAACCTTTTATGTCACATGTCAGACAGACATACTCGAATGTATTTGCTCTGCATGACATTGGTGGCATTCCTTCTTGATAGCAATGGACTTTCATTTAGGTTGGATCCGTTCAAGTTATGTGGGCAGGAAGGTTATGAAGCCCGTACTGAGTGCAGTCTACCGTGTGCTACACACAGTCTGCTTAACTTTCAAATATTTCTTGTATCTGTGGGTTGCTATTCAACTTCCTTGCCATTTTAGTCTCTAAGGAACATTTCTGCCATCTTAACATCCATTGATAATTAGCAGGGGAAGACAGTTTAATCAATACTAAAATACAATGAATATATAACTAAACTGGATTTATGATTTTACTTCATATCACCAGGAATTCTATTATAAGCAAGAACAAACACCCTTTCCTTTTATCTCCAGCCCATCACTAAAGCAGAGAGCATTCCCTCTGGTATGCTTTAATAGTCCTGTGCCATGTCAGATATGCAAAGCAATCATAAATCCACTTTAGCTTGTTAGTTTACTGCTGTTTTCTATCACCAGACAAGCACAAAGCAACTGGAATGTGTCAGTGAATCTGGCCCTAAATCACACTTCTTTTTTTTCTTTTTCAAGTGGTATTTTTAAGCCATGCCAAGCAATAACATTCCAAGACACCCAGGGAAGAGAGTTCTACCACATTGACGGACTTTCCAGCATGTAAATGGCCTCTGGGAAGTCCTGGCTGCTTGGCACAGTTTGGGCAAAGCAGCATAAGCCCAGCTCAGCTGACTAATTAAATTGAATTTACTAGACTGATATGTGCAAGTATACTATTCCTGAAAGGAGTGCACCAGAATTCAATAATTCAATTCCTTTTTTTGTTTTATAAATATATTTTGGGGAATTGATTCAATCATAATTGCAGTGGAGGAAAAGTTTCTCAAAAATTTTCCAGGAGGAATAAGTTTCTCTCCCTTCTTATTTTCCTTTCATTCTGAAACATGCTACATCTACATTTTACTGTTGTTTTATCAAGAGGAAAACCAGAAGTACATAAGTGACAGTCGGGAAGATAAAGCCGCACTATTAATCCAAAGTTAAAAGTCAGATCTGCAGCAGGATAAAAAAAACCACACAGAAGATACAAAGACAGTGGCTGGTGAACCTAGAGAGACAAAATGTCTTTCTTTAGCAAGACATGGAAGCACATAAAAGACTCTTTAACATCACATTCCCAAGTGGCTGTGCCCAGTTCCCTAGTCAGACTAAATGAAATGACAATTGCTCATCCATTATATTTGACAAGGATACTGCTGTTATTAAAAAAATCTTGTTTCTTTAATGTGTCATTCTACTCCACAAAAAACCATAGAGTATACTAATGGTTCATGAGATATCATGATGACATGAATATTCCTGTGACCAGGGAATGAATTATAAACATACGGCTTTCACAACTCTGGGACTTACATCTTTTTGATTAATGTGATAGGAAAGAGCAACAATCTAACTCTGTTTTTCTCAAACTGTGGATAACAGTTTTAGTTGCTTTAAACAAATAAATGGATCAAATCAGCTACATGCATAAAGAAGAAAATTCTCACAGAAACCAATACAGATACAATATGCCAACCTATAGTCAATAGCAACTCAAGTAATCTAGGGCAGGAGAGAGAGTATTTATACTGGGAGGCAGTTACTACCTTTGTCATCTAACTAACCAGCCCAGCAGGACTTCAAATACAGCCAGCAATTAAAGCTAGCTGGGCAATCAAAAGTTATACAGTGACAAAGTTACACAGAGACATAAAGAAGCCCTGCTTGTAAAAAATTTTGAGAATTACAGATTTCTTTTGTGTATATTCTTCTGCTCTTCTTCCACAAGAGATGTATTTCACAGGTATTTCACAGTGCTGACGTAGCAGTACTTTCCTAGGGTAGTCTGAAAGAGAGATAATAAATTAGTGATGTAGAGGTTGATATGGCTTGATTTCACAATGGTCCAAGGATGTGGTCATCTCTTTCCCTATAAGCCTGTATTTTTGCCTGATTTTTAAAAAGCTAATTAAGTGCTGTCAAGTATTTCAGCTTGTAAGAAAACCTCTGGTGTTATGGCTGTGGCTATGTATCTTTTGATACAAAAGATCTTAAAACCAGCATGGGAATGTGCTTCACTTTCAGAATACCCTATGTTCATACATCTACTACATGGGTCAAGAGTCCACCTGTGCATGCTCTTGCCCTGAGCGTGCTATCACACAGTGGATGCTTATGCCCAGAGGCTATATCTATACTAGATAATAGAACAGCCAGAAATGGTGTTAAGATCAGTGGCACAGTAATTTTCTTGTCTGTGCTCTTCTGAAGGCTTATTGTAGAAGGTGTAATCTTTGGATTAATAGTTCGTCAAATTCTCAGAGGACTTTCTGAAATACGTACCTTACCTTATTTCACCTGTAACCGTGATGTTGATATTTGGGAAGTAGCCATAGGATAACAGGATCACAGGATAATTCAGGTGAGAAGGGACCTTGGCAGGTCTCTAGTCCAAGCTGCTGCTCAATGCAGGGTTAGCTCTGAGGTCAGATCAGTTTGCTCAGGGCTCATTACAGAGGGATTTGAAAACCTGACAGAGACAGCACAACCTCTCTGGGCACCCTTCTCCTCTGCTTGACTGCCTTCAAGGCACTGTTTTTCAGGGGGTTTTCTTAGGTTTTTTTCTTCTTTTTTTGCTTTTTACCACTTGGTAGCTTTTCTGTCCTAATGAATGACTGTTGTCTCTTGTTCTCCTGCCATGCACCTCCTTACAGAGCCTAGCTTTAACTCCTGATGACTGCCCTGTACCAGGGGCCTTCTGTTAGGTCCTCCCAAAGCCATCTCCTCTCCAGGCTGAGCAAGCCCACATCCCTCAGCCTTTTCTCAAAGGGCAAATGTGCCAGCCCCCCTGAGCATTCTGGTGGCCCTCCACTGGACCATTCTCCAGATCCCTACAATTGCTTCTTCTGCACATGCTGTTGAGAAGAGAATTTGAGTCGGAACACTCCCTTTTAAAGTCATTTAATTCGGTATGTATTTGAAATACAGTCCTATGATCCAATACCTGCAAGAGTTCTCACTTAAACCTGACATCACACTGCAGAGCTTTCAGATATTTCTCCTTAGACTTTCACATCACAAACAAGCATGCCTTCTATGGGACTTCATATTGCATTCCCTTACTCCCTTGGGACTTCCACTTCTCTCCTACTTTATCCCTCTTTCTCTTTCTCATTCCTTCCTTCTTTCTACATCCCATCTTCCTTTATTTCCTTTTATTTAAAAATTCCAGATACCTTTTTTTAATACTTTTGGTGAAAGCACTTTCAAATTCACAAGGCCGTACATTTGCAGCACACCCAAAAGAAAAAGCCACATAGGTCCAACTTTGTTTTCTCTGGTGGGTCTGGGCTTGTCTGGAAGAATAATAGTAGTAATGATAGCTGTAGTGCGTCTTGAAGCAAGACCTGGCAACCTGTGAGACAACTTGAAATGAAAAATACGAAACAAAAACAAAACCAAAACCAAATAATCACAGTCATTTCTGACAGATACAAAACATTTCTCTTCCAAGACTATTTTTAAATGGTTATCCCCGCAGTTAGTTAATATTTGAAAGGATATTTACCCTAAACTGACAGGCTAAGACAATTTCTAACATACCTTAAGTTCATTATTAGCATTCAGTATATTTCAAAGAGCTATTAAAATCAGAAATATTATATTTCTTATGAAAGTACTGTTTAAAAAACTCAGTGTTAGTCATTACAAAGCATGTACTATTTGGCAGCTGGTTGCCCTCTGCTTTGGATAAGGAGTTACAATTCAGCTTTAGGCAGGGAAAGCACATTCTGGAATTGGCATACCAATTTTGTATTTTGGTCCTGATTAAAATGAGCTTTAAGCTAGTCAACAAAGCAGGGTCTGAATCAAGGTTCTTCTTGTGCCGTCAAGCCTGTGCATTCAGAGTGCTGCTCTTCAGAACCGAAATCTTTTCTTCTGCTATCTGGACTCCTACAAGAAAAGTGATATATGAAAAAATACTTCTACTATGTGCAGTCAAATCTTTAGGCCAGAAAGGAAAGGCATCTCGATGAGAATGATAGCCTACCTGAGAGTAGTCTTCTTTTTATGTATATCATTTCAGCTTAAACTTTCTACTACCTACATAATTCCTGAGATTTGATCTAGTTCTTATTGGAACTACACCAGTTTTTTTCCTCTTTTTCCTTGCTTCATTTCTCTTTGTGGCAGATACCAACAACTGGTCACACAGCACTGGGAAAACACTTCCTATCTGACCCTGCCTCCCAAAATCAGGAGTTCTTTTCAAAGCAGTAATTTCAAATGAGCAAGATAACTGCAGATGAACTAACCTTGTTTAAATATCTTGGACAGAACAGAATCACTCCTGCTGCATGTCAAAACCCATGACAAAAGTGGTTCTACCTTAGGTTTGTGAAATCTGTTCTTATGAAATCTCAGTCTAATTCAGCACATTTCTCCAAAGGATTTTGGTTTCAACTACAGTTTTCTAATAAAAATCACTTTCCTGAGAAATACCTAACTGCTTCTATCCACGAGCAGGACAGGAGTCTATTTAGAGTTAGATTATGACATGTCCTTTGGCTATACCTTCTTGGGAAACACAGCAGACAGAAAAGCAATTCAAAATGAGTTTCATCAAGCCCCAAATTTGTCTGTTTTGTACTGTTTTATGAGGGGTCAATAGCCAGTAAACTGTGCCCCTTCAGTGCAATAACAAAAGCAATGTGCATGACAGGCTAAAGCATAAAAACCTCATGCAGTTTGCCTCAGGATTGTCCTGGCAAATTCCAATCAATTCTTCCTTAAAGCCTCAAAAGAAAGTTGGATAAAAATGTCATTGTTTTGTTCTGCAGTCGTGGCATGGTCTTGAGTCTCATCAGACAATTAATCCCTTAGAAATCTAGTTGTCTCTTAGTGGTCCCTTGGAAGTGAGACTAGCACGGACAGGAAAAAAAGAGACCATTACACTTTAGCATCTTGAAAGGAATGATATTGAGAGACTAATCAAAACAACTCAAATGAAGAATCATTAATTATTATACTGTCTCTCCTGGAACCAATTACAGCTTGTCACAAAAATTGCTCAAATACTTCCGTGGTCTTGTTTTAGACTATTGCTATCTTCTGGGGCTTGTTTATTCAAAACAGTCAAACTGTAAGTGTTCTATAATTAAAAACACTAGGGTAGTCAATATTTTACACTGATGAGGGACGTTTTGGATGAAATTACAATGTGTCCATTTGTTCTTTTTTTTGTTGTTCTTTGGCTAAGACACCATCGCTTGATTATATGCCTTGAAATTGCCTCATTGGTATAACATAAGTAAGGACTTAACTCTTCACACTGTCCTTAGTCAAGGAAAGTTCAGACAGGAATCCACTGGAGTATTTGTTTAACTGTTTTCCTGGGTCAGGAAAAGAGTGATCAGCATATTGGCAGATCAAGTTCACCTGTGCCATACTTTGATGAGAGAAAAAATCTTATATGAAACCTCTAAAGTTATTGTGAACATTACACATTTGGAACAAGCAAGCATTCAGGATTTGCTATATGAAGATATCAGCAGTACTTTCTCTCCTGTGTTACTGGAGAGACAGAAGAACAAATTGTTAAGGCTAATCATGAGGAAACAAAAATTGACTGAAATGCTGGTTGTCTCACAAAGAACCCAAGTCACTTTTGAAGGATGAAGAATGAATCACATGGCATCACAAGCATTTTACTTAGAACATGTTCTAGCATGCCCTTCTTGCTTCAGAAATTATCAATATCTAATTATTTTGGGCTTATAAATCTTTTTTTTGCTCTTTTCTGCATTTCAGCCACAGCGAAGGCAAAAAAGCTTAGTACAAAAAGAAAGCACAATTGAATCAAACATGTTTAGAAGTTCAGAGACGGAAACGGAAAGAAATGTATTGACACACAGAGTCTTGCATAATAAATTAACATAAAATTGTATACTTAAAAGATCATCAGTAATACAGAGGATAATCAAGTCCTCTAGAGTTATTTAGCCAGCTATTGCTCATTTCTAGCATGATTTTAACAGTAAAAAGGTATGAGAATGCTGGAATTATTGCTGGTGAAAGAAAAAGTTTCCATCAAGGTATTTGGCAAAAAGCAGTGTGACCTCAGTGGGCACAGAAAAGATCTATCAGGTCTTCCAAACTTACCACTTGTCACTGTATGACTTTTCCTCTGACAGCAAATTGATTACTGCTGCACAGATGTTGTACCAGGTGTCAAAAAGTGCCTATCAGTGTACTTCCCACCTATTCCATTATGTCCATATATCTGCATATATTAAGAGACTAATCCTAATTCTAGTTCAGATAGTAATTTCATACTGCTGAATCACCTAAAATAGCCTTTCATCTCCTAGCCTTTCTGTAGCACAGAAGTCTTTTATTGAAGACTTATTCTCAGGGCACAGGAAAACTGCACAACCGTGCTGACGAGATTGCATCACGTCATTTAGGTTTCTCCTGAACTGCCTCCAAACACTGCAAGCATGAAATCCAGGCTGTTCCCTGCATCTCTGCCTGTTTCATCTGAACATCAGGAAACTCTTTTCTACTGTGAGGGTGACTGAGCACTGGCACAGGCTGCTCGGGGAGGTTGTGGAGTCTCTGTCCTTGGAGATATTCAAAAGCCACCTGGACATGGCCCTGGACAACCAGCTGTAGGTGGCCCTGCTTAGCAGGGGAGCGGACCAGATGACCTCCAAAGGTCACTTCCAACTGCAGCCTTTCTGTGATTCTGCAATTGTGTGATCTCCAATGCCAGAAAAATGAAGCCTTATGAGGTAAGACTTTCAAAAGGAAGGATGATGAGGAACTCCATAAGTATAAAAACAAGCTGGGACAGCATAGGGAATTTGCATAAGTTCAAATATTTAGCATGAAACGATATCACAAGCTACATCTTATTGTAACTCTTCAGCTTATCCTGCTCAACATACATTTTGCTACATGAGCCTGCTAAAATTTAGTCATTTGCATTAGCTATTTCTGATAATTGAGAATGAGGGAAGGCTCAGCAGAACACAGACCACTTGGACTCCTGCATGATAATACAGAACAAAATTCACATCAAAAGTTAAAACACATTTATGTTACACTTCTTTGTGTCTGCATCTGCATAATCTAAAATACTTTAGACATTTTTTTTTTTACTTCCTAGTTATTTCTTAAGTACTCGTCTTCTGATACCACTAAGAGAAACCTTCCTAACCCTTTATTCACGCTTCAGTTCAGGGGTCAACCGTATTTCATAATACTGGTATGATTTCATCTCACTGGAGTTCACAGGAGTCCTTTGAGATGGAATCAGATTTCCTTTATTTTCAGCAGTGTTGTAAAGGAAATATCTGCAAAACACCTTAAAAGCAAAACCCCATTCTGTTGCTTTCCCATATGACAGTTGAGTTGATTAACAGCTGAATCACATAATTTGCTATGAATTCACTTAATGTTACTTTGGTTGGATATTTAAAACCACACGTTACAAGCTTTGTGATGTTTCTGTCAGGTCGCATTCACTTCAGACTTGGGAACTAGCTAAGTACTTAACGAAAAGTTTTCATACAGAAAATCATGGGCAAACTTTGAAAAGCTTGAATAAACCAACAAATGTCCAAATGATTTTTTAAAGGTCGTTTGAATGTAATGAAGTTGTGTTTCGTGACAACCTCATGGCATGACTTTCTCTCAAACACTTCCTAGCTTTCACTACACCAAAAACACATGAAAATAATAATTTTTAGAAATTTACTGACAGACACATATCTAATCCAGCAGAAAATAATGCCCTGTAACCATTTAAAAAGAAAGTTAACCAGATTTTACTGATTTGATTTCGGAAAAGGTTTTAGTTTAATTCATTTGGTGTTCTGAATGATCGGTCTAACTGTGTTTCCTGTAATCTCACTTCTTCCTTACAAAGTAGGTTATTTTGTAAAAGTATTGGGAATTATAATGAGCAATTGACAATCAGTTATGCTAAGGTAAGACAATATCACAGGTTTACAAATGATTTTATGGTAACTGTCCTCTTTGCATTGTAGTTGAACACAACAAATTGAATGGTAGAAGAAAGAAATGAAGAGAAAGGAACAAGAAAAGAATAAAGATGGAAAGAGAAAAAAGATCCATATAAATTAAAAAAAGAGAAGGGATTTGGAACACCATGATTCAAATGTCCAGAATGACATTGTGAATCAGGAGCTGATTAGTTGCATAAACATCAAACTGCCAAGTTGGCTTTGCTGAAATCACTAACACCTTTGCATCAGTTTTTCCATCTTTAATAAGAATATTTATCAGCACAGAAGTAATGGTTAAGGTTAGATTATCTTTTTTGAGATGAAAATTGGTGCCCGGAATCTTATACCTTCAAGAGGCTGGTCAATTATTAAACAGCTTATCTAATCAAAGGTTTTTAAAGCATAAAACATAGTGACAAAGTTCTTTTAATAGATCACAAACAGCCAATAAAAATGTTTTTTCCTCACGTGTGTAGAAATACATCATTTTTATAAAATAGAAATTGCCTGCTATGCTTTTTATGAAAATAACAGTAGCACTTCGGACAATGAAGCTGAGGGTGGGACTACAAACAGTTATAAATACAACGTTAACAACGTCATAGTATTTCCCTTGACTTCCACACTTATATCTCTGGGGAAATAAAGGCCTTGTTACTTACTAACTTCAATTCCTGTCATTGTACTTTGGGAATCAGTTGCCTGAGATGAAAACCTGCAGCATATACCTAAGGTTATCATATTTGGGGTCATTCACAGGCACTGATGTATAGATGAAGAAAGTAAAATATTTTTCTTTTTCCTTTTATTTTTTTTGAGAAAAGCACAGAGAGAGAAAAACCTGTAATAAATCAAGGTAAACAACAAACTACTCGATGGAAAAAATTGTAGTGGAAAAGTGAAAAATGTCCCACAGCTTTTTTTTAATTAAAAAATAACGACATTGTACTGTGATAAGCATAATTTTTTTGTTTGAGTTTTCAGCCAGTCTGAAGTGGTAATGTGTCAAACTCTGCAAAAACACTAATTCATCATTTCCTTCCCAGTATCTTTCCCTCCCTCCTCTCACTACACAGTTGAAGTGAACTGCCAACAGCAAAACCTTAAGCAAAATGTTTATCCCCTATCCTAGCTAATACCAATGGGTAATTACCTCTCAGCATTCACTAAAAACCTACCTTGGGTCAGACAGAGTGGCTGCTAAACTTCTTCCATCAAGCTATAGCATTCCTTTCCCTCTGAAAACATCTATTTTTGTTTAGGAAGGACTGCATTAATGGCATTACATGCTACATCATATTATACACAGAAAGACCCTGCTTTGGTTGGTGTGGAATCCTGTTGCTCATGTGAATGGGTGACTAAGAGCCCTGGTGGAGCCAAGCAAAGTATGGGTAAGGAAGGTATGGACCAAACGGTTTGACAAAATAATCTCTCAAAAAGTCAGCCAGACTTCCAAGGTCCTGCAATCCCAATGCCATCCCAAACATGGTCCGGTTCTTCCTCAAGACTGTTATTCAAAAGAAATTCTTGGAAACATAAATGAAGAAGCAGTCGCACAGGGACAGAAGGGCACAAGGGCAATGGTCCCAGGCTACTCTGTGATGTTTCTCCATAACCTGTGTCTGTCCTCATGGATATTATATAAATTCTATTTCAAGAAACCATGAAGTGCTTAAGAGAAATAAGGCAGAACAGTATCAGTAGTCATTTACTTTGGGTTTAGATGTTACATATCTTGACAACCAAGTCTTTGCTATTTCCATTTGGTCAAAAAAATTACAGCTGTTCATTTAAAGGGGAATGGCCAAATACCAGTGTCAGTTAGATGGTGGAATGGCAGCAGCGGTTTCTTGTTGAAGTGTTACTTAATTTGTATAGTTAAGACAAGTCAAGGAATGGTCTTTTCAATTTTAGTCCCTGGGCTGAGGACACATCTATAACAGTGAAATAAGTAGGCTTGAGCTATTCCTGGCACCGAGGCTGCATGGCATGGGACAGCCAACACTCACACAGTTAAACTCTTGGTTTTCAAGATGAAATAGTCATACCCTAACTGCCTGTTGGGAATAGTTCTTTCCCCTGCTAACTCCAGAAGCATGCCCAGATATTGTTTGGGAGGGTGATAGCTAGCCACCAGAGCTGTGCTGTGGACTATAGCATACTTTAACAGCATGGACCTCTGAATTCCTGTTCCTGGGATGTTCGCTAGGAATGTCTAGTTTACTTGTACAGGCACAGCCAGGCATTCTTGGGATGATAAGAAGTGCTAACTTTCTGTCACATCTGAAACAGTCTCTGTAACTAGCCACAGGACAAGATGAAATGGCCTCAAGTTGCACCAGGGGAGGTTTAGATTGAATATTAGGAAAAATTTCTTTACTGAAAGAATGGTCAGGCATTGGAACAGGCTGCCCAGGGAAGTGGTGGAGTCACCATCCTGGAGGTGTTCAAAAACGTGTAGATGTGGCACTTCAGGACACAGTTTAGCAGGCATGGTGGTGTTGGGTTGGTGGTTGGACTTGATGATCTTAGAGGTATTTTCCTACCTTAATGATTCTACAGTTCTATGATTCTTCTATTTTCATTTCTTCTACGCTGCCTCGCTCATGAACTGCAGAAAAAGAACAGATTCCAATCAGCTTCTTTTTTTTCTCCACGCTGATATACAAAGAACATATTTTAGTAGTGACCTTGATTTCACAGAACTGTCCTCAGAATGGAACGGTTGGGCATATTTCCCCTCATCTTCCTTGGTCTAGGACTGAGAGGGATGTGTAAGCCTTCTGTTTCCTCAGTTTTCCTTTGTCTGAGGAGCTGCTTCCGAAAGGTGCTGAGCAGCCTAGAAGACACAAAGAGCTGCACCTGTGGCATATGCATATGAACAGATCTCACTTTGTAGTTCCTCTAGGTGTCACTTTTTCAACATTATAAGGATTATCTTTTGGGGGTTTCAATATTTCCCTTTGCCCCACTGGAGATAAGACTTCTGTTTGTGCCTTCTTTATGCACGGCTCAGAAAAGAGGCTCTGGTTATGACTTGGGGCCATTGTTTCTCACGTGTGGCCAGACACCCAGCTTTCCTAGACTTTTCCGACTCAGATGCAAAACAAGGATTACATATGCATGCCTGTGCAGATGAGTATGCCAGTGGTCAGTGCATGTTGATAAGTCCAGAACCATGGGTTCATTACAAAAGAAATATGGCAGTCAATGACTATAAAAAATGCACATCTATGGCTACATATAAGTGAGAGTGAATGAGGTCGTCCTGTTTCAAAGTGAAAATAAAAGCATCAGGTGGAGCAGCAAGGGTAGGAACCTTTCAGAATGAGAAGAAAGTTCTATGAAGACATTAGAAAACCACTGGTTTGTGAAACAAGCTACCCCTGGGCCCAAATGTGCCATCTTGTACTAAGCATTATGAAGTCCTATTGTGGCCCTCTATTTTCCAATCAACCTAAGATCAGGACATTTTGGAAATCTTGTAATATAATTTCATCTCCCGAAATTTGCAGCACCCATTGTGAACTCAGGAGACACTGAGTGATTACCCAGACCAAACCTTTGGAATATACTGTGTTTGTGTATCATTATAAGAAAAGCTTTTTCAACACATGCCTTTGATGCACTGTTGTTTTACATTGTACTTGCAAGCCCATTGCCTATTGTGTCAAATGCAGACAAATAGTAATGTGAATTTATTATATTGACAGAGCTCCAGTGGACACTAACTCTGAGCCAACAACGTATTTCACTTGGAACAAAGTCCAGGTTTCAGGCTAGTTTTCTGGAGTCTGAACCCATTTTACCACCAAGCATCTCAATTGACTCTGTTGTCGTCAATTGTCTCTATTTTTCAAGCTAGGTACCTAAGTCGATGCTAGGCACAAAACACAAAAAAGGGCTGAAACAATAAACATTGCCAACTCCTAGCATACAGTCTCCCCACAGAATCTGGAGAACTCAGTCTTAAGTAATTCTATCTGAAATACTTTCAAAGGACAGGACAGGACAGGACAGGACAGGACAGGACAGGACAGGACAGGACAGGAAAGGAAAGGAAAGGAAAGGAAAGGAAAGGAAAGGAAAGGAAAGGAAAGGAAAGGAAAGGAAAGGAAAGGAAAGGAAAGGAAAGGAAAGGAAAGGAAAGGAAAGGA
>Ga0065711_1029642_pt1 | contig 35390 bp, 31 predicted proteins | sample Hoacrofraction12_FD_59098 | JGI IMG/M metagenome (GOLD analysis project Ga0065711, IMG submission 59098) | Hoatzin crop microbial communities from Cojedes, Venezuela - Epithelial fraction 12 v2 (version 2) | ecosystem: Host-associated > Birds > Digestive system > Esophagus > Crop | place... | reverse complement strand
TCCCCTCCCGCGTTCGGCGGGAGCCGGGCCCGCCGGTGGCCATGGCCGGCTGCTGCCTCTCCGCCGAGGAAAAGGAATCGCAGCGCATCAGCGCCGAGATCGAGCGGCGGCTGCGCCGGGACAAGCGGGACGCCCGCCGGGAGCTGAAGCTGCTGCTGCTGGGTGAGTGCGGGGCTGGCCCTGGGCGGGGAGGCACCTCGTCCCGGCGAGGGTCTGCTTGCTGGGTAGGGGGGGGGCAGTGAGCCCCCCGAGCTGGCTGTGCCTCTGTGGCCGCAGCCCGCCGGGTGCCCCCCCGCCGGCCGCCAGCCGGGCGTCGGGCGGGGGGCTGGGGGGGGCGGGACTCAGCTCTCTGGAGCAGAAACTGAGGTGAAACAGGCTGCCCTGAACGTGAGGTTGCACGATGGTTTTAACATGAAAGTGGCGTAACAAAGCCCAAAATAAAACCCAGAAAGAAAAGCCATAATACGGCCGTGCGCTCAGTGCCTGTGCCCGCTGTTGCCTTTGCCCGTTGCCTGTGCAGAAAGCCGTGGCTGGCGGGTGCAGCAGCCTAAACTGGCCCCTCTTGGGCTTTGTGGCGAAGACTTCTGAGAAACAAGAATTGCGCGTTAAAAACTCCTCTGGCACCATGTTTTATCTGTGCGGCTGATGTCTCCGAAGGTTGTGAAGTGACTTTTATTCCACTTTTCTTCAGTATCGTGCTCTACCTTGAAGCAGGTTCAATGTCGTGGCGTTTGCTGTTTTCACACTTTCTCCTCTGTTTGCTTTTGGGATATCATGCAGTGTGCAATATTGCTTTGCTTTCGCTGATAACACCACGGGTGTTTTTCTGCACTTGTTTACCGTTTTTACCAGGAGCACAGGTAAGCATGAGAACAGGTCAGTTTCTTTTGAAAAACATAGGACTAACAAAACGCCCACAAAATAAAACAAAAATTACATCATCACTCTGTATTTTTTGTTGTTGAAACAACTGTAAAATGCACCTTCTCCTGCTATATGCAACAGTGTACAGCTATGGCTACTGTGTGTTGTGCACAAGAGTTGAAAGAATTGTGTAGTTGGACAGGTTGGCTGTTTGAATGTAAAGCAGATTATATAAATGATATTTGGGATTTGGGGTAAAGCATAATTTTGTAGTTTTTTTAATAAGATATAGCAGATTCTTACTGTGATTTTTGGAAAAGATACAGGGAAGTAACTGGGAAAACAGAACCTAGTAGGCAAATTATGAGGAGCTGCTGCATCTAGAAATTGAGTTTGTATACCTTCATGTCAGAGATGAGGTGAGGTTTTTAACTGTCCTTGGGTAACTCCTGGCTGCATTCCTGTGGACAGCTTGGTCAGCGCTGTTGAGTGATGGTGGGGAGAGCCCATGGATGACCAGCCCTGAGAGGCTTGGTTCTGGAGTCTGGATTTGTCCAGCCCCTGAGTTATTTAGATTAAAACACTTTTCATAGCTATCCCAAAGGAAAGCTTTTGGCTAGCTTAAGACTTCGGTTGGATACGGAAATCAGAATGAAAGCCCATGTCCCTACTAGCCATGAAGTCAAATGAGGCAGGCCTGCCCATTACAATGTTTGAGTCCATGTTTAAAATTGGAAGCAACTGTAATGTTACAGCTTTAAAGGGCAAAAGTAAGTTCGACTGCTGTCTGCGTTCATGCACTGGTTCTTGTTGCACCATAGTCAGCTTCTCTTTCTTTTAAAAAGTACTTTATTTGCTTGTCATAGTGCCAGACCTTCACGGAAAACCTCAGGTGGAGCAATAATGTTAATCACTCGTACAAAAAGACTACAAACCTGTTGAAGAAGCAGTACACTTTCAGAGAAGAGACCTTTCAAAAGGGCTCATCTGTGGCAATACTCATGGGTCTTGGGGGAATACCAAGCCTCTTGGCTTTTGTTGCAGCAAACAAACTAAAACTTTGGCCCCATTAAAAACTCTTAATTAAAAGGGATTTGTTGCTGTTAGAAGTGGGTGTTTTTTAAAAAAACAAAACAAATTTAATGACTAAGAGGTCTAATGTTGTATTCTTGTCCTAGTAGCTTATTAGAGGACATAAGCATGTACAAATAAATACTTAAAATTAGGATTGTGAATGAAACTTCAGCATGAAACTAGTAAGCATGGGGAAGATAACGTTGCTTATGAGCACACACAAATATCAGACTGTGAGCTATGGGGGTAAGCTCCGGTGGTCCTGCTGAATACCCAGGGAGGCCATCTCAAGTGGATTTTCTTCCAGCATGCATCATGATAATGGCTGGGTGTGGAGAGGGTCATGTTTGACAGGGAGAGTCAATTCTCCGTGAGAAGCTGCGTTAAGGTAGAATAGCTGCTCTTTCTAGGGCTTGTATTGTGGAGAGAGATGTGTTTGGGGTCGGTAATCCACAATAGTTTTAAGAAATAATGTAAAGATAGTAGGCTGACAGTACATTGACTTCTGTTTGGAAGCAGGAAGATCTACAACCAGACAAGACTGTGACAGATTTCAGTGGAGTAAGACAGCACGTTTGATAGGCATGCTGTTGTAGGCCTTCATTTTCTTTTAAGCACCTGGAAAAGTTTACATTCATCTTATTACATGTAGGTTATCTATGAACCACTCTTCTTAATTTTCTCTCTAATTTTAGGCCATGCTTTGGCAAGGAGAAAGAGCAGAAAATAAAGTCGGGCTTTACTGAAAGCTTTGCTGTCGTGCATGGGACACAGTAGTCACTTAACAATTTTCCTATTTAAAACATACAGTTAACAGAAGAAATCACGAAGCTGTAAGGCTGAATCACGTGACACCGTCATTCCCTTCAGAGTTTCTAAGACAATAAGGGAATTGACCAGCACTGCTTTTTGCATTTCTCAGAGAAGTGCCCTGTATTTAGAGAGGGAGCGTGCATGAGCGTGCAGATTTTGACTGGCTTCTGCCTGCATCAAGGAGTACTTGTGGAGGCTCATCTGATTCTGAGGGTTGGATAATGATCTGAAATATATGGTAGAGTCCTTCTGTGGGATCTGTCTTACCCGTTCTGCCAAAAAAAGAATGAGTTTGTAAACATACTTAGCTACAGTCTAGGATGAAACAGTCCAGTTTTACATTTGCACTTGCAGTCGGGTGTGTGGACAGAAGCACCGTATTGAACCAGGATCTTCCATACAGGTAGATGAAGCACTTAGGCGTTCATTGCAGTAGCAAGACATCTCTTTGGACCTTTTGTTTCCTTCAAGTAAGTCATTACATTTCTACAGGAAGCATAAATTAACCTCTCCGAGAACAGGAAAGTTCTAGATGTGTCAGCATGGTTAATTTTTTTTATGGCATTGAGCAGGCTGACATTCATGGATCTGTTAAAATACAACTTACTATTTTTTAATAGTGGTATAGGAATAAGAAATCTGTCTGTGATGAAGCTGATTTGAATTTGCAGAAGTCAGAAAAATATGGAGAAAGGAAATATATCCATATCAGTCTTGTGATGGTAAAGTCCATCTTACCAAAGTCCTTAGTAGATCTGTCCGTATTAATCTAAACCAGCAGATGGTATAAATTAATCCAAAATAAAAATTTTTTTATTTAATGTAAGCTCAAAGAGGCAAGACTGAGCATCTAGAGTGAATAAGACTTTTTTTTGTCAGCACGCTAATGGCTTTGCATGTTTGTCAGTTTTCTGCTGTAGCTCTCACTGAGTTGCAATTGCCAGAAATGTTTTACTTTTCAGTTTTTAATGTGGTTTTTGTGCACCATCTTGATTTCTGGCAGTATCCAGATCTGTCTGTGATGAATGAAAGGCTGGTGAGAACCTTAAGGGCTGAGACAGAACCAAGTTGAGCAGTGAGCATGGCTGTATCTGAACCCAAGTTGGGTGTTGGAGGGCACAGTCAAGGCATCTTAGCCTGTGCAACTCCATAATTCATTGCAGATACAGACATGAGATAAACTGCTGCTGTGCCTCCGTTCCTCACTGTTAAATGGCAATAATGTCTCTTGGTTTATCTTCGCAGGAAAGCTTATCTGGAGGAGGGCATATCTGATAGCAATTGCTTGCTTTTCTGCAGCCTTCCTCTTCCAAGCTGTCTGCCTGCCTTTGTCAGACATATTTATTACGTCTGTGTTGGCTTCTGTGAACAGGTTTTATAAAAAAAAGAGGAATCCCTCTGCTTATCTACCTGCTAAATTTGTTCTTTTTGTTTCCTATCTGTTTGAAAATTAGTACCAAGAAGAAATAGTGTAAGACTAATCTAACTTGAATAGATGTAAAGAGAGGAAGCTGTCTTTGTTTGGAGAATCATGTTTTGACACGAATGTGGTTACTTACTGTATGTTTTGTTTTCATAGTTTGCTAACACAGGATTCCCATAACTGACTCTGGAGAAAATTGATGCAATGAACCAAGCGCTGATTATGCCTTGTGATTCTGATTGCGTACTACAGAGAGTAAATGAGATAATGCATTTCTTTAGAAGGAAATACTTGGTACAAATCAATTCCAGCAGCCACAAGCTTCATCATAATGGGCAGTAAATGTTTGAATTGTGCGTGGCTGACTGGCATCATGAAGTCCAGAGATAATGTAAGCGTATGTAGAACAGCTCTGTAAGTGTACAAAGAAGTCTTCATTCTTAATTATTTCTGCATCACATTACAGACAGATCGATCAAGGTAGCATCCTTTTTCAAGTTAGAAAAACTTGATGTGCTTTAATACTGAGAACCTGATTTTGCAGGGCTGAGGGTAGACTGGTCCCTGGCTGAACATGCTGGGTTGCAAAACCAATCATAATTTACAGCAGCCAGCTCAAACCTTTGCTCAGTTGTTTATCTGTCAGTATGTGTGTCAAGACAGTAATTTTAGTTGAACTGGATTTTATTTCTGAGAAAGGTATTTTGAAGCTTTCAAATGATATTTCATTAATTGTCCCCATATACCTTTTAACTAAAACAGCCTTTCTGCTCTTTGAATAGAACAGTTTAAATCTTTCTCTTGACGTTATCATTATGGAATTTTAAAAGTTTTAAGAATTGTATAAAGATAACAAAATAATCATTAAATGCCAGTGCCAAAACCACTTTTTTTGTCTTCACTGGGTATTAGTTGAAAATGCCAGTTATTTTCCAAGTCTGGCGTGCTCTGTGCTTCATTTTGGGAGAATTTAACTACTGTGTTTCTTGCTGATGGTATCATTATCAAAACATGAAATATTTTTTTTTTTTGGTGTTCAAATGTATAGCAGTTACTAGACAACGAGCAGCAGTTGTTGTAAGATAAATCAAGCACAATGTTTCGAGGAGGAAAAGGATCACAGGGCTTTGTTGCCCTTGGTTTTGTATTACCTGGTATACAAAACCCACGAAGCATTACTTTGGGAGGGGAGAGATAAGTAGTAGAGAAATGAGAGTGCAATCTGTTGAGAATACTTTGCTGCCTGAAAGGTCCCTAAAAGATAACCCACTGAAAGGAATGATGTCCCTGAAATTCTTCTATAAAATGACATCTTACTGTTGGCCATTTTGGCTTGCAGGTGCACTGTTGATTTCGAGATAGCTAATGGTCATTCTTCATGTTCCTTGAAGAAAGCAAGAGAACAGAATAAGGGAGAAAATGCAATTGTTTTTTTTTGTGTGACTGCTATCACAAAGGAAGATAATTAAATATATTTTTCGTTTTGTCCTGTCTGGTCTTCTTTCCAAAGGAAATAATAGCGTAATAGGCAAAACAAAATTGGAATTTTCTGAAATGATTGTTTTACTTAAAAGGGAGGTTAATGAGTAATATAAAGTAATCATCTTTACCATTCTGAAAGAACGGAGAAATAAACAGTTGTATTTTTATGATAATACTGTTAAATCATCTGTACTTAGTGATTCTTGTTAGAATTGCCTTCAGGTTACTTTCTTTTACCATACTTGCTTCATTGTTCTTTGTGTTAAGTTATTTGTTTGCCTAACATTAGTGGAAAAAAGTAAATCGAGTAGTGTATCTTTCTTCTTTGACACCAAAATACAAGGACTAGCTTAAAATAAGCGCTCAGGATTCCACAGCTCCCCTGTCACGCAGGAACACTGTGTGTGGAGTATTGGGCACTGAGCTAATGTAAATGAGCATGGGAGCTTATACATCACAAGCTTTGGTTTTGAAGTACTGTGGAGCTACAACTTCAAACCAAAGCCTGACTCTTTGTTGAATTTCTCTCTGAGCAGCAGTGGCTAGGTGAACTAAGCAATAAATAGTTTGGTTTGCACAAAGCAAACCCAATAGTGCATAGGTTCATCTTATCCAATGTCCTGTGATTCATACAGTCCTTGCTATGGCTTCAGTACTAACCCTGTTCAAGTGAATGACCTGTTTGACTGTTCAAATACATCAATAAATTGCCCTGTAATGCCGCAATCACATTTTGCTCATATAATTTAACTAGACCTAATGAAATGATGATCTGTGTAATATTCATAAATATATCTAGCTGGCTATCTTCCCTTTTACCTCCAGAATAACTTAGTACGCATGAAAGCACCCAAAGAAGGGAAGGACTGCTGTATGCTGCTCCTTTACCTTCTCCTCATGGGGTAAGGGTTCCTGTACCACATCTTTATTGATTCATAGCTACTACTAAACACACTTTTTTGTCAGAAAAATAAAGCAAAGTCTGTCATGTGTCACCAAGTCACTTTTTTTCCCACTACATAAACAAAACCTCTTGAAGTAACAGATGTTGATTTTAAGTCTTGCAAGTGCTGATCCGTGACAGATTAGTGCTTGCCTTCCACTTCAGTGTGAGAATCATGTAAAGCCACTACTAATTTCGTTCGTTTTTGCTTTGTAAGAGCAGATGGTCAATTTGAACAGATGCTTCTGAAAGAGCCCTCTTATTGGAAAGAATAAAGCATAAAACTAAAATATTGTCCTGGGAAATAGTTCTATGTTATGCAGTGAAATATTAAATACAAACTTTATATATTATGTTTTCCTTTTTACTTTCCCTAGATCAGTTCCAGGTCTAATGATTTCCTCCACTGAGAAAAGCAAGTTAGAAGTAGTATACAAATTGTTGCCTCAAGAACTCTTTGTTTAAAATGTGCCTTCAAACCCTTTGAAATTGATTATGCCACTTCCTAAGGTTGTAAATCTACTGTGCTGAATTTAATCTCTTTAATTTGGATAGTCATCTAAGCATCTTCATTTGCAAACATCAAAAAGAGATCAGAACTCATTTGGAGTTTGTTTTCCAAAAGATGTAGGTATGGCTTTCTTTACACGCAGAAGGCATGTTGTATTATCCAGATAGTATGTTGGAAGTTTACCTGACTGTATTACTTTTCTCTGGCTTCAGTGTGGTTTAATGTATTTAGATATTGCTCTCTTTTTTCTTTTTTTCTTTTTTTTTTTTTTTTTAATAATTTAACTCCTTTGAACTTCATTTAAAAACTGTTGATAGCTGCATTTGCAAAGGAAGTTTTTGGGTCAGTATCATTGAAGGAGAAAATTCTGGAAAAAAATTTTAAACTGTTTTGTATCCTGCACCAAAGATTTCTAGTTACAGTACTTTACAAATATATGTGACTGTTTTCCACCTCAGTGGTATTAAGAGTCACTTTTAGGCTTGTTTTGAAGGGAGCGAGCAACTTGCTGATATGTCCTGAAAACTCTTGTTAGCCCAATTGTTTATAAACCTGAACACTGAGAAAGCTTACGGAAAACATTCTACTGGGTTTCTGCTCAGAAGGGTTCACTCATAGCTGACCGCATGCAATTTTGTGCAGGTTACCACTTTCAATATGCTAAAAACAAATTTAAAATTTGACTCAAGTAAGTAAAACCTCATTCTAAAATTAAAATCTTATTACACTAAAGCACATAGGAAATCTGAGGAAAGAAATTACTGGTAAATAACAGGTAACTACTAATCCATTTTACCCAAGTACTTTCGTATTTTCAGTCAGTAAATTGATATAGCCTGTGATTGAAAGGGCTCCGAAGAAAGATTTTGATTACTTTGCTTAGCAGATAACAACAGCAAAAAAGTGACAATTTAGGTTGTATTCATAACTTTTATTACTGAAATTTCCATTCTCTATCATATTTAATTGCAGAAACTTAACAGTAGTTCACAAATTTTTTGATTAGGTATTTTAAACTTTGTATTGTGGCCTTCGAGCTGTCTTGTATCTTAATGCTTTTGTGTAGTTCCTATGCTTTGCCTCACATTTGTTGTGTGTATAAAATTCTGTGTAGATTTAGATGAAGATTTTGTACATCTAACCTTATTTAACATATTTCTTGAAAGAGTAAGCTAACTTTTCACTATGGCTAGCAGAGTGTGGTTTTCTGCCCTTGCCCTTTTCCACTTCTCAGATACATTGCTTGATTTTTGCCTGGATCGCTTTGTTTCTTTCTTAAATAGCGACGGCAATCTGTTTTTATTTATCTGAAATATTGTGTCTTATGAAGTCTTCCATCAGTTCCTGTGGAAAGCAGTTTGCAATGTCAGTGCTAAAAGTACTGTAACATACAGCTGAAAAATGAATGCGCCAACATACGGAAGCCTGTCATGAAAAAGCTGTAAAATTTGAGGTTTTTTACATCAGAATCATAGAATGATATTACAATTTTTTGGACATTCCAGTTTCCGCTGTTGCATGGTTAAATTTGCAACATAGGAAACTTTGAAATGGTTTTTGCATTATGTCTATTTGCAGGTTTTTCACTGATACATGAATTGAAAACAGAGCACAGAGAGGGAGAACTTTCCACTGAAATACACATAAAGCAAGTATTACGAAAGGCAGTAAGAATAAATGTTACATGGTAAAAAGAGAATAATTATGTAGTATTTTCCAGTCTGTACTTAGCATAGAAATGTTCATGTTTCATATATGTTAAAGTTACTGGGTTTTGTCCAAAAATGAAAGAAAAAGGAACAAGATTTAATAATGCATTTAGTATCTTGTTTCTTTTAAGTTTTGTTTTAGGAAAACTAAATTTGAGGCCTCTTTAACTCAAGTAGTACAAATTAAGTGTATATGCCTCAAAAACAAAAACCAAAACATAAAGGCCAGCTTCATTAGCTGTGATTTTGCTTTTCTCAAATGTTCTTTTAAAAAGGTGTCCTTTTCCAATTCATTGAATAGTCTCTATTTTGTACGTTTCTTCTAATGTTCATACTCTTCTAATAGACTCATCATATGGAATAACACAGGGATGATTAACATTCTTTAGAAGGCATTCTGAACTGTAAGTAGGAAAATAACCTGTGCCTGAAAACGAATTGCTACGTATTTTTCATGGCTGAGGAGAGCAGGGTTTGCTGAATGTCGTTTCTGTTGCTGGTAGTAGTGGTGACTGCATATGTATTTTCCATTAAACTCAACTTCATTTCTTTCAAATATATTTATACTCTTTGTATTGAACCTGCAATTTTAATGGCCCAAGCCTGTAGTTATGAGAAAAAAGCGTAATAGGAATGATGTTCTGTGGATTTGGTAGAAATCCATTCCTTCTATGTGAAAGCACATTCTGTGTTTTTCATTTCACTAGAGGCAAAAATTGTTTGAATGATAATGTGGGAGACGATGCTGTCTGTCATATAGCGTATTCACTTGCTTTCAGGCTTTCGAGCACTGATGCTCTTTTTGCGGGCAGAGCTCTCAGCAGGTAATGCAGGGTTCTCTCTTGAAAACTATCCGTACGATTAGCATTAGAGGATGTTTTCTACAACAGCAGCGCGGGTAAGCAGATCTTTGAAAAAACCTTTGTGCACAGTGACAATGCTGTTCTTCATTATTATCTTCTCTCATCATTTTGGAATTTCAGTGTGATTGTGTTAGGAAGTTGAATTTAGCTTACAGTATTCTTTTTCGAAACAATATTCCAACTTTCCAAGAGAAAATTGAATGTGCTTGTAATGAATACTAAATACGAGTTAAACTTTGTTAGAGTGTGGGAAAATGGTGAGATATTTCATTATTGAAGTTCTATTGCATTCCTTGGTAATAATGCTCCTCAGTACTGAAGTAACCATTTCTACTATCAAAGTAATAGTTTAATCATGACATCTTTTTCTCTCTCAATGTTGATCTAGAGCTGAAGTAGCTTACTGGAGATACATTCATTTGCAATCTTCAAACTGAAGATATTCCATGAAAGAAAAAAATTCTTGTAAAATAACATTTAAATAAAAAGGTTTTCTAGATGTATTACATACTTGTAATGTTTTGTGATTCCACTGCTAGTCTGAGCTCTCCTGTAGTTAATTTCTTTTAAATGTGATTACTTTTCCTAGAGCTTGTATTTGTGCCCATATTTTGCTGAAAAAGCATTAGAACTTCATGCAGAGCATCCTGGGAACCTTTGTAGTTAGCCACTGATTGGGAACGGCATGGAACATTAACTGAAAAGCAGAACACTTGAAGTGAATAAATACGTGTCACAAAATAAGCCTCTTTTTTTTTTTAACTCACAAGGAAATACTGTTTGGACCTAAATCCAAGGTAATTGTGCCAAGCGCTTATCCATAATGATAATATGTAGTTTAAAAAGCAAAGGAGTTCCCATCCAGTTACATTTTCTTTGGTAGGGAAGGCTGAATAGTTCCTTTTAGCCCTTAGGACATACCCATTTCTCAATTCCTAGCTGTGTGTTTGAAATGAAAATGTGTTTTGTATAAAAAGTTGGCTTTCATTACTGAAGCAGGAAGCTTTTATGCTTAGCTTTGTTTTATTGTTACTTCCCAATTGGAAAGCCACGTGTCAGCCTGTGTTTTTTCTTAGGTAGCATCTCCTGTGACACTGTGCTGTGTAACCTCCGACCAGGAGCTGGTATCTCTTACTTGACAGACATGTAGGTGTCCTAATTTCCGCCTGAAATTCTTATATACTAGCATAATGGATTGCAAGACGAGGCATTTGCAAACCTGTGTTTGGGAGGAGTTCGTGCCAATCCTGTAATACAGAGTTGCTGGACCTTTACTCTTCGCGTGTATTAGCGTACTGTAGTTTGGTTCCCCCCCCACGCCCCATCACAGCACAGTGTGAAAGCTGTGTAGATGAAAGCAAAGTTTATTTCACTGAAAGTTTTCACTGGTTATTAAACTTTCTTTTTTTTTTTAATTGCTGACTTTTGCAGTGTCAAGCCTGTTAAATTCTTCAGTGCTTCTCCTGTGAGTTTGTGCCATGTGCATGTGTACAGTCACCTCCCTGCACAGCCGTATTGGCAGGTTGCTGTAAAATGACACCGGAAAAGACCAGTTCTTATTGCTAAAAGAAAGAAGAAAGGGAGTGAACATGTTGCTTAGGAATACGAGCTGACCTGAGCCCTGGCAGTCTGTCCCTGAGATGAAATTGGTCATAATTTCCCATGCAAAAGAATTGAGGCCCGGTTAAATCTCAGGATGGCAGTTCATTTAGTGCGGAGCTGCCTACCATCCTGTTACTGCATGAGATGGAGAGATTTCAAACCTCTGTTCTTGTTTTGAGATTGTTTACATGCTGAAACTCCAGATAGTGGAATTAAAGCCAGTTCTAACACATTTAGGGATAGGTGTTCTGTAGAATACCAGGAGGCCCAGTGAAACTTGGGGGAATTTAGATATGATTCAGGTGACGTGAGGGTGCATTTTTTAAAAGAAAATGAATCATTAAATGGGTAGTTTTTTAAAGGGCAGCAGTTTCTTACAAAAACAGTATCTTAGTAACAGGGTATGCGATGTGAATTTTCCAGCCTATAACTGCTTCTTAGTTAAGGTACATAGTGATAAGCTATACTTATTAGGTGTACTGCGAACTCCAAATGCAGTATCGGTAATGTCTCAGCGGTCCTGTGCAACACAGTGAATTCCACCGGGCTCGTTTACAGGCTGTATCAGTGCTTGAGAAGTCTGGGAGTTCATGGCTGTTGGTTAACATGTAGTAATCCAGAAAAGCCACATGACTGTTTTGGTCATGAGGGTAACGGACTGTCATGGTGCGGAATTAGGCTCTTGACATGCAAGCATCTTCCTGGTGGTGGGTGATGGTTTGATATAACATATGGTGTGAGCCTACAAGAAACATGCAGAGGGACTTTTTGCAAGGGCGTGTAATGATAGGATAAGGGGTAATGGCTTTAATCTGAAAGAGGGTAGATTTAGATTAGATATAAGAAAGAAATTCTTCACCATGAGGGTGGTGAGGCACTAGAACAGGTTGCCCAGAGAAACTGTGGATGCCCCCTCCCTGGCAGTGTTCAAGGCCAGGCTGGATGGGGCTTTTGAGCAACCTGGTCTAGTGGAAGGTGTCCCTGCCCATGGCAGGGGGGCTGGAACTAGATGATCTTTAAGGTCCCTTCCAACCCAAACCATTCTATGATTCTTTGATTCTAACATAAAATGGTCTGTTATTGTACTTGGTGCAAAGTATGCTATTTAGTACTTTTAAACTTAATGCAGCAGAAATTTCTTTGCATGAGATGTACTTATCTCTGCAAAAAATTTGGTTTTAAATTTGAAGTTGTTTTATTTTGCACTCTGCTGTCTTCGTTTTTATTCTTGTTTTTTGTCAATGCATTCTTCAACAATGTTTAATTTGTTAATCCCTCACACTGTAAGTCCTGTGGTTCTCATTAGCTAATTGTTTTTAATACCTAGATGTTTGAAAATCCCATGTTAAGCACTGAGAGTGATAAACAAGGGATCTTTTGGGGATTGCATGTTACTTGAGTTTTTTATTTGGCTGTGTGGAGAAACAGCTGGTGCTCTGTGAAATGCAGACTAAACAGATGAACCTGGTTAGTACTTGCAGTCTTTTTATTGCGAATCATGTATGTAAAGTATTTCACGCTTTTGAGCTTGTATCTGAGGTAGAGGTACACACATAAAATACAAACCAGTATTTCTGATGTATAGAGGATTGACAGATGTATGGTGATAATGGCAAGGGGGTGGTGGTACAGGATTTCACTGGCATGTTTCAAACTTTAATTCACATGTTTTTTAATTATGAGCTGTGAAACCAGATGGTATAGGGAGATGTTGTATGGATACTATTAGCATCTAACATAAAGAACATGTAGCAGTCTAACCATAGAGTTTTAATATTTCACTGCTTTGGAACAAGTTGGGATACTGTGTATCTCTTGTTACCTTTTGGGGTAAATACTGTGTGTATGACCAAGTATAGTGTTAGGTGAGTCTACTTTTTAATTATTGTCTCCTGAAGGAGCTGTTGGGTTTTTTTGGAGCTCAGCGCTTTTCTGCTAGTAACATTTGCTGTAATCAGTCTGTGGTTTTGATCATTTGACAGTTTTCATTAGAGCCAATCTCAAGGAGATCAATAAGTAAATTTTATCCTAACATCATGATTTGTGTAAGTACGTATCTAGCCTCTGTTAATGCAATTGAATGGCTTCCACTGTGCTAAGTATGCTTTGGACTTGAGAGCGCAGTCCTTCACTAGTATCTGTTTTACCTAGTAATTTACCATTGCCAGGAGTAGTTGTGTGACTGCATGCTGGAATAAAGTACATATTTTATCACTTTTTGCTTTGTGAAACTCGTCTAAGTTACCTATTATCTATGTTCACGTGTGCAGTTTGGGGAGATATGTGGAGATGTTTTTTCATGCTCATGTATTACAAATATTTAATACAAGAATTGTTCTTAAATGTCAAAAAGACCTTTGACAGAAGTAGAAATATTCTCAGAAACTGCTGTGAAGGCTGCTTTGATTAGATTAATTAATTGTAACTCAGGTTACTTAGAAGCTGCAAAATGCCCTGCCTTGACTTTAGTATTAGCATGATTTTTCTCAGAACTATTTTGCTTGACTACATATTTGAGCTGGCGACTCCTTTATGAATGCTGTTTTTTGGTGGGCCACCCATTAAACCATTTCTACCTCCCTGGCAAATGACTGCAGAAGTAATCTACCAAACTTGCCTTGTCTCTTAAATAATTGTTTGGCTATTTATCTGTTACTTCTGGGTCTGGAGCAGGGTTTTGTAGTACTTTCTTAAGTGCCATATATAATATATATGGAAAAGATTAGCTATAGACTTGTTATGTGTAACACTGCAAACCATAAACTCTAGATCAGAGTTAGAGTAATTTGCTTAGGAGGATTAAAACTCTGCAATTCAGGAACACTGGTTTATTCTCCTCATTGTCTCTTTGACAAGATCCATCCAGCTGTTCTCAGTTTAATACAACAGCCACAGGAAAGCAAATACTTACAAGTTGACTTATGTTTGTATTCTCTGGGGGCCGGGGAATGAAAGATAATTTTTACTACTAGTTGTTTTACTCTTTTGGGGAGAAGTAGGGGGCATGTATTTCTTTGCCCTTTTAGTTCAGATGTTAGTAAGAACTGTTTTGTTTTCAGGTTACAGTTGTTCTGATGAAGCTCATCATGCCATAACCTGTTAAGTGTTTTGCAAGTTTACATGGATATATATCGTTGTATTTCAAATGGATTTATATCATCGTATTTGCATGTTACTGGGTGCAGTCACCTTTTAAAGTCCCTTAAGAAATTTGTAATAGTTTCTTCTTATACTTACAATCTTTTGAGAAGTTCTTCAGCCTCTTGAGTGCCCCTGAGAAACAGTTCCCTTTCATAGCATAGCTGTATTTCCTGGCTAAGGCAGAAGTCTGTACAACACTATCTCAGTATTAAACCTTAGTAGTCACACAATAAATACAAGTGTTCCATGAGGGCTTTCAGCTCTTAAAATTAAGCTTAAGAAGGGTTCAGTACCACTAGCTGGTTTTTGGCTCCTGCTTAGGTTCTTAGCATCACATTCTTATTCCGTTTCTTAGTTATGCCCTGCAGCACCTGGGCTCCTTTGAGGTTCGGCAGTGGTTGTAGGTTCAAAGCGTAAGTCTGAACCTTAAAGTTTGAACCTAAAACACATTGGATAATTTATGTATTTGGTGTTAGCAGCTGTGGAGAGCAAGTACTAAGGACACTTGAGCCTGAAGGAAGGATGGCAAGTGTTAACTTTGTAGAAGTCTTACATAATATGACATTTTAATATAGCGATCAAACTTGCCATTGTGGCAGTACCTGTTGGGATGTGAATCTAAAAGGGTCTGTGAAATGGTGAGGGATATTATGGTCATAAATGGTTGCAGGTGGTTGGACAGGCATACACCAGTGTGTGGTTCTGCCGCTTAGTGAAAGCAGAGTCATCGTCAAAGAACTGCAATAGCAAATGACTGTGGCTAATGTCTGATCCACTGCAAAAGCTCTGGTTTTGATACCTACGTGCCTGAAGAGTCTCACTGAAGAGTTGTTATTCCATTATTTGGTGAAGACTGGCTGGGAATTGGTTGTATCTAGTAAGTGATGCCATTCTGGATCTGAACAGCTGCAGTACTGTGTTGAGGCCTGGTTCATTAGGTGCAGTAATGTGGTCCTCTGGGGCTGGAAAAATTCTGTTTTCAAATCAGAGGTTTTGGAGGTACAGACAGGAGGTTGGAGAATCGTTTTCCGTAGAGTAAAATTTACTTTTTTTTAACAGCTCACTGAAAACAGAAAAACTAGTAAAGATAGGATTTTCACCAGCCTAAATCAATTCACCTTTTCTTTCCCTTGATGTGCTGTAGAATTTTAGTAAGGTGTAGGTCTGGTTACGCTTTTCCTAGATAACTTCATAGAAGGGAAGGCATGACAAAAAAGGCACTTGCATATGTACAGTTGCATCTTTGTGTGTATGCATACACACACACCTCAAACAATGGCTGCTGGCCTTGGGGGCTTCTCACTTCAAAGCTGTGTATTTAGATCCAAAGTGGTAACTTGTCCCACACTTTCGAAGTGGTTGGGGAACTTGCCTGTGTACAGCAAGTAAGGTGCCACATTGAAACCACAAACAGGCATGGGCTGCTTTTGAGTGTTCTGATGACAAAGCTTGAACTTCAGTAAGCAGGTCACTAGGTTTCTTGTGCTGGAGCAACCTCAGCTGTGGAAGACATGCCCGTGTAGCTTCGGAGTGGGAGGTTATTAGTTGAGGCATGGTGGCATTCAGAAATTAGTCTGCTACTTCTAAGTAAGGGGTACTAAGTCAACACAGCTTCAGTGTGTGCGCTTGCTGCATGGCGTCTCTGCCATCTTTGTATGTTCTCACCAGATTCAATTACCTGTGGCAGCAAAAACTTGCTGTCTGAAGAAAAGGAATCCTTTGAAGCACCTATGGATAGATTAAGGGACTGCTGCAGGTGAAATAACAAGAATACCATCATCTGCTTTTCTTGACTTGGGAATAATTGCCCTGTGTCTCTTCACCCTTGTAATCAGCTACCGAAGTTTTTAAGTTCCTGATGGGAAAATAAAAAAACAGACACTTTTATTGCTTTTTGTTAAAATTCAGCAAAAATCCCCTCATTTTGAAAGCAGATTTTGCTAGGGTTTATTATTGCTGGTTTCTAAAGCTTTCTGTAAATGCAAAGGCCATGCTTATCAGCTTATTTTTGCAATGGAAGATGGTCATGTTGCACAAAGCTTGCAGTTGTAAATAATGTCTGTCATCCTATGATGCTGAAGTTTGAAGCTATACAAGGTAACTCTCAGACCTTGCTTGTATCTATATTGGTGTGGTGTGAGTATGGATTTATCCCCATTCACCTCCTCTTTCCCAATGGTATTTAAAAAAGAAAGCTGTGGAGCTTCTGATTCAGGGAGAACAAAAAAAGTAGAGGATGAGGACAGTCTTTATAACTGGCAGTAAAGATTAGGATGTAGAGGGCCCGGGGCAGGGGGGGGGAGGGGAGTTGATTAGTTTGTTTTTTGACTAGCCACAAAGTTTCCTTCTGGCAATCTTGCTGGCAGACTCCGAAATATGTAGCTGTTATCTTTTCTAGTATGAAAGAGAGCCACTTGAGCCAGAATACATTGTACCCGCAGATACAATGAGCTGTGATTTTAAGCTTTTTATGTAATATGGAAGGTAAAGCCCTCAGTCTCACTTTGAAAACTTCATGTGCTCAGGAGAACTACTCGGGCTAGAGTTTGGACCATATACCAGGGAACTTCACTATACTATAGCATAAAACTGGCAAAGGAGAAAGCCAGACACACACACACAAGCTCTACTGATTTTTTTTTTTAATTTTAAATCAAGTCAGCTAACTGCTTGTGTCATGTCCTGTTGGCACAAGCAATGAATGGTAGCTTTCTGTATACTGGCTCTTCTTCCTTGAGGTAGAGGGGAAAGGACCAGAGAAAAGTCAGCCACTCTTTGGGCTGACTACACAGAAATACCAGCCAGCTGCCAAGAGGTCACCAGTAGGACAGCCTAGAGTTGATGAGATGTTCCTTCATTGTTGATATATGCTCTATGTGTTTAAAAAGGAAATGTATTGAAAATTTCTTACACCATTGGGAAATTTTCCATGAACATTAAAATGGAGGCTTACAATGGGGAGATGTTAAAAAGAAAAAAAAAAAGGAAAAAGCACTGTTTGGCAGGTTTTTAGTGCAAAACACAGCATATCATTTCCAATTACACTGCTCTCTAAGGAACCTTCAGAGGCAGGGCAATAGTCTCTATATTTTTATCTTTTCCTTTTAAAGAACACAAATATGACTGTTTTGTCACTTGGTTTTAATGTTAGGGTAATATTCAGAGTAATTTTCTGTAGTTAGACTACTTTCTTGTCAATTTGTTTTCCTGTTGTGCTTTGAAGTTCAAAACTGTGTATGATCGGGAAGCATCTCTCTCTGTCACAGCCACCCATTTCATATTGAGGTTCTCCCCTGAGTCTAACATGTTGCTGTAGTTCATTAGATAATTCTTGTGTCCTGGAACATGAAAGGCAGTCAGCATATTTGACCTTTGGTTACGTAAGTGGAGTCACAGAATTTCCTCTTATGGGGTACTGTGATATGTTGAGTACTAGGGGAGCATAGAGTTTAAAAAACAGAATTGAAATATGAGATATAAGCCCACAAAATAAAAGCTCCTTCACCAAGTGAATTTCTTAACTGAAAATACGGTGTGATATTATTCACCAACTGAGTTTCTTAACTCAAAATACAATATCATGTTACTCAGTGACTGGAGGAAGACTCTTGTTTGAATTGTCAAGAAGTTAGATCCAGTCCATCAGCAGATCGAACTGGGTTTTTTGTGGGTTTCTATAATGTATTCTGTTTCAGTTAGCTGGATTCTGGCACAACCTAGGAAAAAAATACCTTTTTTTTTTAAGAAAAGTTTATTTTACAAAATATTCTATTAAAAACTGTAAAGCCTTTTAAAAAATACTGTTAGATAATCCCCATCACAACTGCTTAATATTTTACTTAGCATCTCTGGTGACTGCAGATGTCCCAGCCCTAGAAACATTCAAGGCCAGTTTGGACAGAGCTTTGAGCTACTTGATCTAGTTGAAGATGTCCCTGCTCAATGCAGGGGGTATTGGACTCAAGGACCTTTAAAGGTCCTTTACAACCAAACCATTCTATGATTCCATACTCTTGTTAAATTTACACTTGTTAAATTTACACTTTCTAAGACACATGCTCGTAACATACACTATTGCCAAGTACTGCCACGCAGGAGATGCCTATTTCAAGCTGTTTGATGACACCATAGTCTTAAATAGTTTTTGCATGCTTTCTACATCCTCAAGAGCAGAATCACCCTAAAGGATTTGGAGATATTATGACCGTAGGATGTGAAGTAGGAGGAGAGGATCACTGGAATGGGATTTTGTCCTTGGTGCTGCATAGAGAACAAAATTGGAAGTTTAGACCGAAAACCTGAAGTTCAGGTGGCGTTTGTATTTGTCATTCAAAGACCGTGTCAGTAGACCTTGCTCAGTTTTGGTATAATTTAATAATTCAAAGCTATGGAAGATCAAAAAATTACAAAGATGACTGTGGAATGGCCTTCCAGGAAGTTATTTCAGAGCCAGTAGTATTTGTCTGCTTCATATCTAGGTATATAAGGTGGCAAAGTTGGAAGAAATGTATTAAGAACAATTTTGTTTGCATTTTAAAGATAGTTTGGTTTCAGATTAGCATTTCAGGTAGCGATTTTGTTGTTTATCAGCAATTTGATACGCAATCTAGTAAAATTCTTTGGCTTTTGTAAATACTGAAGTACTGTCCTCCTGAAATGGAGATTTGTATCTTTTGTCAAAGTTACGTAGAACTACCTGTGACAGAGTCCTGCATTCCCTGCCATGAATGGCCATTGGAATCGGTGTTGTCTCTTTTTGGAAGCAGAAGAAAACAGAACTAAGGCAATAGCAAATTAGCCTCCTTGTGTTCAGTGGCAAGAAGTGCTAATATAAGATCCAACTAATGAAGGATATCAGAAAATATTTTAGAAAAACAACTTGCGATTTATGTATATGAGCAATATGTTACTGGATCATACAGGGTGGGAGACTACTTGTGATTTAGAGGTAAGTTATGAGTAATTCATGGTAGATTTTTTTTTTAAGTGATTTCAGGCAAATGTCTAAGTCTCACATAAAGTCAAGAGAACTTAGACTGCTAAACTGCCTCCTTCAGAAGCAGTTAGGCTCCATCCTCCATGGGGGAGAAAAAAAAGAAAGTGATTCTGGTAGTTAGTCTGTTAAATTTTGTTGGGAAACTTCTTCTGTTTTAATCGAGTGCTTACTGTTTCAACCTATACGTGTTCATACGATGACCTGGCAAAACTTGTATGTAGTTCTGAGGAAGTGTTTATAGACCAGTGTTTAGGCTAGGCCTCAAAATGAGCTGTGGATAAAGTTCAAAGTGTGTGAGTGCTGAGTGCTGCTGATCTCCCACTTCTGCTTTTTGTCTCATGAATAACTTGGGGTTTTGTTTTTGTCCTGTGTATCACAGGCCTTGTCCAGATACTCCCACCCCTTCTCTTGGGTCTGTGCCAAATACACATGCAAAAGGCTGATGCTCAACTCTGTGGTTGTCATTCGCATGTCACTGAAGTAGTTTGTGTTTTGCTGGCGGTGTTCGTACCAGAGCAGAGATCTCTTGATGAAATACTTCTTACATCCAGAGCCGCTCCGACTTTTATTCTAAGGGAGCAGGGATGCCTGCTGTGCATGAAGTTTTTACTTTCCATACATAGTGAGGCAGAAGTGCATTATGACTTCTGATTTCCAAAATCTAGTTTCCAAATTCTCTCCTGTCTTTATAGCTGATTTAATTAATGTGGTCAAGGTAAGCAGTGATCATAGCATGCGACTGTCTTGTTTGCATTTCACCTTGGTTGTGGAAAGATCCGCACCCAGAGCTGCTGGAAGGACATCGAGGAGCTATTCTGACAAATCTAACCCTACTTATGGGTACAAAGTGTTCAGCTGCTGAAAGTTCCTTTCAGATTCTAGCTAGACTTTCTGATGTGGTATTTTTTTGTTTTAATCGTTTTGTTTGTAAGTACCTTTTTTGCAACAGCATAATTGTCATCAGCAGTTAAAATTAAAAATGGTTGTCGTATGCTGCCACTCCTATTTTGTCTCTGTACCAGTGCAATCTGTAGCCGTAGCTGTGTAAAAAACCAACTTTCTCTCCTTCTGCCGTGTTAAAAGAATTACTGATGCATTCTTGCCATCTTTTCCTTGTAGCTAAAGACAGCACATTATCGTGGTTCTTATAATTCTTCAGTGCAAGTTTGTGTTTCCTGATAATACTACATTCCTTCTAGGCTTTTCTCTCTGTCTTTGGTTTTAAAATAGTCTGGCAGAGTAGGGTAAGCAAGAAGCAAGGAGTTCAAAGATTGAACACATATTCAAAATCACTGTATGATGTGGATGGGGAAGGAAGGAGATGCACACAACATTTTAGTAGCCGTAACTTCCAAATGTCCTAGGAGCAGGGAGCTACGGCCAAGCTGGTACGCTAGACACAGCGGGGCTTGCGTTCTGTTTGGCTATCGCAAACGCACTGGCGGTGGCTTACCTTGCCTTGCCAAGTGGCAAAGATTTCCTGGTCAGCTTTACCTGGCTGCGTTTCAACACAGTGCAGAAGGTGGGTGTTGCTGTCAGTGAACTTGTAAAGGGGGAAAGGAAGTGTTGAGATTACAGCTTTTTTTTTGGGGGGGGGGGTTGGGAAGGGGGCATTGCACGTGCTAAGCAAATTACAAAATGCACTCATGCATTTGCCAGCTTTAATAACTTGTGTACCTTGTTAATTCTAAATACTTAAAAGTTGTTTAGAAGTTGCTAAGTAGCTGCTATGGCAGCCTAAGTTTTAACGTAAGAAGTCATATGCGTTCACTGTCCGTAATGAGTATAAACATATGAATTAGCAGCACTGGAGCCATCCCCTCTGCCCTTGCCTCTCTGTACGCCATGGCAGTGACTACTTGAGCACTGATGCTCAGTTTTGTCATGTCTGTTGTGATGGTGCAGGGAAGGAGTTCCATTTCCATAAGCAAAGCCATGCATCAGTTGTATTGGGTTTTGGAGGCTTCTGCCTCTAGAAATCAGGTGTGGATTTCAGGAGCTATGTTAACAACAGTGTTTGTTATTAGTTTTTTTTTTTTTTTTCTGTTACCGAAAGTGAAGGTATTTGTGATTATAGGGATTTTACAATTAATGTACAATCAATTTCAAAGTGTTGGGATGAGCATTTGTGAAGAAAAAGTTTGTCTTACCACTGAATATAAGAAATAGTTGTCTTTGTAGCAGTCGTCGAGTCTAACTCTGTACAGAGTGTAGAAGAGATGAAACTCAAAGGATGACTCTTGTCATCTATTCGTTCGTCGTAGACGAGGCAGTTCACTGATTTTTTTTTGGCACTTGCGTTTGCATCGGACCCAGTCCTTCTGCTGACAACTAACAGACTATAATCAGGCAAGAGAAGAACATGTGTTTGGAGTTCTTGTTGTCTGATGGTTTTTGTCATTTTTAAACAAGTTTTTTTTATGTGTTTAACTTTTGTTGCTGCTTGTTATGGTACTTCCTATTACACACACAACACTAAGAATATAAACTGTTACCGGCATCATCCGCAACATCCTGCAGCAGCAAAAGATTTTCCATTAGGAAGCTGTTTCATTGTTCTTTTTTATTTAGTACAAAAAAGGACTTTTAAAATAAATTTAAAACAATATATAAAGTTTAAACTAAGAGAATGCATTTCCATGCTGAAAGCTGGTTGTTGTCTATTGTGAGGAATGAGAAACCCACGGAAATAGGGAGATTTTGTTGAAAGAAAAGATTAGAGTGTACCATTTGTTCTTCTTCCTTAAACATGCATTTGTTCTGTCAGATACGTAGTCCTGATTTAGGATAATGGAATGTGAAGCGTGGATTATCTCTGGAGCTCCTGTAGCCCACACAGGTTTGCTCACTAGTGCAAAGCTACTTCTTCATTGCCAGCTGAGAGAAATGGAGCATGCGGCACCCATGGAGAGCACAGGTTGCAGGCTGTCTGGCCCAGGCTGCTTCCCTGAAGAAAGGGAAGAATGAGAGTGGTGTCTGAGGTGGAAGGTGGGGCAACATCAGGAAATTAAGTAGAGGTGTAGGATTGTTACATGGTTTCTTGTAGTCCATGTTGATGTTATGACAACTATGAGGAATAAACTTCACTGAAGTCAAAAGACAGAATTTCCTGACTTTTCAAGGAAGAGTCAATTTAGTGTGACTATCGCAGATAAAAAAATAACTAGCAGATTTAGCTTTTCCAGGAATACCAGTACAAGTATGTGTGGAAGCTAATATACTTCATCCAAGAAGAAAAGAAATGATTTTTATTTTCTGGTAGGTGAAAGGCACAAATTAACAGTCATTGGAGGGGTTTGAGAGAAAGAGGGAAGGTGAAGGAAGACCTCAGAAACTTCAGTATGTGCAGCTCAGATATCAGTTCCTTGGTATTGTTTCTCTTGATTATTACTATTCAGTAATATTTTAATCATGAAGGGTAATTTAGAAATAAGCAAGACCATTGTGAAGTGGAGGAGCATTGCTGTGTCACTGTATGTAGTTTGCTCAGGCCTACCTATTCTCTACATGCTTGTCTCAGTCTTCCTGTGTAAAAATTTTAATTATGAACTATGGCAGCTTTATCTTCATTTGCGTTTTCATTAAGCTATTCAGTAATGTGGCATTTAGATTCTCTTACTCATATAGGACTTTTCAGGTTTTTAGAAGAATATGAAGTATATTTAAAAATTAAAAACTACTGGCCAGCGTTGGTAATCTCCTTAAATTACTACTGTTTTTTTCACTTTTTGACTATCTTTTGTGCATTAGATGGGAAATTATTCTACTGTAGTGTAACTGCCAGCATTACAGGCAAAGTAGAGTGTTTTGGGGGGGGCTGTTTATTTTGTTTTTCCTGTGACTAAAACCAGCTGTAGTCCATCCAGAAAAGAGTGAGAGTGTTTTTCCAGCTCTGTGCTGGGGCTCTGCACAGACTGTTTCCATGCCCCCACCATATGTTTTGCCTCTCACAGAAGCATTGAGATTTGTTGGGTTTGGCTGGGTGGTTTCCTTCTGTCCACTTTCTTATGTTGTCTCTGGGAGAGTGAGCGAGATGCATAAACATGTAGGAATGAGGAAAGAAATGCCCACTTATCTTTGTAGCCTGTTTATTTGAACCTGCTATGCACAAATGCCTTAGGCTTTTCAGCACAGAGATCGCTTGATGCCAAAAGGAATAGAAGCGAGTTGCTCTGAGCCAAGTGGCAGAGCAAGTCTTGAAGGTTTGAGGACCACCTGTCACAGCAGATTTGTCCTACTGCCTTAGCTGAGGGTAGGAGGATTAATTTGGGAGGATAAGGCTAAACTGAACCAGGGACGCTTTAATTCTGAACATGAGCATCCTGTGTCAAGATTTAGTGTGTTTTAGAAGCATTTTCGTATTGAACCTATTGCAGTGCATCTTAGCGCGTTGGCAGTTTCATTTTCAGAGATTCCATTCTTACAGGAGAGACTTTGTTATGACATCTTTTGTTGTGGAATAGGAGAACATCTGGGCTTTGCAAGAAGTGCCCAGAATCCCAAGTATGGAGGAAGGAATTAAAGGAAGATGGATCAGCACTGGAGCGATCGCTGAGCTTTGAAAGATGGTGTCTGGTCTTCAGTTGTGTGCCAGAACTTTTAATTTGTATTTTTTCATCAACAGTAAGAATACTGGAGCCCAGATTATTTTTGGACTTTTTGGTAGCCAAATAGCAATATACTATAAAGAACTAGAGGGTGATTGCTTGGAAAATTATAGGAAAGGAAGCTGCCCCTTCATGTGTAATCAGCAGAACACTGTTGAAACAGGATTTTTAGGACAGCTTCAAGATGTATGAAGCCATTGATTATCAGTGGATTTTCCCTGGGAATGAGTTGGTGAGAATCTGATTTTGTCTGATGCTGCTAGTTGAAGTGCAACATTAGAATCAATCAAGGAAAATGATATACGAGTATTGGACTGGTCAGAAAATGAAGCAATAGCAAGGCTGTCCTGTTAGATGTTCAGATAGGTTGTGATCTAGATAGGGTAAATGAGTTGGCCTTCATCACATCTTGTTTTTCAATGTGTTTTAAGTATAGCAGTTTTATTTGGTGCCTTTTTTACATTACAGTTCTATTTCTGGGGTTTAGTAGTACTTTGTAAATATGTATTTCCTCTAAGGATTGCACAGAAAGGTAGCTAGAAGCCTACAGATCAATAAAATATACAGTCTCAATAAAGAAGATGAAGAGTGGGGAGAATAGAATATAACGTGGTAATATCTGTTGGGTCTTCACTATTTTTTTGTTTGTTGCCTGCCTGGATTTTTGTGAAGACCATGTTTCCTAAAGTGCTACATAAACTGAGGAAAAAGGAGAGGGCCGTGGGGGAGACTACATGGCGGGTCAGGAGGGAATGTATGAGGGATAGGTGAGACTGGGAAGGGATAGAGGGAGGGTGGAGAGAAAGGGGATCTGAAAGACTACAACGGGAGGGAGGGAGGAAGTGGGCTGAGGAAGAGCACTGTATCGGTCACTCTGTATGCTATTTACTTTCTTCTCTTTTTTCCTTTATATTTAGAGACTAATCTTGCTCTTTCAAATCACACCACTGTATGGTAGAGCCTTGCTGGTAGCAGTTTTTTCAGCTTCTTGATTTTGTTTTGTGTGTGGTGCTAAAACAAAGCTTCTTTCTCAGCATTGAAAGAAATCTGTCTGGATTTTTGTGTCACGCTTATTTTCAGATCTCTGCCACATGAACTTCAGAACCAGAAAAACTTTTGGGGGTTTTGCCATTCCATTACTTTTTAATTTGGTGATGAGATGGTAAGTTCATAAACTGCAGTATCAGCCATTTTATATGCTATAAATGAACATTCCTATTCAATCATAAGTATAAAAAAATAGATGCAAAGCACTAGCATATGTGTATTACGGTTTTAATAATTATTGCCGTATTTACATCTCTTTATGATACTCCAGTCACATCAGTTACAGCATGCTCAAAGTGGAAACTTTCTGTGGTGTATTTGCCAGTATCCACAGGAATAGTCTGCGGTGAGGATCAGGTGAACTATAAATTCCCATATTGCCCCTGTTGAGCATAGTGTTTCTCAGTCAAATGTGAGTTTTCAGACTACCACTTTCTGAAAATACGTATGTTTAAGTCTATATCCTGTCCATCACTAGATAGACTGAATTCCCTGTGAAGTGAATAGGAGCCACCCACGTATGTCAAAGGGTGGATGTGGCCTTTTGTGGAGCAAGGTTGCTGTAAAGAGACATTCACATCCAGGGGCTTGTTAGGGAAGAAAATCTCGTGCCTAAGCATGTTTTGTGATCCATCACAGCTTGAACTGAGTCCGTGTACTGGCTTCCAGTAGCATGTTTACTGGGAATTTTAATTATAAATTTGATATTAGAGTGGGTACGTTTTTAAGGAGGTAACAGCAAATATGCTATCTTTTGGTGATGACCCAAGAACCTCAAATACACCTTCTCCCCCGCCCCATCATGTGATATTTGTAAATGGGCATGCCCCCAGCCTCAGTACATTAAAGTTGTAAGGTTGCCTTTGCTGAAGTCAGTGTGCCCAGGAATTGTAGCCACAGCAGTAAAAACACTTAACAGTAAGCACTGAGGAAATGTTACGGAAAGTCTGTCTTTGGTTTGTGTGTATGTTGCAGTCAGTTTAAAGTCAGTTGTTGGAGCATATGAATGTTGTCTGAAACAGCTACTGCTGCTCCTGATGGAAGAACTTTGTATAAGTGCGTGCACATATATGATTCCTGTTTTATAACATCGAGCTAGGCTGCAACCTCTTGTTACTGCTGTCTAGTAATGACATTTTACTGTTCGCTAACTGCAGCATTCACTGTTTTATGGATTAATCTGGAAAAGGTACTTGAACTAAAACAGTAAGATTTTAAAGTAAGGTATGGATATAAAACAGGACACTTTGATGCAGGGGAAGACTCATGAATGATAGATCTCAATGATGGGACGGAGTGTACCGTCAGCTGGGTTGCTGATGGCACCAGCCCAGGAGAAGTGGCTCATAAACCAGAGGGTAGTGCTGCCATCCAGACCCGAGAGGACCTCAGCAGGCTGGAGAAATGGGCTGACAGGAACCTCGTACACTTAAATAAAGGGAAGTGCAAAGTCTTGCACTTGGGGAGGACCAGCAGTTATTGTGAGCTGACTGGCTGGAAAGCAGCTTTGCAGAAAAGACCCGGGGATGCTGGTGAACACCCAAGCTGGACACGAGCCAGCAAAGCACGGCCGCAGCAACAAAGGTGAATTGTACCCTGGCTGCACGAGGAGGAGTGTTGCCAGCAGGCAGAGGGAGGTGAGCCATGTCTGGAGCGCTGGGTCCAGTTCTGGGCTCCCCAGTACAGGAGAGGAAGAATCACAGAATCATCGAGGGATGTTGTTTCTGAGAAGTTCTTTTGTTCCCTATTTAAAGCCTGTCCAGGTGCTACTGTCAGTTTTATAGGGTACACATGCACACATGCTAGCAGGCATATGTGTGCTTGGATTATCTGTGATAGCCTTTACTATTTTTTTAATTAAATTATTTTTAAAATGCTTTTAATATTAATATTTTCAACAGTAATGAACACTTGGGTTCGGGGCAGCTTGTGCATGTTAAGCATATGAACTGTTTTACAAAGCCTCATATCCTGTGTGCAAAACCTTGGAGGATTTGACCAGAGGTGGCAAGATTTGGTTCCAATTCTGATTTTGCTCTGGTTCTTTGCTTCCGAGGTGTTTGGAATGACTTAGAATTATGGAATGAAGACTAGCTTAACCCTGTGCTTTTATAACACAAAAGACCAGAATGAGCTATGGAACTGTTGCTTTGTATAATTGTTCCTCGCTAGAAATTTATGTATTTAAACTTTTTTTGGTTTTCTGAGAATACTGTAATTGAATGGGTTATTTGCAGATATATGGTCACTTCCACCTTTATACTTAGTAGCAGAAGTAACATTGAAATAGTGAGTTATGTTGGTGTCAAATTAAGTGGTGCCAGTGCAGAAGCAGACATTCAGCTATATGTGTAGCACTAGTCCATATGGACTTACAAATTATACAAAAAAAAAGGTGTATTTTTTTTTTTTTCTGTACAGAGCTTTTGATGGTGGTCATTAAACATGTTTGCAGCCTCTCCCTCTGTTAATTTAACTTCGGAGATTTCAAAACTCCGAATCATGTTGCCTGTCATCAGCAGAGGAAAAGTCATCAGAATGTGCTTTTAACATGTGGGATTGTAGAATGAATGAGAGCTGTTTCTGTGGTAACAGATGTAGAAGATTGTTCTGAATCCTACGGAATATGAATGGAGTATCTGAAATAGCTGCTAGTTTTTTGGGGCTTGTTTCTTTGATTCGTCCCCCTACCCTGTCTCTCCCTTCCTTGCCTTAACCCTTCCCCTGCCAAATTTGTTTCTTTGTACATTTGTGGAGGGGTTTTCTTTGTATTGTAGGTTAGTAAAAAGTGACAGATAATACTTCACAATATTGCCTGGCACGGATATCAGGAATGCTTATTGGTAAATGAACAAGAGAAGTGAAAACACATTTTATTTTTGGGTTACATTACTATTGGAAATCAAGAACTAACTGTGTATGAGGCATAGAGATGAAATCTGCTTTGACTTTTCCCCAGGTCATTAAAAACACTGTCTTGTCCCTGCCTTGTGCTACTGGAAAGGCTGTGATTTTATTCATGTATATATGTGCATTACATTGTGAAGCTATTTTCAGCATTTAATATGGTACGTTCATGAAACTAGTTAACAGAATGGGAGGAGTAATCCTCCAAGATTGCTGAAGGACTCTAAAGACTTTTCTTTCTGATAAACCTCAAAAATTTCCTTCCTTCTGCTTCAGGTCTCCTCCTTGAAATAAACCAAATTTCTTTCTGTATACTTTTTCTGACTCTGTTGTTTTAAAAACGTAAGGCTTTGTTGTTCTAACCTTATCAATTTTCAGTGAGTTGGGTTTATGTACTTGAAAGCCATTTTTGTTATGTCTGAGTTTGTGCATGAGCCCCATTTAGTTCTGTGTATCAAACTGTTAATCCTGCAGTTACAGAAAGAAGTTTCCTTCTGTCAGTTGAGCAAGCCTAACAACTGCAGTACAAAATATTGCAGATCTTGTTTAAATACAGTTTAATTTTTAATGATAGCAGCAAATCTCCTAATTTAATCACTAAATGTTGGTATCTTTATTCTCGTATTTATTTCTGCCCATGAAATATTTTTCTGTAAAGAGAGTCAGAAATGTGGCCTGTCATAGAGGCTTGAGACTACTGAGTTTTGCAGAGCTGATAAGTTAGCCATAGCTATCAACATGATTCTGTCAGCCTTTTCCAGTGGCCACTCATAACTGGAGAAGAGGTTTGATATTAGATTCTGGTCTAAAGATGGCAGTGAGCATTATTTTCATGACCCTGTACCTTAACTTCGTGTTTTCCTTGTGGCATTTTAACTTCATCGTGCTTATTATATTTGACAGCAGGGACAATTGGGAAGGTAGTATGGACTTCTCTTGCTTCTACTGGGACCAGGGGCCTTGCTCGTGCGGATATCCAGTGACATGGCCCTTACCAGTACCATACCTGTTGAGTGAGACACAGCTGCAAGGAGAAGAGTCACCTGTTGTCATGCAGCAACAGATGAAATATATTTGCTTACTAACTGACCCACATCTATTCAGGTATGGCAAGTGGAAGTGAGTGCATGGGCAGGTCTGTACTGTAGATGAAGATGCGATTGCCGTTTGAGAGCTGATGATGGTGAAGAGCAACCCAGATCTCAGTCATCTGAACTGCTCAAGTGTGTATCCAGGATTTGCAATAGGTTGATCACCTCTACCAAAGCTTCTGTTCTGTTGTTCTTAAAGGTGGTAGGGTTAGCAAAGCTAGTTACTTAGCTTTTAGCAAAGCTAGTTACTTAGCTTTGCTCTGTCCTTAGCAATTACAGCCTTCTAATTTTGTTGTGGCTGTATTCACAGTCTGCTCATTAACATAATTAAGTTGCACACACAAACTCCTTAAGAGAATGAGAGTGTAGAGTTGTTCAGGGTTTTGGTGTTTGGTTTGGTTTGGTTTTCTTTAATAACTTTTCGTTTCCTCCATAAAAAATTCAGATATTAGGCTTGGAAAATAAAGCTGACAGGCAACAGAGGGGTTAAGGGGAGAAGAGACAATGGCCAAACCAGATAATAATGTTTTATTCCTTGAATTAACTGTCAAAATCCAGTATTTCTTTTAATTGAGAAAGTGGATTTGTGTAGGTAACCCTTACCTGTGTGTCAGTCAGTAGTTGGAAGCAGATGGAAAAAAAACAGAATGCTTGATGTGACTGGAAGGATGATAAGTGCATGACGTTAATGCATGTACATCTCACCTTTTGAGAATATTCTGTCTCTTGACCTAGTCAGTAGAATATGTGTTGCGTATTTTGGCAGTAATGATTCAACAGATCGTTTCCTGAAGAGAAATGCACTAAATATATTTTGAGCAAGTCCTTACCACAAATGTCACTGAGGAGTAAAATACACTTTGCCTGGGTTTTGGAGGTGGTTTTTTGGTTTTCTTTGTTTTGCACAAATAACCTTTTCAAACTTCGTTGTAATAACAGAATTCCAACATCTTGGTGGTACATAGCCATGTTTTAAAGCCCCCCATTGTCTAATGCTTCTAGAATGGATGGCATTAAGACATGATTATATACCTCCAAGGTATATAATACTTCAATGTTTTATTGTCCTATTATCTACACTTCCTGTACTACCTGCTTTTTATTACCCTATTACAATTTTTATTATTCCTAATGTAAAAACTATACTCCCTTTTCTTAAGCCCCACCAACTGAAGTCTTGAAACACAAGTTCCCAATTTGTGTGCCTTCATTTGTTTTCCAACTATTTTAATCAGAAAGATACTAAATCCAAATCTGATTGTGTATGCAGTCCCATCCTGAAATGCAGTTATCTTTAGCTTAATATCTCCCAAGTATGCATACTGGCATGACTGCTCTGTACTCAAAACTCTTTTTGAAAGCCCTGCCACTTTTTAACACGCTTTAAAATGGTTCTCTGTCAAGACATGCTTTAAAAGCCTTGTTTCATTTTAAGCTAATGAACCTTGAAGTTTCTTTAGATAGCTTGTGGGAATGGAGAAACAAAAAGCATGTTGGATTTGCACAGAGACGCTGTATTCTGGGCTTATGACAAGAGGCACGACTAGGCACATAAGGAGTTGCTGGAAGGAAGAATACAGAAGGAAAACTATGCACTCTCTGTGTAAGGTCGGGGTAGGGAGCACAAAGCTTTTACATCAACTTGTTTTCAGGATTGTGAGAGGTCAAATGCTAAAGCAGGATGGCTCTGTTTATTATCTGTATATTTCATATCACTTTATAGATCACTTGAATAGGCATTTTGCATTTGCTGTAGGTGGCTATAGGTTAGATCAAACAGACAATAAAAATACATTAACCTTAGATTTCTTAAAAAAATAAATTTGATACATGCAGGGAATAACTCTAGCCTGGAGTACAGAAGATGATCTCTTTAGACCTTGCTCCGTCTACCTTTGGTGTTTGTGGGGCTTGGAAAGCAGCGTTTTTCTTTAAAAGCCCAAATTAGATATTTTAAACAATTTCACAGTGTTTTTACGAATACCTTACAGTGAAGTTAACAGTTGCACAGCGGCAAACATTAGAAGAGGGCTTTGCTGTAATGTGATAGGACTGTTTATTCTGACTTCTGTAAAAATTTGGACCAGCACTTCAACTTGGATTAATCAGAGTGTTTTCCTCTCAAATATAAGGGTTCCACTGGCAGTAAAAAATGGTGGTGGTGGTGTTTTGTTTTGTTTTGTTTTTAAAGTGAATTGTATTTGAATTGTATTTAACTTGACTTCTTAAAGCTGACATGCCAGGAGTGCCTTTCTGAAAGCTGTGATATATAACGTAACATCAGTATTTTACTAAAACAAATTCCTCCAGGAATTTGTTTCGCATGTGTTCCAGCATATCTCAATGTTCCATCTCTCTCAAGTAAACCAATACAATGCCAAAATTAAAGAAATCCTGAACATTTGTTGAAAGAGCAGCTACATTAGTCTTCTTAAAGGCAAAAATATTAATTATTTCTCATTGCTTGATTAAAATGTTGCTTCGATCCTCTTCTGATGAATGCTATAAGTCCTGTTACCTGGAGAGCAGAGCTGTGCTAGCAATGTGTTGGGGAAGGACCGCTGAACAACATGGGCTTGAATAAGGGACAGCTACAGCTTTAAAGGCAAATCCACAGTGGATGATGCAAAACACGAAAGAAGGTCATAGAGTAAGAACTGATGATAGTGATAAATTTTTCAGAAACATATTACACTTTCCTGGGTTACCTGGGTTTTGCTTGCTATTACTGTTAATGGTTGGAGCCCTGCAGTTGCATTTCTTTCTTTAAAGTGATACTATGGTCTACTGTGATAATAAGATACAGTGTGATGGGGTGGGCATTCACAGTGTTTTCCTGCTTTGATACATCTGATGATGTAATGTTCAGAGGATTTTTTTCCTCTTTGAGATGGTATATTTTCAAGACCTAGTTGTTGCTAAGTGTAAATTACTGAAAGTTTGTTAATGAGAATACTATCTTATCAGTAATAAATTCTTAGTGGAGGAAGTCTTAAAGGCACAGGATCAGGCTGTCCCCATGTGCCACAAGACAAAACGTCAGGGAAGACAAGCAGCCTGGCTAAACAGGGAGCTCCTGCTGGGACTCAGGAAAAAAAGAAGGGTTTACCACTTACGGAGGAAAGGAAAGGACTCAAGAGGAGTACAGGGATCTCTTTAGATCATGCAGAGAGGAAATTAGAAAGGCAGAACTCCAGCTAGGACTCAGGCTGGCCAGTGTTGTAGGGGACAACAAAAAATGTTTTTACAAATACATCAACAACAAAAAGGGGGCCAAGGACAGTCTCCATCCCTTATTGGATGCTGAGGGAAATACTGCCAACAAGGATGAGGAAAAGGCTGAGGTACTTCATGCCTGCTTTGCCTCAGTCTTTAATAGTCAGACTGGTTACCCCCAGGGTACTTGGCCCCCAAAGCTGGAAGATAGGGAAGAAGACCAAAATAAACCTCCCATAATCCAGGAGGAAGCAGTTAATGACCTGCTGTACCACCTGGACACTTAGAAGTTCATGGGGCCAGGTGGGATCCACCTGAGAGTACTGAGAGAGCTGGTGGAGGAGCTGGCCAAGCCACTCTCCATCATTTATCAGCAGTCCTGGCTAACAGGGAAGGTCTCAGATGACTGGAGAACTGCCAGCATAACACCCATCTATAAGAAGGGCCAGAAGGAGGGTCCCAGGAACTACAGGCCTGTCAACCTGACCTGAGTGTCAGGCAAGGTTATGGAGCGATTCATCTTGACTGCGCTCACCGGGCATGTGAAGGACAACCAGGGGATCAGGCCCAGCCAGCATGGTTTCATGAAAGGCAGGTCCTGCTTGATCAACCTGATCTCCTTCTCTGACCAGGTGACCCACTTAGCAGATGAGGGAAGGGCTGTGGAAGTTGTCTGCCTGGACTGTAGTAAGGCCTTTGACACTGTTCCCCACAGCATTCTCCTGGAGAAACTACCTGCCCATGGTTTGGATGGGTGTACTCTTCGCTGGATAAAGAACTGGTTAAATGGTCGAGCGCAGAGAGTGGTGGTGAAAGGAGTTAAATCCAGCTGGTGGCTTGTCATGAATGGTGTCCCCCAGGGCTCAATTTTGGGTCCAGTCTTGTTTAACATGTTTGTCAATGATCTGGATGAGAGGATTGAGTGTTCCCTCAGTAAGTTTGCGGATGACACCAAGCTAGGTGGGAGTGTTGATCTGTTTGAGGGTCGGAAGGCCTTGCAGAGGGATCTGAACAGACTGGAACGATGGGCAGAGGCCAGTTGTATGAGGTTCAGCAAGGCCAAGTGCCGGGTCCTGCACGTGGGTCGCAACAACCCCACACAATGCTACAGACTTGGGGAAGAGTGGCTGGAAAGCTGCCTGGCAGAAAAGGACCTGGCAGTGTTGGTCGACAGCTGGCTGAACATGAGCCAGCAGTTGTCCAGGTGCCCGAGAAGGCCAATGGCATCCTGACTTGTGTCAGGAACAGTGTGGCCAGCAGGAGTAGGGAAGTGATCGTGCCCCTGTACTCGGCACTGGTGAGGCCACACCTCGAATACTGTGTTCAGTATTGGGCTCCTCACTACAAGAAGGACATGGAGTTGCTGGAGCGTGTCCAGAGAAGGGCAGTGAGGCTGGTGACAGGTCTAGGGAACAAGTCTTACAAGGAACGGCTGAGGAAACTGGGATTGTTTAATCTGGAGAAGAGGAGGCTGAGGGGAGACCTTATTGCTCTCTACAACTCCCTGAAAGGAGGTTGTAGTGAGGCAGGGATTGGTCTCTTCTCCCAGGTACTTAGCGATAGTACAAGAGGCAATGGCCTCAAGTTGCATCAGGGGAGGTTTAGATTGGAAATTAGGAAAAACTTCTTTATTGAAAGAGTGGTCAGGCATTGGAACAGGCTGTCCAGGGAAGTGGTTGAGTCACCATCCCTGGAGGTGTTTGAAAAACATGTAGATGTGGCACTTGAGGACATGGTTTAGTAGACACGGTGTTGATGGGTTGGTGATGACACCAAACTGGGAGGTGTGGTAGATACACCCGAAGGCTGTGCTGCTGTTCAGTGTGACCTGGAGAGGCTGGAAAGTTGGGCAGAGAGGAACCTGATGAGGTTCTACAAAGGCAAATGCAGGGTCCTGCGCCTGGGGAGGAAATGTTGTCTCTTTTTAAAAAGTTGAATCAGTTTTTCGATGGCTGCAACTTCTTGCTATTCACCATAGTTTATTTTGCAAGTATTGTCACATAGTGCAGAGTCGTATTAGTTGTATGACAGAACATACAGAACTGATAAATAAAACAATGCAATATCTTGAACAACTTTATAGTAGTAAATCTAGATAGGTAACTGAATAAAGTAATTACCTTTTAAGATTTTCTCTTCTACTAGTGTAGAATAGTTGAGCACCTGTTAGAGAACGTTTAGGGAACTGTTGGAGAAATACTTTATTTATGACAGATTTCAAATGAAAGCTTTTGAGTAGTAAGTTAGTCTTTTAGCTCTGTTAGCATTTGGTATCAGTTGACCATAATTTCGGAGCTGAAGTACAAAAACAAAAAAAAATCTGTGTCTGAATATATTCTTTTATCAGTTTGTCACAAGCTGTGGGAAAATACTCAGTGCATCATTCTTCTGGAAGTACAAAAGAGCAATAGAATACAGAACTGAGCTTGATAAGGTGTAAGATACTTAAAATAAAAATTATCCTGTTTCACAGGAACAGTGGCTTGTGTGGCTTGTGAACCTGATGAGGTTCAACAAAAGCAAATGCAGGGTCCTGCACCTGGGGAGGAACAACCCCATGCATCAGTACAGGCTTGGGGTGGACCTGCTGGAGAGCAGCTGTGTGGAGAGGGACCTGGGTGTCCTGGTGGACAACAGGTTAACCATGAGCCAGCAGTGTGCCCTGCCTGCCAAGAAGGCCAATGGCATTCTGGGATGCATCAAGAGGAGTGTGGCCAGCAGGTCGAGAGAGGTTCTCCTTCCCCTCTACACTGCCCTAGTGAGGACTCATTTGGAGTACTGTGTCCAGTTCTGGGCTCCCCAGTTCAAGAAAGATGAGGAGCTACTGGAGAGAGTCCAGCGGAGGGCTACGAGGATGGTGAGGGAACTGGAACATCTCTGCTACGAGGAAAGGCTGAGGGAGCTGGGCTTGTTCAACCTGAAGAAGAGAAGGCTGCGAGGGAACCTAATAAATGCTTATAAATATCTGAAGGGTGGGTGTCAGGAGGATGTGGCCAAGCTCTTTTCAGTAGTGCCCAGCGACAGGACAAGGGGCAATGGGCACAAACTGAAGCACAGGAAGTTCCATCTGAACATGAGGAAGAACTTCTTCCCTCTGAGGG
>Ga0065711_1002316_pt1 | contig 35390 bp, 19 predicted proteins | sample Hoacrofraction12_FD_59098 | JGI IMG/M metagenome (GOLD analysis project Ga0065711, IMG submission 59098) | Hoatzin crop microbial communities from Cojedes, Venezuela - Epithelial fraction 12 v2 (version 2) | ecosystem: Host-associated > Birds > Digestive system > Esophagus > Crop | place... | reverse complement strand
ACCCATGCTTACCTTGTATCTCTGCTGTAAAATGTATTCATTTGTAAGCAACCTAACTCTCTAATCTGTTCTGATATTTTATTAGCTGTATATATATATATGCCAGTGTGGTTTGAAGTTTCCACCCACTGAGGATAGTGTGGCTGATTGTTATTGGCCTCATAATTAAGTGGAGTGAGGTGCTTTTTTGTTTTGTTTAGTAGACCAGAAATAAGAAGGGTTATTTTGCAGGACCTGAAAGTAAACATGTAGTATTTGGTTATGATGAATGCCGTTCTCATCTAGTGACTACTTTGCTTCTACCATTGATGGTAGTGGCAACCAGTGATGTTAGAGGTGCACCATTCCAGCAAGGAGTGGTGTTTGCACATGTGTTGCCATTCGCAGGCAGCTCCAGGGTGTTTCAGGTTGGGCCTAACCCTTTAAAATTGACAGTTCCAGTGGGCACAGTGGTCAGACTGCAGCTCTTCTATTCTTTGAAGAACTTGTAGTCTAACAGAGTTTATGTATCCTGTGGGTAGGGTGGCATCTCGGACTCTGCTTTGGGCCCAATGAATGCCACAAAGCCACGTGCACTGTGAAACGGTTGGCTCTGGGCTCTGAAATGACCTGTTCAGCCTAATTCCAAACAGGGAGAGAGGAGCAAAGCATTCTGAAATGACAAGGCCCCTTTTTTTCTTCCCTCCCGCTTGTTGCCATCTGCACCAGACCCAAGGATGCTGAGCACAGCCAGATCTGGTGACCAAGTTTCTGTCCTGGCACCTCACACTGTTTTGTGCCCCAAGAGAAAGTTAATGGACCTAGTTTCAGTAGCTTCAGAAAGCTGAGGCACCAAAAATTTGAGGTAAGTGGTGCCGGAGCAGTAACATGAGGCTGAAGTCACTGCTGGGGCAACTCCACTGATTTTGGTGGAGTAACACTGGGGATACTTGTTGCATGGTCCCTTTGGCTCCAGGTTGAGATTTTCTAAAACTAGCTTTGAGTTTGTGGGACGTTTTGACTTTCTCACTTAAAAAGGCTGATAAAAACACGTATCTATCTAGACAGAATTGTGGATAAGCTTTAGGGAGGGAAAGGAAAAACTCCTCTGAAAACAGTATCTTATGAATTGTCTATTGCTGCTAGCTGACCAGCCGTCTTCTCTAACGCTTTGCTCTGTTTTGATCTGTTTTATATTGTGGAGGGTGGGCAGGCTTATAATGTAAGTGATGGAATTGCAGATTTTATATCAATAATGAGAACAGAACTTCTTTCTGTCCTGACCTATTGACATCTCGGTCCATGTACTTCATCTCAAAGCATGGGGGAATGAGCGGATTTTTAGTACGTCTTGAAAAATCTTTTCCTTGTGCTCGCTTACACTATGGCCTTGGAAGAAAGCTGGTTAAATGAGAACCAAAGCAGCAGTGCTTTCTTGCTGAGATGTCAATCTTCCTTTTTGGAAAAAAAGTTATTTCTGCTTGTTCTCTACCGCTGGATGGAGAGGACTTCTCGCTGGTTTCCTTGTATGACTGGGATCTCATTTTGAGTGTATGATGAAACTTGCAAGTCCATTTTGTAGGCAAGTCTGTTTCCTATTTTGAAGGTAGAACACCCAGTAATCTTCCATTAACTGGTACACACCACCTCTGAATGCAAATGGAGAGAAGTTAACACATGAGCCATTGTTTTTTTTCCAAAGAGAGATGAAGGGGCTTACACAGCTGTGGAACTCTAATTTGAGCCTCCAGGTTGATGTATTTTTTCTGTTTGCATTTTAATGTATTGTAGGAACAGTGATGAGGCATCAAAACTACGCCCAGCCTGCCTGAAGTGGCCTTCTCACTGAAGTAAGAATGCTTCACCCAGAGGAGAAAATAAGGTTTTCGTAAGAGGAATTTGAGTAAACAAATTTTATACTGCTGAAAATGGAGTCTGAATCTTTTGCTCTTGAGCCTTCCTGTAGATGTTCTCCCCTGGTGATGTGGGTCTACTGTTAGACCTCTTTACAAGAGAAGCAACTAAGATGCAAGACTCTTACCCTGTGTAAAATAATGCGGTGCACCTCGTGATGAATTAAAATGCATCTTGCAAGGGATGATAGCCGTTTCTCATGTGCAACTAGGTATAGCATGTGTCAAGTTTTGCTAAATGCAGGCTTTCTTCACCTCAGAAGCCACCTGAGGATGAAGCTAGATGCAGGAGCAATGCTGGGCACTGTTTCAGTACAAGTAACCTTGGGCAGGGGAAATCTGAGGAGGTAGATGTGCTTCTGGGGAACATTTGAGTAGCTTCCCTGGTTGTGTTGCAGGCATGCTACTGCCCTCTCGCCAGCTTTGGTGTCACAACGAGTATCTCATCTCCTTTGGCAGATGGGATGCTGGCTAATGTGCTGATAGTAATCCTGATCTTCACATCTCCCTGCACGCTTTGGTGCATGCTGAGGATCTCTCTGCATAGAGGATGGTGACAACTTCAGCCAGTGGTGCATTGGACTCTGCTGAAGTTCTCTGGCTATTGTGCTGAGTGGCTGACAGCTGTAGTAGGCATCAGAAAGAAAATTTCCCTAATGCAGCTCAGACAAGGGGAGAAGCTGTGCAGGCAGCAGACCCTGTTTTGACACTTCACCTCTTGTTTTGAGGTGAAGGTGTACAAATGGGTGCATCTGGCCTTGGAAGACAGGAAAGAGGCATGTCCAGAAGGAGATTCTATAAAGACCCCTCAAAGTCCTTATAAAGGAGGAGCCTGAGCTTAGCAAACAAGAAAGGACAGAGCTGCTGTGATGGTAAAATCTCTGCTATGAATCAGCCTGGCAATGTCCTCTCTGTTGCAGCAGGTTGAATTGGGGGGGACAAGTCAGGAACTTCTTGTGTTGGATCAACTTGTCTTTCCTAGGTCCATCAAGGCTATAAAACCACAGGTTTTTGTTTCTTGGACTGACATGCTAGGCTAGACTTGGGGCTACTGATGGCTGTGACTCTGGGTTTATGATCTATGGCTAATGCTTGTGCATTGCTTGGTTAATGAGTCATGGGTGCTTACGTGTGGCTTGCAGTCGTCTGAAATCTGCAGTGCACTGGACTCTGCCCAGGCCTCTCCCCGGGTACTGAATCAGCAGAACCCCTGCGTAGCCGGGTGTTCTTAGCTGAGACTGGCTGCTGCAGAGTGGAGGCAGCTAGGGAAAGGGGCAGCTTGCTTCCAGGAGCCATGGCAGCTTTGCAGCCTTGGATGGGACTGTCCACCACACTTTACTGTTTTGCACAGCTTGCTGCTAGAAAGTACTTTTCTGGGGCATGTCTACACACAAATTCATGGCACTGAAGTAGATGTAGTAGCTGGCTTACCTGCCAGTAGAACTGAGCTGCTTGTGATAGCTCCAAAACAACAACTCCATAAAGAGCTTCCCTAAGATGGGGAGAACTGATGTTTATGGTTTTTGACAAATGACTGCAGAGAAGGTTTAACAGAAGACTTTTGCTTCTGCTTAAACCTTTGGGTTTAGTCTGTGTGTTATGTTAGATAAGATGTGGGGAGGGAATTGTGTAAAGGGAAGGGAAGAGATGATATGCAGCAAGTTCAATGTGTGAAATACAAAGGTGCATTTGCTTTCTTCGTGGCTTAAGTGCTAGGTGCTCTTCCAGCCGATGGGACTGGACGACCTTAAAGACCTTGCAGACACAGTTAAAGTGTTGCTGCTGGAGGTCTCTGGTCTCATTTGGGAGAGAAGAGGGCGAAAAGAGGTAACAAAATCTTTGTTAAATATTGATATTGCAAGGGGAAGAACAGAATTTACTAGAATGCAGAAAGCAGAGGGCTTTTTTTGGTTGTCTTTCAGATTTTGTTTTTCTTCACACATGGAGTTGCACAGAATCTGGCAAAGAATGACTTGTTTAACTCTGCTGTGGAAGAAGGTGTAAGTCTGGTGTACCCAGTGTTTGCATGTTTCTTTCTGTGCAGTATGTGGAGAGATTCATTAAGTGATGTGTATATTAATTCCATGGCCTTGATATTGGGATTTAATACTGCTTAGGCCACTGTTATTAGGCAGGCCCAGTGAGATCCCAAATGAAGATTCACTTGGGTGAGATGTGGTAGACTTTAAATATGATGCCTTTTAAGGAATGGGAGGAGATGGTTGCTCTAGATTGTCTTCATAGTATCCTTAGAGCTGTACCATGTTCTGTGGAATTTTTGTGTTTGTATTTCTCGGAATAGGTGATTGAGTGACAGACATAGCTGTCCTGCGGATCTCAGTAATGTCATAACATGGACTCCTTCCTGAATTTCCCCTGTTATATCTGAGAGCTTTTGTGCTTCTGAGTGCAGTAAAGCTTGTGGGAAGAAGCTGCTGAGAGCAGATCTGTCTTCCATCTGCAGTGTGATACCAGAGCTACAAAACTGCTGTTGCTTTTTCACTTGTCACCTGCTGTAAGATGAAAATAGCCTGCTTCCCAGGTGGCTGTGTCCCTCTGAGCTGAGTGACTAGCTGCAAACCAGTAGGGTTAGGAATGCGGCTGTCCCACAAGTAGAAATGCTGACCAGTCTCAGACTGGGATTCTACCTTTTCCCCCTTCATTCTATCACTTACCTGTCTCACTTTTGCCTGTCTTAATGTTTTACAGAAGGGAATTGCTAGCACTGTCTATTCTTTTCTCTTAGTTCTGCCTGTGACTCACTGCGAAGGTATTGTCCTGCTTCCTTATTAGCCGTGAGGCTGGCTGCAGGACTGGTGGCAATGCGTGGGGTGGAGTCGCAGCTGTATCAAGAAAGCCGGAACCGTCAGAGTCTGCAGTGAGTCTGAATGATGAAGCAGGTCTCTCCCGCTCCGGAGCTGGTGCTCAGCTTGCTTTCAGGATGTCAGGCCGAGCAGCAGGGAGCTGGGGTCACCTGGGAGCTGAGATGGACTTCGGGTACCACTGCCAGCTTGGAGCATCTCCTACCACAGAACTGTAAGAAACTGGTAAATCCTTCCTATCTAGGGTTGTGTCAACACATCTTGTAAGGAAACTTTCTGCTGTATGGTTAGTAAGTTAGTTGTTAAGCAGCTTGTGTCCTGTGTTTGGGGAATTAGGATGCTACAGGGGATTTGGAGGAGAAGAGTGACAGGAGTAATATGATGATAATACTTAACAAGCATTGACAAGAGTCACAGCCTAGAACCATTTTCTGGTTGACTTGGTAGCATATCACAGGAGTTGCAGCAGAAGATGGGCTAATACAGTGCTAGTCTGAAAATTTTTGGAGAGACTAACCCAAAACCCAGCATCCACATATCATAAGACTTGTATCAAATCAAAGTCAGAATTTATCAAATGTATCCTAACCTTAAAAAGGGGAACCTGTCTGTAAGGTTACAAGTCAGGAAAACTGACTGGATTTGGAGAAGCAAGACATTTCCTCTCCTACCTGAAGGTTTGTAACAGGAAAGACTGACTCCTCCTTTGGGGGAAGCAGAATTTGTTCCTGCTCTGCAGCCACCACTAGTGGTTTGGTATGGCTCTTTGGTGTAGGTTTTTCTCTGGGATGTAGTTCATCCTAGTGAGCATGACAGACTCAGCTAGACGTTACTTCCAATTCTATGGTTTAGAAATAGGCAGGGCTGATTGAAACAGGCTGTGTAAATGACATGGAGCACCCTGATCTAGTTTAGAAGTTAGGCTTGCTTAAAATAGGCAGTTGAACTCGCTGATGATATCCAGGAGTCTCTTCCAACCTGAATATTTCTGAAGTTTGAAAACTGTCACTTCATCTTTTTCTTTCAAGCTTTCTCCTGTTGCTGAGTTTCACCCACAAATTTCACAGATGAAAAATCAGCTTTGTTTTGCCTGAAAACAGGAAGTATTGGAAGCCTCCAGTGACAGAGGGTCTGTTTGCATCAGGCTCGCAGCAGGAGTTGTTCAGATCTTTAGGGCAAACTTGTGTAATTCTGCAGGTACTAGCACAAGGCTAGTGACTAGGTCAGTCATAGCTTAGAACTCCACTTGTTGACAGAAGGAGGATGACAGAATATGCTGAGAATGAACTTGAAATAGATGTGCTTAATAAATGAAGCTTACAGTGTCACGTATTTCACTGATGACAAAATGAGTGCCGCAGATCTTACCTGGCAGGGGTTTTTACCTTTCTCAGAATGCAGCATTTCCGTAACAGGAGAGCACGTCCATCCTCCACACCCATCAGCTTGTTGTTTCACAGTAGTGCTTTCTTTGTAGGCTGGTTTCTTGTAGATAATTTTCCTAAAGCAGGATGCTCTCCATAAATGCACAGTCACTGTAAATTTGCCAGGTACTTGAACTAAAGTGGGGAGAAAGGGTTTGCTGTTGAAACAAGGGAGCTGCTCAGCTTACTGGCCAGCACCTTCGCACAGGTCTCTTCTAGCTCTAAACTAGCCAAGTTGCTTGGTTTCCCTGTAAGACTTCAAAGCTGTTCCCAAGTCAGTCATCCCTAGAAATGTAGCTTCTGACCATCTAGAAATAAGAACAAACTCAAGAGCTGGAGAACTTTTTCAGTATTGCAAATGCTTGTTTTTCTTGCAGCCACAGCAGTGAGAAATTGGAGTTGAATGATTCTTAGTCTCTGAGGGGATGCTTTTCTGTCCCTCAGCTCTTGCTGCATAGTTTTCAACCTGAGCTTGCAAAACTGGAAGGATCCTTGCCTGATTGCCAGCTTGTTTGGACTCCACATGATGGTAAATCCCTTTCACATCTGTGGAGGACGCTTGTAGATTTCTTGTATGTGGAAAAAATACTCGTGTCTATTGTCCTAGACTCATGCAACTAAAAACTTTGAGCTGCAGCTGATGTTCTCTGCGGGTCCATCAATAGGGAGGGGTGGAGAAGGATGCTCCTGCATACCTCCTTGTGATGAGATTTCATTTATACTTAATACCATGAAGATATTTGTCCATATTAAGGAAAGATTATGTTTTTCTAAGATGACTCTGCAGTAATTTGGGCGAAAGAATTAAAATCCTGTCTTGTGCAACACAATTGTTAATGCTAGTGTGGAATCAACTCTGTTAGGGGTAGGGATGCATTATTCTATCACTGTACTGTGCCTAGTATGGCAGTCCCCATTCAGTTGACGTCTTAGATTGTACCATAAAAAACCCATAATGAGCTGCACTAATTTAATAGATGTTGTTTAGATTTATAGAACATTTGCCTGAGATCTTGTTTTTCTGTCAAACATCTCTTGTTTCCTCTTTCACCCACTCCAGTCTTGCGTGGATGTGGTGGTGTGCAGATGGGCTGATGCTGTCCTACACAAATTGTTCTGGAGCTGCCCTTGTAGACCCAGTACCTGTGAGATGAAATACTTTTTCAGCTTCAGATGCATTTGAGTTCACTGGGCTGCAAGAAATGCATGAAGATGTTGCCCGTGCATAAATGTCCTCCCTTTATGCATTGTGTAGAGCTTATTACCACTTGGTGATAGCAAGTCAAAAACCCCAGGCTGGGATCTTTCCCTGCCGGGAGCAGGACTCAGCAGGACTGAGACATACACTTGCATCTAAGATGCTGGGTCCTTGCAGCTGAAGGCTTGATGAGGTTGGTTTGGACCAGCTGAGTGGCACTGATGTGGCATGTGACACTCCCTCTTCTCTACTTTGGGTATTGGGCACATTTTTTCAGGGCTGCCCTTCCTATGAGGCTTGAATACAGGGTGGTTTTGTTGCTCCATACTCTCCCAGTGTTAAACAGTTTCAGCTGGTTGACTGTTTCTTCCTTTCCTAAAGCATGAGGAATTCTTATAGGTAGCAAGTAGTAGAGGAGAGCTAAAATGATTTGAAAAATTAAAGGTAGAATCGATATCCTGCTGCACAGATACAAGGTTGTTTCCCAAAGCATCTTTTCCCTGGCCCGGTCGCGCTTCACTTTTAGCAGCTCAAAGGAGAGTTTTACAGTTCCCAAAACAGCAATTCTGGAGTCTTGGAAGTCCCCAGAGGAGGATGGAAGATGAAGTAGTATCCTCCTCGTCTGTACCAGATTGTTTTGCTCTCCTATAACTGTGCTTGTCCCTGACCTGTTAATTGCCTTTGAGATAGTCTGGCTCCTTCTGATCCTGATGGGAAATGTTGGTGGGATGATTAAGTCATTGTTTAAACAAGACAGCTAGTTCCAGTGTGGGACACGTTTTCAGTGCAGGAAGGTGGGCACTGTTAAGTCTTGATTTTGTTTTGGAATGGTTTGCTTTTTTTCCTCAGGGTGAAAAGGTTACAGTCAAGAAGTAATTTGCTAATTGGTGCTGTTTCCTGGGATGCAGGGCGTGGAGCCTGGTCACGATGCCTGGTGGGTATTATTCTTCTTGGCTGTGCTGGTTTGGTTGGTGTGCAGTTACAGCACATCATTTCACCTTTGGCAGTCTCCTCTGGTGTTATATAGAGGGTGTGAGCTTTACCCATCACCTGCGCTGCCATCCTGTACAATAGAAGCCACTGAACTTTCTCATGACTCTTGCAATAAGCCCAACAGTCTTGCCTAGGATTACTGCATGTCTTCTGAAAAACCATGCTCCCAAGTGCTGGCTGTTCTGACGACTTGGTGATAGGTAGGAGTTTGGGGTTTTAACATCTGCTCTTCAGTTTGAAGTGGTTCCCATTCTTGCCTTTCATGCCTTTCTTTGCATGGTAGGTTTCTGATAACTTGTTGGAAGATGAAATATCATTTCACTGTGAGCAAAACATGGTGAGAGCAAGAAAGAACTGAGAGTCTTGGTGTTCTGTCTTGCTATCCAAACACAAACCAAGTTCCTGAGGTTTTTGGAATTTGTAACCTGGTGCATTAGGAGGGGAAACAAAATGCTTAGATGTCTTGGAATATACAGGTGCAAGGTGCCAGTGGATCACTGTAAGAAATTGGACGCTGACAAAAGCTAGTGAGATTCTGGCCATGCAGCATGTTTTACCTTTATACTCAAGTGTTGCACAAGAGGCCCCTGAGCAATAACCTGCTTTTGAGGCTGTGATGCAAGAGTTAAGGAATTGCTTTGCCCTGAAGGTTGTGTTCTCACGTGTTCGTGTGTTTCCAGGAACTGGGGATTGCAGAAATGCTAGATAACACCACATCTTCTACCTCAGGCTGTTCCACATGTATAATAGGAAAGTCCAGTGGCTTTAGTACAAATAAGTACTGGTCCCTTTTTCATTTGTTTTGCAGGTGATTGTGTTCTCAGTGAGTTCTTTCTGCCTAACATGTCGGATGCATGACCTAAGCACAGAGCTGTGCAGTCAAATGAACCTACCAAGAGTTTAAATGGTTTTGTGTCTTAACCTGTTGAGAATCTGGAAACACTTCATTATTCCACTGTCTTGCCCGAATGGTGTTGTGTGAAACTTGAACTCATTGAGATAAATATGGATTGCAAACAAGTAAGCTGGGTTTATCTTCTTAATATTGGTAATTCTTAAGAGGCCTTAACCAAGACTGGGGGTAAGGGACAGAGTAACTGTCAATTGATGGTTTTGAGCCTCTTCTCCCTTGAAAGCTGTTTTCTTCAGCACTGCTGCAGTTGCTTCACTGTCTGTCTGTTTGTCCCCAGACTCTTGCCTTCTGTGAATGAGAAGAGAGGAAGAGCGCGTGCAACCTGCCCTAACTTTCCTCCTTGTGTGATGCCAGCTGTGAGTGTTTCTTTGGCAGTGTCTTAGCTGGTTGTTGTGAACAATAGTCAAGGAAGCAATCAGCAAGTATACTGCCCTAGAAGTGCTACACGTTGTTGGGCCTGCCTCATCTCCCTGGCTTGAGAGGTGGATGGGGATCCAGGTTGGGATGGTGCCCAGGTGTCCTGTGTTGCACTGGAGCTTGGGGTGTCTGGTGGAGCAGAGGGCTAACGTGAGAAATGCCACAGGGTGTTTGTCATCGCTGCATCAGACATGAGATGAAGAAAAGAGATGATGTGCTTTGTTCTTTCTTTGTTTTTCCCCCATGCATCCTCCTGAGAGTAAAATACCAGCTATTGTTAGTAACACTGCAAAAAATGCAACACTAGATATTGGGAGAAGGGCCTGCTTTTAGGAAGAAGCCTCAATCTCAGGCTGGTAATGACAAGCTGACTTGGCTTTGAGCCCAGCATGGGAGCAACTTGCCTGTAGTTACTCTTCTTCCTGGGTGTTGGTCAGCAGCTATATGTTGCAAATAGATGCAGTTAAGTGCCCAAAAACTTAGCTGATCTTTCTAGGGAGGAATTAATTAGATTTTAGTTACACAATGAGACATAACACTATCTTGTCTGGATAAGGAGGCAAGGAGGATTTATGGAAAGGACAAATCTACAGTATGGGATTGCTGTAAGGGAGGAAATGCGAGAGCACCCCAAGCTTGGAAGAAGGAAAGGCCTTGCCTAAATCTTGTTTAAACTTCCAGTACCCACACAGAGGATAAAAGCTTGCATTAATTTTGATCAGACCAGGTTGGTTTTGTCTTTGCTCTATGGCTCTTGCTGACTTCGCATGAGCTGGGTGTCATGATCCAGGGATACTGGAGCTCCAACCCTCTTCAAAAAAAAACAAAACAAAACCCACTAGCTATGACTTTGGTTACCCACACTTCTGTGTACCGTTTTTCCCCAGACATGAACATAACTGCACCAATTAGGAGGAGTTGTGAAACTTCATGAACTGTCTGTAAAAGTTCTATACTTGGAAGATAATTGGTGGCCAGAAGGCAGTACAGTATCCTTCTGTTGCAAACCTTCTGAAACTGCATCTCTGCCTCTGCAGGAGGTTTGTCATGAGATAATGTTTTGAGCTAGTACCTCAGATTTCGTGATAAAATAGACTTTTCTATGACCTTATGCTTTCAGGCTTTTTCTCTTTATAGCACCAAAGATAGCTATCAGTTCTGTGCTTTTTGGGGAAAAACAGGGTGTGTTACAGGTAATGAGAATGGCTAAAAAATATCATTGGAAGATCACCATGAAAATTGCTACGGAGTGCCTCTTTGAATTCTGTGTAAATGCTCTTTTCCAAAGCACCACTGCTCCAGACTTGAGTCCAAGCTGGGTGTTCGCTGAACGGAACCGATGCGATGCCTGGAATGTCACTGGGGGGAGAAATGTGGGGCTTGACCTGTCTCACTTAGCATGTTATTGCTGAGCAACTTCACCTGTGTTAATAAAGTCAGTGAGTTTGAATTCCAGGTTATAAGACAATGTTCTGCTCTTCAAGCTTCCTGTACATAACTTTGCAGTAGTGCTTAAACCTGGAGGGCTAGTAGTGACTAACTATCCGGTTAGCTTCTGTAAATAGGTGGGCACTGTGTGTCCAGTCATTCTGTGAATGTGCTCTTTGCTACCTGGGAGAGAAGCATGATGCGAACAGCATCACTGAATACCCAGTGGTGTTCTGGAGCTTGGCGTTGGGGATGTCACCGAGGCTGCCCGCTTGGCTGGGTGAATGGCGGTGGCTGTGCGGGGACCTGAGCAGCCAGCACCTACATGTGGAGGGGGAATCTGTAAAGTGTTTAACACAAATATTTTACATCTGCGTTCAAAGAAGGAGGGTGAGGAGTGTGATATGGTGCTTTACAACCCATTTTCAAGGTCCTGTTTGGATTCTGGACTGTAGATGTTGAGTGTCCTTGTGCCAACAGAAGAAACAGTCTCCTGGGCTCTGTTGCAGCCTTTGCCTTTAGCAGAATTGTCTCTTTGCTGCTTCGCACTTCGTCTGTTTCCAGTAACTCGTGTGAAATAACTTGAGCGAGGCTTTTAGCTCAGTAACCAGGGAAGCTGACATGCTTCATGACTTTTCCTACTTGAGGGTCTTGTTATTAGCTTTTACGTTCCTGCCTCATCTGTGTTAAAACTACAGGCTGTAGATAGACTTTTCTGTTGCAAAACACAACATATACCTCCAATTCAATCTACAGTAAAAACTATACCCCAAAAATCCTACTGTTTGGTCTATTCTCTTATTACTAAATGTAAGAGATGCAGTCTATACATTTTTATTATAGGTAATGAGAAAGGCTAAAAACCATTGAGCGATTGCCATGAAGATCACTACCAAGAGTGCCTCTTTATTCTGTGCTAGGGCTCATTCTGGTGCTCTTTCCCAAAGTGCCACCACTCCATACTTGAGCCTGAGCTGGGTGATGTTAAGACCAGGTCTTAAATGCAGTATTTTTTTGTTCATGGCATACGTTGTCATTGTGAATGTACAATATTAATACCTTCATTTTTCTCCATGCAGCCACAGCATGAAGGAATATGCCATATTAATCTCCTAATTTAAATTTCAAATGAAAAACTATCAAAACACTTGGAGCATACTTTACTTCATTGATTGTGCTAGCTTGATTCCAGCAGTGTGACTAGTTACATTCTGCCTGCAGAAAATTCTCATTGCTCGTGACTTTTTTGAGGTGCTGGCTTGGATTCTTGAGCGATCTCTGCAGCCTGACTACGTGTTTTTGATGCTAATGGTAAATTGCTTAAAATGACTGAGGATCTCTCCTTGATGAAAGAAAAGCCACTAGGCTTGCTAAACAGATCTTATATAGTGCTCTGCTGGTAGGAGATGCGCGTGTCCTGCTTCACCAGTTGTGGATGCATGCTGCTCTAATTCCAGTGCACTGGAGATGGAACACAAAAATGTGTAAATCCCAGGCTCTTCTTCATCCAGCAGCTTTTTGCACTGTTGCGCTTGCCTCAGTGCTATTCTTTTATCCCAACGCAGAGCCCACTAGCAGTTGAAAATTTGATCCTGTAGCTATGCTTCTCTGGCTTCCTTTCAGCTGATGCAGTGAACCTAAGGATCAGGTGATGACTGAAAATGGTCTTGTTCTCCTGGCAATGAAGAACTCAGGTGCTGGTAAACCTGCTGGCTAGCTTTTTTATTGTGTTATGATTCCAGTTAGGTCCAGAGAGTTGGGTTTATTAACCCTTGGCTAGATGTTCTCATGTATACATAGTGTCTTGCAGTAGAGTAGCCAGGCTATGCAGAAGATCTGTGTCAGTGCAAGGTTATGCACGATGCATTTGATTTTGCATTCCTCTGAGAAGGTGGGTGGGAGCTGAATGTCATACTGCTCCCAGGCTGAGCCCTGAGAAGCTAATGAGTACAAGAAGCAGTTGTAGTGACTTCCTTGAGAGGAGCTGCATGGTGATTTGAAAACTAAAACACTGAAGAGTTTTTTCCCAAAACTAAGCCTCTAATGGCTGATTTAAAAAAAGCAAATCTGGTTGTTTCAGTGTGCATCTAGTTTTTTTTTATGGGTGCAATGAAACTGGGCTCTACTTTTTTTCCACGCTCCTACCTGAAACTACTTCTAAGCTGTGTGTATGAAGCAGGGCTGGCAAAAGGAGACCAAGATACATCTGGTGATGTTGGAGGCATTTGCCTTCATCAGATAGAGGTGGTGGAAAAACTCTCAGGTCTCTAGATCAGGACGATGGTGATGGGGTGAACATTGCTGCCTGGAACAGCAGTGACCTCTTGTGGGTAGTGGGGTGGCTGGTGATGCTGGTGATACTGGCAGTTGGCTCTCGGAGTCGGAGGGTGGTATTCTGTTGTACTTATGTCTCTGGCCTTAAAGTGAATGTGGTAAAGGGAGCTCGGATTCTCTTGGCTAGGTGTCGGAAACAAACAGCTGTGAAAGGTGCAAAGTCCTTTCTTCCTCACATGTATGTGTTCTGAAGCTGTGATGGGAAAGTGTCCTAACTGTTCAGGAGCAGCCCAGACTCCCCTCTCCCTGTGGAGCACAGAGCTGGCCTTTAAGCACGTCAGGGGACTGAGATAGTATGAGACCAGATCTCTTGCTCAGGTACTTTTTTCCTATGAAGCGTCTTCAACTGAGAAAAGCAGTCTTGCTGGTCTGATACAAAATCAGGGGAGGAACACGGTACTGTGCAAGCAAGCGTTGGGTCTGATATGCAGAGTTGCTGTGAGGGTCTCAGCCCCTAATAATCACTTAAAAGCCCTAAGGCATGTGACCAGGTTCCCAGTGAGCTGTGAACCCTCAGCCCATCTTCACAGCCAGCTGCAAATGCAAAGTAAAACCTTTTGGAAGCCCTTTTTTTCTTTTTGAATAGGTTATGTCGGTACATTCTACCTCACGATTAGTGGCGGTAAATTTATGTAGTTACAGCTCAACTGATGCTTTATAAGATGCAGGGTGTAGCCTGTGTGTCAGAAAGCTCTTTTAGTGGTTGGTGAGATTAATTCAAGTCAGGAAAAAAGATTTTCTGTGTCTTTCCACCAAATACCAGGTTGCTTCACCTCCCTGTCCTTTGAGACTATCTGAAGGTGAAATTCTCAAAGAATTTGCATTTTGTGTGTTTTATGACAAGCTAGTTGCTTAGATTTTTACTTCTCTGTCCCCTGAGCTACTCACAACACAGCCTTTGAGTTGTTGTGTATCTTTGGGCCGTTTCCAAATATTTCTATTCCCTGGACAACTGCAGATTCGGAGGGACTGAAGGCAGGGATGTGCATCTGGGCAGACAGCTGCACCGCTACCCTGCAGTGAGAAGGGAGCGGTGTCTGACTACAGGAACACCGCAGAGGTGCTGGGCGGTGGGTGTCTTGCACATGCAGATGTCAAGAAAATGAAAAGTAGTGGGAATCTTTAAGAAGTTATCTGCCTGTTATTACTCAGTTTTGAAGCACTGACTCTTCCTGCATGCCCTTCTGTTGAGTGATGACTTCCGTGTCTAAGTTTACCCTATTCCTATTTTTAGAAAATGGGAGAGATTCAGTGAAAGATCGTGGGCCTTTTGTATTTCTTTCTGATTGCTGAGGGAAAGACACATCTCTCAGTGAATTGAGACAAAACCAGAATTTCTATTTCCACTAACTTGTGGCTGTGATTCAGAAATTTCTTTCTCTCCAGTTCTAAAAAAAGTAGTTTGTCAGGTCACCAGAAGTTGTAGAAATAAACAACTGTCTTGCAAGACTTCAGCCATGTTGTGGAGCCATATCCATCACTCCAAAACAAAAGCGACACTCAAAAGCCAGGGTATTTGAAGTGGTTTGTCTGGATGTTTGAGATAGGCGGGGGAGTGACTTGTGCTATAGAAGTGGGGAAAGGGAAACTGAAGAGGGAAGAAGCCAAGAATGTGTACGAGCAACAACTGGGAACGCAGCCTTGACAAAGTTTTGTCTTGTGTTTTTTTTTTTTTGTTGTCAGATGATAGCTAAAGGAACCCTGAAATAATGAGTTCAAAAAAGTCATTAGTGTCAGATTGTGTTCAGGGGAAATGCAAGTTGCTGCAACTTCCTTTTCCTATAAAGAATGTGCAGAGGGCATCAGTCTCTAAAAAAAGACTTCGAAATGTAAAAGCCTGCCTGACCGAAGTTTAACTGAGTGGTAAAGGTCAAAAAGGTACAGAGGAAGACTTTTGTTTCCAAAGGAAGCAACTTCAGCAGAGCAAATGAGATGCATCAAGGTGACGAAGCTGCCCACCAAGCCTGGATATAGCTGGAGACTTAATGAAGAGAACTTTAAAAAGCTCTGAAGCTCTACCTATGATTTCTTGGAAAGCGCTGGAGTGACTTGTCCTTGGTGGTGATTCTCTGGAGCAGCAGCAGGGTGTTTGGAAGGTGCAGGGTTTTGTTGCAGATGGTTTGTTTGCGGATTGCTCTGCGTGCTGACCCATGTTCGCCTCCTTTTGTGTGGTGGCAAAACTGGTTTCAATCAATCTGATAGAGCTCTAAAGACTTCATTCAGAACTGGCATCCCATCCTAGGCTGCCAAGGCATAGCGCAATGTGGGCAAAATGCTCTCTATGAACCGCCAGAGTGAAGACTTCTCCTGACAGACGGACATATCCCCAGTGACTTCCAGGATTCATTAGAAAATCGGATTTGAACTTGCAAGTCAAAACCAGATGAAGATAATCAAAAGCTTCAGGAGGCAGTGAAACTGGCTGCAGGTTTTGAATACAGCTGAGTGGTGGAAGAAGAAATTGCTGCAGTGAAAAAAGGAAAAAGCCGCTCTTAAAAAAACCAGACGTGTAAGCAGTAGTGGCCCTCTTACACATCTGAGGGGAATGCAGGTATATTTTTTTTAAAAGTGCAATTACTTTTTTGTGGTAAAGCAGCAATAGGGCAAAAACAGTTCAGTAAAATACTAGTTGTAAAATGGTGTGTTTTAAATACAAGACTGGCCCAAAGAAGTGATTTAAAGTGTTGAAAAGAACTCCTCCTCAATGTGGAAGAGGTAATGTAAAACAAAGGACACCATGGCCAAAGTAAGAGACAAACACTAATTTGTGGTGTTAAGATATGTCAGATGTGTTTTCTAGGGTGTGTTTGATGGCTTCAGGATGCTGAGAGAAGCTTGGGTGGGGAATAGGCACACCTGGTTTTACAGGTCAGAGTAAACCTTGTTAAAAATTGAGTGTTGTAGGGATCCTTCATGGGCAGGTGGCTAGGAAATGATTTAAGCTGTTGGAGAGAACAAGAGACCTGAAACAGTAACCGTCTCCTTTTGGAAACTGAGCACATCACTACCTGCATCAAAGGTATTAAGGTGTAAGTAGTCTGGGTGGAAGCCTGTGAAGTGTCGGGCAAGTCAGACGCAAGCAAGGACATGCTTTCAACTTGTATGTTCTTTGGAGAGGGAAGTGAAAAAGCACTTTGTTACCAACAGAAATGTAAAATCTGTTTAACGTAGTAGGGAATGCTCTGCTGTCTGCTTCACATTTTCTGCTTCACAGGTTGCAGGATACTGCAGGAGTCAGTGCTGGTGTGTTGGAGTGGACTATGGAGGGTGTGGATGGTGCCCGGGGTCACCTCGGGAGGGTGTGGATGGTGCCCGGGGTCACCTCGGGAGGGTGCAGGAGCTCGCTAACCCTGGCTCCTGGTGTCCAAGAGCGTGGGGCTCCAGCTGTGCCCGTGGGTGTTGTGGGAGCCCTGGTACACACGGTTCTGTCTCGGACACGGGTGGGAGAGTTGTGCGCTCAACTCGGGGAACCAGGGTGTCAAGTCCAGCTGTTGGGAGACAACAGTTAAAGAAGCACATTGCTGAATCGGTTCCTTCTGTCGCATCGCAGCAGGCGGTCACGGCACTCTTTTTGGTGCCTTTTTTTTTTTTTCAGTAAATTTCAAGTAAAAAGGCTGTTTCCGGGCTGGGGGGACGCAGCAGGCTCCCTCCGTGCCCAGCCCCAGCCCGCTGCGGGGATGTCCCTCGGGGAGGGGAGGCGGAGAGCCCGGGCCGCCCTCCCCTCCCCTCCCTCCCTCCGTCCGTCCCTCCCCGGCGCTCCCCGGGCTGCCGCGCCGGCCCCGGCTCGCTGCCGCCGGCATGGCGGGGCCCTTGCCCCCCACCGAGCTGTACGGCTCGGAGCGGGCGGTCGTGCTGGTGTCCTGCGTGCTCTCCTGCGTGGGCTCCAGCCTGCTGGTCTGCACCCACGCCCTGTGGCCCGAGCTGCGGAGCCGGCCCCGGCAGCTCCTGCTCTACCTGTCGCTGGCAGACCTCCTCTCGGCCCTCGCCTACTTCTACGGGGTGCTGCGGGACTTCGAGCGGACCTCGTGGGACTGCGTGCTGCAGGGTGCCCTGTCCACCTTCTCCAACACCAGCTCCTTCTTCTGGACCATGGCCATCGCCCTTTACCTCTACATCACCATTGTGAGGGGCTCGCCCACGGGGACAGGCTTGCTCTGCTGCTTCCACGCTGTGAGGTGGGTGCTGTTGGCTGACCCCGTGGGAGCTTGAGGCAGGGACACCGCAGGCACCCACTTGCCCTGTGGCCAGGAGCCACTGCTGCTGTGTGGCATGCTCTGCTCTGTGATGACCCGCTTGGGTGGTTGTTAGAGCTGCCTGTGGCGTGCTCTGCTCCATGATGGAGCGCTTGGATGGTTGCTGGAGCTGCATGTGGCGTGCTCCGCTCCGTGATGGAGCGCTTGGGTGGTTGCTGGAGCTGTGTGTGGCGTGCTCTGCTCTGTGATGACCCGCTTGGATGGTTGCTAGAGCTGTCTGTGGTGTGCTCTTCTCCGTGATGAAGCCTTTACACATTGCTGGAGCTGTGTGTGGCGTGCTGTGCTCCACGATGGAGTGCTTGGGTGGTTGTTGGAGCTGCATGTGGCGTGCTCCGCTCCGTGATGGAGTGCTTGGGTGGTTGCTGGACCTGTGTGTGGCGTGCTCTTCTCTGTGATGACCCGCTTGGATGGTTGCTGGAGCTGTCTGTGGTGGGCTCTTCTCCGTGATGAAGCCTTTACACATTGCTGGAGCTGTGTGTGGCGTGCTGTGCTCCGTGATGGAGTGCTTGGGTGGTTGTTGGAGCTGCATGTGGCGTGCTCCGCTCCATGATGGAGTGCTTGGGTGGTTGCTGGACCTGTGTGTGGCATGCTCTTCTCTGTGATGACCCGCTTGGATGGTTGCTGGAGCTGTCTGTGGTGTGCTCTTCTCCGTGATGAAGCCTTTACACATTGCTGGAGCTGTGTGTGGCGTGCTCTGCTCCACGATGGAGTGCTTGGGTGGTTGCTTGAGCCGCCTGTGGCGTGCTCCGCTCCGTGATGGAGCGCTTGGGTGGTTGCTTGGGTTGCCTGCTCTTTTCTTAACAATAGCATGCCCTTCTCGAGTTCCTTTTAAACAGGGATTTTGCTGTCTTTTCATTAAACAGCCCTACTAATTTTCCCCCTCCCAAGTGAAGAAATGGAGACGTGTAAAAGTTAGAAATTATTTGCTTAGGGTCATATAGAAAAATCAGTGACTCTGGAAATCCTGGCTTCTGCTTTCCCTCCACAATTTGCTCTGGTGTCCTAGAAATAATGTCATGAAGCTTGTGTCTGTTGCTGCCCAAACTCTCCTGTGTTTGGGATCTGCTTCCAGGGGTTGCTGCCTTCCCAGTGTCAGCCTGGGCTGTAGATCCTTCCCCTTCCCTTGGGCAGGTTGCTGTAATTCAAAACTCAGAGGCGAACATAGTTTGCAAGCAGGAAGGCTGCTAGAAAAACACTCTAAAGATTGTTTTGGCATGTTTGATTGAAAGCAAGACAAAACAGACTGCAGTGTAGCTTTGTCTCAGTTTCTGCTATTTAGCGAGCTGATTTTCCACAACATGTTTAATAAAAGCTTTCATTATGCAATTTGAGCTTGTGGAATCATGTGATACCTCCACGCTAGAGCAAAACAGTGATCCTTCAGTCCTCTGTGCTGCCAAGCTTTTGCAATAAATTATAAGTGGAATGAGCTGGTTTAAGAAAAAAAAACAACTGTCAAGGCAAGTACTGAGATTTCTTTGGTTTTAGTCATGTATTGGTCACTTTTTGTTTTCAAACAGCATCATTTGGGAGATGACCACATTACTTGAGACTGGGTAAACATGGGCCAGAGAAAGACATTAAGGCTGAGTGTGAATCGGGAACGAACTTCGGTTCCTGCCCTACCTGTTCTAATGATTGCTTGACAGCAAGGTCTGCCCGCGAGGCAGCCCGAGGTGACTGCGCATGCATCTGAGTACAGCAGGCTATTTGTGGTGAGGTTGAAATAAGATGCGGTGGGACGGTGGAGTAGGTTAGGTGAGTTCAAGTCAAGAGAGTTGCACTGGAGGAATTACGGAGAGGATGGAGTGCCAGCAGAGCCACGTCTTGCTTAAGGAACAGGGAAAAAAGGAGTCTGGCTGCTTTATGGGCATGCTGGCTACATCAGGCTACATCAGAGTAGATGCAAATCTGGACTATTTGTAGTTTTCTTGTCTGCTAATCACTTGGGGTGTAATCTTTGTCTGCACTTTAACTTCTCTGCCTGATTTAATGCTTCTCAGCCTCATCGGCTACAAAGTGTGGGAAGAAACAGGCAGATTGTCTGAAATAACGTTGGCTGTAATCTGTGCGCTCTTAAAACCATAAAAATCCTGAAAGATTGCTCTAACTCTGTGACGGAGGAAGGAAGTGTTCAAACTGAACTTCCTCTGGGTGAATTGGCTAGGTTTATTTTCAGGTCTTTGCAGTAAAAATATAAAATACCACTTTCTGTTCTTGGTATTTATCAGCCCTGTTGAACGGGTGATATAGATAGCTTTCATTGAAGACCTGTTACCTGGTTCTGCAGCGTAAATGACTTGCGTTCTGTGCAAAGCCAGCGTTTAAAGCTGCTTCTGCTTCCTGATCTGTGTGAAAAGCCAGAGGAAAAAAATGTGAGGCCCTGTTCTCTGCCAATCCCCTTATGAGACATCTTCCTCCTTTCCTTCCCTGCACTTTTATCATTACCTGAGAACTGAATCATAAAATCAAATTCTGGACGTAGTGCTTGGAGATAGCTCCCCCTCGGCCTTTTCAGTGCTTCAGATAGCCTAAATGTCTTTCAGTACCACACAGGCAGGAACTGCTGCAGCTGATAGAAGATGCTGGTACCTGTGTTAATTACAGGAGGTAGGTGAGGGAGACCTGTCTAGCGCAAAAGGAAAGGCTGCAAAGGGCAGATGATATTTTAAGGATTTAAGAATAAGTTTCCAGTATTTTGGCTAGGCAAGAACCTGGGATTCTCCCCCCCTTCACATGCTTCGTAGGTTGCTGGTGCAGTCAGTGACCACTGTGTGAGGAGTCATCCGGAGAGACGCTCCCGGATGGGATTCGAGGCAGGATGGAGTTTTGCCCTGCATGTTTGCTATTCTTAACAAGCGGTTACTCATAAGGGGAAAGTGTTTGTAGAGATGAAGACCTTTTTAATGTTGAGTATAACCAGAGACTGTTCTTCAGCTGAGTGGAGCTGACTAAATATATGTTGGAAGTCAGTACCTGGAACTTTGTTTTTAGGGCAATTAGGCTGGCACACTGGATCAGACCTGTCAAACTGGCACGTTCATTAGTCATGTGGTAGCACATCCACCTATCCTACTGCTGGGCTGGAGAACTACAGGCTCTGCTTTCCTTTTAAACTTGTGTTGAGCTCCCATGAGCTTTGATAACAAGTTTACAGTTAGCTGTCAAAATATTTATGTAGTTGTAAGGTGTAACCTCTGGCATCCAGAGTGTAAATTTCCAGGCTGGAGCACTTGTTTTGGGTTTCTAAATATGAAGTATTGCTTAGTGGGGTAATGCCATCTGTGCTGTGAGTCATTGATCCAAACTTGGGGTGAGGAATGGACCAGAACCCACCTTTGGATTGTTTCTTGCTTTGCTTTTGGTAACGATTGCTGTCAACCTCTGAAGTATTCTGCATTTCATGATCAGGCTATGCATATGGTTATAAGCATATATATGCTTACTTTGATATATAAGTAAAAAAGTAAAATATATACCTGTGTGCTTATATGTGACAACATATGTGTGCTTATATACGTTTCTAACTATGCATATATATGCGTGCGTGTCCGTGAAGCAGTTGGGGATCTTTTCATGTACTACCATCTTGTACATCAGAGTCCTCAACAGCCTGCCTGATGTGTGATGGTGCCAGTGCTACATTTCAGAACTGGCCTTAAATCCCCAAGCGTTGCCTGTAAGGTGCAGGGATCTTGTGAAATTTACTGTGGCTTGATCATTTAGCTTATAAAACCTTGTAGGTCAGGCCAACCGAAGAGCGAGCTATCTGACTGCTGGTGCCTTAGCTTTTCAGTTCTTGCGTATTTCTCTGGAGCAGACCCTGCTTGGTGCCAGGAAGCTGGTGCTTTGGTGCTGCAAACCTTAACGTGTGACATAAGGGAGGGTCAAAAGCAAAAAACTAATTAGGAGCAGATTTGGTCTAGAATTCTGCTTACAATGTGTGTTCAAAGCTCTTTCCTGAAATTGGCTGCTCTATCCAGAAGATGGATTTTTCTTTCTTGCAAAAATTCCTGTCCGCTGAAGAAATCTCCTGCAGGCTTGCTGGCAGGATGGCTCGCTGTCTAACCTGTGCAGGCAGGTGACCGCGAATCTTCCCTGCTTGCAAGAGCCTCTGGAAAAGAAAAAAATCCCCAGCAGCTGTGCAGTGTAAATCAAAATGTGGTGTTAAGCGACCTGACCCAGGCGTACAGAGGCCAAGACCAACACAACTTGAGCTGCACGCTGCTCTAGTTTAAGGGTCCTTGTCTTGCCTTGTATAAATACAGCATTGGTGTTGGTGTGGAAAGACTTGCTGGGTTGTATGTATTTCTATTAATAGATTGATAGGGGCTATATTAGGGAAATAAGCACTTTGGTATCTGCCTTAGAGATGGGATGGCCACAGAGTAGCCTTCTATCCCTTCTCTCCCCCACTGCTTGTGTTCAGATCAGTGTTCTTTTGAGAGGCCCAGCCTACAGAATTGCACTGTCTTTGAGGCTCTGAGTAAAATTTCTCCCTCTCTGTTACCTTGGATCCTTTTAATTCCAGTCTTTATGTATGCATTGGGTGTGTAACATTGCAGTTCTTCTGGAGGTGTGTAAAGCTTTGATATTTTCCAGTCCTTGGGAATCTGTCATTTAGGTGTTCTTAATCAAACCACTAGTCTCAGTTTGCCTTTCCAGTCTTTTAAAATGGAGCTGAAGAAGTTTGCTGAAATGCCTGATTACTTTTTAGATTTTCTAATTTCACTTTGAGTTTGCAATCCTTTGTCCTTGGTGTTAGTCGTAATAGCCATCAGATCCCAATACACCATTCCAGTGAAAATTAACTGCCTGACGTGTGGCAATCTTCTTCCACATTCTTCCTTTTACTAGTCAGATACTTGAAGATTTTTTGAAGTCACTTACCTAGTGGTCTGTTATTTCCTACTGTGTCTGTACATACTTACGCTGTTCTCTGTTATATCTGTGCGTAGTAACTTGACCTGGTTTTATCTTCTCATGTAATTCTTTCAGTTTCAGGTCACACTGGAGATCATTATATAGGCAAATTAGTTTTGTAATACACTTCCTTTTTCCTGGTGCTGGACTCACTTGTGCTTGTGTGCATTAATATGGCTTCTTTAAGGAAGTGCCAGGTCTCTTGAATGTTTTACCTCAGTGGTAGCTCTTCCAAGCGTACTGAAATTTGAATGTCTGTGTAGCTGTAATCTTTGTTTCCAGGGAAATCACCACTTTTACCAAAATAAGTCTTGAGTTGTGTAGAAACTCTCATGGTGTTGGCAATGTTAGGAATGTTTTTCGAAAGCATGCTCTGATTATAGCACCGGGAGGGCTGCCTGCAGCAGAACTGTCCTTAAATAACAACACTGACTTGGATTAGCACTGCCAGTCCTGAACTGAATGTTCTAAACATGCTGAAAGGTTGACTCTGAAATTTTTACAGCATTATATTTACTTTTGTTTTATGAGTAGGTGAACCCAGACATTATTTAAAGGTAGGAAATGGGGTATTTCTGAGATTTAATATCATGGGATTGTCTCTGATTTTTCACTTGGGCTGTGGAATTTCAGATAATCTGGTCTAGGCAGCTGCTGGTTGCCTACTTGGTCTGACGTGTGTGAAACTGGTTTTAGGAGGATGATCCTTTTCGTGTTCTCTGTGGCTGCTCCAGGCTGTCAGTGAACGACAAGTAATTAGTGCAATGCAGTAATGGCTTTGTTTTTGCATCCAGAGAGGCCAGGATGTTTCTGCTGGAAGCTCAGTCTGAGCACTCTCAAACATCGGTGTCATTTATTGAGGAAGTGTCCCTTGTCTCTCTTAAGGACCTACAGAACTTTTCTCCGAGAATGAATATGGAGAGGGTGGGCAATGCATTCAGCTGAATTCAGGGTAGTGTTTCAGCTGTGGAGTAATTTGTGAGTTGTACATCACAGGCTAGGGCAGGTCTGTGCAGTCCTGTGTATTAACAGCACCCGGGAAGGGACTTGAGTAATTTTACATTTGAGATCATGGGATTGTTTTCAGTTCTTACTCATGCTTTTGTGGGCAACCCAAGCTGCTGAGTGTCTTAATTCATGTGTGTCACCACAGTTCTTTTTCTTCTAAATACTTCCCTATGTTTGCCTCTGCTATCAAGAGAGAAGTCAAAGTCAAAACGCAGCTCCAAATTTTGTGAATATGCCTCCTCTTTGCTCTCAACTTTTTGCTGCTAGTGCCAGTGCTTTTCCTGCCTGTTGTCCTTCAGAAATTCTTCTTTTGCTCCTGAAATATTAACTACACCTCCATTTAAAAATGAAACACAGACCCCACTGATGGAATAAAATTGTGGATTTCTTTGTGTCCTGGTCCTTTGTGCCAAGTGTCTTTTAGAAATTGGAACGTGGGATTTGGTTGCTTGTGTTCTGAAAGCTGTGAATTAGCCAGCTCGCTCTTGAACGGCTGGGTCCTGCAGGATAGTCCCGTGGTACAGTGGTTAACCTTGCTCTTCGTGTTCTTTCCTCAGCTGGGGAGTCCCCCTTGGCATTACGGTGGCTGCTGTTGCGCTGAAGAAGATTGGCTACGATGCCTCCAATGTTTCTGTGGGCTGGTGTTGGGTCAACTTGGATGCAGAGGATCGGGTCTTGTGGATGTTGTTAACAGGGAAAGTTTGGGAGATACTGGCCTATGTGACTTTGCCGGTGCTCTACATTCTCATCAAGAAGCACATTAATAGAGCGGTGAGTATTTTGCTACTTTCAGCTTAGATTACAGACTCGCTATGTGATTATATCCTCCCATGCTCTGAAGATTTGGCTGCATATTTAGCAGCTACACAGGCAGGAATTGTTTCATATGCTGTAGAAATGCACCCACCACTGGGAAAGCAGTACACCTGCGTGAGCAGCCTGCAGCGTCATTACGCAGTGACCTAGCACAAGAAGAATGTAAAAGCCTTTTGCAAATTTACAGGGGTTACAGCATGTACATGAGTGAAACGCAAATCCTTCAGTAAGAGTTAAAAGGAGATATAAAGGACAAAATTCAGCTTTAATCAGTCTTCCACAGGTCTGCTTGTACCGAGCCCGAGACTGGTGTATGTATTTCTCTAACTTCAGTCATTTTAGAATCTGAAATGATAGTTTGTGTTTATGAATGCCTGTTTTGTACTGCAGCGTAAAGCCCCATGTGGGAGTCTGGGCACGACAGCGTTAGACACCATATAGACACCATATGGGAAGACACCCTGTCCTCAGAGGGTTTCCAAATTCAGAGGTTCATTTGCTGCTGTTCCTTGTGAACACAAAGAATCCAGGCATCGTGAGCAGCATTTGCATAGCAGAGAAATCTAGATTGAGTGGCAGAAGGGCACTCTCTGCGTCCAGAGATTCCTTTTTTTTTCTAAGTCGTATTAGGGGAGAAAAACCCACATCTGGATAGATGTCGTTCTGGAAAATGCTGCCTGCTTGCTGTGGTGAAGCTATGGCAGTAGTACGGAGCTAAACACAAATCTGGTTAGGGCAGGTTCCTGTGGACGAGTTGGAAGAACAGCATAGCCTTAAGCAGACCTAAGGGGGTTGGGAAGGGTTTGCTAGTGCCTGTCACCATCACCTGACATAATCAGACAGGACACAGGACGCTGTGTTCCAGCAGCTGTCAGACAGCAGCGTGACTGCCCCGAAACCTGAGCCCCACGGGGCTGGCTCTGACCCTCCAGCCTGGCCAGGGATTCCTGGGCACTGGCGCTCCCTTCCCCGCTCCCAGCCCAGACCCTTGTTGAGAAGCAAGCTGAGGGCAGGCAGCCGCCGCTCTCTGCTCTCATGACACGGCGTCCGAGGGCTGAGGCAGCAGCACCCAGGGTCTGCTGGACCAGAGGGTCTCTCTGCTCATCATAGGGGTTTTGCCGAGCCTGGGAGCTGGCTGACTAAGCTGCTGCTCTGACAGGTCTTCCAAGGAAAAGCAATAGGCAACCAGGGCTGGGTTTGGGCTTTATTAATGCCTGAGGTGGGTTTTGCAGTAGTGACTCCTGCACAGCCCGAGAGGCAGGAGAAATTATGGAAGTAGCTGTTGTGGGGGGACACACGCCGGGTGCGTAGCTAGGGGCTTTCCAAAGAGAAAGGACTCCATGGGAGCGGATGGGAAGCTGCACCGAAGGCCATCAGCGGGGCTGGACTCAGGCCACTGTGCAGTCTTGTCACACAGCTCTGTTCTGGAGGAAGGTTCTGGGGCTGGGAGTGCTGAAGCGAAGGGGAATACTGTGCATCTGAGTTGTGTATGCTCTGTAGCCCTAACGGTAGGAGGAATAGGTTTCTGCAGGTTGGCCATCCTGAGATTTAATCTTGTCCCTGTTTGCTGCGGGGGGGTTGGACTAGATGACCTCTAGGGGTCCCTTCCAACCCAAAACTTTCTATGATTCTATCAACATCCTAATGTTCAGTAGCACGTGTCCCAGCAGCTGCTCTGTGTGCTGTCTTGAACTGCTCTCCCCCATCCAGGAATCTGAGCTCATCTGGTAGCTTCTACCATAAGAGAGTCATGGGCCTTACACCTCCAGCCACCCTGATCCAGGGCACAAAGCTGATTTTTTTTTTTCACATGTGCTGGTATAGAGAGGCTTACTGGCTTGTCTGAATGCATGGAAGCCCACTGCTGACAGTATATGGTCAGAAATCGGGCAGCAGGCTCTACACCAACACGTTGAAGGACTGCTTTGCATGGGCATAAATTCCTTGTGGAGCTTGCTGGCTGTGACCGTGGTGAGGACCAAAAGTTTGCGTAGTTTGAGAAGGATGAGCCAGGCTTCTCCACATATATATCTCTATATTTATCTGTGAAGAGGCCTTCCCAAGGCCAAACCCTTAACCGTGCATTTACAAAGCGGTGAAGCCAGCAGCAATGGGGTCAGGCCACGGGACCAGCAAAACAATTTTGTGGAGTACTGTAGGGTTTTTGTGTGTTGTTATGACCTGGTTTCTTGGCAACTACGTAGCAATATTTGTTAATGTAAAGCTCTAGTGGGACTCTAAGGGCCAGATATCCTTTATTTGCCACTCCTTGGCATCAGTGGGAATGTTTGCATTAGCAAGGGCAGAATGTGGCTGAGGACTGGTGCTCCTAACTGTGTCCCTGCGAACTTCCCGCAAGATGCAGAAAAATGAAGTTTGCTTTGGAAAGAATCCCTGGAGCTAAATGTCCAATGTGTGTAGCTTTCTGTTGGTGTTTTTGTCTCCCTCCCACTCTCTATGGAAGCACGCAGCTCTCTCAGAGTATCGCCCCATTCTCTCAAGAGCACCTGCATTTCAGCCCCGGACTTCCATAGCAGATAAGAAGTTGATTCTCATCCCTGTCATCTTCATCATCCTCCGCATCTGGAGCACGGTGCGATTCATTCTGACCCTCTGTAACTCCCCTGCAGTGCAAAACTCAGTCCTGGTTGTCCTGCATGTAAGTATTGGCCAGGAGATGCTTTGGAAGGAGAATCTGGGAGGGAGATAAAGCTATATTGCTCTTAATAGAACTTTTTTGTGGCAGAATGTAGCGTGTACTGATAAAAACCATGCGAGCTGCAGCCGGGATGCTCAGCAATAGCTGTTTCAGCAGCATCTGGTGGCACAGGGAATAACTGCAGCAATAACTCTTGGGCCATGCCGGCTGCTCGTGGGAAAAGCAGGACCAGCAGCGTTGGGTGTCTGTCCTTCAGCAGGGCTCAGCCTGCTCCTTCCCCAGAGCAAGCTGTAGAAGTGGCAACCCGCAACATCCGTCTGGTCTGCTTTGGGGTGCAAGGTTGATTTTTCTTGAATCTATTTTTTCCTCATTAAGGTGGAAGTTGCTGGCAGTTGGGCCGTACTAGAGCTGGTCTGACACGATGTCTGCTCTTCTCTGGGGGGGGGTGCCTGTAGGACCAGCACTGATTCATTCTCTTTTTGCCCTTCCAGGGAATCGGTAACACGTTCCAAGGAGGTGCCAACTGTATTATGTTTGTCCTCTGTACGCGGGTGGTCCGGACTCGACTGTTTTCCTCCATTTGCTGTTGCCACTACGATGAGCTGGATTGGCCTTGGCAAAGATCAAACAGCTACTGGCAGCACCCAGAACCCCACAAGGACAAGGATGTGCCAGGCCCTGAGCAGACGAAACCCCTGGTTCCCAGCACCTGAGCCTGGGCTGTCTACATCTCGGTGGTGATTTCTGCTTTCTTGGTAAAGATCTAGTGTGAGTCTTCCCTCCTGCCCTGCCTGCGCACAGCTTCGTGATGCGAGGGGTGGGAGAGAGCTATCAGTAAGCAGCTGACAGAGCTGCTGCTGAGGGGGTTCCCTGTCAGACGCTGGAGCAGGTCCCCATCATGCTCCTTTGGGGTGAAAGCATTTATAGAACAGATCCACTCCCCTTCCCTGTGAGCTTGGGTAGCGTCTGTTACTCAGACCTGTAAAATGAGGAAATAAGACTACAGCGTGTCTGGCCCGCAAGGATGCGACACCAGTGGAAACTGAAGAAGAGGAATTAGTGGTTCCTTCTGGTGTAAAATACCGTGCACACATACATTTCATCGGTACTGCACAGTTCCGATGTATTTCGTGCCCCAAGTATCCCTCATAAGGTAATGCAATCCCAGCTGCCGATCATCGTAACAAGAAAACGGAAGGTAGGTGATTCATCCAAGCTTACATAGAAAATCTGTAGGAACAAACTTGACAGAAGCTCTTCATCGCTTCAGGTACAAGACTGGAACCGATGCCCTTGCATTGGTCTAGTTGCAAGCATCTTGTTTCCTTGTGCTTGACCTCACGAGTGACAGCTGCAGAAGATGCAAGGGTGTTCAGACCTAATCCATTTAAGAGTGCTTGGGGTTGGGGTGCTGTGTGGGTCTCTGTCTATGAAGCAGATATTGATAGTACTCTCCTCAGTAACAGAGTGCAGCTGAAGGATGTAAAAACCTAGAGGAGCTGTCCTGATAGCTCAGGACAACTGACAATTCTTTTTAATTTGTATAACAAGTTTGTGCATAAAGAACAGGAGCCTCATGAACTGCCTGGGGAGAGCGGGCAGCTGTCAGGCTCCCACTGCTCCAGGCACCCAACTGTTCAAAAGCTGCTCTTATCAGTTTAATTTTAGTCATTTTAACAGCATGTAGAACAGTTATATGATAGTGATCTCAGGGGACTATAGGCAGAGGCGAGTCCCGTTAGTTTCCAGATTGAAGACCTGGCATTAAATATATTAATACGATAATAAAGTTAAGCCCCCTTAAATATATTACAGGCTCTGTAAACACGGGAAGGTAGAGTCCTCAAGAGCTCATTAGCCCTTTTCAGGGAGCTGTAGAGGTGCTCAACTGTTTAGCATCCCTTGAGTCTTTGCAGGGTAGATGCAAGCGTCTTACCTCTAGCATAGATGACTTCAAGAGGTTTTTCCTTCTTCTAAAGGTTTTTCTTTAAACTTCTAAAAGCGAAGTTGCAGCCTTGGTAGCTCAACCTCATGTTCATCTCCTGTGGCTTGGAAAGAAGAGCTTGCAGAAAGGCAGGATAGTAAGTCTTAGATTTTATGAGACTTAGAATTGTGCTGTGTTCAGCTTTTTGGAGCCAGCCCTGAAGAGAGGAAGTAAAATTGTCACCAACTTGGCCTAAAGGAAAACAAAACGAAACACCACAAATGCAAAAAACCACCTCACCCCAAAAAATCCCCAAGCTCAAAAACCTAATCAAAACAGATTCCTTATTCTTGGTTTACCCTTTTCCATATTGGAGCTCTGAGAAATGCTTCTGGAGGAATGTGCCCCTGGACAGAACTCCCTTCCCAGCTCCCAGGGGTTCAGGGAAGCATGCTGGTTTGCACAGCTGGCTGTTGCAGTAGCATCTATGCTGATACCAGTGGAAAGTCTCTGGCCACCTTCATGTTGGCAAAGACAGAGAAAGAAGAACAGCCAACAGAACCTTCAAGTTCCAAGTCTGTAGTTCCAAACTCTGAAGCTGACTGCAGCCTAAATATAGAGATATAGAAATATAGAGAGGGGTGGGCTAACAGGGGAGGTGGTGTGCAGGAATGCTTGTCTGCAGGTCCCATCTGTGTTTGGCACAAAGCACAGGGGTGATGCTGGAGCACAGCTCTCCCTGCAGCCTTGGTGGTCTGAAGATGACTGAACTCTTGTCAGGCGTGGACTGGAAAACTTTAATTCAGATATTTCTGAAGGTTGAGGTATCTGGCTGTACTTCAGGAATGGGTCTGTCATGTCTGTTTTCAGCTGCTACAAAGCAATGTCCCTGTGGTTTGAGCTGCTGCAGCAAGCCCGTTGTCTTGTCTCAGGGCAAACCTGTGTGAGCTGGCTGCAGGAAGATGGGGTGGTCCTGGGTTGTAACTGTGCATTATTTTGAGCAGGTGCAGGATGGTCCCAGAGTCCCACAGAGGGAGCTAAAGCCTGGGGAAAAGCACTGCTGGCGTGGCTGAGCAAAGGGAAGAGGTCCTGCTCCTCCTCGGCATTCAGATACCAGCTGCTTCAGTCTTGAACTTGCTCAGGATCTTCTGGAAGATACTGTTTGGCTGTACTCCAACTCCCTGGTTTTCTTTCCTCCTCCCCCTTGCCCTCTACTATAAATCATAAAAATTGTTTGGGGTTTTGCTTTTCTGTCTGATAAAGCAAATGTGTTGAGTTCTGGGGTGAACAAATACCAAGGTGACAGGGAAACTTTAGCAGCTGCTGAACAGGACTCTCCTAGGCATGGGTTTTTGTCCTAGTGTGTGAAGTCTTCCAAGGAGCTCCAGACTAGCTTCCGTTCTTCACTTGTATGTGGACAGTGTGTGCAGACACTCTTGTTTGGTGGTGATGTAAGGTTCCTCTTGATGGTTGATTCTTCCTGCTTGGTGGCTAGGGGTCATCATCATCAGGGTTTGTGCTGGCAGCATAATTACTGCCTCCTGAGGAAACCTGAACTCTTCAGGCTCCCTTGGTGCTCAGGGATATCTAAGTGTATCACCCCAGCCTCCAGCAGGGACAGCCCTCACCAGCAGCGAGATGGTGCCTGGCATGTGCTCTGAACTCCAGATGTCCTCTGCCAAAGCCCAGTCTGTTCTTGCTTTGGGAGTGTTATATCAGAGCTGGGGAGGAGGTGGTTTTTTGTTTGCTGTTTGGAAATAGTGTTTTACCTCATTCACAGTTCCTCGCTTGTTTTATAAATAGTTTCTCAAACTTTTACGAAATAAAGTTTTGTTTCTTTCCCAAGATATGTTGTTCAAGCATGTTGTGATGGGTCTCAGCACCTTGGAGAATTTGGATGAGAAACTGTTGCAAGACCTTCCTTCAGGTTGCTTGCATCTATAGGAAGACAAATCTTTTCTACCTGTTTGTAGATATGTTCCAGTTCCTTTTTTTTTTTTTGTATCTATAGAAATGCAAACATTTTATCAGTTTGAGCAACATGTTCACCCGTGTGCCTTGTTATAGGTTATTCTTACTGACCTGTTGCTATGAACTGTGAAAAGACTTCTGAGAGGTGAGTATGTGGGTCATCTTTTTCTTGGGCTTATGGGCTGTGGCTCTCAGCTATGTGAGATTACAAATGTTACTTGATCATGAGATGACAAATTGCACTTTCTCCAGGTGAAGCCAGGCTGTAAGGCAGGTGGAACTGATGTTGGGGAGAGCTGGTGCTGTGCAATGGACTTGCCCAAATAAAGAAAATTCAAGTCACTGTGGGGGTCAGGGAGGGGAAAAACCTGAGGCATGGGCAGGCTGAGAGCTGGGTATTGCTTTGTAAGTTGCCATGAGCTTCCAACCTGTGAATTCAAACTTTCTTGGCCATCTCGCTGGGCTGGAGGCAGCCAAGACCCCTGGTGTAAGAAGTGGTGCTGGACCACAGCCATATTCCTAACTGGGTGACAGTGTCTGTTACTGGGGCTGTGCAGTGCTGCTCATGTCGGATATCTGCTTTTCTGTGGATTCTGTCTGCGCCTCAAATGTAATTGGTTGATTTGGGTAGGTGAGGAAAAGAGTCTGGATGCTGTAGGCAGCAAGCAGAGGGAAGCTAGTTTGTTCTGCAGTGCTGGAACCGATCAAAGGCTCCTTGCAGTGTTTTGGCTGCTCTGTTGGGCACTTGCAATGTGTGCTTCGTGTCAACACTCTGCCTGCTGACTGCATGACAAACAAGCCTTTGAGAAAAATGTTAGCTTGCACATCGAGGGTTGTCCTTTGGTTTCCCTATCCTAAATATTGCCATCCCCGAGCATGTCTTTGCCACGTGTGTGCTGATTGGAAGCAGAGTCAGAAATTTTAAGACTGGATAAAAGTGCAAGCCTGCAATGAAAATGTTGAGCGGAGGAGCGGGCTGTGTGAAGGAGGCAGGAGTGGGATGCAGCTCTGGATTGAGGGGAGTAAAGAGCAGAGGGCTGTAATGGCTGGAGGGTGCTTGCCCATGCCCTTTCCCCAGGTAGGAGTGAGTTGGAACTTGGCAAGTTCACCTCTCATGTGTACTATGACTACTGTTATACTACTTATCAGTCCTATTGATAATGATTTGCTTATTGCAGAGTCCTATTCTTTTTTCCTTTTGTCCTCTTCCCAAGAGTTGAGTCTAATTGTGCAAGATGATCCCTGGCTCCAGGAGTGAACCAAAGCTCTGTAGTACAGGAATATTTGGGTGATGTTGGTTTTCCTTCAAAACCTGGAAGTTGTGTGTTTAGCAAACCATCTGTTTGCAAGAAAAGGATAAATCTGTTAAAGCAAAGGAGCATCTTAGAGAAGTAATTTCTGGTTGTGCCACTACTATCTTCTCATCATGAAGAACAGTTACAGAGATGACACTAGAGTACTCTAATGCTGCCAAACCTAATGTTTGTAAGACTTACAGTAGCATAATACGAGTTACTACTGCTACTCAGAAGCAGTGTAATATGTCTGCTGTGCTGTGCTGAATTCCCTGTGTCTTGTAGTCTGCGCAACTCCCTAGGGAACCGTGGAATTCAATGCTGAGTGGCATGAGCTGGCAAAAGGCAGGTCTTGGCTGGCACAGTTGGTATTTCTGTCCTGGACAGAAAAATGAACCCACTAAAGTGCAATAGGACAGTGTACATATTTTGACAGTCAGGTGCTTCTGCTGAACAAAGTGCAGATGGAGATTTAATATCCAAGTATTCCAACCCTTTGTGAAAGACCTTCTGGGTCACACAGCCCTGCCAAGAGAGAAAGGATCAGACAGTTCCCAGACCAACTTATCAGATCATGATATGGTAAGTTTACAGATTGGCTCCTTGGTTTTTAATTTGGGGATGTGTCTGTGTGGCTGAGGCTTTTCTGAGATGGTCTTCAAGGGCAGCAGTGGAAAACAAAGAAGGTGGGCAGGATGCTACCTAGTATCGCCTTTGTGCAGCAAAAATCGGGTCTTGCTTAGTTTCAGAGCCTTATGTCTGCTGCTGTTTACCTGCAGAGTGTGCCTATTTATCCAGCAATCCCCTTCCCCTTGCTAGGGGCTCAGACTGCTGTACCTGCCTCTTAATTGGCTGGAAGCCAGCTGATAACGCAGTATCTGCATATGACTTGTTTGCAGGCAAATAGTTTGTTAACTTAAACTATTTTTTCACCGTAAGGCCCCAGTTGTAGCTCGGGATCGCACATGGTGTTGAATTAGCCTTGACTGAACATGCAATTCCTTCCCAAAACGCAGGTGAAAAGGCTGCAGATGTCACTGTTCTGGACCTACGCTCTGGGACATCTCCTTACTGCAAACATTGCAATCGGCATCCTGCAGCATGGCTGACTGCCAGCTCCTAATCTAACCGTCATTTTTCTATAGCTCACAGCTAATGTTCTCCAGCAGATTTATTCTCCTTGAAGCTAAGCCTCCCCTCTTAATTATTTTTGTGAAGATATCAGGATTTCATAGGGTCTAGCTTTGAGCACAGACGACTGGGCTGAGTGTAAATAGTTCCTTGCGCACCTGCATGGAACTCCTACCATGGGGTGGACCAGTGCAGAGCAAAGACACAGAGCTGAGTTCATGTCTTCAGGCAGATGTGCTCTGGGGTGAAGAGCAGATGTAAGAAGCTTAATATGTGCTGTAGCTGAAATTGAATATGTGCTTGTAAAATGCCTGTAAAACTGTCTCTCTTTACTTGTTACTGGCTTTGTTCTTTGCCCAAGTCCAACAGGATCTCAGCTGTTGGAGTTATTCCTTGAGTCTTTCAAACAATTGCAGGGGAGAAGTTCATTCACTATCCTGTCTCACGTCATTGATCTCTTCCAAGATCATTCCAGTGCCAGTTACCACTTTATGGATGTCGTTACCAGATTCTTGCTGTGATAGGCAAAAGTTCAAACTGTTCTGCTGCCATGGGCAAATATTTACTCTGCTGGAGGATTTCTGATGGCAAACATACATGTCCTGTTTGATTTCTCTATGTGTCAAGATTATTTCTTCAGGTTCAAGGAAGGAGTTTAAAGACCATGATAGAGAATTCACTTTCCTTATAATTACTGAATATCAGAGTGGCTGTCATTCTGCCAAGAGCTCCTCGAAGAATGATGCTGTCTTCGAAGAAAAGGAATTTTATGAAAGCAGTTGGTCCTCCTTGCAACTTCCCTGCCCCTGGGCAGAATGGCTCAGTTTCTATTATCCCCTCTTCTGGCCAAAGATCTGTGAGAGTGAGAACTAAACTAGTTGCAGAGTGAGCTATGACCTGTCCCATTTGTTTTGGGGTGCTTTGAGCCGTGTTTGAAGGCAGCATGGGAAAAGCTGAGCTAACTCGGGATGTCTCGGTTAATACCAGCTAGCTACGTGTTCTCAACAGGAATGCAGAGGTAGGTGGAAAAAGAGGAGTTATGGGTGAAATGAATTTTCTGGTTTGCACCTCTCAGGCACCATGTGTCAGGTGGCATGATGAAGCAGGAGTTGCTCCTGAAAGATGCATGAGCATGTAGGTGTGATCCACTGTCAAGATATCCTAGTAAACGGCGTCCTTGAGGAGGCTGATTTATAACAAATGCAAGAAGACAGATGGCAGGAAGTGTAGGACTAAGTTCCATGGCTGTTTCCCTTCTGGTTTTAGAATGGGATGCTTTCATCTGGAGGAAGGGAGGCTGCAACCATTTGAAGAATGCACATGAACAACTCCTGTTGCTCAACAGGATACATTTTTTTGTTTTTTAAGCTGGCTATTTAAAGACAGGTGGGCTAATCACAGCAAGGTTTTGTTCCAGTTTCCCCAGCTGCTGCAGGAGGTACCTGTGTACTTTGCCTTTCTCTGATAGTCAGCCACAATTTCTAGAGTTTATTAACCAACTCCTGTGCCGTTCAAAGTAGTCTTGTAGTGCAGGAGGTTAACACTAAGCTAGCAACACATGGCATATCTTGCATGTGGAGGGAAAGGAGCTCTGGTGCTTTGGTGGAAAAAGTGTGTTCTGCGCACTGTCGAAACCATAAACCTGAGAGGATGAACCTGTTCTCTGCAGAAGTGCCCTGAGCAAGTTGGTCGGTGCGAGGTAGAACAACGAGCAGTATTTCAGCCCAAGGGCAGGTATGCGATTTGTGCTCGGCTGCAGGAGGGTTAATGTAGCTTAGTTTTATCACTGTAGCCCATGGCAGAAACCCTCTGTTGCCAAGCTTACTCCCGGGGAAAGTTTCACTGTCTTCGGAATGTTTCTCTGTCCTCGGAACCGGCAGTTGGCAGGCAGCTTCTCCAACTCTGAACGTCCACAGCTGCCCAGGAGCTGGAGTGTGGTGGAGTAGCAGCTCTGTTGCTGTAGACTCATCTTGTCTGTGTACCTACAGC
>Ga0065711_1005761_pt1 | contig 35391 bp, 15 predicted proteins | sample Hoacrofraction12_FD_59098 | JGI IMG/M metagenome (GOLD analysis project Ga0065711, IMG submission 59098) | Hoatzin crop microbial communities from Cojedes, Venezuela - Epithelial fraction 12 v2 (version 2) | ecosystem: Host-associated > Birds > Digestive system > Esophagus > Crop | place... | reverse complement strand
CCGGGCCGGCGGCTGCTGGCGCGGGGCGGGCCGCCAGGCGGCGCTGGGACCCCGCCGGCCTCTCCCTCCGCGTCTGAGGCACCGGCCCCGCTGCGTCTGGGTGCCGTGCTGGCACGGCTGCGCCGGTGAGCCCAGGCACCGGCCACTTTTCCATGATGTCACTGGGTATGTCATTCTGTTACCCTGCTAAAATTTATTTGATTATCTCATTCTTTCTTCCCAGAAATATGATCCTTTTAGTGCTGCAGTAAATTGTCAAAGCTATTGGTCTGATAAACACATCTTTGTCGAAATGATCATTCCTTATAGTATGTTAGTAGAAAGATTATATCATTTGATGGAAAAACTTCAGGTGAGAATTTAAAGCAGTTACAGGAGGATACACCATCCTGTGAGTAACGAAAAGCTAGCAATAAATCATCTTTTTGGGATGATGTGTTATCCTGAGCTATGCAGTGGATATAAGAGATTTTCCGTGAGCTGTTTTGCATGGACATAAAAATATTTCACCACACACATCTAAATGCAGAAGTGTTTAGGGTTTTCATTTTTCAGTAGACTGTAGCTCTTTTAAACCTAGAACTGAAAACTAGGTGGTAGCAATAGTGAGACAAGAATGATAAGTCTTGGCATTTGTAAAGTGTTCTCTTTTAGATTTTGTTTGTTTGTTTTTAAAGGGATAAGCCACTTCTCATTTTTGGTGGTAAACAAACTGAATTGAGATGTTGAAAGTGTGTTGTGGGGATTAAAAGCCACAGAGCAGTTCACTGGAAGAATACAAGGGTTTAAACAGAATCATGGAGTGCTGTGATCATTCCATCTGCATCTGGAGAATTCTACCTTAAGTTGTCTTGATTCTCCCTCCCTTTTTACTTCTCTTCTTCCCTGTTCTCTCCAGTCCTACTCTGAAACTGATTAGAAACTTCCTCTGTTAATAAAGGGAGCTAACAAAAGGGTGCAGAGATATGCCTGTGTTGGTTAGGCATCGAAGTAGGAGAAAATTAGCATCTGAGTTCAGCTGCTGGGAAGTCTAGTGTGAGGCCAAAACCAATAAGCTTTGCAAGTATTCTCTAGCATCAGTTTTGCAGTTCTTGCTTATGTATTTTGAGGCAATTGAGCAAAATCTCAATGAAGATGTTCATGCTGTTTATAGAAATAACACAGCAGGATGAGCGTTTCAAATATTGATCTGCTATTATATATGATGTGTCAGAGTACCAAAAAGAACCATACATAATGCAGCTGTGCTTGCATTCATAGGTGTATGAAGCTACATCAATAAAATCATCTCCTTCAAAGGAATGTGACTAATACTGAATTCTACTGTAGTGGTAGGATTGTTTTCTTAATGTGGTGAAAAAGAAATCAACACAATCTTTAGATGTGTACTTTTGAATGCATGTGCCATGGGAAACAGACTGAGCCAAGGAGAAGGGCAATTACAGAGAGAAATTTCCCTCTGTCTCTTGAAGTGTATGTTTCTGTGGTCTCCGTCTGTGTTAGCAACATGCTGGTGACGTTGGGGAAGAAAGAATAGCTATCAATTATGGATGATTATGGACTATTAGGATCGAGGAAAAAGACAAAGCACACATGTTCCTACTGTAAACTTTGAACCTTATTCATCCTACATTGTGGTGTAAGAATCAGAGGAGGACTACAAAAGAGAGGAAGTCCCCGCTGTTTGAAGCAGGCAGTCTCCACGCGTGCTCACTGGCATGTCACAAGTACCGTTTAATGTGTAACCAGCAACTGCGAAGTTGCTGGGCGATTGTAGTGTAGAGTAGGTGGAAAGGAGGAGATGTGAGTACGTTCTGCTTTTGCAATGGCTGCTTGACATCTTTGACTCTGCTTACACTTTCTGCCTGTACCATTACATTTCTTGTGTTTTCGTGCTAAGAATGTGTTCCTTTCTGGAGGATTTTATAGACAATCTTTCCTTCTGGTCTCTGTGCGTAGGGAAAGGATGAACATAAAATATTGTTTGTTTTTGCTTGTTAAGCATTCAAGAGTTGGCAATCAAAACCTGCATATTACATTTTTTGCAGTAATTTTCTTTGTTCTAGTGAAGGTTGCAAATCAGTAAAGTCCCAGTGTGAGTAAAACTGTTACTCTCCTTCCATAGCTATTTTCAGTCCAGCTGATCTAGTTCTTCATAGTTTGGACTTTCCTGGGCTATTTTTCATGTGTGAACTGGTATTCCAGTTAGTTCCTTAAATGGACATGCTTCTCTGGTTGACCTCTAAAGATGTGGTTCTTTCTACTGAAAAGCTTCAGTAAGCAGAACTTCATTAATAAAGTATGTAGCTTATAAATTAGTTTAAATGACATCAGGTGCTACATAAAATGTCTTGCTTAGTCTGTCCTGTGACGTGCCTAATGGAATATTCAACTTGCTGAATTTTTGCTCGCACATTTGCACAGTATTGATTATTGAAAGTATTATGTGCTTATGTCACCATCGCTTTGTTTTCAGTGTGTGGTCACCTACCTACTTTTAATATGCTGTTCGGTGGAGTGTTTGGGTATGTTTATAATAAATTAATGGTTTCATAATGTTTCATTAACAGGCAGAAGCTGATATACGTGCTGGAAAAGTGGAAGTCGTTGATCACTTCATCAGGGAAGTAAATGTGAATGAATCAAAAATTAATAATGAGCAGAAGAAAGTAAACAGGAAGCATCAGGTCACATCAGACACGTTTTCATCTCTGCTAGCGTCAGTAGGCAGTGCTGAGGTAATGTACATTTTGAAAAAAAAAAAAAAAAAATTGTTTATGACGTATTAGACAGAGTAGTCTTAGGTTTTTCCACAGTGTGCCAAGTGAGGGGTCAGGCTACCAGACTTGCACGGCCTGTTGACCCCTGTTTGTGTCTGTTGATATGACACCTATCCTGTGCAGAAGATGTGGGCTATCCATGGCTACTGCTTTCTGCCTACTAAAAGCGTTGAAGTTAAATGGTTTTTTTTGCGTGCTTATACAAAATCTTTTCTATTTTTCCTCTAGCTAGAACACTGCAATTTAGTTGTGAGCAAGACCACATAAAAATTGAGCGATCTTGATTTCCAGGAGAGTTAGACTAAGCCCAGAAAACAGGGTGCTGTATTTCCATAGCTGATACTAAAAACGTTGCTATTGTGTGTAAGTGAAGAGAGGATTATCACCAGAAGAGCTGTTTTAATCATGTTGTGGAACTGATTTAGGAACCGTCCTCAGAATCAATCTCTACGGGCCTTGAAAATCAGGACAAGGGATTGTTACTAAATGGTGTATTTAATGAGGAGGAATCAGCAAAGTCTTTTCAGGAAGCTTTGATTCAATGGAGAAGAGGTAATTGTGATCACAGAGAAGAACTGTGTGCCAGTGAGGTCCTACCAGGTATGAATTTTTCTGTTTTAATTGCGTTTTAGAAACATCAGGAGTCATTTTGGTGAGTTAGCAGATTTGTGATTAATGAAGGTAGATAGATGTTCTATTAGAATAGTAAATGTTTCTTCTTAAGTTTTTCTTTCTGCATTCCTTTATAAATTAACAAAACCCTCTGGAGTCTTTTTTAATAACCTGCAGATTGTTGTTTTATCCTAATTCTTGTAATGAACTGTGATCTTGGCCAGATTGTTTAGGTTGCATCGCTGTACTTTTCTATGGCATTGTTTGTCACCTGAGACTTTAATATGAACTGTAATGCCAAAGCATAAAGTCACAGCTTTTAACTGAGACAAGGAACGTGCATGGCTCAGGATTTCCTATGTGGTGTCAAAGCGCAATTTCTGCTTGCCTTCGACAGGCTCTTAATATTTCTTTGTCCCAGTGAAAGGATGCGATCAGTTGAAGTATGCATGGAAAAATATGAAAAATACCTTCTTGTCTGATTGGATTTGTGCAAACTAGTCTCTTTCCTCTAGTCCATGGATGGTGTTCATTCTTTGTGTATTTTTGTACAAAAAATATTATACTGATTTCCTTTTTTATTTTAGTTTTTTCTTCCTTTCTGTGAAATGGTGGGATTTTCATTTGTGGAGTCATGGATTAACCCTCACCTCCACCCCACCAACGTGGTTATCTTCCTTTATGTAAAGAGCTATAGTAAATGAGGTTTTACTGGCTACTCCCATTGCTGACTGTGTTGTGTGAATATAATACTGCTGGCCATTTAAATATTGGAATTATGTGAAAACTTAGCTAGGCATAGACTACTAATGTGAGATTCATTCAGAAATAATGTAATTAATAGGAAGTTTATAAATCTGGATAGCTGTATAAGTTTATTTTAAATAATTCTAATAGAATCTGTAGGAATTTGTGAAGTACAGACCAGTCTTACTGTTATGAAGAAACCTATCCAAATTGAATTCCAGAAGGATGGCCTGAACTACATGGAGAAACTCTTGCTTAAGAAATACAGAAGGTATTGTTGAAGTTGCTGGTACTAATGAAAGAAGTCAGAGCTACTTAATAGCATTAACAAAAATTCTGTTGAAACCTTTATAATATTAGATATATTGTCAAGAGGTAAGGTGACTGTATGCAGGGTGCTCTAGTAAAATAACCATTATAAACAGACTTGATAACTTAATTGTTTAGAATTACTGCAGAGGGAGTGTTTGGAGGGATTCCTTTTGCTGTCAGTGTATTTGAAGATTGGTAATGATACTCAGCTGCTTAGTTTTGGGGTATTTACTACAAGACTTTTATAGAGAAAAAGAAGTACGCTCTTCCGGATACTTTTATAAATATTACAGAATTGTTTTGTTAGTCCCTGAGGTGTGAAGTCATTTCAATGAAATTAGGAAGGGTTGCTGCTTTTCAGCAGTAGTTAATATCACTGTAGTAAAAAGTGTAGTATTTTGAGTTTTTTTAATGACTGTGATATTGTATATAAAAAAAAATTGATGACTCTTTAAGATTGGTTTGTTTTCCTTATTTAGAACTCCTGTTGATCAAATTTCTCATAGTTGCGTTAAAGATTTAAGGCCTGTGCAGACACTGAGTGTACCTCAGGCTGTGAATGGAGAAGGGAGAGGTGGAGATGATGATGATGATGATGTCGATGACTTAACAGGTAAAATAGATTTCTGTTTATCGAATCTAATTATTAAATACTTTTTGGGGAATTTTTTTTTTGCTATTATTGCTGAACAGTTACATACTTAAACAGTTTCTATGTAAAGAAAGTAACAATAATGGAAGGAGAAATTCATGGTATTCCATAATAAAATAAAAATTTGCATTTTTATAAGTGAATCTTGAACAGGAAAAATTGAAATGTATCAAATTAACTATGTTTCACAGTTGAAGAGGTGAAGAGATATTGGAGATCCATTTTCCAAGAGGCCTTACCCAAGACTGTTTCTGAGAGTGCAGAGTCCTCTTTGAAAATCGAGTTCCTTGATGATGTGAGTATGTAGTAAAGGACTTCATGAGTCTTCACAGTGATCCTGAGTGGTTTGTTTAATTGTTGATCAGTTAAATATTTAAAGTAGCAACAGCTAAATAACTTTGAATTAAATAATGGTGCATTTTTTCTCTTTTCCATACAAGTGTGGGAAATTTAGCTTTCCAAAGTTTCCCTCTAATTTTTTTATATTGTGTCCAGTGACCCTTACTATACAGAAACTATACAAAAATAAAATCAGCAGGCTCTTAATCACTTGAGTTAATGTTTTTTGAAGTTCTAATCTATTGTTGAATGTGTTTGTTTTTGTTTTGTCTTTAATTAGTCTTATGGCAAGGACTTGGAAGAATCATCTAGCTCATTGGTAATGGAAGCTGGGGCTATGGGAATGAATAAGCAAGGAAAAGCTGTATCACTGGAGCAGTTTGGAAGGTATCAGAAATGCAGAGAGTATTTGGAGAAGCGAATAATCGTATCTTCTGATTTAGTTACGTTCCTAAATAACAGGCACTTTTATTTGCAGACAGTTGTACTTTGTATGAATGGGGAGAATTCTTGATTGTAACTTGTAAATTGTTTTAAGGGGTGGCTAAGATATGGATCTTCTCATTCTTGGTGCAAGACATAGACTGTGCCAGTGTCATGACACTTAGTTACTGCTTTTCCTTCCTTTACGTTTTGTCCAAGATCCTGTCTGTGATTGCTGGTTTTGTGCTTGAAAGTTTTCGTTTGAATGACCTAATGATTTGATGATTAATTTTGTTAGACATTCTAAGAACAGTTTGGCAGTTAACAGGCATATGACATGTTTACCATTAAAGTTAGTGAATAGTAAGGTTGTGTCTTCGAATTTGTCAGTGAGCCACCAAGCTATATTAATTGCCTGTAACGAGAGGGACATCACTTTGCAATTTCTTTATTTTGTTTGCTGAATCACTCCAATGTTAAATCATGTAAGATGTATTTTTTGGTATGTGTATATCCTGAATTACAGACATTATAGAATTTCTCTTTTGTATGCTCTTAACTTGGTAGGAGCAGGGACTAGCATACAGACAAGTCTGTAATTGGTCAGTGTTGTGTACTTTTAAGATGCTCTCACTCAACTAGTCTTGCAATTCCAGGCAAAATTACTAAGAGTCCTAAAAGTTAGTGATACATATGCAGTTCTTCTGATCTCCCAGAATTTATTTATGATTAGATGTGATCTGTTTTGTTATATTGTATTCTTCTGGTCTTTCCTCCTTCCTCTGTCTCCAAGTGATTCAGCAGTTGCAGATCAGAACGACACAGTACCAGACATTGTGCCTAGAGAAACTATAGGCATAATGAGAAAGTTGTCTTGTTATTTAAATTCCACAGCTGACACTCAATATTTTTAACCTTTTCCTCTTGACAGAAATCCTGTTTCTTCTAAAGAAATTTCTCGAGGTAAATTTTTAAAGTTGTTTGTACAATATACGTAAGCGTATACAGTTTTATCATTCTCATGTAGCAAGTGGTGGTCAACTATGATGGTTGTCCAAAAAATAAAAATTAAAGAATTAAAGGCTGTTAGATTATGAACCATTCCCTGAACCATGCAGGTCCCTTGACCACAATTTGATGGGCTGTGCGAGCTATTTTGAAATGATAGCCATCCACTGTGACAGTAATCCCACAGCTGTGATCTCATGTTTGAGGGAGAGACTGCCCCAATATGAGATGTATACCGAAAACAGACCCTTTATAAAGCGAATGAAGTGATCTTACAAATCTCTCAGTTTATCTGTACTGTATTAGATGTAATGTATGGCATGTGCCTTTATTTGTTTAGAAAAATGCTTTTAGAATGATAGGTTGAGAAACCGTATAAATGATTACCTGTTCTGCATGAAAGATCATCATCTGGGTATAAGTATTCCAATGCCTGTTGTGTGTCAGTGAAATCACCGTGGAAGTTTGACAGCTTTATTTTGTGGCACTTTTTGAGGGGTCCCGATGATCTTCCTCTGTGTTCTAAAACTATGTAAAATATATTGTCACTTTTTTAGTATTAGGAAAGAAGTTGGAATCTGAGTACTTCATTTCTTATTCTTGCAAGTACTGAACAATTGCTCTAGCATTTCAGGACCTGTTCTCTTTGTGCTTAGTTAAAGCAACTGCTTATTTAAGTCTTCAAATGTGAAAGGGCAAACGAGCTGATAATGAGATATGATTTATGTGCTTTTTTGCACACAGGATAAAAATTAAAATGGCTATGTCTTGTATAAACAAAGAAAACATCTTACAGAATCATTCAGAGCCTGATAGCATATATTAAAAATCATTATGCTACTTTTCAAGAAACTTTATGAAATTGCTACTATTGCAGTTATTATAATTGGCTCTGGTTAGATTCTAGCACTGTAAATGTAAAAAATTACATCAGCATGAAGTAGTAGTTGGAAATGTGTTCAGATTATCATCAAGATCTACTGTTTTCGTAGACAATGATGTGCAGGAACATATGCATTAGATACAGAATTGGCACTACTACCTGGTAAGTCTAGTCTGTGTATGTTGGCATTTCTGAATATCTGGCAGGAAGCTTCTGTAAGTTAACTGTTCTTATTTGTGATTTTATGGCTTAGGGCTAACTTCAGTGGAGGTTTCATGTTTTAAGTTCATGAAGAAAATGTAGACTTGAAAGTTATAATTCATATTCATTTCCATAAAAATTTTTTCCTATTTTCATGATTTTGTTGTACTCTTGTAGAAAAGGTGGTTGTCTGCGGTCATCTTGAAAGAAATGTGATGCAAAAGGAGACTATTAAACTAAAGACCATGACAAGACCACCTAGCTCCTGTAAACTACCTGAGGAGATCTCTAACCCTACTGAACTAATGAGTGACAGATGGCTCCTTGAGACACAACTGCAGAAAACAAATAGGGATTCACCAGAACTGGACAGTGTCTGCAATAGTCAGAGTTTGGTTTTGCCTGTAATTGCAAAGTCTTCAGTGGTAAAATATCATATCTTTGCTAAATAGATAAACTGTGATGCTTATCTACTTTCCCAGTTTAGCATGAGGCAACATAGCATGTTCCTGAATCAGCTGAGAGATAGTGATAGTTGTATGGTTACCATGAAATACTCTACCACTTTCCCCCATTCTCTTCCAGAAACCCCACCCCAAAGCAATCAAGAGTACAATTTTAATCAGAGGGTTGGCACTGCCTACCATAGTTCATATGTAGGGGATGAAGGCCTCTGTGCTTTCCACTTTGTATTAGTCTTGTGTTGATGTTTAAAAAAGCAGAAGAAAGAACAGACTGGTCTCGGACAAAAAAATAAAGGTGTCTTGGTGGGAGCGAGGGCAGCTCTTCCCATGTTAGTATCAAGGTCACTTCTTGGTTGAATGCAAAAAATTGTAGATACTCTTATCTAACCTCAATTATTCAAATGTTCTTTTGCTGAAAATGAAAGCAAAAAAGCATGGACAAAGTTGGGACATTGGATTTGGAGTCATTGTGAAACAGTATTACTTTAGCTGAGGTGCACAAATATAAGTGAAAACAGAAAAACTGCTTTTCGTGTCCATATTCAATCAGTGGAAGAATAAAATCAAACTCTCACAACGTTAGCAATGGAAGTTTCTAGGACTTTAAAGCATATATAATACAAAACAATCGTCCTTATGAATATCTATTAGAACAGGCTATCAGAATCGTTCCAAGTTTTGTGAAATGAGCATTTTATTAGTATAGACTTGCAAGGACAACTTATGAAGTTTCATGTTTCTTTTCCTGTTTCTAATATCTTTGTGTTTTATTGAAGTTACAGGATGTAGCCAAAAGACAGAAATCTGTTTCTACACGGTATTGGGGACTTGAAGGTTTCTTTGTTGTAGGTGCAAACCCTAAACAAGTAATGCTTGAAGCATGTTCTTCAATGTGTGCTGACTCTAGCTCTGTGGACAGTAGTATCCCGTTTCCAGGTAATGGCGTACGAATAAAATCCTCAAACAATATACGTTACAATATACAATATGCTGTTGCTGTAAGACAGCCTTCTCTTACTGTGACTTGGACCTAGTGTACTTTTAGAAGTCAGTTCTGGGTAACAGTCATGCCAACACAGGCAACTGGTGCTGTGGAAGGATAAATTAAACTCAGTACCCTGACGTCAGTTACATCAGTGTAGTGCTATAGACTTATATGCTTCTTTACGTCTGCTGAGAATTTGGTTCCAGTAGGAATTTCTGCTTTTCTTTGTGCATAATATACATCAGAGGGTGTATTTGGACTGGACATAAGGAAGAAATTTTTTACAGTGAGGGTGGTGAAACCCTGGCACAGGTTGCCCAGAGGGGTGGTTGATGCCCCATCCCTGGAAACATTCAAGGTCACGTTGGACAGAGCTATGAGCAATCTGGCTGAGTTGGAGATGTCCCTGCTCATTGCAGGGGGGATAGGATGAGATGGCCTTTAAAGGTCCCGTCCAACCTAAACTGTTCTATGATTCTGTGATCACCAAAAAAAAAAAAAAGTTGTAATCCTATTGCTTTTATTAATGTATATGAAACAACATGTGAAATGATTGATGAACATGGATATTAATTTGATCAAGTGTATCACTTGAATTTAAGCTTGTTAGTGTGTTATATATGATTTTTTTTTTACATTATGTGTAGAAAACTTGTTGCATCATTTCTTTAAATCACACATTAAATGCAGCAAATACAGTAATAGTAAATGCATATTAACACAAAACCTGCAAATAATTTCCTCTAATACTTCTTAATTTCAGCAGATGGAAAGTGGGTTACTGAAAGGAGCTTAGGCGAATACACTGATGACTCTCTAGTTCAAGGTGTCCTAGCAAGTCACTTGAGTAGACCTTCAAGTGGTTTGGAGACTCAAAAGAGAATTTCTCCCCTGATGGCAGCATCGAGGTTATACACAGGTAAGGACAGCAGCAGCTTTGAGGTCCTACTTTAACAGGTAAATTTTTTTTTATGTAAAAAGTATAAGTGCTGCATATGATCATTGTTGTATTTAGATAATTTTTATATCTTCATATTTGTATTTTGGATAAAATGGATTATATGCATAGCATTGTTTTCATAAGAATGGCCTTTTGAGTTAAAAACTTTGCAGTTGTCGCTGTAGTAATTCTTTTCATTGTGCTTGGTTTCTGCTCCTGCCTCTACCCTATTACTCTCCTCTTAGCTTGAATGTTTAGATAATAAACTTTCTAGAACAAGGTTATGTATTACTGTGTGTTTTGCAGTGTCTAGTACAATACGGTTTTGATCTAATAAAAGATTTCTTCATGCTACTGAAATAAAAGTCTTACTATGGGAACTATAAGAAACAAGGAAACAAGTAATGCGTAACTGCATCTGCACTTTTTAGTTACTTTTGTCAATTTCAACTGTCTCCATCTCAAGGAATGCAGTTTATGTTATTTCTCTCATCTTAAGCAAACAGTTTGGCATTTTAATTTTAAAAATGCTATGTGTGGAAATTGAAACTGTCAATTTTGAATCCTGGAAAAATATTTGAAAGTGTTTCATATTTTATTCATGTTGCCTTAAACTAAAGAAAGACAGAACCAAAGTTTAAGCTTTATACACACATTCTCAGTCTCTCCCCTCCCCCCAGATTTGTGCCATTGTGTGTATTTAAAGGAATTTTTTTTTTCTGAAAGATACTCCTGAAATATGAGGTGCTACTTCCCAGTATAACTGTAACCTGTTCATTAATTCACAGTCTTAAACAAAATGAATAATTTGTTCAGATCAATTCATAGTTTTAACTACAATTAATGCCATCAATAACCTGAGATAAAATTTTCTTTATGTGTGAAATCTTGAATTATTAGAAGTTAATGACCTTTTCTGTTATTTCAGGGAATGATTCTAGAAGACCTAGGTTGGCAAGTATGCTACACTGTAAACTGGCTGGAAGTCGTCCAACAAACACACAGCCAAGACCAAAGAGTTCACCTGTGCATATTTTTGGAGTTGATACTGAGGTATCAAAGCACAAGTGCCTTGATGTAGCTAAACAAGAAGGGTATCTCTGGGAATATATTGCTGACCAAGAAGCCCTGCTTATGCTGGAAAAAGAATTACAAAGTTGTACAGGTAAGTGGCAATACTGATTTTTTTTTTTTCTTTTATTTATGCTTACAAGTAACAATGAAAACAAGCAGCTGTTTCATTTGCCTTTTCACATGTAACTGATTTTGTTGCAAAAATGTACTAAATCATTTGATGATGCAAGGATCTTTTGTGGTTAAACACTGGTTTGTTTGCATTTGATCATATTTTAGCCTGCCCTTGATTTAGTAGAAGCAAACTGTTTCACTTAAGTTTTTCATCCCTTGCATTTTGTTGTAGAAATCTGAGGGATGTGCTAGGCATTACTTCAGGTCATAAATTTCTTTGAAATAGATATCCTTTCCTTGGATATTAATAATGAACACCCCAGGTGGTGTTAGAAGGTAGATATGATTTAATGCAAGGGTCGCAAGAAGGGGAAGAGATGGACAGGAAATTTTATAAAAATATCCTGATGAGAACTGCCACTAGTAAGGCACAATAGAGATGGTATTACCTCTCATTTTGGGTTTGACTCAACCCCCATTCCTCTGTCTTTTTAAACCCGTCTCCTTTTTTTTCAAGGGTGGGGGATGGACAGGTCGGCAAGGTCAGTTGGTTATGGTTGAACAGAATGAGTTCTGGTATTGTTCTTTGAATAAAGGAAAAAAGTGTTTGGGATGCTTCTGTTCCAGCTCGGTGAGGAGATGGGTTGAGTACCTAAGACACTTTATGCCATGATCAGCTGTGATGGGCTGCATCTTTTAGGCTGTAACATGGTCCCTCCCTTCTGAGTTGCTACGGCGGTTTTGTATTGGCAGGTCCTGGCCATGATGCATCTTTGGTAAACAAACATGTCTGGATTCCAGAGTGTTCTGTCTTTTAAAATGTTTTTACCTTAGGTTTTGCTGTATTTGTTCACACAGCTCTTCTGAGGCTTCCAAATACTACATTTTAGGACATCTGTCCTTCCTTTTTTGATACGTACTCATCAGAACCCATGTGTTTTTGGTAGAGTTTCTCCTGTTAATGTTTGAAGAATGAACATGCATGATGAATATGCTCAGCGAAGAATAGGGAGGGAAGTTATTGTTAAACCGTCCAATTCTTTCTCTCCCTTCTAATTCCACTTTCTTGGAATAGTTTTCACTTATAAATAAGTTCATAGCAGAGACTTAAGGCTAGCTGGGAAAGCAGTAACATATTTGAATGTGTGCTATATAAGCAGCACAGTCTGTGACCCCAGTTATCATCTTCTGATTGGTGGATGTGGGATAAATCCTGTTACTCCACGTGGAATATGTACTACCGTTAGTCAGCTACAAGTTCTGCATATGCCACTGTATTTTGAGATTGCATAGGTATTAGGGGGCCCTATATATAAAGATTCAAACTGTACTGGCATAAACATTGTAGAAGCAAACACGCTCCATTACTTCTAATGACACAGGAACCATATAATACAAAATTGTGGTTTTTTAAGGGCTTATAGTGACCTCCTTCATAAGCTAGAGTTGTTTTGAGACCTTTAGTGGCAAGCTTTTGTTGATACCATGAAATTCTTTAAAATTGATAGTGTGCATTCTGCATTTTTTTGTTTATATTTGTTCCTGAAATGACCTAAAATATTTCAGATCCTGCAACAAGTTACAGCTTAACTTCTGAAGATGTAACCTCCTCCAGCAGACACTCAGAGAAGATATGTGGAAGTACTACAGATTTCCATAAAAACCTGGAGCTGAAAGACCACAGTGGAACTGATATTCTCAGGTAAGTTAAATGTGCTGAATATATTTTTATGATATTGTAAATGCTCAATACGCCAAACATCCTGCCAGAACTGAAATAAAAACAGTCTTGACTTTCTAATTGTACTTTACTGGTTACAAATGTCAGCATGACCTATTTGTATCTAAGACAGTGCTCTAAGGCAGGTCAGTTTAAGAACTAAGTGATGTATTTTGTTGTTGGGGCTCCAAATTGTAAATTTTGCACTCATGTTTCTTTTTTATGCATTAGCTTTTGTTAACGTACAGCACTGAGATTTATAAAGTATATCTATTACAAATCACCTAAGTTCTTTGGTTGAAAGATACCTTTAAAAAGAGCAGTTGTGAGCAGGTGAACATTTAACTCACTATGGTCTCTGAGATGTCTGTTATATTGCCTTGGAGACTAAGGAGATGACTGGAAACGGGGAAGTTCCCCAAAGTTCTGTTTGTCGTTGGTTTCGTAGTATGATCTTGTAACGAGTAAGGGCAAGTGAGACACTGTGAGGTTAACGACATGCTCTGTGAATACAGCTGATTCAGAGATTTGTGTGGTGGGGTTTTTTTTAAATCTTCTTAATATTGAAATTGCGGGTCGCTAGAAAACTAAACAATATTTGCAAATAGTTGCAGGTGGTGTAAGTGAGACCCACTTTCCTAGCATAACTGTTCTAGGAAGTGCGATTTCTCTATTTAGGCGCACTAGTGACGTTATTTACCTCCTACTTGTTTAAGAGGTGAAAATGTATGTGACAAAAACTGAGGTGAAAAAATGAATATAGTAGCTTGTAATGTATGCATACTTGCAAAATATATAGTAAAAGCTATTTTCATGCCTTTTCTACATATGTGAACATACGTCATGAAGGCTTAAAGCAGAGTAGCTTGAGGAATTTGAGCTGTTGAAAATCACTGTGGTATGTTTCTTTTAAGGGACTGGGCTGAAAGCCAGGTGGATGATGAGGAAGAAATTCTGGAGGATAAGCAACAAGTTCTTGCATTACAGTGAACATGCAAAGAACTTAATGCAGTTTCTGTCTTTGCGTATCATATAAAACCAAGAAGCAGATGAAGAGGTGTCTTGAGTGCTGCTCATATATTATTTATTAAGGATTATTTTGTAAAACTGTCAATAAAAATTCTTAAAATTCCCTTGGGTTTGTCTTTTTTATTAGTATGAAGAGGTAACAGAATAAAATAAAACTGGTCTTGTGTATTATTTTTTAGGATTTTATATTCTTTAATTTTTATTCAACATAAATTTCCTTGCCCCTAGGATGAATTTTATGTCTCCAAGTGCAGTTTTACATTGCCAAGCTGAGAGGTAATGTACAAGAGGCTATTCATGCAGTGTTCTTAAATTGGGGTATCAATATGGCCAAGTATTATATGGTGAGCGCATAGTAGAAAGTGTAATAGGTCGAGTATACTTTATTCCTTAACATACTTTTGACCACTAAAGGACTTTTGCCTTGCAGAATAGAAAATAACGGATTTACTTAGTATATTTTACTTCTCCTTTCTTCTGAATTTCAGCAGGTAGCATATGCTAGCAGTAAACTTGCCTCTCTCTTCTCAGCATGGATGGGTAGTCAGTTCTCTTTCTACACTGTACTACTTTCATTGTTCCAGTATGCCAGTTCAGAGTGATCTGTGTTCGGTGTACCGGATTCAGCTGTACTGTAGGTTGCTATCTTACCGACCTTTTAAGAGAACAAAGGGGAAATACAGTTAAATGATCTTGGGTGTTTTTGATTTCACCAAACCATTTTAATGAGATCTGATCATGACAAGGCCTCAACTCTATGTTTGAACATCCTGTATCTGTGTTGTATAAAAAGGTTTCTTCTTCTTCCTCCTTCCCTTCCCGGTTCATGTAAGGTTAAATGCAGTTAGTACAACTTCAGTAAAAGGTCACTTGGTTGTTACATGCTGTCAACTTTCACGTGTTACACTTTTTTCCTTCGTTCATTAGTTTTCTCCACTGTGGTGTTTAAGATGCTTTTCAAAGTACCTTAAAAGATTTTTGTCTCGTGTTGGGAGATTTTGAAAGTGAGATTAATTAAAAGCTTTTGTCTGACAATTGTTCTTACCCATTTACAGGTAAATCACCTGACAGGACTCCAAAATTAAAGGTGATTGTTGTTCACAGAAACTTTTATATAGAAAGAGAAGCTTTATATCCTGCTTTACATCTTCTGTCTGTGTTCCACATTTCTGTCATAACTGCTTTGAATTTCATCTTCTACAAACTCCTCATTTAGAGAGCAGCGCTGTACATACTTTTGACCATGTTGTTAGCCATTTTATGTTTAATGAAAGGGTTATGTGTCTACTTCAGTTGTTTTTCACCACAGCAACAGTGATCAGTAAGTTGTGAAACTTCATGTCAGATGCCTTTTGTTAAAGGTCATGATTGCCATCACTAAACTGGTTAATTAGGAAATGTAAATAGTTTTAAGAAATTAATTTTGTTTATAGCCTCAAATGTTTAAAGATGTCATGAAGTGCTCATCTTGAAAACCTTGTGGCTCTGTGTTCAGAGGTGGCACGTGACCTTCATTAAGGTGTCAGTGGAAACATTCCAATATATTATTTAGGTTCTGACAATTGAACACATACTTTTTTGTCTTCTCCCCATGCCACAGAGCTTTAATGTTGTTGTCTGTCCTCCCCATCACTTACGCGCTAATATTAGACAACATACACAGTAATCTTTTCAACAGTTTATTTTACAGGAAAAAGTACTTCAGTAACTGTAACTCATAAAAAACAGAGCTGTTGGGCTGAACAGGCCATTGATTTGATTTCCTGCCTCATTTCTTGTCTTTAAGGTGAGGGCATATTTTCCACTTCAGTTTTCTTTATAGAGTTTACCATATATTGATGTTTTATTACAGTAGTTCTTTGCCAGAAATTCTAAGAGTAAAATCAGAAAGCAGGTGTGTTACATAGTAGGTTAAGACCAGTGCTTTTCTTTCATGAGTAAAACCTTTCTTTCTCTTTGAGTTAGTTCTCCAAATATTCCTATTACATTCATTTCCCTTGCACACATAGGCTCACTGTTTCCGTGCTGTTCCCAGCCCTTTTTAACTAGAAAACTGATGAAGCAGGCGCTACTGTAGTGCGTGCCTGGAGCCCTCGACAGTCAGGTTAATCCTTTGTGTTTGTCGGAGATAACTAGAAAGTCACTGACTGTTTTCACCATCTGATTTTAACAGTTTTCCCTTCCCATCCCTTTTTCTTGAAATATAAAAATGCTTCTGATAGTATCTAACAAATATCTTGGACTAAAAATAAGCTTCCTTCAATCTATTAGTAATCTTTTTGGTTTGTGATGATTTAAATGCATCTCAGTTTTGTATTCCTACTTCTAACACTCCTGAAGATGTCTGTCTGGTGTGGAATTCTTTTTTTTTTTTTTTCCTCTCTTCAAGACGTAGTGGTGGAACTGATATCCTAACTAGAAGACCAAAAAGAGCATCTGAACTGATGTGGTTCTGTGACACTTATTCCTCGTTGTTCTGTTGTGTAAAGAACAAATCTAGTGTTGAAAGCTTGCTGCTTATGGTTATGGATGTGGTTTAATGTACTGCTTTGCATTTTTGCCATGATACAAATACAATGTGCAAATGGTTAAGTTCGTTTTTGGTTTTTTTTTTTTGTCCCCCCATTTTTTTCCCCCTTCTGTGCATGTTGCAGGGATGGCTAGAGCTATAGAGCTAAACTAAAGTGTCAAGGGATTTGCACAGAAAAATTGTCTTTTCTGTCCATTTAGAGAAAGAGAAAAGAAGGGGGAAATAAGTGAAAGACTAGTTTATTTTTTTTACGCTTCTAAGGTGAGTTTACATGTCTTTTTGTGTACATTAACTTTTGGTAACCTGATTTTACAAAACATAAATGCTATGAATTGACTTGACAATCAGTTCGGATTCTGAGAGAGGATATTGCGTTCATTATGTATTGGAGTATTCTAGGGTTCATGTGGACACACCTACTTTTCAGTAGTCTGGGAGACTGGACAGATCTGTCTCTTTTTTTGCCTTTTGGAATGTGGCCATTTTCTGCTTTCCAGCAACTCTCAGTATAATATACATTGATGTAGAAGACTGCTTGGCGGGCGGGTGAGCTTACTGTTTTTGCTGGTTATGCAGTGCAGGAATGGGTGAACCTGGCACGGGTTGGATTACTGGAGAGATTTTGAGGTCTCCTTTGTTATCTTGCGACCAAATATTTCCTTTCTGTCCTTTCAACTAAAGAAAATACATGAGGCGTGATTTTTGTGTATGGTTTTTAAATGCTAGTATTCCGACACTCTCAGCTTGTTTTCCCCATGCTTTGTTTCTTAAGAGCTTGGTGTGAGACCAAGGAAAAATCTGACTCCACCACTCTTTTGCTTCAAAAATTGTTGCAAACGTATTTAGTACCAGAGAATGGAGTAATTTTGGAAGAATGAGAACCTAGTAAGTATCTTCTGTCTGTTGTCAAGCTGTATGTCCTCTACCAAGAGCAGCATACGTGTGCAGTTTACGTGTCAGAGTGTTGCTGATCTAAGCAATGTGGGTTAGAATATGGCAATAATTGGATGTTTCTAGGTGCTTGGAGGAACCGTGGTGTTTCACAGAGATCTTCTGCCCATCTCTGATGGGGAAACTACCTGTGTATTAAGATTGTAAGCTTTATTAGCCCCAGTTCATTACAGAATTCTTTCCTACCAGTCAGTATTTATTTTTTCTTATACTGCAGACTGATTGTGCATAGAGTGGAGCTGATACTGTTCTCTTGAAATTACCTTTCCCTATGTACCTACCAGATTGCCTGGCACCAGTGTATGACTTTTAGAGTTAAATCTACCTGGAAGCAAGTTGCCAAATATTTTTCAGTTCTTCCTCCAGCTTGCCAGAAGAGAACTATCCAGCATAATGATAAAGGAATCATGTGAAATTTGTGATATTCCCAAGTGCTATAGTTACAGGACTTCTCTTCTTGTTTTCGTCTAGATATCTTCGTGCATTTCAGGGAAGGCCACAGAATTGCTGGTAACATAGCGTCGGACTGGCCCTCTCCATCCAGGCTGCTGTGCTATTATGCCAGTTTGACGTGTGTGTGTAATTGCTTAATAGGAAACAGCCATGTTTCCATGACCATTAATGAGCAAATGTACAGTGTAAAATGAATATGCCTTGTTCTCAAAATGCAGACAACCTCAACAGCTGTGAACTTCAGTTGAATGCTTATTTCCAAAGCACTTACCTGGGAGTCCCTGAAATACTTTAATTGGCTGCCATTTGGCTGGCTGCCTGATAATGTCAAACTTTGTTACTTCTTTTATATAGAAGGGGCACTCATCCAAGTAGTCAAGCTACAGAACACGTGAAGTGCCATCTACTGCTAATTTAGTTGGCTGTACATACAAGAATGTGTCAAGATTGGAAAGTGAGAATTGAGATTTTCCTGTTCATGTTTCACTTCAACTAGCTCTGGCAAGGAATGAATTACATTGAAAACATTGTTCGTGACTCTACTTGTGCTGGCAGTGTAAAGGTCTCTGGTACATACTCTTAAGATTCTTCCTCTAACAGAGCAGAGCTCTGGTTTACTGTTTGATTCTAACCTTTAATAGACTTTAAGATGCTGTCATTTGCTGCATCTCATTTATAAAAATTAAGGGTTGTTCTTTCCTCCATCATAATAGGGCTTACGTGCATCTCATTCAATTATCAGAAACACATAAAACCAATTAGTTTTAATTTATCCAGACCCTTTTGATCAGGGAAAAATACATCTGTCTTTCTCATTTGAAAAATGAATTCAGCAAATTGCAAGCCATCAACACAAGGGCATTTCAAAATTATTTTTGTAAGTAACTTTTTTGTATTTTTGAAGTGTTCCATGACTTTCTGTTTAATTAGGATTAATTAGGTTTTTGAATATGCTTATTCTTTTTGTAAGGGAGGGAAACATGATTATCTACTTTGTATTAGTATTGCAGATCAGTAGCAAGCACAAGAAATGGAAGCCTCAAAAAATCAAAGCTAATTTTCCACATATTGAGGGTGTATTTCAAAAAGAGCTGTCCTTGATTTCTGTAAAACTGGGGGATTTGGAATACTGATTTCCAAAGGAAGCAGAACAGAGATGTTAAGGAACAAATATTCAGCAGAATATCTGTTCCAGTGTTTTTGGTTTACTTCATTCAGGAATGGCACTTGCACAAGCTCTTTGAGAAGCAGAAGTCCGTTTTTGGAGTCTGTGTCAATAGGTCATTTCAGGTTCAATTCCGAGTAGTAGCTAATAAGGAAGGCAAAGTTTGCAGGGTGGCAGGTGTGAAACCTTGGTAGGTGAGAAATAGATTCTGTATACTAGTTTAAATAAAAATTCTGAAAAAAACCCTAACCCTCAGCAAATTCTTCATGACTGTCCACACCAAGTAGTACTTCAGGATTTGGCCCAATGTGTACGTGAAATATTTGTCTCAACCTAATGCAACAGAAATTATCGAGTATTAATATGTTGAAGAATACAAACTTTTTTTTTAATAGTGTTTCACTTATGGTACATCTAATGTTTTTAAAAAATTATTTTGGAAGAAGAAATAGTAAAACTCCATAAATTTATTTTATTTTCCTTTGTGTGGCATGAGTCTTCCATATGTTACATTTGCTATAGATATGTCTACACAAGGTTGAAAATTCCTGGCTAAAGGAACTCCTTACTGCCTTGGGAGAGACCTTCCATGATTTTCTGCTGTAGTAAGTTTTTCTGTACCATAAACCAGTGGCAGTGGATGCAGGAACTTTGAAATAAGCAGTGACATAAAGATGTAGAGGTGATCCTTGTGAACTGGGAATTACGCTTGGATCTACTTAAGATTCTGTTTATAACCAATAAATGGCTGTAAACTGGGCAATCCCCTCTGTAGGAGGAACCTGATGCAATCAAGAAATGACTGAGAGGAATGACATTTGTATTCCTCCACTGAACCGTGGAATGCATGCCAGCATAGCTTTCCACTTTGCACAGATTTTCTACTAGATATCTATTTTGAGGGGAGAAAGAAGAAGGTAAGGTAATGCATTTCTCCAGTTGTGTTGCTGGGACAACTTCTGTTTCTCAGCTGACTAGGCAACTAGCAATGACTCTGTTTCCAAGGAGGATGCCTGTCTGGTTTGGAAACTGAAAGTATGAGAAATAGAAGCTGAAGGACAACCTTTGCTAAAGGAGTTGAACAGAATCAGGCCCAAGTATCTGTTGGGGGAGAGGTATTTGTAGTCCTTAAATGGTTCTTTGAGTCTAAACCTCTTTGTTCTGTGTGCTGATGGATTTCTCTGCAGAAACTGTATTTCCTTGCTTTGTGCATGTGCTCCCGATAGCTCTGTGCTCACACTTCCCACAGCCAGGTGAAATTGTAAGGGAACTTGTCTGAGCAGATATGTCTGAGGAGCACGAGAGACTCCTTCCATTGTGACAGAGGCCAAAACCACAGTGCTTAGAAGGAAATAGTCCCTGAGCCTTTGTCTGCCTGCATCACCGTGGCCTGGAGATCGTTCAGATTCACTGTTCAGGCTCAGGGCGCTCATCTGTGGTATCTATGATAGTCTCTAATATTTTTATAAATATAGTGAGCCAAGATGTGGTGCACACAAACTCTTTCTACCAGTACTGTTTCTGCAGTGGAATAATTTCTATGGGGAAACCTGAAGAAAAGTAAATTGAATGTGGCTCAGTTTGAAAAGTGTGAATGCTTTTCTTAATGTACTATGAATATATAGCCCTGAAAAAGTAATGCTCAGTTGTATCATTTCTGTCTGGCTACTGTTGCTTGCCAAATACACATATACGTTCTCCACTACTGCATTTTGTTTTCATATTTACTATATTACTTTAGAATTACTATTAAATTATCAATTAAAGCCATCATGTGTTGCTTGAAACACAGCTACTGCTCTTGACATTATTTGCATTTCGCTGTGAAACTTGTAAAAATAGCTTTTACAATCACAGAACAGCAGCTACGTAACAGAAAGAACAAAGCTTTTTTAAAAATCCCAAAAACACTTGAGGCAAAGAGGTACCGGATCATCTGTCCCCTTTAATTCCAATCATTAAGCTTTCACAGATTATTTCACTCTTGGCTAAGATGTTTTAACATCTTTTTTCTTTTCTTTTCCCCCTCCCTGATTGTTAGTTCATCTGTGCAAACAGTACTAAATCATACCAATCAAGGTTAAAGCATCATTCTGCTGTCCAGCATTCTTTGTAGGTGAGATGGCCTGTGCTTCAGAAAAGTTGGACCTTGGAAGCAGGCCAGAAAAGAGTGAGAAAACAGAATTATGACAACAGTGTTTAGAATAGAACAAGCTACAGTTATAGATACAAGCTTTCCTCTCCTGCCCACCCCTCCGTTTTTTCTTACCTTCTAATTTTTGCATTTTTAAAGGTGACTTTGAGAGCTTGTGTCCATTTAAAAGATGGAAAGTTGGTTTTCTTGTGTGTTTTTTTGGAGAAGGTCAAAACAGGAGCAGAGATAAGGACTCTGATTCTTTTTACTACCGTTGGTAAAAAGAAGAGAATATCCTGGCCTCTCTTTCAGCACAGATTCTGCAAATGGCTTAATTTTGAATGGTCATAAGAACATCCAGGGACAGCCTATCTGTACTTAATAAAGTCTGTGGGAGTCTTGCCAGTGAAAAAGCACGTAATGTTCTTAGTCACATTTTTGCTTTCACTGTTTAAATGACTTTGGAATCCATTTTATAAAGCGTACTGCAGAATGCAGTGTCTTTCTCTGTCACTGAAATGGACTCCATTGCTTGCACTAGCTACTGCGTGCTGGACTTCATCTACTTTCATCCTAGTCAGTCAACGTAACATACATGATTGCTTGGGAAGAGGGGGCTAGGGTGTCAAGAGCAGCACCAGTACTGTTCGTTAAGAGAAGAGCTCATAGAGATAATTTCCAAAGTCTTTCAACTGCTATGAACTTTCTCAAGTGTAGGAGACAGGGTTCAGCCTAATAAAATTCCTGAGAAATACAGAGCTAAGGAAATAATTTTCCAAAAAAAGTGTTCTAGTACAGGGAACATTCTGTGCCCAGTGTGATCTGGTGACTGACTTGACTTTCTCTGTAAGCTACCTATTAAAACCTTTTAAATTACCCAATTTTTACAAAACTCTGTTGATCTTTCTAATGTAAAGCTATGATAAGACTTCTGAAATGATTCCCCAGGCGTGCAAAATTTCATCACTGGTGGATATTGTCATAGAAGATGCTAAGAGCGACAGTCAAAGAGTTCTGATATTCTGCTGTCTAAATTTCTTGTGCTTATTTGCAGTGCTTGCAGGATTAATGTGGAAGGAAATAAAATCTTCAGTGTGGTTGTAGGTAGACTAATATTTCCCATGCAGGACGAGCTTGGTTGTACATTAGTCTTTCCTCCTTGTGATGTAGTCAAGAGTGGGAAAACTAGAACGGGACATGAGCAACTTTAAATGCTGTTCATGTGGCTCTGTTTTCCCTTTCAAACTACTTGCTGTGTTGAATGCTTTGAAATTCCATGACTTGTATGGGTTTGGAATGGGAAGGGGGGGGAGAGGAATCCATTTTGATGGAGTAGAGCACTAAACTTCAATTTCAATGTAGAGAGTAAGCAAGCTGATTACATTTTTCAGTTTTCAAGCTGGAGGGCTTCATAGCCAGTATGGAGAGACGTTGCTACATTAAGTAGATTAGAATTTGCACTGTTTGGAGGAAATGCAGCACGGCCAGATGCAGCAACCTATTTTATATGGAATATTTTTGCTGGTTTACATTTTTAACACAGGTATTGAAGCAACTGCAGACATTTTCTGCTGTTTGTTAAAGAACTGGTTAGATCATGGAATTCTGAAGTAGGCTGAAGGTTTAAGAACTGATTCAACTGTGACATTATAGGTCACGCCAAAGATAAGATAGCGTAACTAGCAGTAATGTTAAATAATATTCATAGTTATGAACAATATTTCTGCGGAGTCAACTTTAATTTTACTAGGAAGTTTTTAGGCCGTGTTGGCAAGAAACTATTTTCACAGAGAATTTTTGAAATTAACAATAGAATTTGTATTTAAAGGGTACTGGAAATCATCCTGGTGTTTTACAAATCACTTAAAACAATAAGGAGCTTACTGTTCTGAGGAGTTTAGTTTGTGATGCTGTTCACTTCATCAAAACCCAATACAAAAATGTCATGACTACTCTTTATTTTTTTTGTATTGCACTGGGAACATGAAGTATCTTTTCATAATTTAACAGACATTTATAACTTACAACACTTCCAAAGACAGTGTTTTATATTTGTATGCAATTCCATTCTGTAGTACAAATTAAAACTTGCTTCACTGCCTTAGATAAGCATCACCAAGTAACATTTCTTATGCTGCCTGAGATGACTCTGTTCTGAAAGTCAAAATAGCTTTCTAGAGAATATTTCACATATTAATTTTTCTACCTGAATATATTTGGCAGTGTAATTCCAGGAAAGTTTATGAGTTTGCTTATATAACTTATGTGTATAACACTTGAATATACCAATAATCTTAAAGGAAACCATTTTCCTTCCACTTCCCTGCAGCATTTTATACTGAAACTTTAAAAGTTGGGATCTTCAACTTCTACGTTAATGTCTCTTGTATTTAGATTGTTCCTACAATGTAAAGCTGCAGAAATGAGAACTGCGTAGCAGTACTAGGACTGTGGCTTTATGGCACAGTGTGGAGGGATTGTTGTGCATGCTTAGAAAATCACGCTACATGAACTGTTTCACAACAGTGAAGGTTTTGATTTTCACTGAAAGGACTTTGATCTGTCTGCAGGGCATTTTTCATGACTACATTGTATGGCAGCTACATTTAACAAGGCAGCTGAGGAATCATGAGGTTTCTTTCCTGACAATTTTTTAAACAAAATAGAATGCTTACTGCTGAACAAAAGCTTTCTTTTCATTTAGTCAAATATTAGAAAAAGAAATAACTGTAGAGTTTTATTAGTTGCAGATAACTTGCCGAGACAGCTGTACTCTCAGCATGTTGTCAAAATAAAACTTGTCTCGGAAGCCAAAGCAGCCTGGGAAGCTAATCAATTTAAAACACATAGCAAAAGTTATGGGCCACTCCAAAGTATTAACAATGTTAAGCAGTCTGCCAAGGCGTAGGAAAATCACTGTCAGAGTAATGCAGTGTTTTTCCTGCTTGATGTTAAGACTCTGTTACTGCTTTCTGCTGTGCATTCTGGAAAGCGAGAAAACAACTAAGTGCAGTAATGTTGAATCACAGCTCATATAGCGAAGGAAGATGACTAGGGCCAGAAGTCCTGTCCAGGAGAAAGCTACTGGGAAGAGCTCCACTGGAAAACCTCTGAAGCCCAAATAGCAAGTCCTTCGCATTCTTCCTCCAAAAAAGATATCTTAATGATCTTTGAAAAGCCAAAAGAGATGAGCAGATTTGTTGCTCTTCTCTTGGGAGACCTCAGTTCTACTACCACCATCGTTGCCCACGCTGGTTTGGTGCGTGGCTGTGTCCTGAAAGTCTGTTTCCACAAAGGTTAACAGGCCTTAAGTTAACAAGGCCTCTTTAAAATGTTTTATAATCTCTTAAAATGTCTCTATATGAAAGTAAATAAGAAAAGGAAGGGAGCTAAGCCTTGTGAGGCTAGTCATGAACTTTATTTCATGTGAAAATGTTTGATTTGTCAATTTTGAGTGACTTTCAAAAGCACAGTAAAATTTTCATGGTATTGGACAAAGGAATTGAGTCAAAATGAGAAGTTAAATATGGATATAGGCACAAACTTAAGAAATCAAATGGAATAACCTGAAACACTTTTAGAATTTTTTCTGAAAGAAATAGCATAACAGAGCAGAGTATGTATGTTAGTGGCAGCATTTGTTTTCTGTACAGTGACACTAAGTTGGACAGAAGTGATCCTTCACTGACAGAGCTTGAATGTTTTCAGGTTTTCTGCGGGCTCTCGCTACAGCATTGTAGCTCATGTTGCAGAGCACAAGTTGTGTGGTTGGCGCCCACTTCACTCGTGGAGTCCTACATGTCAGTGACTGCATCCAGGAATTCAACTGGTTCTTGAAGAAAAGCGTGCTGAAAAGTGCTAAATATCCTGATGTGTGCTATTGCTATTTATTCTTAATTTCAAAACAGAGCATAATGTCTCCTTCTTTTGGTGGTATCTATGCTGTATTTGACTCTTCATTTTGACTCAAATTCTGCTGTCTTATAATGTGAAAATGTCTCTGTGCTTTTAAAAGTCACTCAACTTAAAAATCAGTTCAACATTTTTTCATGAATGACAACTAAGGATTTGTGCCTGCAAGTATCACTGCATGAAATGGGCTATTTAAAACAAAATCTGTTTGCTTCAGAGAGAAGAAAAATGCTCTGAATTTGAATGATGTGTCAAAATGTCAACCAAATTGTCAGCCAAATGTGGCAGCTGTTCCATTCTTAGGTTCGTGGTGTATAAAAGATAACTGAGGAGTGTTGTAGCTGTTTTTATTTGTTTTGTTTAGCGAAAGTATTTTTTTATTAGAAGTGACTTATTCAGTAATCCTCTTTGGCAGTAAATAGCCAAAGTTTTATCTAGGTTTCTGAATAAACTGCCTGTTTCTAAAATCTTCTATGCAAAGTCTTGTGAGTGTTGAACACCATTAGACATCTAGCCCAGTTTCCTCCCACATTCTTCTGTGCTTTCTTTTCATGTTCTCCAACTGCGCTTGGCCCCTTTCGTTCCAGTAGTGCTAATCAAGATGCAATATATTGCAAGGTAACACAAAGAAACCGTTCTTGTGTAAACATTCACAATTCCTTCTCCATTGCCTTTATCTCCTATTATAGGAGTCATCTACTGCTCGTTCCTCAAACTTTGCATCTTGTCCTTAATCTCTTCTTTTCCTTCCTGTTGTAGCTTGTAATGTTCAGGCTCGTTCAAATGGACGGAAGAGACGAAGAGGCAAGAAAAAGAAGTGGCTGATTGCCCAGCAGAGTTCCTCTTTAATGGTGAGTTTTCCGGTTTGGGCACTTGCTGTAGAAATTTCTGATCTCCAGGACTGACGTATTCAGGCCTCTTCCCCTACCTGACCACCCTCTCCACCTCAACCCTTGCTGCAGTCAGAGGAAGGTTTCCTGATTTTTTTTTCTTGATTCCCTACTGTTAGGCAGTGCCTTGGTCTCTGTTCCTCAGCAGGCTCTCTCTCTCCAGCCTTTGTTTTGTTCTTCAGTGTTCCTCTTTGGTAGGCAGCCCTCAGCAGGGATGTCACTAGTACCTTCTAAACACTTTGTATAGATCTCAGGTCAGGAAACTAAAATAATCGATTGCTATTCTTTTGTGGGTATGATAGTCAGGAACTAAAAGCTTCCACAAGACGCTCACAACATGATTCTGTACCAGTTCTAACTTTGGAAGATGAGTATGTTTCCATTAAATGAGAATGATTTACTTATTCTGGGTTATTAAAAATGTTGCATCCAGTAGACAAAGCCCTACTAAAATCAGCTTGGGTTCCAGGTTATTTTTCAGAAGAGGAGGGGAGTAGGGAAAGGAATGGTGGAGCGAAAGACAGGATAGGTTTAATTGTATGGATACATACAGTGTGTGTTTATGGCTGTGAAACTAAGGACAGTTTCATATTTTTTTGTAGGGGAATTACATTTAAAGTGGAAAGATTGCATATTGCAAGAGCGGCAAGGTATTTATAGATGCTTAACCTTATGTTCTTATGTTTTCAGAGCATGTGTGTAAAAGCAGTGTAAATGGCGTAATAAAGGCAAATGATTTGTAGCAAGATTGTGGAAGATACAGCAGCTTTAGTATTATGACTTTGGTCAGATTCCCTTACGATATCTACCTCACTTAACCCATCCAGAAAGATGGCAAACAAGCTATGTCATGTAACAAAACAGGCGCCACATCTGTAGTTGAGTTTTTCTAGGTAAATGATACTGCAAAATGTGAGTTTTCTGTAGGGTTTGTTGAACTGAATTGACCTTCGTAACACAGCTTTGTTCTCTTTAGCAATTCTCAGGTTCTGAAACAGATCAATAACTTCAGCAGTAACACTTCACAAAGCCCAGATGGTCTTCACCCAATACTGCTAAGGGAATTAAAATGTGAAATTACCAAACTGCTGCTGTGGTATACCACTTAAATCTGCCTCAGTGCAGAAGGAATAGCAGGGAGTAACTATTACAGCAGCCTTTTTAGTGTTTCAGTGTGTAGCTGAATGCAAAGACAAGTAAGTCTGACTTACTAGTACAGCATAAGAAAAAAATGAAGTAGTCAGAGCACTGGATAAACATATGTTGGAGAGTTATCACTGTAACTTTTATGAAGATAAACAGTACCCGGAGAATCATAGTTCCTTGGAGAAGTTAACAAGTATGTTGATGTGGGTGACACAATTTACATATTGCACGCAGATTTTCCAAAAAGCTTCCTAAAAACTGTAAAAAGCTTTTATGAAATAGACTAAGCATTGGATTAAAGAGAGGGCCTTTTATGCATTGGTAACTTATCTTAAAAAAAAGAAGAACTGAAGGGCAGGATTGTATGTTTTCATGTGGAGGACAATTACAAGGCGTGAACTGCGTAACAAATGTGGTCTGGAAAAGGAGGTAAATAGGTGACAATTTGCTGTTGATACAAAATGACTCAGAATATTCTACTTAAAACTGACTGTGGAAGCTTGCAGAAATGATTGGATGACAGAGGAAATTGAATATTGATAAATGAATTACTGTCTGTGGGTGGGAAGAAACCTTAGTCAGAGTCAGGGATGAGTTTTAAATTTGCCAGTTGGGAAATAATCATTGTCTATAGTTCCTTGAAAATGTTAGCTGAATGGCAATCAAGTGGCCACATATGTATTTCTTTGTGTAGATGCTAGTTATGCTACATTGTTCAGTATACAGTGGTGCTGTTGATATAATGTTAGAAGGAGGATTCAAATTCACTGCCTATTCTAGGAGGAAATTTCTCCAGTAAAGGCCCTAGAAGAAGCAGTCCTATATCAGCAAGTGTAATCCTTATTTTGCAGGCAGCGTGTAATTTTTTTTTTGTTGGTTGGTTGGGTTTTGCTGTTGATACCATGTTTGGGAGGTGCTTCCAGAACCTTGCTGCTCAAAGTCAAGGTGGAACCTTCATCTCACTTCCAGATTAACTTTGATTTTATTTATTAATTTATTTGGCCGTTGGAAATGTATTTATTTTTAAATAGCATTTTTAATTTCAATAGATCTTTTCTCTTCATTAGTGCTTTTTCTTTTAATTCATTGTATCTAATGAGAGGCAGCAATTAAAACCCAAAAGACTTTGCTATACTGATCAAAGATAACACTCTCTTTCAGGAGATCCTCCTTGGTCCTCACAATAGCATGTGACTAATTCACCTTTTTATGAATACAGCTGTAGTTGGTAAAAAAGGTGTGCTAGATACATTCTTTAGTAATGTAGTTAAACGGTTTAGAAGAGGTTTGATGCAACCATCCACACGATGAAGTGAATGACTGCTGAGATTCTGTGAAGAATGACTGTATTTGTTGCATAGATGCAAAACCTGGCATTTGGCAGAGCTATAAGAAAACATTTGCATGCTTTTGATCAAAGGTGCTTGTTGAAAATTATACTGCAAAGCATCAAGTAAGTGATAAGACTATATAATGACACAGTTGGAGAAAGAAAGAAGCTCTCATCAACAGAAGTTGGTAAATTTCAGGGGAAATCTGCTGTACAGTTTCTTAGTTTCTTATTCCTCCAATAAAGCTTGATGCTTGCTGATAACATGCAGATAAGATGCTTTAAATAACAGGATTTTAAGACAGGCACTAAAGACCAAATTTGTGTAAAATTAAGAAAACTAACTACAGAAGAATGATCTTCTGTAGCACGTGACAAAGAAGTTTGTAAGTCGCTAAATGGAAGCTAAATAATTTTCAACTTTATGCAAGGATAAATAATTTCTTTTGCCAGTAGTTCAGTAACTGGAAACACTCTGTGATCAAGCTAAAGGAGTGGTTTAGCTTACATTGCTTTTTCAGGGCTGTATTATGTTGCAAATCTAAGACTATTCAAGAAATAATAAAGAATTTGTGTATTTTTCAGGGATGTGATTTCTGTAATTTCCTAAGCAAACATAACAATGAAAGGAACCTTCTCCCATTGAACAGAATTTCTGTCATCCGATTTACATCCAGTTTACTGCTGGCCACCTGCGAACAACTTCGTAAATTTTTTTTTCCAGTCTTGAGAGCATTCATTTCTCTGTGAAGGATGGTTCCCTTGGACTGGCTCAGGATCTTGGGCCTGCCACGACAGCTGGGTACTTAATTTGGGTTTACTGAATCTTGATTTCTGATGAGGGTTTTGGTAGCTTGTAGAATGACTACTGCACTCTGGTTTAGAAGGAAAATTGCCTTTCATGCTGTGGTGTTTGCTACCATCATCTCCTGAGAAAGTGAAGTTATGTCCCGTTGTATGCAAAATGAAAAGTAATGTGACCTAACTGACTGAGAAGTCTTCTAGACACTGACATGAATCAGTCCTTATCTTTTGATACTGCTTTTAATATTGTTTTCCTGATTTAGTAATTTGGACAAAAGGTTTTTACTGATTCTGGGCTTTCTTGGGGCACCGGGTGGGGGTGTTGGGTATTTTCTTTTTCTTTTCTCTCCTGTAATGTGGTACAGGTCACCTGATGTTAAATATGTACATTCTTTCTTTTCATTTTTCATTGGCTGTGCAAGTCCTTGGAGTAATAATGCCATCAGTAGGCCTGTGATGCACTGCTCTGTCTTGCTTTTTCATCAGATTCAAGCTATTCAACTACTTTTGCTTGCTCAGTGCTTGGCTAAGGTTGACTGAGTGAAACTGTAATGGCAGTGTATAGAGGGAGGTTGTCTGGGATACTGTCAACATTTCTCCTTCCTCTCTCAGTAGGATGGCTTAGTATTCATTTGAATAGTCCTTGTTGGACTCGGAACTCTTCTGAACGTAACTGTTGCACTGGTGGCCAAAAATATTCTTCACTTGTGTGTACATTTTTGGACTTCTCCTTTCAGGACCAAACAAATCTGCTGTAGATGACTTCTAGGTCTTCTAGTTTGGCCTGTGAAGGTGTATGGTGTGTGTGACATTTGCTTTCCAAAAGCAGAGAAGATTTAGGTCCAACATATAATAATGAATTCTGTGCAATATGTTTCATGTGTCTAACATGATCATACGTCACAAGTTTGCTCTTCACTGTGTGACTGTGTACCTGCTTCCACGTGTAATATAAATAGTGGATTTCAAAGGGCATTTAGAGTGAGATTTTCAGAAGTGTTTGACACAGATATCGCTAGGGGTAGTTTTCCTGGTCTAACATTTCTTGAGTGTCTTAATCCACGTATCCAGATACAGTAGCTGACATGGTAGTGATGTGTCTGAGCAAACAGACCTGTTAATCAAATTAAACTTTGAAGGTATCATTATAGCAGAAATCTAAATTCTACACTCACCCCATGCACTGTTTTCCTGTCTGTGATGTGATTGATGTTGTGTTTATATACGGGTAGTGCATAAAGCAGAGGTTAAAAGCTATGCTCAGACTCCCCTGGAATGAAATTACTGTTTAGGAGTGCTTAGTTAAATATAGAGGGGAGATTTGTATGTGCATTTCCTTTAAATCAGTGCTGCATATTTTTATAATGTATTTTGAATATTGAGATGAGACTTGAGACTCTTGATTTGTAAAAGAAAATGAAGTAAAGGAAGGAACGTGAGCTGAATTAAATAAGCCCATTCCTATCTTGAATGATAAAAAGAATAGGAACTGGCTGAAATGCTGCTCTGACACTAAAATTCACCACAACCAGAAAGTGAACCTGAAAGCCCTGTTACTGAGCAAATCCACCAAGATTATTTGCCTTGAGTGAAGATGAAATGATGCTGATGCCAATATTTTAGTTGCCACAAGTGTGATTAGCCCTCTCTAGGCATCCACTGTCCAAAGCCCACAAGATGAAGAGCAAAAGGAAGCAAATCAAAATAAGTGTAAAGCTCATTTTACAACAAAGATGGAGTCCTGAGAATGATGGCTGTGTAAGTTCTCCTTTCCTGTTGCGTAGCATGCTAAAATGCCATCAACAGACCAGATGTGGTCAGTTGAAAAGGTGCTACAGAAGAGCTAGGTGAGACACCTGGGGACAGACTTTCCCCCTTTTATTTTATCATGGCTGCAGGATGCTGCTTTAAAATACTACACAGTCTCTTTCTCCTGGCTACAGAGAAGGATTAGGCGAGGAGGAAGCCTGATAACTGACTCTTCACCACCATGAGATGTGTAGGGCTTTTAAATATGGGGGAAATACTGGGCAGCACTGGCAGATAGCTGTTGAAGGAGGAGCCATTTCATTCCTTCTGCTAGGGCAAATGCCTGCCGTGTCACACCACTGCCCCCAAAAGCTGCCTTTGCTGCTATAGGAAACACAGAGATATCAGAACAAGGGGCCTAGAGGAGAACTGTCCCTTCGGGTCTGCTGTGGATTTGGATTCCACAAAAACACAGGTTTACCTGGCTTGATATTTTTTATGTATTTTATTTTTTGCTTTCTGTGTATAAGAGAATTGTTAAAATGGGTTATATCGTACAACGAACTTTGGGATGCCTAGGGCAACAGTCAGGTTTTTAATATTTTAGTTGTAGTGTGTCTGTAGTATGTAAAAAGACTCCTTCCTTTCTAAGCTGCAAATGTTTTATATGCTTGCTGATATCAGAAATACCTCTGCTTCTGCTGCGCTGCCTGCACTGATACTGATGTTATTTGGTTTTCACTCACCCTAGCTCCAGCCAGTTATTATTGCTTAAGGGCTTGGAAGAGATGATTACTTAAGTCAGGGAGCAATTTAAGGTAGGTGGAATGTGAGGAGCTTTCTAAGGAAGGAGATAATGGAGTTGGTTTTAACTCTTCCTGTACACAGCAAAAAAATATTGCCTGTCCTTCACAGGCAGTGTCTGTCTCTGTCAAAAATGTCTCTATGCATCTTTCTGGTTTATTCCTACTTTTCCATTTCATTTTGGGTAGGGAGTGAGGTGGAAGTAATCCTTATCTCTTATAGGGGTAGCCACATGATTTCTTCCTTATTGTTTCTTTTCATTTATCATTTGCTTGAGAAAGAACCATCTGTGAGTTTGAATAAATATCTAAGTGCAGGGAGTAATAAAACAATGTTTTATGAATGGTAGCTTTTTTGGTGACTATTTCTATTTATTCAGAGACTCACAGGGAACTCTACAGAGGCCTTCTGCTGCCAGTCTGGGAGGATCACAGTCCTAAGAGTGGTATCAAGCACTGCTTAGAGTCCTTATCGTCTGCTCAGATTAACAGGAGTGGCTGCTCTGTGTAAGTAAATCTTATCTGTACAGTTTAGCAAATACATATGTCTGGGACAGGCATAACTTGAGGTCAAGTTAATTGAGAAAATACCCCCTAAAGATTTTATCCTAAAGGGCTAGGAATAGGTTAAATGAACAGGAGTGAACCAAGGCAACTGCAAGAGCTGTTTGTTGTGTTATACTGAGATGCAAGTCAGGTATTTAGATCTTTGCTTGCTATTATATCCAGATTTTGAGCATAGGGGAGAAGAAACCTTCAGCAGTCTTTCCCCTCTGCTTGTGGAACTGTTACTGACTAAATAGCAAAGTATCCTTACACCCAGGATGCCGCTATTAACTGAGGATGCCGGAAAAATCAGTAAAACAATAGGTTCCTTGATCTGTTGTACCTCCAGAGTGTGGCCATTCGCTGTAATCCCATCATGAGAATCTCTGAGCCCATGCAAGACTTCTGTCATGCTGAGGTGGGGTATCACGCTCATCTTTTCCATTTCTGCGTAGTGGAATCTGTTTGTCTGCTGAATATTCCAAAACAATGTTGTTTTAACACATGATATCTCTTTCTTATAAGCTCACCCACTTAGGGGAGTGTGTGTTATGGTTCTTAAAAAGCAGGAATATTGTGGATGTTGCATTTTTATCACAGAAAGCATAGTACTACCCTCAGTATTGAATTGCATCTCCATGAAAAAGATACTGATTTTAAAATACACTGTCATTTTATACTGGGAAAACTAATAAAGGATTTTAAAATTGATTCAAGATTTTCTATTAGACCCTTTGAAGAAAGAGGCCTCTTCAGAGAAGCATTTGATGTCATGCTGCTACTTAACTCTTCATTAACTGTAATACCTAAAAGTGTCAAGACCCACTGGGAAGAGAACAGAAAGAAGCGGAGGTTGTACTGCCAGAGCATTTAATCTGGTACGTGGGGGGAATCTTTTGCTAAAAAGGAAAACTAAAATTGTGCTTAAAGTGTCGGGCTTTGGGTGTTCAAGAATATGATATTAAATGAAGTAGAGTACTGAAAATGGCTTCTCATGTTGAAGACGTCAGACTCAAAAGATGGGGTAGAACTTCCTAGAGCATTTCATTTTGATTTATTAGAGGAAAGGAGGCCTAGAAGAAAGGAATATTTCTTCTTTCTGTAAAAGCAGAAGCAAAATATTGAGTACATTTTCAAGAGAAAACATGCTACAACATCAGTGCAACAATAGAAAATCAATAGGAGATTCTGAAGATGCTCTTTTTTGTAAATTCAGCAGTGCTGCAGGGAAAAAAGTGCTGATCCTTTGAAAACTGTAAAAATTACTGCCTCTGAAGAAGTGTTAGCAAAATATATTCAGCAATTATAATAACCAACTGTGCTTGGAAACTTGCTATTAGCATGATTTCTGACATGACTACCATGAAAACATTTATAAATTGGGTCCTGAGAGATTGGCATATGGTATTCAAAGGCTTCTGTGTTGGATTTTAAACAATACGTATTGCATACATATATAAGTGTAGTTACGCAGCACTTAAAAATTGTTTCCAATCCAATTCCTTCCCAGGTCCCCCACTTTAAACAGTTTTTTTCTGTAGGTGTCACTATAGCATAGCAGATAGAAAACACTTCCCTTAATGAAAATGTAGAATACACACAGATCAGAAGCAAGCTGTAATCTGGTTTACTGTGCCATGGTTGTCATATCAACAATAAGGTTCCCCAGCAACAAAGGAAATAAATTGTTTTGTAGATTTATTTACTTATCCTTTCTAATAATGAACCTGATGCAAGAGATTTTTTCCAGTCCTTTATAATTATGTGGCAATTAAGAAAGGCTTCCCAAATCATTCACATTTTACCATCATGTTAATACTGACAGTGAAAATGAATCTTGTTAATAAAACTGAAGCTGATAGAATTAATAAAAATTTTGCACTTGCACCAAAATGTAGCCATTTTATGTCGCAAATTTTTCCGTATTTCTACTTAACTGATTGGTGAGATAAGAATGAATTATTAGTATGTATGGATTTGATGGTGTTGCTGTTTGTAGCTATTCAAGATGTAAACGTTGCTTGGCTCCCCTTTGTGTATATTACTTGCTCTCTCTGCTTAGAGTGTGAATGTACGTAATTTCTTAAAGAAGTGTTGAACAGGGTGTACTATTTTAAAGTGTGGGTGAAGGAGGTGCTGTGATGAACCTGCCTCTTGCAGCCAGTATTAATATGTACTTCAATCTGAGTATAAATTCACATCTCCAAAGGAAAGAATTGCTGGTGGTTGATGGTAAAGCACAGCTGTGGAGAAAGTGTGGAAGCTGTAGTTTTAGTCCTAGCTTTCAGAAAGAATTCTACATGTGAGTTATTTCTTCCTTAACCCAATGCTTGTGCAACATAAAATCTGTAAAACAGTGATGAGAGCAGACCTAGGGTCACCATTCTACCTTCTGGCAAGTGTTATAATCCCAGGGCTTGCAGTGTCATTGGGAATTTTACACTCTTTCCTTGTGGCACGTTAATTTGGCACAGTTTTGCAGAAGGATTTGTCTTTACTCTTTGAACTCAGAGGGTTGTCATCAGCGGCGCTGAGTCTAGTTGGAGGCTGGTGACAAGTGGTGTCCCCCAAGGGTCAGTACCGGGCCCAGTCTTGTTTAACTTCTTCATCAACGACCTGGATGAAGAGTTAGAATGTACCCTCAGCAAGTTTGCTGACGACACCAAACTGGGAGGTGTGGTAGATACACCAGAAG
>Ga0065711_1002231_pt1 | contig 35391 bp, 10 predicted proteins | sample Hoacrofraction12_FD_59098 | JGI IMG/M metagenome (GOLD analysis project Ga0065711, IMG submission 59098) | Hoatzin crop microbial communities from Cojedes, Venezuela - Epithelial fraction 12 v2 (version 2) | ecosystem: Host-associated > Birds > Digestive system > Esophagus > Crop | place... | reverse complement strand
CACTTCTATATGTGTTCAATTAAAAAATGGATTAAATGGTGAAATACCTTTTTATGTATTAGCTGAATCTTTTGATAACAAACTTTTTCAGGGGTAGGAGGCGGCGCAGGGAACAGGAGCAGAACTGGCCCCTAATATTTGGTAGAAATGAATGGGTATGTTTTAAGGCAACATCCGTCATTGCTGACCTACAATTCAATACCCATTGTCTCTCATTAATTTCAAGAGAAAATTGAGACATTTCCAAATGCCACCAGAAATAAAGAATACGAATTCGTTGATACAGTATTTTGAAGAATAGAGTGCAAAGCTGTTAATGAGCTGTAGTGACTGCCTTCTCTAAGAAAGACAAGTTGCTTCAATCAGAAAGGTCATGCATGTCAGATAGTGTTATTGTTTCCTGTGTTAGCTTGACTCTGCCTCAGTCTGGGGGAATTAAGATTTCAATGAACATTACTAAGAGTTAAGACACATGTCTGGGGATGTGGATGCTTCAGCATTCAGCTCTGCTGAAATTTCACTTTTGATTTATTGGCATAGCTGTTAAATACTGCTTAAATACAACCAGCTTATATGTGTCGCTGAAGCCCCTAGAGTCATGCAAGTGTTAAATTTATAGCACAGAAAATAGCTCAGGAATCGGTGAAGCACAGCTAGTTCCAGCTTGGATTTGAATGCTGAGAGCACCTTCATCATCCCCAAGGTTCAAGTGATGTAGCCATATTTCTTAGATATGCTGGAAAGAAAATGGAAGGGTTGTGGTTTAATTAGGCTGAGACTCAAGTCATTTGGGAATTGTCTGTAGATAACTACTGTCTGCAGGTGGTCAGGCCTTTCCAGAGGTTTTCTACTTAGTGATCTAGGGGGGTTAGAGAAGCACTTATTTGGCCGGAGTGTCCCCAAAACAGTGTAAATAGACTTTTATCTTTTTTTCCTGTTACACCTTACATAGCCACAAAAAATGAGGGCTGTATTATGGCTAGCAACTGCTAGTCACTGCATAAAAAAAAAAAATAATTAATGCAAATACCTTCAGGTCTAACTTTATTTGGTATAAACCACCAGTTTCTCCAAATACATTAAGCTGCCTTGGCACACTCTTGTAGTATGTGATCCAACCCTGCATCAAAAAAGCTTAGTTATCAGTGGAGTGCTGATTGAGGACTTCTCGAGTAAGGCTTCCTTTTCACAAGATAGTGGTTACCTGGATGTTATTCCACCCTCCTGGGTGTCAGCAAATGGTTCAGGCTGGTTACTCTTTTTGCTGTCCAGTCAGTCTGATTTCTGTCATCTGTCAGGCACTAGGATTGAATTCCCCTGGTTTGGGTGGTTGCTGCTCCTGCCTGTGATTTCTTGGGCAATCTGAAAGGATTTTTCTGGAGCAGGAAATTATTGGTTCTCTCAGTTCTGGTATCAGTCTCTATCACAGTGTTTCCTGACTCCTGAGCATCCTGGCCAGCCACAGTATTGCTGAAAGTAGTGTGAGGTTATTTTTGCTCTTTACTAGTGACTGAGACACTAGTCCTATCAAGGAGATAGTCAAATTGAAAAAGTGTTTCCTAAATAGTATTTCACAATAGGATCTCCTAAATAACAGAAAGCTGTATGCAGGATAATCCAAGATAATACCTTTATTTTTTGTCATATTTGAGAGTTTTCTTTTCTGTGACCATAATTTTATTATACATGTGTATGCAACAAAAGGATATGTTCATCCATTAGGAGTTAACAAAACTGGTTTTGTCCTCAAACCCAGAAACAGGGGGGAAAAGGTGAAGTGATGAGTGTTCCACCAGTGCTGGCCAGACTATCTTCCTGCAAACTTCTCCAGCCAGTGCAGCCAGGAGTTTGAAGTTTCACAGGAATCCCTGCCCCAGCAGAAACAATGTTGCTGTCCCAGTGCTGTTGCCCTGCAGTGATGCCAGACTCTAAAGAAAGTCCTTTATCGCAGCTGGAGTGGAAATGAAGGATAGTTTTCTTGTATATAGATATAATAGATGCATACAAATCACTGGGAGGAAAAAAGGGACAGAAAAATGAGGTGAAAATATATTTAGTTCATTATTACTACTATGAGCCTTTTTTTCTGGACTGAGGTCAAGATGCTGCTCTGTGGCTACAGGAAAGGCTGATAAAGGGTAGCATGGGAAATGATTGCTTTCAGAAATTGCATGGCAAACTTGCCATGTTAATTCTTCTCATTGCCTGGGAAAGACTGTGTATTTCTTATTCTTACATTGGTGATGTCTTCTGCGCTCTGATTCACTGAAGTGAAAACTGGAGGCTTGCTTTGATTTTTTTTTTTAAAGGTTTTTTCTGCTCCCCTAACTAAGCTTTTTCTTCAAACGTAGTAAAAGTTTAGTATTGATTTTTGAAATCCAGGTTATAGAATCCAGTTTGGTGGTACAGGAAATGAGATGAATGTCCAGATACCTAGCAAAATAAAGTTTAGAACAGGGTCAGTGCAACCACATAGGAGGAATGTATGTATGCACACCAAGCACTTATAGAAATTGTACAAATTGATATGGCCTTCACTTGTGGGAGCTATTGTGCCTAAGTGAACTGTGTATCTAACTATTACTGATCTTGCATTCAGCATCCCTTTTTAAATAGAAAAGCATTGGTCAGCCCTTCTTGCCATAGCTTCTGCCTGTGCAAAGGCTGTGGAGAATACTTTTCAGAGACAGGACTGTACTCAGCAAGGTAAGTGTGGGCTGGCCGGGAGTACAGCATCTTTCCCCTCAAGAACTGTGATATCATACAGGAAGGCCCATACACTTTTCCTGACGTGATCTGTGTCTTCCACTCTTTTTTTAAAGGTATTCTCAAATATGTTTGGATGCACAGCCATGATGATTCTCCTCAGTTTTAAGTCTCTTCTTATCTGTGCAGTTTGTACTTCTAACGGAGATATATATTCTCTACACGAACTACTTTTAATCTCTTTTCATCTTCTCCAAGAAGGGTGGGGAAGTACCTGTGCAGCCACTAATTGTAGGGTTGATTGAAATAGACTTCTCAATAAAAAAGGAAGCTCAGCACTACTTTTTCAAGCCGAAACAGATAAAGAAGCTGACAATATTAGGAATTGGAGGCCAAGTGAGAACAGCAGCAGCGATGACAACAAAGCAGGGCCAGCACAAATTGTCGTAACTGTGTCAAAGACACAATTATATTGCTTTTTGGATGGCCAAGAGGCAATAAAATCTTTTAATGTGCTACTGTGTCAATACAAGGACAACTATAGGAGGTAACAACTCTGATTACATTGAAACACCACCAGTGTTTTAGCATCTGTCAGCTCGTTCCTGGCTGATGTGACAACTCTCTTCACTGAAGGAAAGGTAGGAAATATTAGGTTATACATTAACACTGCCCAAGTGTATTCCTCCCTAATTGATTTTTGATTCTGAAGCAGAGAGCAAGAAAAGCCATACCAACAAGCATGGTTATAGGTTAACTTTTGGAAGGTGAGAATTTAAATTGCACTGTGGCAGAGTGAAAACTTGAAGCTTCCCGGTTTAAATGCTCTAGAACATGAAGAAACAAGAAATCAGTAACCTCTCCGTTGTGTTGCCTTATGCAAGAGTGGCCTGGCTTTAATGCTTAATGAAGGAGAAGGTTGAAGATTAGAAACAGTAGAACCTTCCTTCTTTTTTTTCCTTTTATCTTTTCTTGTGCCATATTTTATAAGGACCTGGTGATTAAACCAGGGCATGCTATTCAATAGCATTTCAGACTTAGTCCCATTCTCATCTTTTGCAAGGGAGGTGTCAAAACATTACTGTAAAATTTCTGTAGCCCCATGTTTTGATGAGATGGAGAGGAGCAAAAGCAGCATTTTACAAGTTGCCTGAGAACATCCCTCGGGGTACCTGTATAGCTAAAAGTCAGATTAGACTTGTCACAGAAATCAAAACCCTGAACCTGATACTTGTGCTAACACCTACTCAATCTTGTACCTGTGTAACAGAAATTATTAGGGATGTGATTTATTTACAATGTATTTTTCCCCTCATGTCCTTGATGTTCAGTGCAGCTATTAATAAGTAAGTGCTTATTCCAGTGGTTATGATGCTTGTTTGAAGTTTACGTAGTTTCTTTTTTAGACTTCCTCTCATGTCTGCACTGTACAAGTTTTACTTTCTTACAGAAAAAAGTGATAATAATGATAATTCTTTAAGCAAAAGCACTACTAATCTATATTCCCACTCATGCGGTGTTAAAATATGTTAAATTACAATTGCATCCCCTTCATTCCCTCAGACTTATCCAGGGCAGCCTTGGTACAAATGTGGTACCAAGGTTGCTGCTGGAGACCTGAGCATGGGGAGCTCTCAGTGCCTCGCTTGCCCTCTAGTGGCATTGTAATGGCTGGGGATGCCCGTGGGGTGACACTGCTGGCATTTCTAATCGTGGGTGTGTGTAGTCAACGAACATGCAGACTCAAGAGGTTCTGTTAGCGGAACATCTTCGTTCTACATTGTGTTTGAAGATGGAATCTATAGGGTAAAGGATACAGTAAAAATGCAAAGACCTTTCTGGTCTTACATGTGTCCAAGAAAACGCTTTGGCTGCAAGGGGGAAAGCTGTTCTTCCAAATACAGAAAGTTACTCTGTTTACAGGAATGCTCAACACACTAGAGGCAGAAAATTGAAGTTGAAAACAATATGATCATTGTCTCATTGTTTTGTTGCTAGACGACTTCTTTAATTTTATATAACTGACAGATTTTTTATTGACATTTTCACTTCAGTGATTTCAGTAGAATAATGTTAATTACAATTCATTAGCTGTTTTTAATTTAAAGACATAATGAAATGCTAATTTACTTACATCTCAGAAAATTCCCTTAGCTTAGTCACAAAAGAAATAAGTATTTGTTGATTTGCCTTAACATAGTATCCTTTTTCTCTAAATTGTGTTTTGGTGTGTTTGATAGCTAAAACTATCTTCTGCCACCCACACTTAAAACTGTCTGAAGTGAGACGGTTACACCCTGTTTTCTAGAACAGTGTTCAAAATGCTAATTCAGATTGAGATCATGCAGCTGAATATCGTTCATTGCTCTTATGCACGGAAGTCAGCTGCAGTTATGCCTTCTCTTCCTTGCTTTTTGATGCTAGATACCTTTTGCCACTGCTATATATACTGTTAACTATTATTATCCCTCAATTACTTCTTTATGAGCTGTGACATTCACTGTGCAAGTCTGAAGTAATTTTATTTTTAAAAAAGCTCAGTTAGATTTACCAAACTTCCCTTTAATATCAACTGTATCAAGTTTGTCCTGCTTCCTTCTCTGACCAGAACAAATGGCGGTCTGTGCAGGTGTAAGATGTACCCTTGAAGACCTTTTTTCAAATAAGTATTTCTCAAACAAAATGGTCAATTTTGAGATGTTTTCAGATCATAGTCTCTCTGCAAGTTCTTGTACTTCTACAGTTAAACATGCGATCACGAGATTGGGGTTTTTGCAATAAAAATGTAGTGTGTTTTCTTCTGATGTAGTGATTTTAGATATTATAATGGACATGGCAGCTTTTTCAGTCTTAAGCTTATAAGTTGATAGTAAGAAAAATTATTTCATATTGACACTTTAAAATGAACTACACTTACCAAGAATTATCATAAAGTAAAAAGAATTGGAAGGCTTTGTACTAGTTAATTACATAAGAAACATAATCTGCAAAAACAGCCTTAAACACCTGCATGCTGAAGTAAATTCATTGATTTAACAGATGTTTGCTGAAAGCACAAGTGAAGGGTAGAGAGTGTAGACCCTCTTGTTCATGAGTTTCCTTATGTCTACACACTCTACCCTGCTCGAAACATCTTGCTAAAACAGAACAGTGGACTGCCATGCTGGGTGAATTTGAGACTTAGTGTAACTCCTTGATGCTCCAGTGATAGAAAACACTAACTTGGTTAGAAACTCAAAGCTGTACCAACTTTCTTGTGGTCACTGAATTTTTTTTGAAGATGGATTCTGTGAGTGTGTCGGTACTAAAATATCTTCCCACATTCTTTGGAATGAGAACATGTATCTTGTTAAAATGTTTACGTGTTTTCAAGTGCTCCTTTTGCCTGTAACAGCTAGCATGCTCAATGATTTTTTGTGTGTGTGCACGATTCAGGAGATGGGATGCCTGTATGAACATTCCCAATGTGCAGTTTGCATGCAGTTACCCTGTCCCAGTAAGCCAGGAGTTCATTGGGTAGGTTGGTCTGCACCAGCAGGTCTTGGTGTCTGGGAATGAGTTGCACGTTGCATTTACGAATATAGAAATAGCCAATAAGAATCTACCCAAATTTTCTGTTATATTAGTAAACATCTCATTAGTTTGAGGTCGGTATTGATGAAACCAAAAGTTGATGGTCTTGATCTTTTCTCTGTAGAATCTCAAGGGAAAAATGTGCAGCTGAGGTGTGTTTGATTTCTCTGCCTGCACTGGAGAAGGGAGTGGTGTTTCCATGTCATTTCAGAAGAAATATGCATGTTTTATTCAGGAAATAATGGGGAAATCATAGCAGAACAGGAATAGCTCTTTCGCAGCCAAAGTATTTTTATTTATGCCGTTGGAACACAAGACTTTGTATCAGTTCCAAAGATTTGGTTAGTGTCAGGTAGCTAGCATACGAACTAGGGACTCCTTTTAATATCTGAATAACAAAATGTCAACTTCCTTTTTGAGTCTGCTCAAAATTTGTTGATTATATGTAATCAGGATGAGAGGTGACAGCAGACTATCTAAGTTTACCTGTCAAAGGATTTTTGTAGCTTTTAGTCACCAGCAACAGGTTACCTGACTGTTACCATGAGGCTGTAACACAGCAGGTCCTTCAGATTAGCTGTCTGATCGCTTTGTAAAAGTGAGCTAGATAATTTTTTGTGATTATGGGGATTTAATGTTTATCCTGTGCAAAGTCTAAATTGTTCTTAGTGAATATACATGTAAAGCAGTGCTCAATGCTTTCTTCTTTGTTCTTTGTTTTCATCGGATTACCTCTCTTTCTAAATAGTAAGTGATGTTTACCTGTGACATCCAGTGATCCCAGAAACCCAGCTTCCCCTGTAATTTGGGAAACTAAAATGGAAACGCAATGGACTTGCATTTTTTGTTTTGTGTTCCAAGGCTGTTGTATGCTTGATTCATAAATAAAAATTCATCTACGTGCTATACTGTTAAAGTAATTTTTGAAAAGAACAGAAAGAGAAGTGCAGAAAAATGCTTTATGGTATTGCATATCCTGAAGCTATTTTGCCTGAACAATGTAGTACTCCTAGATATCCATATTTTTCAGATATGTTGTCTCTTGTTGCATAAGGCATAATGCTGAGTAAGACTTAAGATTGAGAAGAGCAAAGAAATGTGTATGTAGGACCTGAAGATCTAACCGGAATGATTTATAATGACCTTTTGCCACTCATCATCTGAGGAGTATAAGTTAGCCTTCTTTTCAGCTTAGTTAAAGGGAGATGCATCTTGGAAAGCTTTATTGCCCCTCCATTTAACTAAACTGAAAGAAATTTGGAGCCAAAGGTAATGGATGAACACTATCTGTTGAAAAGAGGAGGCTGCTACTTAAACTTATGAAGATGTATTAATAAACAGGGGATTGATATTGACCAGTTCTTCAGAACCGATGAGAACTTTTATTCAATTACTTAATTATTTGTCAATCAAGACTAGATCTACAAGCAGTTTTAAGTATATGCACAGGAAGGATATGCAATTGAAAGGTAGTTTCAAGGTGTTGGTTTAAAATGCATAGCTCTGTGTAGCATTGATTACGTTCTCTGACATTCACATTGTGTCTTCTGTGTTTCATCCTTCTTCACAGGTGTAGCTAGAATAGCAATAACAATGCAGCAAGATTCAGTAGGTATTACAGTCCTTACAGAAAACCTTGACTAAACCCCATGGCCAGCCCAAGGTAGCCATCTTACTTGCTGTGGTTGTACCATTGTCAGCATCTGCTTGGCTGAATAAGAGTTAACATCTGTATGAGCTGTTGCTGTGTTGAAGTATTCTTCAACAGCCAGATAATTGAAAAAACACCTCATCTTGTTTTCAAAGCTTCCAATACAGGGACTCTTTGTAATGGGCTGATTTATGGAAAAGCATGTATTTACTAATAACAGAAAGTCTGTAGCAGAACTCCTAACCTGATTTACTAGCTTCAAGCAAATATTTTCCATNAAATGTTACATATAAACCTACTTTACTGGGAGCTTTGAAGTTAGCGTGCAATTCATTCATATCCATGTGTAACTGCTTATGAGTTGACCTGTTTAATCATGAGATCCTAGGGTATGTATGTCTGTTTATACCAAACCAATTCCAATCAGAGAGCAACAGAAGCTCAGATCATAACGCAAAGAGAAAGATGAAGATATGCTAAGACTTAACCCAGAGGCTGCCTGGAATAGATACCCCAGCCATGAAAAAGTGCACAGGATTCCAGAAACTAATGATGCTTTTTCAAAGACCAACCTTGGAAGGAGGGCATGGGTTGAGTGTGGAGAGACTGCTCAGAATCAAGCAATGGTTTATGGGGAAGGTCAGTCTGTGCTTAGCTGTCAAAGCTTATTGCTTCATCCTGCCATGCAGAGTGCCAATAGGGCTTGCACTTGTGGGGATAACAATTGCGCTGTTTATTTTGGAGAAACATAGGAAAGCATCAGATCCCATGAAAGTTAGCCTGACAGGATGTGTATGACTGTTACCCTGATTATAAAAAAATTACAACTAGAAGAAGATAACCCATCGTGATCCAAAGATCAGGAAAAATTGTCCTGGAGACTCTCAGAGGGATCATCACAAAGAGTGAATTTAGCCTATTGAGTTGAATCTCCCTAGAATTGCATACTTGACTGATGCAAATAGGAGAAAGAGAAAGCCTAGAAATATTTGTTTAAGCAGGCAAAAATTAGCCTTCTGATTAATATCTTCCTCTGTCTCCTCTGGGACGTCTCTAAAAGATGACACACTGAAACCAAGAAAGGAGATGACTAGTAAACTGCATTAACATGGACAGTCTCTAATACTGCTACTTGATCATCCAAACTCATAAAAGTTTTTCAGCAGGGCCTCTGGCAGAAAATGGGTAGTACACACCTTTCCTTCAGGAACAGTTATTTCTTCATGATGCCCTGGACCTACCTTTCTTACTCTGCTAGCATTAGCATTGCACATTGTCCTGCAGAGCAGCAGCTTTGAAGGTAAATGGGCAAGAAGCACAGTTAAGTCAAAAAGAAAGGGAGACCCTGTCATTGTAATACACACTGAACAGCCTGGTTTGGAGGGGTGGAGGTCCTGCTTGCTTTGTATCCAGTAGTAGGGGTACAGAAACAAAAATAATTAATGTGAATTAACACATATATTGACAGTTGAAGAATTTCCTGGGAAGAAAACTAATGATCTAGGAAGTTCTGTCTGAACATGAGGAAGAACTTCTTCACTCTGAGGATGACGACGCGCTGGAACAGGCTGCCGAGGGAGGTTGTGGAGTCTCCCCCTCTGGAGATATTCAAGACCCGCCTGGACAAGGTCCTGTGCAGCCTGCTCTGGGTGACCCTGCTTCTGCAGGAGGGTTGGACTAGATGACCCACAGAGGACCCTTCCAACCCCGAACATGAACATTCTGTGATTCTGTGATCTACAATATCAAGCAAACCATGAAATAGAGCATATGGCAAGCCCTGTGGGAATTTCTCTTAACCCTTTAGGTAAAGCCTGGATTGTCCATTATTTCTGTGCCAAGGTATACAGCATGGCACCTGACTGCATTATAAGCTTAAAATAATTTTAAATATTTCTCTGAACAGGTTTAGTTTTATTGCTTTCCTCAGTGTGTGTTCCGAGTATAATGAAGTAAAGACAGACAAGTAGAGAATACTCTGTTTTCATGAGTGGTCTCCAGAAACTATTATTAAAAAGAAAAAAAGCTTAACAGTCTTGCTTTTAATCTTTTTTTCTTTAAAGTGGAAAGTAAACCCCTTAATTTGGGGTTAGATATTTATATCACCTCTGAAACTAAAATCTGCATAGTAATACAAGTTTCTTGTATTTGTTTTACTGCTGAGGATTGAGAGTCTAGTCATTTTTAAGATGTGAAAGCATTGCAGTTTCTGAGATGTAAATAATGTCAGTGTTTTCACACCCACTATTTGAATAGGTTTAACGACCACGCCATCAAAATTTCAGCTACTATGGCATTTAATATTGAGGCTTCACAAAAGATGAGATTTTTATTTTCAATGTTCTCATAAATTAGCTTTTATCTGTCATCTGATTCTGCATCTCCAGGGAAGTCTCTACAGAGTTTGGTTCCCTCAAGAAAGAAAACATGGGCTTTGAGGTTTTTATATGTTAGACTAGTTTCTGTAGCCATCGGAGTTAGTGCAGGATGTCACAGGTCTTTTCACCTCACAGGAGTTAGACTGAAATAAAGCAAAGGAGAGAGCTGAAGATGATGATGGGTCTTATTGCTATCTTTTTTTTTAACATCACAAATGAAGCAAGACTTCAAAGTAGAAAACAACATTTAATTAACACGAGGCTGGAATGTTCATAGCAATAGCTAGCTGTTTGTCCAGGTCATTAGCAGTTAACCAGATGTAACATCTGCAGCATGTAGAAATCAATTTTGAAATCCGTAAAAAAACTTGAAGCAGTTACAAAGTTTGAAGGAATGCAGACCAAAACAGTAACCTCTTCCTAATGGTAGTGTAATTCATTAGCAAAATACTCCTACAGCTGTATTTCCTGTATGCTTATTTAGGAGATATCAGCTTGCTAGTTTGTTTTTATCCTTTTATCCATGGCTGGGTAGAATTTGAAATGTAATTCAATATGTTTAATAAAGCAAAACAATCGTATATAGCTATACTCCTCTGAAAAATCAACAACAAAGACTTCCTAGAAAACTATAGAATTGACGCTAGCATTTGTTTTCCTCACCAAATGTCATGAAGTTCAATAATATACACCCTGAGAAATCAAGTAGGAATGTATATTGGGGAGAACAGCAGAATAAGCAGTTTCTAAGAGGTGTTAAGGACAGACCCATAAAAAAGGCCTAACTGAGATGGGAACGGAAGTGTCCTGTGAACGCAATAGCTGCAACAGCTTTTGAGAGCCAGCTAGCATGTCCAAACTCTAGTAAGCCATTAGCTGACAACACAAACGTGCATTTTTTACAATGCCTCATCTGGATCATTCATGTCCTAGCCAGAATTTTTGTCTCCTTGAAAATAGTTTATAAAGCTATTGTGGCACTTGTTTAAGAACATACTTTCTGCTTGGAGGGAAGCCTTTGAATAGGTCAAGAGCATCGTTCAGGGCTTTTTATGAGGTTGCAGGTAATGGAGGGAGTCCAAAGCGGGAACTTCAGAAAGGATGCAGATAATTTTGCAGGAGTCTTGGCTTGAAAAGAGAAGTCTTTTTCATGACTCGGTCTGCAGCTGTGTGTGTACATTGTGTTTATTTTTGCTGTATGCCTTTGTCATTGACATAATGTTATTTTAGCATACTTTGCAATGGGGGAGCACAACCCTCTTTTTACCATCTCTGAACATCTTTAGAAGTCAGAAAAAACCAATCTGAGTATATTCATAGTGGTGTGACAAAATTCCCTGCTGAAGTAAATGGAAATTTATAAAGATTACAATAGTATCAGGGTTTGACTTAATTATCAATACTTACAGTATGTTCTCGCAGTGCTCTCAGTATACATTAGTAATTTCTTGCTGCCTTAAAAGTCTTTGTTCAATTATATCTCAGAGAGAAGAGATCCCTAGAGCAGCTGATATGCAATGGTCTCTTATAAAAGCTTCTACAAAGAAGCTAACCAGTGTTGCCAAGGATTTCATTTGTGCTGTCAGGTCAGATTTTTAAAAGGGATCAAAGCCCAGTGTAATAATTGTGTTAAATATTTGCTATTGAAAGGGAGCTGAACATATCTGAGAATCTTGGCCTGGGTTTGAGTTGCAAACTCTTCTGAATTGTGTAGGTGAGAAAAGTAAAAAGGGAGATGAATGATCTTTGGGAACTAATGAAGGGAACATTCAGGAAGAAGCAAAATGATCTGTACTGCAGAATTACAAAAAATTTACTTAAAAGTAATATTTTCCAAATTAAGCTAATCTTAAGAACACTGAAAGATTCTTCACAAGTGATAGCATTCAGTTTAATAATATTCTTGTTTCTATAAAAGCAAGAGATATGAAATCCCACCCTGATAAAGTGAAAGGGAACCTCTTAAATGTGTTGTAGTAAACTGGGATTTCTTTCTTTAGGTCTTCAGCTTGGTCTTTTTGGAAACAAGAGGGAGGGATGGCTTAGCTTTATTTTTTTTTAATGCTTTTATTTACTAGAATGTAAAAAAGAAGGAGAAATCAAACTTGTCTGAAAGACAAAATATAAAATTGCTTTTGATCTGTTCCAGTAACAGCTTTCTTTTCTGGGAAACTGAATGCTGATTTTAAAACCTAGACTTATGTGGATACCTGTGTTCACTCTGATGACTCCAGTGGTTACTCAGGTGCTAAATGAAAAAGAGAACATAAAATATTGCAGGCTGGAAGGTTAAAATATTAATGAATCATGAGTTTCAACATCATGAGAGCTCTAAAAATATCTAGATGTTTTATTCAGACTCTGTTAAAAGGAATTTAGGTGAAAAGTCACTTTCTGTCTTGTCTTTGGTGCTTTCATAGTAACTATGGACATGTATGTAATCATATACCGTCTTCACAAAGCAATACCATACACAAACCAATAAAGATTCTCCCCTTGAAGTTCTTGTACCAAATAGTCTTCCATTTTGGAGACATGACCAACTGTGGAGACCTCCACAGTGTAAAGTCTATTAGGACGCAATGAGTTGGACATCTAGCATTGAAACTTTTGTTATTACTTTGGGTTTTGTTTTTGCAAGAAGCACAGTAGTTTTGAGGCAACAGAGGGATAATGTTAAGGATCTCTTCTGGAAAGAGTTGACAGCCCCTGCAGATTTATACTGAATATGAATTCACAAGCCTGCTGCAGATCAGAAGGTGCATTCAGTTGGATTATAAATAGACTGTAGTTAGCTTTGAAATGCATCCATTTTATTCTGACCTTCCAGCAAAGTCCTACAGATATGCAGCTCCAGTAAGAACTCTACAGTTCGTAATAAAGAGAAAATGACAGGGGTTTTATTTGGAGTCTTCTGACAGCTGTGGGGAAAAAAAGAAATCTATACATTGTTGTGGCTGAGTTTTTTTTCCTACAGACTGTGAGGGAATAGATAAAAAAAAAACTTTCTGTACTCAGGAAACAAGTCCTTGTTTGAGAGACATGTACTCTGTGTGACTGGAAGTGTATATGGTTCTTGAATCCTTTCTTCAGTCTGTCCTTTCTTGTGCTCAAGTGCAGTAATCCTATGTGTGCTCCAGAAGAAGCCAGCTGCTGTTCTTTTCTTGTAGTTTAATGGAGGTGGGAAGGCCAAACCTATGCTTTTGCCAGTAGAGGACAAGGTACAGACCCACCTGAACACACTGTTCAGCACAGTGCTTTTCAGGATGATAGCAGTAAACGCAGTGCTATGTGCTGCCCAGCCTGAATTAATAAGTTTTGTCTTGTAGAGGGTGACTAGGATGACTTGGATCCAAGGGCTAGCAGGGTCCCTGTTTGACTAGAGTGTCTGCGGAGCAGGCTGTTGCGCAGAGTAGCCCTGTCCTAGGTGGAGCAGAAGCAGTGTACCATCCCAAAGGGTATATAGCAGCAAGCATGTTACTCTTTGCATAAGAAGGAATAATTCTTTGTAGACCTCCCCTGGTTACCACCTGAGGCAGAATTACATTTCTTCAGCCTCTTTTTAAGTAGTGACTGAATGGACAGCATGTTCTTCTAATACATATTTCAGACATGAAAAGTTTAGATTTCAGATGTCATTTTTAGCTTTTTAGAATGTGACTGAAACAGGCAATCTGTCCCATCACCAAACATGAAAAAGGGTAATGTGTGTGTGCTGCTACTAAATAGTCGGAGCACAGCCTGGTAGATTCTCAAAGTAATTTGATGTTGTGTCAGGAGACAGATGGCAATAATAAACCAGTGGAGAGCTGAGAGTCTTCAGCTTGCGTCAGGAGCATGTTGGCCTCTTAATTGTCAGCAGTTTTGGACTCTATCTAAACATAAGCTGTTCTTAAATGGGACAGTGCAATTAAGGCAGTGCAATTATTGCCTTTGCATGGAGTGCAGAGGTCTTCAGCATACCCCTTTGCACAATTTATTTTCTACACAGGAGCTATGATGGGTTTCCTCAACAGCCGTATATGAGTGCTTGCACACTCTGGGATTTGTCTTTGCACATATAAGAGATAAAAAGAACACAACATACAGTTTGATATTGTGGATAATTTGCCAATGGAACAGAGATAGGATCAGTTTGTGCAAATCTGGTGACCAGCGTAGGTCCTTCAGCTGCTGTGGAGGACTTCTAGGCAATAGGTGAGCTCGTGTATTCCTAGGTTGACACTTCCTGAAAAACTCTGCTTCCTGTGGGCTTTCTGCAATGCTGATATAGTCATTTTAGGTGTAAAGTAAAAGCAGGCACATCTTTAATGTGTAAAAAGGAGAGGCTAGTGCTGTTCCTCCTAAGAATTTACGTACCATGTAGCTGAGGCCGTACGAGATAGTCACCTCTTGATAAGAGCCTTTATTATTGCTTCTGTGCTGCTACTGGGTTTTCATCATAAAATAACTAGATCAACTACTTCATTTGCTGCACAAACCTTAAATTTTGTAGTTATCTTGTACTTCTTTTATGGAATTCTCAACCATAATGCTGCATTCATGTTAGCTTTTGGGTTTAAAGGTACTTTTGTTATTCCCACAATTAAGAGCTTGTCTTGGCAGCTTTCACTTGCAACCCTACTTGCGAAGACATTCTAGGACTGAGCTTGCCAGTCTTTGGATGGCCTGTATTTTTCATGGCAGGTGACTGCTCTCTGTTTTCTCTTGAGTTGGGCGTGTGCATCTCGTTGCAAAGTGAACCAGGCCCTTCAAAAGCCAGTGCTGCATGTAATGGTGGTGTTACAAGTTATGAGACATGTTAGATCACTTGGCACTGTCCAAACTGGATAGAATATTTAGGCAGAGCCAGGATTTAGCAGGACGGAGAGAATTCTTATGGCTCCTGTTATGTGTCCCTAATCAAGAAGCTACTGTCTTGCACGTGGCTACCACTCCCACAGAAGTGTTTGAGTTGGTTCGGGAGTTTGATCTACATACAATAGATTATTTTGTTTTTCTTCTTAATAGCTTTTCCAGCAAGTGTCTGAAATATGTGATAGCAATTAAATAAAACCAGCATTGTAACTGGAAAAGATTTTTTGAGTATTGAATTGCTTTTGGCACTATTATAAATAACTTGGTGTTCATAGATTCTTTTTTGTTTGCCTCAAACTGCAAAATTTCAGTTCCCTAGGTCATAAAATCTCACATCAATAAGTGAATCCAATTATTAGGCTTGTTAGAAGCAAACTAACATGAAACATTACAAATCTAATACTGAACGAAACCTAGCAATAATTATCTCTGTTCTTTCACCTCTTGCTGCATTCTGAGCATTTTTCTTACTGTTTCTGAAGCTTCCAGGCACCATTTTCTTCCAATAAGTCAGATCTCCTTTTTTCCTGGTGCTTATCAGTCTCTGTTCCGGTCCTTGTCTCTCTGCCTGTCTCGTTCATAACAGATACCAGTGCTGTGAATTTTTCAAGGCAACTGCAGTCGTTCTAGTTGATGAAATGCTTTGGGGCAATATCAACTCTCTCATGCTAAAGCATATTGTGTTCAGTTTTCTTATAGTAAAACACTGAGAACAAAAACATACTACTGTTGCAAAATATTCTGCCAGTCTGCACACAGGTCCTATTACCCTGTGAGCATGCTTTTTGTGATTATTTTCCAAAATTAATAACCATTTTGTTCTACATGCTTATTTTTCCAGTGTGACTGTTCTGATGCCTTTGTGCCACTGCTGAGTGTAGTGCGCATTTACATAAGTCTCCCTTGTTCAGTTTACTTTGCTGGAAGTTAGACAAAAAAAATTTTATATGTAAATTGAGCACACTTGGTCATTGAGATACAATAAGCATAGAACATAATGTTACCACACTTCTAGCCACATTTCAAAGTACAAGTACACTTCATCTTTCTGAAGCCCTTTGTTCTAATGCTGGAAATAGATGTTAGCTGCTGAATGAGCTTTCGTAATGTCACATACAGAGTTTTTAATCAAGGACCTAAGATGCTTATTCCGTTGAGCAGACATAATAACAATTCTATGGGAGGAATGAAGCTTTAAGATATTTTCTTCAGCTTTAGAAATAATTGCAGTGGGCATCAAAGAGTTTGTTTTGCAGTTTGCGAGGTACTCTCAGCTGTTACTTAAAGCAAGTGCTGAACCCATATAGCTACATTGCAATAGTTAACATGTCGTGATGACAGTTATTTTCTCTGTCAAAATATGTTTGCTTAGCTTTGGAAAACCTCTCCTCCTCCTAGGAAAAAATCCTCCTGTTTTGGGGGCCTTTCTTTGGTAGCATGCACAGCAAGACATTTGAAAGGGAATGGCTGTCCAGGGTGGGATGGAGAGTTAACAATTCTGGTAGTGAGGCTTCTTACTAGGAGCTTGGTGTTCATACTCATGAACTTGAGACACTTTCCATATCATTGCATACTGGATGTTGCAAAATCCAATTGCTCTGCTTGCAGGATTTCTCTGTGTGTGTGTCTTATGAACAACATTTTACATTTCCCATAACTTCTACTTTCCTGCATGCATTTTGTTTTTGCTTTTACAAATGAAGAGAATCGTTGACTCGACTCAGTCTAACACTGTTTGCCTTTTCTAGTAAACAATCTCTCATCAAATGTGTAGAAAACCTCAGGAAGGAGTCTGTAAAACAAACAAACAAAAACCCAACCCAAAACTGTAAGCAAGGAGTAACTTTTTTAAGATGTTACATAAGAAATAGATTTTAAGTTGAAGGCTGACTTTATAGATGCTATGACTCTACTTAGCATCTGCCATATATTGTTTGTCTTTTATGTGTGTATGTATGCATACTCCTTAGGTATGTACTATGATGAGTTAGCGTTAATTCTCAGAATGTCTCTATTGAAAACTGAAGTTTCAATCTTTGAAGAAATTTTTGTTCTTTACATTTCCCCTCTGCTTCCAAGAAAACTTCTTCACCCAAGCAAGTGAAATATGCAGGAGTCATATGCATTTTTCTCTTAGGTTATACATCCTGTTCTGTTCTGTTTTCCTTTTTTTAAGGATGGCAGACTGAGGTGCAGAGAAAGCTTAAGCTGTCAGTCAACAAAGAAAAATGTGTAGTTACACTACATGGAATTCTGCATGGTAAAGTTGCTTGATTTGACTGAGTTGTTATCCATTGGGTAGTCAAGGTATCATCCACCTTTGATAAAAGGGCTTTAATCTGATTTTTTTTTTTTTTGTTTTTCCCCTTTACCTCTTTCTACTCAGTGAGTCAAACATTCTCTCTAGAATGTTGTTTATGCTTTTCTTTGGCCTGGGCAATGTATAACAGCTTCAGCAGGAAGCTGAAGCCCTCCTAAAGTACCTGATGACAGCAACTCAGTTTTTCATAAGTTTGTCTACTCATGAGCATACTTTAAATGTGTAAGTTGCTTAAATTGAGACTTCTTTTCAAGAAGGCTATTGTTGCGATTTGTCCACTTCATACAGTTTCTTCTTAATTTTCATCATCTCTCTTCTGCCTTTGCCTCATAACCTGTTGTGATTCCTGTCTTTACTGTGACTAGCTCAGGAAGGTGTGCCTTGCCTGACTTTTTTCACATGGCTTACGAGTTTGTAAAGACTGAGGGAGTGAAAGCACAGAGCAAGCAAGGGAAGTTATCTGGTAGGATTCATGAGTGAGGAAAAAGTCCAATTGGTTCACTAGCTTCTGCTTGTTCTCTGGTATCAAAGGATAAATTATTGCCTGTTGTATTAAGTACAATTAAACTGATTGTGTTTATTCAAAGCCAATTTTGATATTTTTAACCTGTAATGCTTGTGTATTATTATCTGAGACTGTAACAGGAATGCCTGACCGAAGCATTAAGGATGTTTTTGGGATTGTTCTTTATTTTTAAGTAGACACAAAAAGGAAAAAATGAGGAACAGGATCAATATCTGGAAAGTTATAATTATAAAATTATGTAGATAATTATTCTGAGCTGGTTCTTGGAAAGCAAACTTGGTGGTCTAAGGAACTTGCCTTTAAAACTTTGAGCTGGATCATCGTGTTTTGAGTGGGTGGAATGTGGGATATGTTTTACTTCAAAATGACTAAAATATTCTGAAGGCTGTTTGTCCATTTTGGCAAAATGAAGATTTTGGCCTCAGGGGATGGCATGGAAGAAGCTCAGTCTCAGGTGTCTTGAGTACTTACTGCTAAACCTAAGAAACCCTTAGCAGATCTGTGGCAAAAAGCCCCTGGAACGGGTTTTTGTCTGCCCTCTCGGTAGTTGCTATTGAGTCTTCATTTCCAGAAGACATTCTGTGCTCCTGTCTCATTTGTGAAGTGGCCCATACAGCATTAATCTCCTTCTGCGCTCTGCCACAGACTTGACAAATATGCCCACCTGTAGTATAATTTGGGCATAAGCATTAAATCAGGGTACTTACTGGTTTAAAGTCCAGTACTCAGGGCCTGGGTCACTCTCTCAACCTACATGTCATTATTATTAGCCCAGAGATATGGATGCTGCTGCCAGGAAGAGCCCAGCTGGACTTCCTTACATGTCTCAGCCAGAAAAGTCTGGAAGTTAGAAGGAGAATCTGATTTATGTTGGGTACCAAATTTTGTGTGGAGTCACTGAAGAAGAATAATGCAAAACCATTCCTTCTCTCTGCCCCTCACTGTGCTTTCTGTGAAGTTAAGAGCAATAAAACATTTTAAAGCTGTCCTCAGACACCCTCATTTTCCTCTCCCAGCTTTTATTGGTAAGTATCTGCTGGCTGACACTGTAGTTCTGCAGGCTGAGTTCAGTGTACCATAGTAGACTGAACAGAATCTTGCACATATGATATATCACCTTGATACTAGTCAGCCTGTCTCATAAGCTAGAGTGTTTTACTGGTTGATTTCATAGTTCATTAGAAGACTTGCATTTTCCTCCAACAGCTGAGTGGCAAATGAAAATACTACTGGGTTGCAGAGACTATACCATGAAGTAATTCTAGCTTAACTGGCCATGCCTCTAGTAAACGTTAAAATCATTTTCTGTGACAGCGCCATTATTAATAACGTCTCATTCATCTCGTATCCATGTTCCTTGACTTCAGCTGCTTTTTCATATGCATATTATTTAACGCTATTTCAAATTATTCCCTGAAACAGAGAAGAGAATGGATTTAATTCATCTTTTTGTAAAAAGCTCCGATGCTCTGTCTTCAAACAATTACGTCCTCAAAATTTAGACGGAGAATAAAACTGAATTATTCACTTATTTCTAAAATGCATTCTTATGCAAGATTTGATTTGCCTTGATTAGCATAGCAATTTACCACACATTTCAAAAATTGTTGCTAGTATTTTTAGCTCAAAACAGGTTTAGATACCTTAGAATTTCCTACTGTATTCTGTCAACACTGTTCAAACTTCAAATGCTGTTTATTTTTTGCAGGTACAATAACATTTCCTTTTAAATAGGTTTTAATAATAACTAGTAAAGTGATATAGTGTTAAAGCTATGTTTATTCTTTTCATTTTTTTTCTCAGCACTTCCTTGGCTAATGCTTTAAAAATACATTTTCATGTAAGTAGTGTGATTCTTATGAGGTAAATATCCTTTTTTCTTTTTCCTTGGAAGTGTTTAAGGGGAAACTCAAATGGTGTAGGCAAAATGTTTGCTTCATGATATTAACTAAAGCAGTCAATGTGAAAAAACTGAAAATACAAGTGACAATCTGAAATAGGCCTCTAGCTTAGTTTTTGAGTAAGAGGGAGGTTGGTTTTATTTTTTTTTGTTTTCTTCCTTGCAAAAAGTCTTCTAAAAAGGCTTCCAGATATCATAAAGATAAATGTTGCTGGTATAAAATTATGGACTTAAATAGCAGAGACTTCTTTCCTTGTTTCCTATCAATTCCACTTCTCCTTATAGTACTTACAATATATTAACTGGCAGCATGGTTACAGTGTTTGCCAGGGACCATGACTGTAGTGAGTGCTGTTGCAGTGTAATTCTACAACGTTGTCCTGGATTTAGCTGGGACAGAGCTAACTTTCCTCCCATTAGCTGCTGTGTTTTGGGTTTAGTATGAGAAGAATGTTGATAACACTGTTCTCAGTTGTGGCTAGAAAATCAAAGACTGTTTCCAGTTTCTCGTATTCAGCTGATGAGCAGGTGTGCAGGAGATGGGAGGGAGCATAGCCAGTCAGCCAGCCAAGCTGGCCAGTGGAAATGTTCCATACCATAAATGTCATGCTCAGTTTAGGAATGGGAGTTGCCTGGGGAGAGGGGAAGGAAGCTATTGTCCCTTCTCATTTCTGTGAGTTCGAATCCTCTCTTGGCTGGGAGTTCACACTTCTTTTTTGGGCTGGGATTTGCTTGTCAGGTGGTAAGAAAAATTGTATATAGTTTATTTTACATATTCATTAGCATTGGTATTTCCTTTATCGTATTAAACTGTCTTTATCTCAACCCACGAGATCCATTTGTCCATTTCTCCTGCCTATCCCACTGGGGAGGAAGGAGAGGGGTGAGAGAGCGGCTGTCTGGTGTTTAGTTGCTGGCAGCAGGGTTAAACTAGGACAAACCTGCTTAACATTTGTGGAAACTTCTTCCGCAAATATGAACCATCTCTCTGCGTGTTGTCAAGAACAAGCCTTTGACTGTCCCTGAAGGTTGTCCAGAGAACTTAAGTTATAATATGGCTCTGAGTCCAGTGAGGTTTGGGGTTTTTTTTACACACTCTTGGGGAAGTAATTTGTGTCCTGGGGTTACCATCCCTTCTGAAGTTCTCCCTGTTGCTAAACTGTTTTGTGTGGTGTCAAAGCAAGTAAGCATGATCTGAAAAAAGTGGTGCCAGTGAGTTAGAACATAACAGAAAAAGCAACAGCAATCCCCCTGCTGCTCTCCCTCCTACTCCCCCCCAAAAAAGGATAAAAACAAAACCTGCCAAACATAACCAACCCGCTAACCAAACCAAAACCCACTCAACAGATAGAGATAAGGGCAAGTGAAATGTTTGTTATGAGGTTTAAAAGGAGCAAATGAAAGAAGCGGACAAAATAAAACCTGAAGTCTTATTCCCCCCCCTCCTTTTTTTTTTTTTTAGAGTGTGTGGAAATGTGTCTGCATCGTAAACATGCATACAAACGATCATGATTCTGTCCTCTGGTCTTTTGTAGTTGGTCACTCATTTTCAGAGGCACCAGTCCTTCCAATGTGTATGTGACTGCTGTTATAGGAAGGAGTTACCCCAGTAATCTGTCAGCTAGGTAGATTTGGCACAACTAGGGACTGGGTGGTTTTTTAGGACCATGTACAGTAGTGCTTTGCTTGTCATTGAGTCATATCTGTAGGACCATGGGCAGCAGTAATGATTAAGAGCTAAAACAAGCCACTTGATCTCTTTATTTGCTCTCTTAGCGTTGGTTTGTTTAATAATTGCTACTCTACAAACTTTCATAGGGGCAAAAAGGTGAGATTGACACAACAGTGCTGACTATTTCTGGATAGTAGGTTTTGAAATTGAGCCCATTAGAAGGCTGGAAATAAGAAATGAAACAGCAGATATCATTTATCACAGCAGTTTATCTTCTTTTTAGGGAAACATTTGACAATTTGCCATACAGCAGGTTAATCCCTGAATACTTTATCAGGTTTTCTGGGGAAAATACAGTGACAACCAATGAAACAATTTCTGCAGGGATTAAAAATTGACTGGAGGTAGGAGTTGAAGCACAGCTAAGAGGCTGGATGTACTGAAACTTGTAGATTGCCATAGGAGAGTTATGTTATCAGTAGGGTAACTTCAGCCGTATTTTTTTTTTGCCAGTGTTTGCAGCATTATGAACAGGTTGTGTGAAGCAGAGCTCCACTAAGTGTTTTAAGGCTGGATACTGAAGTGTGCATTTAGTTCCTGTAGTGCTTTTAAGATTAAACAATGTTTTTATAAAGTACAAGACCCAGCCTGGCAGGGATGGCAGCCAGGTTCTTGTGGTAGTAGCAAGACTACCGCGCTCTAGTGGGATCTGAAACAGAAGCCAGAAGGAAGTCAGCATCCAGCCAGGACATCATTGGAGAAAAATGAAATAGTGAACTCCTGTAACTCTTATTGCTTAGCAAAGAAAATAAGACAAATGGAGATCTTGTAGAGATGGGAATCATTCTGTAAGTAACTGATGGACGTGCAGAGCTACAATGCTAATAAAGGTCAAATAGCTGAAAATTATAGGTAATGCACTGTTTCTTAGACATTCTTGGACCATATTTTTTTTCTTCATACAGCTGCATATAATGAACTTGACTTTTTCACAATAGATGCGAAAATGTTTTTAAACTATCCAGGAATAGTACTGCTCCTGACTGACATATTCAAAAGTCTAGGTTGAAGCAGAGGTTTTGGGGTTCATGTTTATCTTTAAATGGTCTGTACTGAAATACATAGATTTTGTGACAGAGTATGAAACATCTTCTCATAGCACCTTTTCATAGACTGCAAGCGTCTTGTATGATTCCCAGTGGCTTCAGTGTACGCTAGATCAGGCTCCTAGTGAATAAACTTGGAAAAAGATCTACAAAAGGAGTCAAACACATCTTTGTACCTTTTTTAAAAACAGTATTTTAAAACCAAGGTCTTTCTATATATTTCTGAATTAATTTTCTTGTTTAAGCGCTCCCGGTTTTTGCTGTGGTGTTTTTTTTTTTAATATAGTAGTAAGCAGGCTTTAGCATACATATATTTTTAGTAAACAAAGAAATTCCCTCCAAGAATTGCTCCTTTGTCCTCCCACTTTAATTTCTCTGATTTTATTACTAAATTGAATTTTTTAAAAGTAGTTTTTTATGGTGCCATCCTGATTCATTAAACTGCATCTCATAGTCCACTGTCAATACAGAAAACTTAGTTGTTTCTGGGGTTATTCTGTCTTTTCATATGCTCTCAAAATAGTCTATCTGCATTTAGGTTTTTTTTTTCTAGATCTCAGCCTGAGCTACCTGCCTAGGAGATAAAGTGCATTTCCTTAGGCTCAAAGTCTGTTTCTGATAGACCGTAGTCAGACCTCATTTCTTATAATTTTTTCAACTTAATTTTTCCTAATGTTTTTCCATATCATGATTTTTCTCATTAACTCCTCTCCTAATGGTACCACACCACCTGAGGTGCTTTGGCACTTCATTTCTACTTGGGCTGTGTATTCTGGTTCAGTGATGCAGGCTGATTCCCATTCATCGCTAGCACAGTATTATGCCTTCCTGAATAAATCCCCTACTTTCCTAATGTACCAAATTACTAAAACCAATTTCGGCCGCCTCTTCACATTTCTTAGACTGATCAGTGACTCTTGAAACCTCTCCTTAGCTTTACAGAGCAGCAGACCTCACTGCCTATAATTTTTTTAATACAGGCAGAATAGACTGAAAGGGAGCAACCCAGGTGCCTAAACAGGGGCATCAGAAGAATACACAACATGGTGTCTAAGACCTCAGCAGAGGCTGGACTGGTAGGGTATGTGATTAATGAGACACCCTTCTGGAGCAGCAGCTGGAGAACACACAGGATACTTTAAAGCACTAGATGCCTATTTTTAGGCTCTCAAATCACTACCCAGAATTACTGCTCTGAAATAAATTTTTGCAGTTAAAAAAAAAAAATACTTATTCCAAAATATGCACGTGATTTTAATGGTCAGAGTTGTGATGTCTTTACTAATTGCAGTGTATAAAGTTGCCAAAATGTGTATCTTGTTAGGGGAGAAACTGCTGCCTGAATGTTCACACACCACCTGAGAGATTAACTGCTAGGCTGGAGTCCCTTTGCAGCAGGTGACTCCAGTGAGCCGATGGGTGCCCCTTTTTGGCTGCCCGCTTCCCCCTTGGGTGCTTCCTTATCACTCAGGCTCAACCCTAGGTTTCCTGAAGCAGAGTCTCCGACACAATATAGGCCAGGTGAATTTAGTGAGTGGTACAGCAGTGTAAAACAGCTTGAGCTGGGTGCCTCTGGAGAGGGAGAACAGACAAAGAAGTTCCTGGGCAGTTATACCCTGATAATCTGAGTTCCTGCCCCGCATGAGTTCTCCATGTGGTGTCCGAGAGGCAGGTGATGCGATGGTTTTATTTGGGTCTGGGGACCTTCACTGTCTCTGGGCAGTCTGAAGATTCTTCCCTTATCCTCAAAGAGTTCTGCTGCTGTCAATGGATAACTTAACTTCTTAGCTGCTACCTGCAACAGAGTCCTTGGGGCCCTCTTTCACTGAGCTTGGCAAGGGTTCGATGAAAGTTTGCTGTATCCAGGTGCTAAATTCACAGTGTGTGACCTAAGGCTTCAGTGAATGCTAAGCAACTTAGTTATACAAACATATATATACATGAGTAGTATACCAGAACAAAAAACAGTAACTCTTCTTACATTTTGACTAATTTTTTTCTATAACAATCTGTACATGGTCAGGTCTTCTGAAAATCACAATATTTCAGTTATTTCAATAAATATGGTGAAAGGGAAGAAATTAAGGCACAGGGTATCTGCAAAGAGCCTATTTGTTCTAGCAAACATGAAAGAAATATTTCTAAAAGCAGTAATTGTTTCTGAATATGTTGTGGTTCTGGACTGGAGGAGGGGAAAAAATGGTTACTAAAACAAAATGGTTACACACACATACACTTTAAGCCTTAATATTTTTTTTCTGCAGCCTGAGGAGTAGAAATAGCATTGTACCATTCATAAAGAATTTCACTTTCTGATCTGTGTACAGCTGGACTACTTTAATTTCCTGATAGTACCAGAATATAGCCACTTTGAAATTTCAGGTTTAATTTTCTTAAAACTGCGAAAACATTTTTTTGTAGAAACCAAGCTTTTGGATGTGCTTTTTTTCCCCTTACAGAAGATCCTCATCTTGAAGGGGGAGAGGGAATGAGTATCCACTTCTATTAATGTTGGGGAAAAGAGTAAGGCTGAAGTGCAATTTTCTTTCAGTGAAGCAATGAAAATGAGAAGGGATGCTTAAAAAGTGCTAATGAAGGACTCTGTTATGAAGAAGCTGCAGAACTCAGAGCACCCAGGAGATTTCCACTAATTCATATTGTCGTAAAACACATTTGGTCCTATTGGGTAAAAATTATTTCATGAGCTGAGGCATTGTTATTTCAGCTATTGCATAGCCTTGACTCCCACACATAGCTGCACTGGTTTTCCTGGTTTGGGCATGCAGGAATAAGCATCACTGTGGCAAATATCTCCCCTTTACCCAGAATGGTTAGGAAGGCGAAGGGCAGAACCTGGTGTATCTCAGGAACAGAAGGAAAAGAAGTAGGAAAAGATTGCTTGAAGAGTCTGATGCACAGTGTCTTCCTTGCCCAAGGCTTTAAGAGCACTGTCTACTCTTACATGTTGTTTCATCTCATCTGTTTAATCGAGAGATTACACAAAGTGAAGCACAATGCTGCTTTTAATACGTTCTGTTTCAGTGAAGTGACATTTCTTTATTGGAAAAAGCCCAGTAACAATGGTAATTAGCCAATACATCTATACTAAGAATTTTCACATCCTAGTTTGAAATAAAACAGCACTTAAAGAATAGATCATCTCATGATAACTCCAGGTGTATTCAAGGCATAGTCTCAAGGAGAGCAGAGCTCTTATTTGTTGTTTTTACTAGGTTCCAGGCAAAGACATCTGAAGAGATTTGGCTAATTCAACAAATGTGGTGTTACCTCACACTTGTCCCATTTAGGAAATAGATGAAGAGCTCCTTATTGGTGGCACTTTCATTAATGACAAGCATCAGCCCATAAAAGAAAGAAACATCTAAATTATTAACTGCCTGATCAGCAACTCAGTTGGGAATTTTGTTGGGTCATGAATGCTGGCAGGTTGTCAGGGAAACGAGAATAACTTAACCAACTGCTTAGATTTGTTGAAAGATGAAAACTTTTTACATATTTTTGGTAGTTAAGAGCTGAGCTGGATTTCCAAATGATTGCTGAAATGGAAAACACAGTAATGTTTTTGATTCAATAGACAACTTAAGTTTTAATTTAGAGTCTTGATTATATGGGTTTCTGTTTTGATTCATGAGAAACTTCTTGGGTTTTCATAATTCTCTTCCTCCTTTGCCTTTTCCCTACTCTAACCATTCATTAACACCATTTATGAAGATGTCTTGACACCTTGGCAATTTGCTCACTTTAAATTAGCTTCCTGAATGGCAAGAGCCAAAATTTGAAGCAGTTCAGGTGCCACCATTTCTGCTTAACATTTTAGTTGAGGCTAGCTCCTTTGCCAATCATATGCTCTTCAGGACCAGCAATAGGTGCTTGCAATGGCTGAGGCAGTTTCCCTTCATTCTGGGTAATAAAATGACCACCTGGAAAGACAAGTTCAAAATCATAGGCAGGAGAAAAGCTGTTTCTGACTGGGAGTTAAAGTAAGATTCAGTCTGTGATTTAGAGAGATGGGGGGCTGTTCTGGTTGCCAGGAGGACTTTCCTGCCTGCAGTTAGGCTGTAGTAAGTTGTGAAATAAGAGTCTATGGCTCTGAAACCCTCAAAATTCTCTGTGACAAGCTCATTAGAATTGATTGCTAGTCCATAGGGCTTGCCTGTTCTCCTGAGCATTTGCTCATCTGGAAAGAATCCTGCAGGAAGGAGGGGGGGAACAACTGTTACAACAAGGATCTCTTTATTCCTGAACTTTGCTAAAAGAGTTGCTTTATCTTCATCTGTTTACTTCCTGGTTCTTAACATGTATGCTAGCACTGATCAGCAAAAATAGGCAAGGCTTTTCAGTCACTTAACGATAGGAGTAAGGGTACCTGGCTACTGTAGGTAGCATCAAATTCATTTGACCCCTGCTTAGGCACTTGGAGTACAGACAGTATGGAACTATCAGTGACTACAGTCAGTATTCACCAAATAGTAAACTATTATTCAGCAATGGATCTCTTGAAGTTTTTGTGCTAAATAGGAGCAATCATGAGCAATCATGCCACTGAACATTTACTGAGAGGCAGATGAAATTTTCAAGTCCTGAAGCAGCCTAGATTTCCTGGGACAATCTGTGAGAATAACAACTGATGGGAAGCCTGGAATCAAAAGACATGCAACGAGATAAATATCAAACATGAGGCTTTAAAGTATTAACTGTCATTAGGATTTCAGATTAAACCATATTATTGTTACATGGCAGTCCTATGGTACCTGAAGCCAGGTTTTCCTGAATTGTCATCATTGTAGTTAAAATAACGATCAAAGTAATTTTTCTCTTCCTAATTCTTTTATGGAGTGTTGTACCAATCCGATTTTCTCAGGGTGGGTAGATGAAAACATGTAGGGAAAGTATGTACATAGTGCTGATCTTTACCACTCAAATATGCAATAGAGAAAATGAGATATTACTGATTTGACTATTCCAAGTCACTGCTGCTCTTTTCTGACCCCTTTACAGGCTCCCATCACTTTATAGTGCTTGAAATGGCATAGCTTGCCATCAGCATAACTCTGCTACGTTCCTAGGTCTGAATGCTGCCTTAACAATGGAGAGCAACTCATCTCACTTAGCTAGTTGTCTAAACACACTTCATATTTAGTGGAGAGAAATGAGCACTTTCAGGAAGCAGTTTGCTCCATCCGACAATGTAAAATACCTGCCTCTGGTGCGAGTCCACTGACTTCAGGGAAATGCACATTTCTTTCTACTGACTACAAGTACAGTCTGGACAGTCATCCTAGATATCTGAAGAGTTTATATCTATATCTGGGCAGATGAAAAGCACAAAACTAACAAAGGGTAGGTAAAATTATAGCTGGTATTTGGATAGGAAGAGAAACCATTTCTCAGTCAGATTTTTTCAGATCCAAAAGTGTTTCCCTGCTGGTTAGGAGGTTTGAATAAAAATTATTCTCCAGGTAGCAATCTAGTGTTTTACATGACAGAATTTCCTTTGGTAGGTATTGTGATATGTACATCACTGGGTCTAGTTCCAGCTGATGTTTTTAGTTTATGCTACAAATAAAGTTATGCTGTGCACATGCACAAGAGAAAATGTCCCTTTCTTGCCCATGCTATGAGAATTTTCTCTTCTAGAAAATAATGTACTTCATCTCTTTTCTTGCTCAGATAACTTTCCTTATGCCTGGGCTAGCAAGGTGAAAAAATTCTCCAGCTTCTCTTGTTTATATCTTTGTTTGGTTCTTTTATGAGCAAACCTTTTTACAAGTGTAACAACAGTAAAATAAACCCTTCACCTTGCCTGTTAGTAGAATGGGGAAGCAAAGCTATACTCCATAGTATTCAGCATCATCAAATCCATTTCTTCTCTATTTCAAAGTAGTGGTTTTTTTAACTGCTAATGAAAGCATTATAAAGATTGGCTTCTGAAGGGAAGAAAGCTTTCATTTTTTCCTTCTCATATTCTCTCTGCCATCCAGTTATGGTTCAGAAACACAATCATTTTGCTCTTCAGGACTAAATTCATTTGATGCACTATCAAAGTGCATTAAAATTATCAAAGTCTCATTCTTGCCCTAGAATGTGGCATTGAAGTGGGAACACTGATCCACTGACATTTCATGGATAGCTTGAAAATATCGAGTGAAGAAACAGGAGATGAAATTACTCATAGTTTCTGCTTGTAGACGATTATCTGTTTTCCCCTCCTACCATGTATTAAAATATGATTTCCCTGTAGGTTGGTTGTTTTCCCTCTTCCCATCTAGTCAAAAGCTTCAATTTGTTATTTGCTATAGTGACCACTTCAGCTATGAAAGCTTCAATGCCCCCAGTTTAAAAGCTGCTTTAATATCAAATATAGTCAGAGAAAGATATGAAAGCCTTGCATACAATAGGGGCTCACAGAAGAATATAAACTTATTTAATAGTGAATTTTAATAAGAACTGTTATGGTAAATGACAATCAGATTATCAAATGAGATTTGAATTTCTTTGAGTTGTACTATCACTGTAACATAGTACGTGCTATTCATACCAGCCTCTAATACTGGGGCACCTCTATGGCAAAGTCTGGACTAAAGAGAAAATGAGTTAGGCTATGTATGTGCGAGGACAATGAGGTCATAAACTTATGCTGTGCTGAAACCTTCATGATTGTCTGTCCCCTCAAGTTTTCTGTGCTGTGCAGAGGTATTCCTCAGCAACTAGTATACTACTACTTGCTACTGTAATACCCTCACAATACCATAGGATACCTCAGCTTGTTTCCAGTAATGTCTGAAAGGTAAAATGCTTTTATTATATTGTTAACTAAAAACTTGCCTGACTGGAGTGTCCTTCATATTTTGTTTCTAATACTCAAGCTCTGCTACTAAAGATAGCAGGTCAATAAAAAGAGCAGGTTAAGTAAACTAAAAAAAGTGTGTAAGTCGGTAACTAATAAGAATTGGTATTTTTCAGGAGCGGATAACCACCTACCAAGGATTGGGAACTTCAGAGATATCTAGGCAACTTAATGCTGTTAATATACTTACTTGTAAAACAGTCAAGTATTAGAGCTTGTGTCAGTTACTAATGTCTCTGAGCATGTGTCTCTGAACCTCATGGTGGTTTCAGTTGGTTGGGATGTGGGTACCAGGCCAATAATTTTTTCTTCCTCTTTTTGATAAAGTTGCTTACTGTCCATTGAAGGTGGTTTCTATCCATTAGCAAAAATGTTACTGTCGTGTCAAGTGATACCAGCTACTCAAGAGTAACTGAGAATAGAAAAAAAAATCTTTAAATAAAGAAAATCTTCAAATAATTAAAAAAAAAATTTATATGCATTATTAGACCTGACTGGATAATGTTCCTGGAAGAATTTTCACATTTCTTTCTGTTTAGATATTTGCTGCAAAACAAAGAAAAGAGACTATGGAGTTCAAATTGATGGTTGGAGGTCTTGCAAGGTCAGCATGAAAAGCCTGAGGTGAGATTAGCACAAAGATGCATTGTGCGAAGGATGAAGATGAATTACTGAGTCTGAAGTTGGGGTGACAGAGATCAAGGCTTTGCACAGATGTACAGGAATAAGAACAGAGCAATGTGTTCTGTTCCAATATTTAATAAACAATTTTGAGTGCTTACAGTCCACCAAGCTTTCTTAGAATGGGCAGTATCACTTTTCCAGTTGTGAAAAAGGGAATGGTGCTATTAGTTCACAGCTCAAAAGCTGAGTCATTGACAGCTGGAAGATTTCAAAGGAAAGCAATGGTGTCTGGCAAATATTTGGATTAGAGGGACCATTGGTGCCTTATTCTGTGTGTGCCTACTGCAGAAAAGGCTCCCAAGAGCTTTCCTTGTGCATATAAAACCTCTGAAAATACTTTTGTTTCTATTTCGTACTGCCCAGGCAAAATAGAGAAATTGGAGTTTTACCAGTTTTATGAGTTAGAATTTCCATATTTATAGATTAAACTCAATAATTAGGTATTTATATCATCTACAGTAATTTTGTCTGCTTAGCATTGTAAAATATTCACACTTGACATGTTTAACATCTTTTTCTTATGACTAATTAGTAAAGCGACAATATTCACTTATTTCAGTTTTGTGCAGGGAAGCGGCATTATGGTAAAATGGCCATTTATCATTAATATGTGTAGTTGAGGAGGCTGTTTCTTCATTTTATAATCCTTTCAAATTATATATTACATTATATTAATAACATGTTACACTGGTATTTTTGTAGCTCTTTTTGTGCAGTTAGTAGGCATCCCAGTTCTCAGTCCATATTCCACTTGATCCTTGGCACTCATTGAACAACTGCTGTTCTTACTGGAACTAATTTGTAGGGTTGAAGTGACCTGCCATAATTTGGTTTACTATGTTCAAGGATAATTAAGTGAATAAAATTTTGCTCTGGTGGTTTTCAATACAGACCCCCGTGGAAGTGACTTTTTCCTTGCTGCTATGGAATCCTGTCTTTATCTATTAGAGTTCCTTAGCTGCAATGCACTTCTAGGTCAATAGAAGGAAATTTTTGGACTGTGTCCTGTAACTTATCTTGTTGGCTCTTTTGCTGCTTTGATTGGTGGCTTTCTTACTTTCTTGTGTAGGAAATACTAAAGTCAAAAGTAGAAAATCTTTTTCCTCACTGGAAGTCAAAAAGCTTTCTCAAAGACTTTAACAAATGCACTAAAGTGACTTGTTTTCTGGCATTTCATGTGCTTCCATTTTTTAAATTTTCTCTTTCAAGTTCTGAGACAGCTCGGCAATGTTCAGAAACTGAGGGTGTATCCTACTGAGCAATTGTATTAGCTTTTACATTCAAATAGCTTGGGTTTTCTTTTTCCTCCTAGGGTGTGACATTTGTATTTACCTTCTGCTGTCTTTAGAAAAGCTTCTGTTGGCCTTCAATTTGGCCCAACTGCATACAGCCAGCCTCTTTAGCATTTGAGAGGGACAGCCTCAGGATGTCCGAGATCACCGCTGTAGGATAGGGTATTCCTCCACATCTGCCTTTTCCTCTATAGATGCCCCTTCAGGAAGCTTCTTATATCCCTAATTAGCTAAATAATGACAAAGCAAAGTCAAAAAGTAACATACTTCTTTTCCCCTGCCGTAGAAAATATTCTTCTAGAGCTTAGGGCCAGATTTCATGGCCACACATTAAACAGCAAGGAACTGACTTGTGAGCATTCTCTGTTCAACAGAAAGCCAAGGTCGGTTCGTGATGGTGGTTGGTAGTGATGAGATACAGACTCATGGGAAATATACTACAGTGCTAATGGTCTATTGCAAGCTTGTCAGAAAGATTAAATAATATTGGCAACAAAATTCATTCTTTGGGTTGTCTGTTTAAACACTTATGAAATGAATCAATTTCCACTTTTTCTTATCATACATGTTTGCCCTTGTCTGAACAACTGCTGCAAACCTCAGGCACAAGAGCTTAATTCTTTACTGATAGAAAACAGGGATGGTAACCTAGTAACCTTTGTCTTGTTCAGAGCCTTAAAAATGAGGCTAAGTGGTTCTTTCATGATGACAGTGATTATGATGTTTCAGCTTATTCTTTTTAAATTACATTTAACTCATTTTTAAAAAATCAGAATTGATATAATGCAGTTTTCAAAAGGACTAAACCAAGATCAGGGTTACTACAGCTAAATCCTTCCCCTTTTTGCCTGCTCCATGCACCTCCCCAATACGTAAGTAGTATATAAAATTAACGTGTTAGCATTGCCATGAAAATGCAGTGTGTGCCTATGTTTTGTCTGTCCATCTCACCGCAAATGCAATAGATGACGAAATCCAGCCAGTGAGTGCTCTCATTTCTATAGATATTTAGATACAGATGGAGAACATGGAATGATATTGTTGCGACTTCATCAGATATTTCATCCTTTTACTTGTACAAGTAATTCATGGTTTTCCTGGAACTCTTTTGCAGAGCTTGGAACATTAGCCAAATCTCATTCAAGACAACAGGGTGACTTTAATGGATTTCAATAGCTACACAATCTTTCACCAGTATTACCTTTTGGAAGCAGCATCTAGCTTTTATTGCTAACAAAATTTTCAATACAAGAGCATAAACTACAAAATCTGGCTGTTCCTTGTCTACCAAAAAAGTTCTGCCAAAGATGTAGTCCTATAATAAGGCAACGCTTTTATGAAACATAATTAGGAAAAAATGCATCTTAACATGCTCTTCTGAGAAAACATCTGTTTCTAGGGAAAGAGATAGAAGTCTTCCAACAATCACCTGTATCTCCTTATTTTGTTGTGTCATATTAGAAGAGCTGTTGAGACCTGAGGGCAGCATAAGAACAGAGAAACTCATTTGAACGCTTGAGTTTGGGCTTTTTCCCACTTTGCCCATTGCTTGTTAGACATCAGATTTTTCTTTTTAAAGATGATATGCTTTTATTCTTATTTACATTACTAAATGGTTGAGCATCATCTAGTGATGAATTAATAGTATAAATAGAAGGATTGATCTGTTAAGTTATAGCAACTCCTTTTTTTTGCTTTGGAGTTGACGCCTCTTATTTACGAGTGAAGACCTACAAGTAGAGATTATGAGTTACTTCCTAACAGATAAATAAAAGAATCACTACATAAATTTAAGAAAAAAGTTTTTTCTTTGAGGCACGTTTTGTCCACTCATGCACAATTTTTCTTATTTAGAAATGCTGAAAGGTTACCTCTCCTCTCCCCCATGCCCTGATATGTTAGTTACGTTAGCAGTGTTACCTTTGCAGTGTGGAAAGCATTACAAGATTAATAGATTTTCATTACAGTATAATTCTAGAAGTGATTAGAATATTCTAAGGAAACTTTATAGCACAGTCAAAATAATAATTCTAATTTATAGGTGTGCTTATAAACTTGCTGGGAAAAGTCACTGCTCATAGGTAAATAACTTGCTTTTTTTGGCTTGAATGAATAATGGAAGTTGCTGTGAGAGTAAAATTAAACACTCCCTAACACATTGAAGATAGGGAGCAAAATTAATTCATCTACTGTAGGTCATAAATAGGATAACCATACATAGAAAGCAGTAAGAGTTCTAAGTCCGGTAACCTGATTTTACTTGTGAGACAAGTAGTGTCATAAAAGCTAGCAGAGCATAAGTGCACGGATACTAGAAGTCAGCTTAAAGCAGTGTGACGTTTCATTTATGGAGAGTGCAAGCCCGTAAGACTCTATTTGCCCTTTTATCCTGTTAGAGCAAGACTCTCAAATCTTGACGAAACAATATTTTGGTAAAATAATCCAATGCTGAACCATGGTAACGTGAATTACTACAAGATGGAGCTAGTGATATAACAGTAATTTTGCAAGACAGAGACTCAAATTTATCTTCAATATATTATAGAAGGCTAGTAAATTTTCCAGTAACTTTAGATTTCACTGATCTTATCCCTACCATGCTTATTTGTTTGAAGATAGCCCTGCTGATAGTGAAGGAAAACAGATGACAGCTATTAGGCAATCTCTATGTACTTAAAAAAACTCCACTCCAAAACCACAAACAAACAAACAAACAAAATCTAAAAATTGTAGGTTCCATTTTTACTAGAAATTATCTTATGATTCTTCAAATTCGAGGCCTAACTGCACTGTAGATGAAATATCATCCTGGACATCAAAAATACTGTTGGAATGCAGCAAGACCAACTATAAAATTTGGATGAGAAGCGAAGCAGCAGCCTTAATTTCCAGGTACTGCAGAGCTCCGAACCCAAAGTGAGCTAATAGCTGGGAAGCATGCACACTTGAATGTGTTTTGGTGGGGGTTGAGGTCTTTTGCTAATATATGTTTAATGATTGCGCAGTACTGGGTAAATATTCGTGAATTTACCAGTTCTTAGGAAACTGGGATAATGGTAGTGATTAATTTGCTTTGTGTAACTGTAAATAAGTTTGTGTCTATGAAAAGGTAATATAAAGTGGTTCTTTATGGGAGGTACCTCTTCTGAGTATAGAGATTGTTTATTTTCTCCTTCTAATGAATTAATATCTAAATGATTCCTTCTTAACAAAAAAAAGGAAGTTGTTTCTGTCAAAGGCACTGAAGATGGTTTTTTACTCATGTTTGAATCATGCTTAGAAGGGATGATTCTGGTTAGATTTATGGAAGCTCTAAGACATACAGATTTTATTTCTGCATGTATATGTAGTAGAACTACAGGTTTTGCTTTTTACTAATACATTGAATATGTTGAACTAAATGACAATACAGCAATGACTTCCGGGTCATTAAGTAAAGAATACTAAATGTATAACAACCATATGCTTTTCTGTCCTCACTTTCCAAGTAGGTGTTTTGAGTGGCCTCACCTTGACTCTCCAACAGGCATAGGTGCTGTCAGTCTTTGGACTCTGTACATTTGTAACATGCAGGTGACAATGAACAACCAAAGATTTTTTTAAAGATCTATTTTAAGTTAATTCTACACTTCACAGAATCACAAAATCACAGAATAGTAGGGGTTGGAAGGGACCACTGTGGGTCATCTAGTCCAACCCTCCTGCTGAAGCAGGGTCACCTACAGCACGTTGCACAGGACCTTGTCCAGGCGGGTCTTGAATATCTCCAGAGAAGGAGACTCCACAACCTCCCTGGGCAGCCTGTTCCAGTGCTCCGTCACCCTCAGAGGGAAGAAGTTCTTCCTCATGTTCAGACGG
>Ga0065711_1029641_pt1 | contig 35392 bp, 14 predicted proteins | sample Hoacrofraction12_FD_59098 | JGI IMG/M metagenome (GOLD analysis project Ga0065711, IMG submission 59098) | Hoatzin crop microbial communities from Cojedes, Venezuela - Epithelial fraction 12 v2 (version 2) | ecosystem: Host-associated > Birds > Digestive system > Esophagus > Crop | place... | reverse complement strand
GGTGGGGAGGGAAGGAAAAAAAAAAAAAAAAAAAGAAGAGTTTCAGAGTCAAACAGAGATCCAAAGTCAAGTTCCTGGAGTTCTCTGAATCCTTCATCCAAGTGTAGGATCCTTGATAAAAAAGCAATGTAAGGAGCTGTGAGGGGTTATTTTGTACGTGTCCTTATTGACATTCCACTAAACTCTTAGTGGGCTCTTCCTCACAGCATCCAGTGTTAGAGACTCCATGATGTCTCTAGGTGATCTATTCCATTGCTGTTTCATTACTCACAGGATTAGAAAGACTTTTCCTCGAAGATTTTTTTTGCTTTTTTTCCTTTTGCAAGTAACAATATCTTCTGGGATTACTATGAGGAGCCATAGTCATCATAAACCTGGAGAACATTTTCCTTCTTTCTGTTTTTGTAAACCACAAAATCCTTTAAGGTTTTTTTCTCCTTTAGCCTATAAAACCCTGATTCTTTCCCTTGCCCCTCACAGGCACACACAGGCAGACTGTACTAGTTCTTTGATCATGTCCCTGTCATCTTTAAATTTTTTCCTTGTGGTCCCAAACGTTTTCAAAGCAAAATGCATGAACTCCACTCAGTGGTCCCCTTAACTTCTCATCAAGTCTGAATAGAGTGAGGGAATCATACCAAAACTGCAGCATGCAAAATACTTTCTATGTATCCTAGTAAAACATTCACTTTTTTTCACAAAGTGGTGTTATTATTGATGCTGATTTAGCTTGTATTCCACCATAGCTCATCTTGTTTAGCCATCTTGTTTCCCATCCTGTGTTTATACAACTAATTTTTCCTACCTGAAAGAAAAACTTTGTACTTACTGAGCATAATTTTACGCGTTCTTCCATTTTGACAAAGAACCATTCATATATACAATTGTAAGTGCAGTTTACCCTCACCAAATAGTACGACTATCAGAACAATATTTCCCTAGATTTATTTTTAGAATGGATTGTGATTGCAAAAGGTCATGATGCACAATACCTCCTGTTATCTTCATTATTCTTGTTATGCAGATTTTAATGGAAAATACTGGTTTGGCTTTGTTCAGTTCCTTGTCATCTTGCAAGTAGTTAGCTGAATTATTTGTTTCAGATTCTTCTCAGGAACTGAAAACCTGACTGGTTGTCAATTCACTGACTTTTCTTTTTTTCCTAATTCCTTGACCTCTTTAAAGAGTGACATGATGTTTGACTTCTAGCATTCCATGAGTCTTCAAAGATAATCAGAATTGCTTCTGAGATTTCTTCAGCTGAACAACAGAGCTTAGTGAAATTAAAAATACTGAAGCATTGGATACTCTGAAAACGACTAGGAAATGGACAAGGAAACTCATGCAAAGAGTTAATGCAGTATCCTCTTAAAGCAGCACATTCTGGCAGATGAAGAGTTCTAATACCTTTTTTTTAATTTTAAGTTGTTATGAAAGTCAAGAATGAACTAGAGTGCTTCATGAAGTAGTATAAAATGTCAATGGAAAGAACATTTCACTCTCTTGTACGCATTTTCCTTCATGGTGCAAGGGAATATACATGAGAACTGGAGTTGGAAAAAAACCACTTTTCTTTCACAACATTTTAAAAGATATGTGTGTAACCATGTTTTTAGTAAATAAATTATACATTTTAAACTCTTACAGTATATAACCTAGAAATTTTTTTCATCTCTGGGAGCTGGTTGGAAAATGAAATTAATATCATTAACTTGGGAATATTTTTACATCATTTTATTCCTTACATGGCTCTTTACTACTCATCTGCTTCATGAATCAAACAAATAAATCTGAAAGAGAAGTGTATATATTCAAATTTCATTCGAAAGTTTCAAACACATTTTAGTGAATTTGCTTGTTTATTGACTACCTAGTGACATGAATACAGCTAATGGTCCTTCAAAACTATTTTGTGCTTAGTAAACAGTCAGTAAATAGTCACCTACACAAGGTGGCTGGATTGTCAAGATATAGATTATTGCTGCTGTTGAATACTGGGCTCCTTTTATGTATCTCAAGTTGGGCATGCAAAAATTGACTTGATAATTTCCTTTTATGTTATCTGATTTTAATCTGAAAAAGGACAGTTGTGAATGCAAATGCCAACCAACGGGGTGCTGACTTCATGAGAGTTGGTGTGATTGGTAACTCGCACAATTTTTCCATTCTGCATCAGCTTTGTGTACCACACAGCAGAAACATGTTCGACTTTTTGGAAAGCAATTTAAAATTTTTCTCCATAAGGCGATCCTATTACCATACTTATCTACTGCTGTATTTTCTCTGCCTTGTTTGCCCTGCTCACATCTATTACAGCTGGTGGCGCTGGGGAAGAAGGGAGTGGAGGCAGGGAGTAAAGGAGGACAGAGCAGGATAAAAAAGGGCTATGAAATTTTTACTTTCTTTCATCAAATCCTGTATAATGGGGGTTGAGATATATTTTGCTGAATGAATTTTGGTGTGCTTTGATGCTTCTATAATCCCAGCATACATATCTGAATAAGTATTATGGACTAAAAAACTGATTATTTTCTGCTTAGCCAAGTGAAGTGCAAAGAGAAAAAATAATTCTACAGCCTTAAAAGCAATGGACTGAAGAAAAACAAATAGTAGAAAGTAATCATGAAAGGGGCAAAAGGAGATCAGCCATTCTGCTAAGGAGGAAGCAGCCTTCAATTAAATATCTATTCATTGGTAATGAATGCCAAATAACATTAAATAAGCATTTAAGAGAATATTAATCACATACTTAAGGGCTAATTGCAGTATATTAACAATTAATGGCCCTTTAAGAAACTAAATATACTATGGCACATAGTAAGTGTTAATTGAAAGCTATTTCAGGAACTTTATTTTCCTTTTCTTAATTGGACAGTGACACAATATACTGTTACTGAGCCCTTCTGTCCTTATCCTTTGAAGTAGTGCGGTTGCTGCTATGCTGCAGAACACACCAGCAGATTTCAACCAGTTGTGTTCTAAGAAAAAAAAATCAGTATGTTTTTCATACATCTGGCCTTCCATACTCCTTACTGATAGCACATGTGTTTCTCGTCCAGTAACTTTGGTTCACTCTACAGGGATGATGATGGTTTAAGAGAATCACTTTACATTTAAACCTGTCTTCCAGCAATTATTGACCAGAGCTACATCATCCCCCTGGAAGTTACTGAAACATTATTGTGAAGAGCTCTGAAACTGACAGAAGGCCATATAAACCTAATTTCAAACACAGGTTTATTCTATAGTATTTGAGACTTCAGAATTCTTGTCTTGATGTAACACAGAAACAACCTGCATGGTGTTGGAATGTACTTGCAATAACCTGCAAGCCTAGTTCCCGATCAGAAACTCTGAAAGAAGAAAGGAACAGAAAATTTAAAAAATAATTTAAAAAAAGTTTTTAATTCAAAGTGGGGGAAAAGATGGAGGAGAAAGTGTAAAGGAAACTGATACCTGTAAATGTAAAATTTCCACTTACCAGAGTGATTGCAATTAAACTAAACTAGATCCTTGCTGTTCTGAGATGACAAGACAGCTTTAAGATAAAGAGGCTCCTCAATAACACTACTTAGACAAACTCGACTTGCTATTTTGAGAAGGCAGGAAAGCTCCAAGATAGAGAGGCTCCTAAATAATTCTACCCCAGATAGCTCAGCCTTGGGAGGGCAGATGTACCAAGCTACAGAGATAAAGAGGCACCAAGAGGGCAACAAGACCAGAGCAAAACAACGTGGAAGGACACGGTATACGTAATCTTAGAACTGAGTCTGCGCAGAAAGAAAGGTCAACCAGCGGACACTGTGATGAGGAATATAAGCCTTCATCTTGAGACCCCCAAAGACCACCTGAGGACACTAACAGACATGCGTGAAAGATATTAACATATGCTAATTTGTGCTTGGAAAAGTCGTGAATATGCTAAACATTTCTTGGAAATATAATGAATATGTATATTGTGATTGTATTTAACCTGAAATGACAGGGTGTTTGGCGCGCACGTTTGGAGGAGAGATCCCCCATGTGCCCGGCGCCGCAATAAAGAATACCTGTTTAATAGCCCTCTGACTATTGAGTCTTCAGCTCCGGCTTTTCACGGCATCAAAACAAAACAGGGATCTGGTAAAACTAAAGTACCTGGGGGAGTTCTTCCATTTTCTCTAAGCAGCTAATGAGACCCAAGTCATAAATCTTCCCCTGGCAAGATATAAACATTTGCACAGATTTTTTGGAAGTCTTTTTCCTCTCAGACCAGGCTCTCACATACACAAATGGTTCCCCATATGACTCCACACCAGGGGACTGTGTTATTCCCAGGGTAACAGAGGCTGTAGACCATCAAAAGAATCTGCCTCATTGTTCCACTTCATCCCTTGTTCTCATCCCCTCACTGGTCCCCGTGCACCAGCAAAATATCTCATGCACTTAGAAAACTGAACAGCTTGGACACTTGTTCCAGATCAAATAGTGACAGAGAAAGATTAGGTTCTTTGTGTAATGTGTCTTGACTAGATTTTTCTACTCATAAACTGAGGCTCAGATTTCAGGTTAGACATCCTATGTTCCCCATTTCTCGCAAAAGTAGTTCATATAACACCACCTGTCTGCAAATGCCTCAGGCTTTCCATGATCCTTGCAGCAAGGGACCCCAGCATTTAATGGTCAAAGAAAGACATACTTTGTGTTGAACACAAGGTGCTTCTCAAGTGGAAGACATGGAAGAAAACAATGTGTACTAATTCTAAGAAAATGCATGGTTTTTTAGGGACTTGTCACTGCAGTTTCAAAAGTTTACTGAGGCTGTTCATTAACCTCTAACAGTAGTATCACAATACCAGCGCTCAGAACGTTGCTGTATAGAGCATTTCTACATCTCTTTTTAGAGTAATTCTGCTGTACAGGAACTTCATACTTCACGCATGTAAGGATTCTCTTTTTCTCTGTTTTTGACGACCGTCACACTTTTACTTCTGTAAAGAAGACATACAAATAAAAAATCCTTGCCAACATCTTGTTGGCATATGGGTTTGTGAGTGAATTGCTAAAATGGTAATATTCTAAAGTGGAAATTTATTGCCAGCAGGTTTATAACTATGAGGTGGCCATGAGCCTATGCTTTGCTTAGAAACACTGGCCATCTATTCTTCCACCTTTTTGGGACCTGTAATTCATGAGATATTTTAAACTGTTTTCGTTATATTTAGATGTGAGTTCTGGATTTGTTTCATCTACTGTTTTTAGAATATTTAAGATATTTGTGGAGTTCTCAAAAATATCTATATATACATATTCTTTTTACCAAACATACATTCAATCTTAGATTAAATACTGAGATGGTGTGGATAGGTGCAATTATCAAAATGTCAGAAGAGTCCTACTATTTTGCACAAATGAAATATAGACCCTTCTATTCTTTAGGACTAGTAATTATAGGATGTATAATATCTCAAATTACATTACCCTGAATAATGGTTTGCTTTTACAATTTTTAATTGCTTTGCTGAACAAATAGAGTGAACTATTTCGACAGTAAAAGACACTGGAAGATGCAAACCTATATGAGGTTTCAGGTTTTTTCAAGGTGTAATTGTAGTATGCAACCCAGCTGTAAAACAAAAGAAGCACCAGAAAAATATATAAAAAAAAAATTTCCTAAGCCTGTGCTTTAAATTGTAGACCAAAGAAAGTGTTTACGCACAAAGTAGTACACTGTAATTTAAATGTACTAGTATATATTATTTATATTTTTATCATTTTATTTATACATTATTTTTTATCTATACTAGCATATTGTACAACCTGTGAAAATGAACAATGCTGCAGGAAGGAACAAACTGGAAAATATGAAAAATATATCAAATTAATATATGCTGTGAGGCACTTCATCTCTATCCTCTGGCACCAAACAATGAGAGGCCAAAAGTGTCTCTGCCCGCTCAGGGGTTTTTGACTGAACATGGTAGTTTATTATCTTTATTTTTAATGTTTTAATTTTTCCTTATCACATATTCTAAAGTCTATCTATTTACATATTCAGTTCAAAAATATTAACATCATACAATTTCTTATGGACATTTCTGAATGTTAATGTCACATCCGAAAGCCACATTCAAACTGTGGCCAGTCTACAGAACTTCAAGAAAACTCTTTAACATATTGTCTGTTATCAGATTCTTGATCTAAGTTTCTCTGTCTCAATCTGTCTGTTCCTCACTTTTTAAGTCCAGTGTCTACTACAAAGTATATATCTGTGAGTGGGAAATGAGAGCAAAGGAACATGACACAGGCTGATCTCAGCTCTGGGAAGCCCAGAGGAGACTGAACTAATTGACAAGTAGGTCAGCTAAAACAGCAGTGACGGGTAAGACTCAGGGTAGCCTTTCTCTGACTTTCATGAGGAAATGTTCGCTGTAAATCAAAGCAGGTTTCTCCAGTTATTCTCTACCCAGCTCTTCCTGTACCTACCTATGAAGGATTAAAATATAAATTCAAAAACAGTCACTTCTCAAAAGAACCCAGGAACTTACTGTGAGAATTTGCACCTCTCTATACCAAAAGAGACAAATCCAACCTTACAACTCCGGCAGCTACTTTCATTCCCATTGAGCACCTTTAAGATCTTGTCTATCAACCTCTTTCTTATTACTCCACATACACAAAACAAGTGACACGCATAGATATATACCATTATATAAATTGAGTAGAAGATACAAGAATATTTCAGCAATGTTTTTTCTCCTTACCGCTATCTTTTTTATTACAGCTGCAAAAAACATTTCTGGCTGAAAAGTCCTACCAATGATATTTAACTGCAGCGTAGTGGTTCTGTACAGCCAGTAGTGGTGAATTATCCCATACAACAAAAAAATGGCAGGGTCAAACAAGGTATCATATTCATCTGTTAAAAATGTCGTCCAGATCAACATCAGCTTTATTCTACCAAGCATTGTGTGTGACGCCAAATAGTCTATCCCATTGCTGAAGCAGTCCTTTGCTACCATTTTTTAAAAAACTTGAACTAGGAATAGAACTTCTTCATCTTTTTTCTTTCCAAAACTGAGTCAACTTTTTGCTATGTTTTAATTTTCATATAGGTCGAACCTTTTGCTGTTTACCACATGAGCTCATAATAACTAGCAGGTCTTGGGGATTCCAGCAACTGTAATTTCCAGAGTAACTGGCATTAAAGCTCCATATCTCTGACAGTGGTGTTGCTTCTTGTGCTAAAAATAGCTTTGAGGACAGAAGGCACCCAAATACACTGATTTCCAGGGAGTGATCTTAATGACTATTTGTTCTGCCAGCCTAAGTAAAAAAGGAAGGTGTTTTCCAACATATAAACACAAAAGCATTAAGTTCACCTTACGCTCTAGACAGAGATTTCTGTATTACCTTACCAAAAATTCCAGCAGCCCCCTCTGCTATTCAGAGATGATTAGTCCAGCTGTGGGCAGCTGGGCCTCACAAATGTACTAAGCATTTAGCACTGTACAGGTTGCATATACTGGGTTAGGAACTCCACAACTTGTTGCAATCCAAGCTTTAGCCAGCAGAGCTTCAGAAGTACCCTCAATGAGAGAGCAGATGGAGAATGAGAGCTCTGAGCCTTCATTAACAATGCTTATGCCCAAAGACAGCTTTAGCTTGGCTTGACGTGTACAGTTGCACCTGACCTGCATACCTTTTTCCAAATGAAATCACCTCGCCTCCTTCATGTTTGTTGCCTGGACAAGGATTATGTCTTCTCTCATGGGGACTGTCTGATCTTCTTTTATGCCCATCCAGTTCATGCTCTTCTTCTATTCAGTTAAACCTATTCATTCTCTTAATTTCTGCTAGAAGACAGCAGGGAGGAGAGATACCAGTGGGGAGAAGAGTCGTGGTTTAGAGTCCCTGAAACCAGTGTTTACCAAAAAACACATTTCTATTCCATGGGATGAAAAGAGATTGTTCATTTGATCCATGAGGATAGCATTTGTCCTCTGTGCATTTTGAGGGAATGCACCATCTTAAAATTCTTAACATACTAAAATCAGAAAAACTTTTGCTGTCAAAAAGATGAAAACTGTAGTTTTTGAAGTACTTGTATCTGCTTGAATGTGAATGAAGTATATTCAGAGGGACTACAGAAGACTTATTTGACCCATGGCATTATCCTGCAAAATATCAATAAATGTAATTTTTCCAAGCTTGGTATTTGAAAACTAGAGTGAAGCTGAATTATTCGGGTTGAAGTTTTGCCAAGAAAATGCAACATGAAGTCTTCTTCACCTACATACAGCATTTCAAACAAAGTTATCAAAATGTGAATCAGTCATGAACAGAAAACAAAGATTTATAATGGTTTTCTGATACATCCTCTGTAGTGGATGGTACAGCAGTCACACTTAGAATAACAAAAAGGAGCACATATACCAAATAGTGTGATCTTACACTGATTTTTCTTGCCCTGCCTGTGGAATGATCTCAGGAGACATCTTCTGCTATCTGAGGAATGAACACAGAGAAGTAGATGTTAGATGGTCATGCTTTAACATTGTCAGTTTTCTATTTCACTTGTCTCTTTTACATTTTGCTGCAATGTATCACAGGATGATGTACTAAAAAAAAGCTCCAAGGACACTGTATTCTCCAATGAAACTATACAGGACTTATAAAGATTTTGCCTACTATTTAAAATATGCAATGTTCAGATAATAATAAAGGAAATATCTCTTCTTACAGGATTTTTGTTGCTTTTGTTAAATGTTCTGTATAGAACAGTAGGTAGATAAATTGATGTTATTGTAAGTGTCCTTAAAAGTAAGGCTTAAAATTGTACCACCCTCACTAAAAACAACTAGGCTTATCAAGCTTAATGCTATCACAAACAAATCAGGGAGATTAATACTGATTCATCATTAGCATCTTTCATTTAAAAAAATAAGAACTGTCTCCAGAAGGCATAATGTCATTTTAGGATCAAACCCCTGATGGGACAGAGAATGTGGGGTCTGAGCTCTAGACATTGTTTATACAAAGATTTTTTTTTTTTTTTATATGCATGGCTTTTATGATAGTGATTGGCCACTATTTGTTTATTTACTCAACACTGACTGTATCCTTGACCTCGCACAACGTGCAGATATCAAAACAATCCATTCCCAATAGAGTTTACAATCTGGAAGAGAAACATGAGTGATAAGACACACTAGGAAACCCAGAGGACATGTTCCCTGTAAATGACGTTTTTTCCTTTGTGTTGCTGATTTTGGTTTTTATTGCTTTCTTCACATAGAGGTGGGAAAGATCAAAGATCTGCAGAGTCACCTGAAAGTAGGTTGCAGGAAATATCGCATGTTCCTGTGCCTTGTCTTGACTACAGGAGGTGAAGATCTCCAGTGGTGCTAACAGCTAGTTCAGTATGGTCCTGCATCTTGCTTTTCAGAACAAACAGAAAAGTTAATAACAATACCTGTTTTACTTGTAAGATGAGGATTTTGTAGAATTTCAGCAGCAACATTATTTCAACTTACTGGAAAAACAAAAAAAAAAAAAAGAAATTACAAAATTCTAAGACAATCATTGACAGTTACAGGCCAGCTAATACTTAACATCCTATCATCTAGATATTTTATCTGACAGAGAGACAGAGAGAGACAGAGAGAGACAGAGAGAGAGAGAGAGAGAGACAGACAGAGAGAGAGAGAGAGGCCAAGCCAATCAGCAACGGTGATAACGCCTCTGTGATAACATATTTAAGAACGGGAAGAAAAAAAAATGCAGTAAAATGGCAGAGAGGAGAGAGGAGTGAGATGATGTGAAAGAAACAACTCTGCAGACACCAAGGTCAGTGGAGAAGGAAGGGGAAGAATGTGCTCGAGATGTCGGAGCAGAGAGTCTTCCTTTGGATCTCGTGATGAAGACCATGGTGAGGCAGGTGTCCCCCTGCAGACCATGGAGGTCCATGGTGGAGCAGATATCCACCTGCAGCCTATGGAGGACCCCATATCGGAGCAGACAGATTCCCAAAGGAAGCTGTGACCCCGTGGAGAGCCCACGCTGGAGCAGGCTCCTGGCAGGACCTTTGGGCTCATGGAAAGAGAGGAGCCCACACTGGAGCAGATTTGCTGGCAGGGCTTGTGTCCCATGGGGGACCCACACTGGAGCAGCCTGTTCCTGAAGGACTTGCACCCTGTGGGAAGGACTCAGGGGAGTCTCCTGGAGAAGTTTGCGTAGAACTGTCTCCTGTGAGAGGGACTTCATGCTGGAGAAGAGGAAGAGTGTGAGGAGTCTTCCCCCTGAGGAGGAAGAAGCGGCAGAAATGACATGTGATGAACTGACCACAACCCTGATTCCCTGTCCCTCTGAGCTGCTTGGGGGGAGGAGGTAGAAAATCAGGAGTGCAGTTAAGCCCGGGAAGAAGGGAGGGGTGGGGGGAAGATGTTTTCAAGATTTGATTTTATTTCTCGTTATCCTACTCTGATTTGGTTGGTGATAAATTAAGTTTTTTTTTTCCCAAATTCAATCTGTTTTGTCCATGATGGTAATTGGTGAGTGATCTCACCCTGTCCCTATCTGAACCCATGAGCTTTTTGTCATATTTTTTCTCTCCTGTCCAGTTGAAGAGAGGGAGTGACAGAGCGGCTTTGGTGGGCACCTGGCATTCATCCAGGTTAGACCACAACATGTGGGTGTTCAATTAGGAGACAAAATACTGTTGGCACTTCAAGTATCAGATTTTTTTACAATGACCAGTAACTTTTCAATTGTCAAATCATGTCTTTCCAGACTACAGCTTGCAAAGGCAAATGAAGAAATGAAGGAAACCAGCAATATGCATGTTTGTGCACCCTGAGCGCATAAATATGGTTTTGCCTGTAAATCTTTACTGACTGTATTATCTAGTTCTGTTTTACTTTAACAAGATCACCTTAATTTAAATATTACATTGAAATCAGGGATGACTATAATCCACTGAGGTAGAATGTTGTGTACTTTATCAGACAATTCTAGTTTTGGATAATATGTCTGTATATGGTTCCAGCTACTAAGACTTATCACAGATCAGTCTTTTTGACCATGATATAGTCTCTTTCTTTTCTCTGCTTCCTCTGGGAAAGGTGCTTTCTTTTTTTCTAGCTTTTTCTCTAAGCTATTTTTGGCAATTTTATTCAGTAAATGTAGTTTCTAAGGAGAGATTTGTGTGAAAAATGATATTAAAGTAGATCTTTGACTGCTAGTTTTTGGTTAAAATGAGAATTTTCCCTAGAGGATGAAAAGTAAACTATAAATTAGTGACAACATTAATGATACCCATGCACACTTGCAAGAGCATTTCCCCTTCCACTAGAAACAAGTCTATAGTGAATCAGCATTAACAATCAGATGCTAGTCAAACAAACCCACACAAAAGCATGCAAATTCCCGAGAGAATTTGTCCTTTTTCCCTTCATCTCTATTCTGAGGGAAAGGTAGAAAGCCTGCAACAAACAGGCGTACAAACAGTATGTCTACATATCTGCAAATGCTGTTTTAGGTCAACAAAATCTGATCTCAGTTTAGAAGTTCAAGGCATTATTCAACCTGCTATCTTTTCAGTCTAAGCTGATGTGCTCTAGACGAATATTTTCTCTCTGACTCACCAACCAAACTCTGCAGGCTTCATCAAGAAGTTTTGCTGCTGAGTCTCAAAGATTTTTTTAGAATTTAGTGTGTGTGCATACGTGCAAATGTGCGCACACTGGACAAAAGCAACATCATTTTGAATAGGAGAGGGGAGCAGTGCAGTCTTTGTGCTATAGTGCCTATGGATCCTTCAAGAGAAGCTTGTCTTCATCAGTAAAATTTCATTAAAGATGTTTTAGGGACAGGACCGTGACTGATGTCATTGACCTCCTATGAAACTTTGATGATAGCTTCTTTGAGGTAAGAAGTTGACTGCCTTTTCCTTGTTCTTGATGTAAACAAGAGCAAAAGTACATACATACAGATAAACATTTATAAAATGAATTTAACTGTACTGAACTACAAAAAAACTTGGGTCTGAAGGTTAGAGGTTTCCTGTGATCAGCTGAAGTTAATAGGAGAGACTAGAAGCTGAAATTAATACAAGAGACCAGATCAGATGTTTGTAAATCAAGGCCTTCTGATGGCACCTGGAGAGGCAGTGATAATTTATCCAAATGCATTTGTTCATTCTTTCTGATGAAATATATGATGTGGAGATACGAACAAAATATGCCTTGTGATAAACTTGCTTAGAGTCTGAGGCATATCAAAGGTGATAAAGTGCATATTACTTGGTAGAGAAAAGGAAAATATAAGTGGGCAATGGGATGACAGCCACTGAAAAACATCAGTTCACCTCAGTAACAACAAATTGTGTGTACTCTGCTAACCTATTTTTATGATTTCTGTCTTCATTTTCCTAGCATTTAGCACTGGATACTAAAAACTGCCAGAAAATGCAGAAGCTTTGACTGTTCTCTGTCGCTGTCTTCCCACCTGTTCTTGGGATTTGCTACCAGAGCTGTCTGAGGATGGTTCATTTTGAACATCTCTGCCAATATACACACCAGAAAGTCGAGGAAGGTTTTATTTTAATACAATTTTAAATAAAAAAATCAGATATAACTGGATCAAATTAAATTATTAAATAATAATTAAATTAGTAAAGACTGTTTCTAAACTGGAGAAAGACAGGTATGAAGTTAGCGTAAGTTTTCTTTCAACAGCAACATTCTCTGTGCTTCACTTGGAAGAGAGGCAAGCTGAAGGATATCTGTGCAATACATTGACATTACACAGTAGCTATCCCACAGTAGGCATGAGATTACTTACTTTCGCTGAGATACAGCCAAAAGCAAAGGCATGTGACACCTGTAAAAGTGCACAGCTGTTTAGTGTTTCTAGTGTTTAGTTGCTGGCTGCTGGGTTAAACTACGACAAGACTGCTTTCCCTTCAGGGATGGAGAAGATGAGTGAATTATTATTTATATGGCCTTTGAGATGTTTTTTGATTATACACTCTGTGATTTGGATTATGATGCCAACATACTTCATAGTTGCTGAAGGAAATCTAACAATAAAATATGGCAATTACAGGCAGAAATGCACAAGCACAGAGAGACAAATTGAATTGTTGGTGCAATTCCACTCACTTTGGTGGGCTACATCAGGAGGTGAAATTGTCCCCCAGCATTATTTAAGGTTCAAAGAGTGCATTTAAAACACAATAAATGAATAATGTTCAACTTGGGCATTTTCTAACCAAGATTTCTTGCTCTCATGGGGGATGATTCAGAGTCAATGAACTGTTATAACCTTTCTTTTATCATTGGTAATAACACATACCACTATGTATCCAAAGTACTCTCTATAAGAAAATCAATAAATGCAGTGCTTAGATGATAAAAGTTTACAATTTGGTTCTTTGTTGCTACCATGTCCTAATAAAAACACTACCTTCAAAAGAAAGTGAAGTTACACTTACAAAATGGAAAACTGTTCCTTCTTCTTAAGTACAGAAGTAGGCTGTAACAAATGTATTTTCTTGTTTTTAAGCACTAGAACATATGGGTGTTTGGAAAGAATTAAGACTGGCACAAAGAAATGATGGCTAAACTGTAAATTTTTCATTGCCTTTTGAAACGCATTAGGCTGAGGACTGTGTGCTTAAAGCTGAGAGAAAAACTCAGCCTGAACTTCGTTTTTCCTTTGAATCTATGATTTATGTGTGCAACAAAGCAAGTAGTAAATGTAAATGAATTCAATTGGTTATTCTGTCCCTCTGCCTCAAAAAACCTTTGTTGCTGATGAAATATCTCAAAAGCTGAATAACTGGTGTCACCATATTTTATATGAAATGGCAGCAGAAAGTTTCATGTTCTGTTTGAAAGGTGAGACAACATGATATGCATTTACAATGTGACAAAGAATTTTTCTGACATATGTATATCTTCTTCTTTAACTTACACAGTTAATTCACCATTGTATGGTCACGTGATATGCCACACCAGACAGAAAGAAGTAACTCACCCCATCTCTTCCCCCAGATAATTTCTTTTAGTTTACATATTTGCTGTCAGACCTTTTAATACTTTGGTAAATATATGGCATCGTGTTTTTAAGTGAAGTGTAAACAAGGGGGGAAAGTGTGGACTGATTCTATGAAAACTAAAATTCCTGTAGTTACATCTTTTTATCCCATAATTTGTACATCATATAATATTCACCTTCCCACTTAAGAACCTGTAATTATAACTCCCTTCACAATAATTCTATTATCAACACCACTGCTCTTTTTCCTGTAAAATTATTTCTTTCATTGTAAAAAACACATGGTTAATCTCTGTATTTCCATCCTTAATTTGAAGTATAACTTCATCTAGACACTCGTTAATAGAGTGGGACTATTCAGCACTGTTGTTTTGGGCCACAGAGGCACTCTGAAATAATCTTGGAAAGTAAACATTGCCTAGGATAAGGCTGTTGCTTCCCCTGCTCTGCATAAAGACTGCTTCTGAAGAAGGTCTTCTTTTTAGGGTAATGGCTTATGAAATTTTTTTTCATCTTTCCGCATATTATACAGAATTATTGCCATACTTTGTGCCCCTGTCTCAAACGGTAAGAGTTGATTTAGTTAAGGTCTATGGTAAAAAGTGTGTTTGAAAATTTGACATATTGCAGAACTGTATCCTGTTGCCAAAATAAAAAGTCATTCAATTTTTTCCTCTTGCTCCAGTCTATTGAAATGTGCCTGCATGCAAGAGGCTGTCTGAGACCATATCTTTAGACATTTGCCTTAAAGTTTGTCTGCAGCCTAGCTCACTGTAGGACAAACATCAACCAGAAAAGGAATAAACAACCGCCCAAAACCAGCTTTGAAGGGAGTTGGAGGACGGGTACGTTGTAATGGAAAATATGTCTAGACACCAACACCCTATCTGACCTGCCGGAGCCAGGACAGAGAAAAAGCATATGTACAGGACCGGGGGAACATAAGTACGTGTCATTGCCTAGGGAACAACCTCCCTGAACACCTTACAAAAGGCCATGCAATCCAGCGACAAGGGGACCACCACCACTGACACACACAGGAACTATGGACCAACGGGACACCACTGGATCCCTGGTGGTGCCTATCTCTTGTGACTCTATCCCGACTGCTTGCATGGTCAATGAATGGGAGAATATCACCAAAAGAATTTGAAAACAGTTAAACAGGTGAACAATATAGTGAATCTCTGAGTTTAAAATGACAAGTGAATATTTTTCTTATAATGGAAAAACAATAAGTAAATACACTGTATTTAAACTACAAGTACTTTGAAAAGTCATCAAATCATAGAATAGCTTGGGTTGGAAGAGACCTTTAAAGGTGACCTAGTCCAATCACCCTGCAGTAAGCAGGGACATCTTCAACTAGATCAAGTTGCTCAGAGCCTCATCCCACCCACCTCAAATGTTTCCAAAGATAAGACATCTACCACCTCTCTGGGCACCCTGTTTCAGTGTTTCACCATCCTCACTGTAAAAAATTTCTTCCTTATGTCTGGTCTAAATCTACCATCTTTTAGTTTGAAACCATTACCCTATGTCCTGTCATTTCAGGCCCTGTTAAAAAGCCTGTCCTTGTCTTTCTTATAAGCCCCCTTTAAGTACTCAAAGGCCACAATAAGGTCTTCCCAGAGCCTTCTCTTCTCCAGGCTGAACAGCCCCAACTCTATCAGCCTGCCTTCATAGGAGAGGTGTTCCACCCCATCCGATTCGATCATTTTTGTTGCGCTCCTCTGGACCTGCTCCAACAGGTCCATGTCTTTCCTGTCCTGAGGCCTCCAGAGCTGGATGCAGGACTCCAGGTGAGGTCTCACCAGAACAGAGTAGAGGGGCAGAAACACCTGCCTCCACTTGCTGGCCATGATTCTTTTAATGCAGTCCAGGATACAGTTGGCCTTCTGGGCTGTGAGCGCACATTGTCCCCTCCCTGGAAGTGTTCAAGGCCAGGTTGGATGGAGCTCTGAGCAACCTGGTCTAGTGGAAGATGTCCCTGCTCATGGCAGGGAGATTGGAACTAGATGATCTTCAAAGTCCCTTCCAACCTTTACCATTCTATAATGCTATGATTGTCGACTCATGTCCAGCTTTTCAGTACCCTCTAGTCCTCCTTTTCAGGGCTGCTCTCAATCCCTTCCTCCCAAATGACAGCTAAATTTGAAACCCATTATCTGTGAAAGTAAGATAAAGAGAAATATATATAAAAACAAGTTCATTGGATTAAGAACTACTTCACGGGTAGATCATAGAAGTAAATGAGAAATAATCGTTCACAAAGGATTTTTTTTCCCCAGTGATGTCTTAGATTTGTTCTTGGCTTGGTGAAGTAAATATCTTTAACAATAATTCTAAAGAAAATAATGGGTTTTCTGGATGCTGGTAAAATTTCACAATCATCAAGTGAAAGTGTGTGGAATGTTAAATAATAATGGGACAAGTTATTGGTCTAAAATGTGGACTCCTTTGAATAACTGAAGCTTTAAAGTAGCCAAATACAGGTTCAGACACCAGGAAATAAGAATGTAGGTCATACTTGTAAGAAGAACTGCGTTCTGGATTGCAGTGACATTGAGGATTTAAGGTCAAAACAAATAAGGAAATGAAGAGTGAAATGTTATAACTAAAAGGGGGAGCATAATCCTGGGATATAGAAGCAAGGAAATACCGAACGGGAGGAAGGGGACTTCTTCACTAATGGCATTCACTGATACAGACTATTACTGAAAAACTTGTGTGTAGTTAAGGTGCTTCCTCTTTAAAGGAAACCTCAGAGAGTTGGCAAGAATTTTATATGATAGCCATGAAAAAATATTAAAGAAAAAAACCCCACAAAATTATGTTATAGCACTCCTGTGAACCCCAAAGTTGGTCTAATCAGTCAATTAATCAGTCACTCAAAGTGATTGGTCCTGGTCTGCAGGAAGATATATGAGGAAGTGAATTAGACTTAATGTCCAGTACAAGAAAAAAGATGATCTTGTGGTTGAAGTCTGAAACCAGGAAGAAGAGACATCAGCACAGTTAATTGCTAGAAGAAGATATCTGGACAGATGTTGAAAGTCTTCAGCTGACAGAAATTTTGAACAATGCTGGATATGCTTCTAAAATGTGTGTTGTAGTCATATAGTTTGAAACAGTTTGAGGTTTGGATCTACAGCCTGGAGTTTAAGTTAGTGGAATAAAACTGTGTGTGTGGGTCTTAAAAAAAATATGAGGAGAATGTACTTGAGTCTCCAGGATGTAGTCTAAGATGTTCCTGCAAGAGCAAGAAAAATCTAGCAAGCAATGAGCTGGTTCATCCAGGAGATCCCAGTGGATGGGTAATGTTTTCATGCAAATTTAAAGTGATAGAGTTAAAGTGTGTCATCATCTCTGATAAAAATCAAAGGAAAGTAAGACCTGTGGTTTGTTGGAAGAGAAACTTACTCAACTGATTAGAAAGGAAGATCACAGGGAATAGTGGTTAAGATTTTGAAGTTAACTGCTATCCTCCTACACTTACAAAAGATGTATCCTACATTTGCTATATCATTCTATTTGGGATTACGAATCTTTTACATTCCACCACAGACTATTCTCTGCAGTGAATTTAGCTCTAACTGTTGAAATTTCAAAGGTAGTTTAAATGGAGCTTTGTGTGCCAGATTTTCATTAGAATGGGAACTATTACTTTAGGTTGAAATAACCTATTTTTAGTAGTACGAACAAAATTCTCTAACCAATTATATCTTTCTTCCTTCCTTCAGCCTTTAGAAGTGAACTTGTCTGAAAAGACAACAGATTGGTCTTTAAAAGTGATCACCACCTAGAAGACATCACAAACAAATGCTCCAAAAGCTGATTTACATTGTGGTTTTAATTCTATAAATATATAAAACTAAAGTTCCAAAGCTGAACTGTAGTTCATGTTCCTGCCAGGAAGATGATAATTATTTTTCTAATGTATCTACTTTATTCACTTTTTTTGTCTTTTTTATCATGTACCTTACTTACGATCCATGTAAATTTCTCTGGACATTGGTTTGATTGTCCTATTTGTAATGTAGATCCTCTTGGAACTAGAATATTCTGCATAGATTCTTCAAGGCAATGATTGCATACAAAGAGAGCATCAGCTCACTTACTCTATTGTGAACCATTTTTCCCTAGCAAGGTATTTTTTACATCTCCTACTAAATCATCAGAGATTGATCAAGTTGCAAGCTACTTCCCTCTCTGTGAGTCTTTCTTTTTCTGTTTCTCTCTCAGATTTGGTGCACATAAGTTAAAGTGGAAATTTAAGAGCAGTGTTTTAAAAATATCTGTGTAGCTCCATGTGGTGGGTTCAAATACCCAGAACAAATTACCATGTTTCTTTAGGAACAATGAGCAAATGCCCAAAAGGCTGCATAATCTTCAGTGACATCTGGTAAACTAGAAATATTCCTTTTTTGAAATTTGGTGGTGGAGTAAATGAGTGCTTTTCCTTTCACAAAAAAGTAGATGTCATCTTCTCTACAGATTCAAAGATTTATTTCTAACATGCTTATCTCAAACAAATAAATGTTCATGTATTCGATGTCTGATGATAGGGCCTATCATCACCTTTTACTTGTTCAATTTTTATGGTTTCATTCATGTGTTTTCTGTAGAAGAAATTATTTCAAGTGTCACTGATAGATGTATTTCCTACTTTTTGTGTTATTTTTAAATTTACCAGCTTGTGCTGAAAGAAACATTTGCTTATGGTAGGTGTGAATGTTAAGGAATTTTGGAGTGTATTAAAAGAGAAAAACTAGAAATCTCACCTAATGATATTGATGTAGAACACTTACTGTGTTCTGTTTTTCTTCTGTGGTGATTTATGAAACAGATTGTTATCATTTCTTGGTCCATGTGGCCTACCATCATGGTCAGATTGTTCTAACCTCTTAGGCTGATAACTGTACACAAGAGTTGGAAAACATATGCAACGAATATATAAATGAACAGATGTGCTTGTTGCTAGATCATCTTATGATCTTAAATTGCCTGTAGCACCGCAAGAACACAGTGTATAGTGTTTGCTTCTTTGATGTGCTGGAGACTGAGCTAAGACATCAGTTTTTTAAACATGGTAGCAGGAACACAAAGATTTAGACTCAGAGAAAGCAAGTTTGCCCTCCATTAGCAGTGAATGAGGACAGCTGTGCTGTTTCACCCACACAAACTCAGATGCTAAAAGGTTGGTATTCACATCATTTAGGACTTCCCAAAGAGCCTGCAGCTCGTAAGATTGCTGACTTTCCTCCAGTCTTTCATACAAAATCTTGATCATTTTCTCTCACTGCTCTGGTTCGTCTCTCTATTCCAGCTCATTAAGGAGTGTGTTAGGGCAGAATTCTTCCTGTCCATTCCCTGCCATCTCAATATTAAAGATTACTCTTCAAGTCTTTTCTTAGTAATGAGCTAAAGGTGCAGCATGCAAGAGCAGATGTGTAATTACTAGGGTACCTGAAATCCACTTGGACCTTTTCTCCCTCATTTGCTTTGGAGAAGAAATATCCAAAGCCGATATCATCACTCCTGCACCTTCAATGACTCAGCACTCACCTGTGTGTTGAGACAATTAATCTGTCAATAGGCTTCAGCTACTTCTACTTTGTGAAGGGACACGCTGAACCACTGTCTTACCCTGCTGAGAAAAAGAGGAGCTGGTAGCTTTTCCTGCAAGGCAGCAAGGTATTTTTCATCACCTTACATCACTGGCAAGTGTGAAGGAATTTACAGTCTTTTTTGGATGAGCAGTCCAAATATGTTTATGATTCAGAACATGTAATTACACAGTTATCTTCCATGTTCAAAAATCAGACTTGTCCCACTACAGAATGAGGCCTTTAACACTTAATGAAAGGATGTGAAACAACATTCTTTTGCATAACAGAGATAATACTTATGAACAGTCTCTGCTTTTCCAGGTCTATAAAACCCATAACTAATGTGCTAAAAATAGATCTGTTGTGCAATATTAAGCAGGTAGCAATTATCGTGAAGGAATTTGATTATATTCATCCATATTAATAGAGCAGTTTTCCCTTATAGGTTTGTAAACATTTCAAACTCTATTACCTAGCAGCATTATTTCATTCTGTTGACAGAATATATTATCTTTTGTTTTATAGCCACAATGGAGTGCAGAAAGCAAAGAAACCTACAGCAGACAAAAATTCAGTCTTGATTATAAAACTGAACTTGAACATTACTCGTCTAGCAGCAGATTCTTCTCAAAAGTCCCTGCAGTGGATCCAAAATCTATTTGTCATCCTCAACTATCAGATGAATCCATCCTTCTCAGAAAGCTGGGAGTTCATCACCATGGAAACCACTTATCAAATTGGCAAAGTTAAGAATTTAAATTGTCTATTTGGAGAACTTATTTAATTGCAAATGGAGACCTTTAAAAACCTAGCTCACTACTGGAGATATAGAAATTCTCCTGTTGATACACAAAACCATGAAATTATTATGTAGGAAAAGTGTAACTGAGAAGGATGAAGAGGGGAAGGGGAGGTCATTTTTCATGACAGGTCAGAAATTAAATTTATTTAAGTTCTGCAGTGGATTGAATTCCAGGACATCAGCAAAAAGTGTAAAAGTGACTCAGAAGTCCTCAGGTCTGTAGTCTAAAATTTAAGCTCCTTGCTGTGAAAGCACAGTTGCAAAAAAATTAATCTTGTTACAATATTTCCTGATATGCAGTAAGTTTAGCAATGTGTTTACGAACATTCTAGTTACAAATTATTTCCTGTTACCAATTTTTTCTCCAATAAAACTGTTAAAAGAAAATTTTAAAAAGCAAAAGGAAAGAAATCATATTAGATTATTTGTACTAGACTCTTTACTGGTACCTGGAATTCAGGAAAAAAAAATTAAAATCCACTAAACAAAGTACAATAATGTGGTTTCAGATCTGAAAGCTTTCATGGCATAGAAAAAGATTGACGGCTTCTGTAATAGCTAAATGAAAGTTTATACTTTTATATAACTTGAGTGCAAATTTCCAGAGAGAAATATTTCTAAATGAAGTGATCTTACCCTAATTTATGATGGTGTAAACTGCCTGAGGTTTCAAATGTGTCCCATTCATTACTGTGGGAGTTCTGCCTGTTAAGTACTTCTTCCAAAATGACCAGAATGTAAACACTTTCACAGTTCAGATTTCCAGCAATCTGCACCTTAAAACCAACCCAGGAACTGGTTTGCAGAGGTACAAAACTTCACAGCTTCAGTAAGATCTAGATTTTCAAAACTCTGTGAATGCAATGCAACAGTCTTCGAAGTCCAATTACTTATACAAAAGAATCAGGAAAATTTATAGTTATTACTAATATAAAATACTATGGATAAAGCATAGTCATAGACATTAGTAAAAGTACAACTAGTACAAGTAAAAATGTTGACAGGAAAGTTTTCTGTTTCTGTAACTTATTGAGGTTTCAATCTCTGACTCAATTCCTATAACAAATTATTCTCTCTGTAGTTAAGACTTTCTGAAATATCTGGCAAAAAATCTGATGCTGAACAGTGTTTCAGATGTGTGATAATTCTGCAATACTAGCTTAAGTATTTTATAGCATAATTTCAGCATCTTCTAACAGACGTGCAGAGGTTATTACTGTACTTTTGTCATATTAATGTGGAGGTTTCCAAAATCAAATTGAAACAAGCAACTGGTCAGATACTGGTGCTAGATCCAGTTCCCTGAAACAAATACGCAGAATTAGAATCATCTGTAGCTGGAAGCTGACATACACCACCAGTAAAGTAACTAAGAACAGAATGGACCAAAAGGGAAGCACAGCATTACGAACGTGGTGTTTATACCAGATGCCTTTGCCCAGGAGAGAGCAAGAAAAGGACACAGGCTGCAGAGCAAGGGAATGAGATATAAGCCAGGAAGGGTATGAAGGTATGCTGCTAATGGAAAAGAGAAGAATGGAACATGTGAGAGACTCTGTCTGCTGCATACAAATGCCCATCTCTTATAGAGCATTTCACATATATGACAAATGCTCTTCAAAAGAGATCAGCCTCCTAAACAGTCAATAGGTGCATTCTTCTGCTAAAAGAAAGAAAACATTTAACAATAGAGATATCAAATTGCTCTAGAGACACTTGCATAACGTTGCTTGTTTAGATAAGCAGCTGCTCTAGGCGTTAGAGAGCTCTTTTATGATGTCAGTTGACAGGAAAGCTGAGGCCATTAGACAGACTGGTAAAATGAGGTCTGTGAGGGAAGAAACTAGAGAATTCTATTGTTCATACAAAGCAGTTTGTTTACTGTATCAATCTTTGGTTGTCAAATATATATGTATATATATACATATATATATACATATATGTAAACCTAACTTTTTCCTTAGAAGATTCATATTCATCCTGGATGATTTATGCAGATCTTCCATTTGTATAGACAGCCATCAAGGTCTGCATCCACAAGAAACTACCGCTTTGTAGAAAATAAACCTTCCTTAGGCAAGGGGAAACAATCCAATATCCTTCTGTGACATCCTTGCCGTGTCCCAGGATCTAAAGAAATTTCCCTTTTATTACTGCATGAGGGTGATAGAAAGGTCTAAAAAGATGCATATCCACATCATTTACCAGTATGTCTAAAGTTAGGTAGCAAAGACAGTATATTGCCAAGCTAACAGAAATATAAAAATATTCCTCCTTCTGATGTACAAATCCTACTATTTAACACAAGCCACCAAACCCTTCCTAGGAGCTATATTGCTAAGGAGCAGAGAGTTGAGGTTGTCGTGGGTTGACTATGGCCAGCAGCAGAGCATTCACCCTGGCACTCTCTCTCTCCCCTCTCCTGTGGGATGGGCAGAAAGTAGAAGGGAGAAGACTTATGGCCTGAGATAAAGACAGTTTAATAGGTGAATCATAAGTGTGTGCGCAAGCAAAGTGAAATAAGGTAGTTATTCACTTGTTCCCACCAGTGGGCTGATGTCCAGATGCTTCCTGGAAAGCAGGGCCTGAGCATGCATAATGATTATTTGGGAGAACAAATGCCACGATCATGAATGTCCTCCGTTCCTCCTTCTTTCCTCCAGCTTTTATTGCTGAGCGTGAAGTAATGTGGTATGGGATATCCCTTTGGTCAGTTGGGGTCAGCTGTCCTGGCTGTGTTCCCTCCCAGCCTCTCACCCACCCCCAGTCTACTCGCTGTGGGGACAGAGTGGGGAAAAAACAGAAACACTCGATGCTGTGCGAGTACTGTTCATCAATAGCCAAAACACCGGTTTGCTATCAGCGCTGGTTTAGCCTCAAATGGAAAAGCACAGCACCATATGGGCTGTTATGGAGGAAACTAATTCCATCCTAGCCAAACCCAGTGCAGTGGGCAAAGACCAAGAGCAGTGTGAAGATACAGTATTCCTGACATCTCCTATTGTAGATGTCATTGGCATCCTGCCATCTACCGTAACTGATGTCCATGTTGGGGCCTCCGTTCTGCACAAGGCAGAAGCTCTCTCTCCCCATCCTGCCAAAAAAGCTTTGTAATGGAAACTTAATGCAGAAAAACAGAGACTTCTTTTTCCCTTAACCTTCAAGATACTTTCTCCAGTGGCAAAGCTACTCTGAGGGGTTTCTTATTCCCAGTGACAAGGGGGAGAAGTTCATCACCCCTTCAATTGAAAGGTGTCACTTCTTAACAGCTACATGTTATAACTGAGGTGAAGAAAGGAATTATTACTTTTTTTTATTCTGTACTTCGCTCTAAAGAAAATATTTACATCCTCCATCCCTTCAAAAGTCACTCAAGGAAAGTAAACTAAATAGCTTTTTATTTTGCTCATACTACCTTCTAACCTGGTCCTTAATTATCTGCAAATCACTGATGTCACATGAGTCAGTGTATCCATGTTTCGTTAACTTTTCTTAAGTTTGCCAGTGTCTGACAATTGATCCCCTAACAATTACACTAGCTTTCAGTGTAATTACCACTTTCAGCATGCTCTTACAGATACTTAGTACACCACTTAAATCTCCCAGGTGCATGTTTTTTGGAGTCATTCAGAAGGTCATTACTTAAGATCACATTTAATCATCCAATTATTTGTTCCCAAAAGGAGAGTACTAAGGATCAAGAAGTAAAGCATGTGAATGTAATCCCTATTGAGTTTCCATTTTTCTACAACTTGTGTATTTATTAGTAGTTCTTTCTTTAAGCTGGAAATTTACATAATAATTTTTGTGAATAAAAAAGCCTCGCTGGTAAATCCCTAAGCACTTCCACTTACTTCTCTTTCCAGAATAATTCAGGCCAAACTAGTGGAGAGTAGAACTTCGATTTTCCAAGATGCCTTCTTGTTGTTGTGGTTTTCCTCCATGAAGTGCAAGAAATTGAACATTTTTGTCTGGATGAGAAGTCACCTAGTCAGGATGAATCCTCTGATTTGAAGTTTTCAGTATGTTCAGTAGAATAAGGCTATAACTTAAACCCGTTTTCTACTAAACCACAAGCTGCAAGAATAATTCTCTCTCATGAACTCTAGTTTTGACAAGAAAAATGTTATTTACGGCTCGGGTACTGAACAGCAATACTAAAAAAAGTAACATCCTGAAATAAATGGAACAAGCTTTTCTTCTGGTCAGAATTTATTTACCTTTTGGACAATAGTCATCTGTATGTAACTGAAATACAATATCCTTCTTAGAGGTCTGTTATTAAACTGTGTGGTAGTTATTTTGATCCGATGTATTCCTAGGACGATTCTTGTCCTGGCGTCATTTCCTAACAACCCTCTAAAGTTATGCAATAGCTCGTCTTGACCCATTCTCTTAATTCCAGTCCTCTGTTCTTTCTTTTTGTTTTCTGTTCTTTAAATTCAAACTACTTCTTTAAATGGAAAATCTTTAAGCTACTGGTGACATCCCACCTGGAGTACTGCATCCAGCTCTGGAGCCCCCAGTACAAGAAGGACATGGAGCTGTTGGAGCTGGTCTGGAGGAAGCCACAAAGATGATCCAAGGGCTGGAGCACCTCTCCTATGAGGAAAGACTGAAAGAATTGGAGACTGTTCAGCCTGGAGAAGAGAAGGCTCCAGAGAGACCTGATTGCAGCCTTGCAGTACCTGAAGAGGGCCTATAAGAAAGGTGGGGAAAAAATATTCGTCACGGCTTGTTGAGTGGTCAGGCATTGGAATAGGCTGCCCAGGGAGGTTGTTGAGTTCCCATACCTGGAGGAGTTTAAAAAAAATGTAGATGTGGCTCTTCAGGGTACGGTATAGTAGGAATGGTGGTGTTGGGATGGCTGGACTTGATGATCTTAGAGGTCTTTTCCAGCCTGTAGTTCTATGATAGGACAAGGAGTAATGGCTTTAAACTAAGGGAGGGTAGATTTAGACTATATATAAGCAAGAAATTTTTTACACTGAGGGTGATGAAACACTGGAACAGATTTCCTGGAGGGGTAGTGAAGGCCCCATCCTAGAAACATTCAAGGTCAGATTTAACGGGCCTCTGAGCAACCTGATCTAGTTGAAGATGTCCCTACTCACTGCAGGGGGGTTGGCTAGATGACCTCTAAAAGTCCCTTCCAACACAAAGCATTCTATGATTCTGTGATTTTACTGTGAAACAGACAAAATTCACTGCTATTGAGAAGTTCTAATTTGCCTACTTTTAAAGGTTTGACCTACCCTAATCTTTTCCTTTTTCTCCAGATAACCAAGTACTCATTTCTGTAACTGTCCATTCTTCTCATAATCAAACCCACCATCCAATATCCATTTACATTTCAGTACATAGACCGATTCCACATTTTATATATTTTTGAAGATTATATTATGTCTGATTACTTGTCCGTAGAAGATTTTATAATGCGTTTGTGTGAAACCCCTTTCTCTGCCACAAGCAACTTGTAAACTTAGATTCCCCTACTCATAGCTTCAAACTTCTGGGCATGTGTCCAAGCATGCAGAGACTCATGTTAGAAAAGCCAAAATGTACCTGTAACAGAATCTGGCAAAGCATGTCAAAGGCAACAAGAAGGGCTTCTGTAAGTACATATGTGGCAAAAGCAAAACTAAAGAACATGAAGGCCTGCTGCTAAATGAGGCAGGGGAGCTGGTGATGCAGAGCATGGAGAAGACTGAGGTACTGAATACCTTCTATGTCTCAGTGTCAGCTAGTAAGCCCAGCCTTCTGGAATCCCAGGCCTCAGACACCAGAGGGAAAGGCTGGAGCGAGGAAGATGTAGTTCTGGTGGAAGAGAATCAGGTCAGATTATACTTAAGCAAACTGGACATCCATAAATCCATGAACCCTGACGGGATGCACACACAAGTGCTGAGTGAGCTGACAGATGTCATTGTGAGGCCATGCTCGATAATCTTTGAACAATCATTGTGATTGGGAGAAGTGCCAGTGGACTGAGGGAAAGCAAATGTCACATGTATCTTCAGAAAGGACAAGAAGGATGACCCAGGGAACTACAGGCCCATCCCTCTCACCTCAGTAATGGAGCAGATATTCCTGAAAACCTTTTACTGCTATATGAAGGACAAGAAAGTCACAAGGAGAAGTCAGCACAGATTTACCAAGGGGAAGTCACGCTTGACAAACCTGATAACCTTCTGCAATGAAAAAAATGGCTTGATAGATAATAAGAGAGCAGTCGATATGATTTACCCGGGTTTCAGGAAGGCTTTTGACAGTGTCACCCATAAGATCCTCATAGAGAAACTGATGAAGTATGGACTGGATGAGTGGACAGACAGCGAGGCAGGTTGAAAACTGACTGAACATCAGGCCTAGAGGGTGGTTTTCAGTGGTACAGAGCCTAGCTGGAGGCTAGTATCTAGTGACCCCAGAGGTCAATATGGTGACTAATCCTATTCAAGATCTTCATTAATTATCTGGATGATGGGACAGAGTGTACCCTCAGCAAGTCCTGGGGGTCCTGGTCTACACCAACTTGAACAAGATCTAGCAATGTGCCCTTTCTGCAAAGAAAGTGAATGGCATCCTGGGCTGCATTAGGCAAATTATTGTCAGCAGGACAAGGGATGTGATCATTCCCTTCTACTCAGCTCTGGTGAGGCCACAGCTGGAGTGCTGGGTCCTGTTTTGATCTCACCAGTACAAGAGAGACATGGATATACTGCAGAGAGTCCAGTGAAAGTCCAGGAAGAGGACGAAGGGACTGGAGCATCTCTGATAAGAGGAAAGGCTGAGAGAACTGGGACTGTTTAGTCTCGAGAAGAGAATCAGGAAAGATTTTATCAATGTACGTAAAAACCTGAAGGGAGGGTGCAAGGAGGATCGAGCCAGGCTCTTTCCAGTCATGCCCAGTGACAGGACAAGGCACAGTGAAACACAGGAGGTTCCCTCTGCGCACCAGGAAACATTTTTACTATGAGGGTGACTAAGCACTGGCACAAATTGCCCAGGGAGGTTGTGGAGTGTCCAGCCCTGGAGATATCAAAAGTTGCCTGAGCGTGGTCCTGAGCAACCTTCTATAGGTGACCCTGCTTGGCTAGGGAGGTTGGAAAAGATGATCTCCAGATGTCCTTTCCAACCTCAACCATTCTGTGATTCTGTGGTTCTGTGGTTCTGTGATAGCAGATTAACATTTCAGCTCACAGATAAGAAGTAGTGAAGCACTTACATTATTCTTTATGTCTGGTATCATTAGAAAGCACTCTAATCCAAAAAACCCACAAAAACCTGATAGCAAGGTTTTCTTTACATATTTCCTTCCCTGCCCTTAAGCTTCTTTCAGATATGAGTTTTTCTGGGTGTTTAGAAACTTGCAGCTTTTTCAGTGAATATCACGGAATCTTTCCTGTGAGCTCCTTCTCCCAGAACAAAGATGGGAGCCCTCCCTTTTTATAACATCTATCCTTTTTCGTCCAAAATCCATCACACTTTCTCCTCAGTTTTGTAAGTAGTAAGCAAGTAATAAATAGAAACTAGTACTATAGGTCCGTCAGAGATGTAAGTTGATAATAAATAAGAGACATTTTTCTCTCTCATGGAAATAGCTATAAAGAGTCCTCACAGTGAAGATAATTACCTTAGATTTGCTGTTAGGGAAAGCAGCAGCATGCAAAAACATGGTCAATGCAGTAGGTTAAAAAATTATCTGATGCATCTGAGAACAACATGACTGTATTATTCCTCCCAACACACTTGTGCTGAGGTCATGGCCAACTGTCTAAGCATAGGTTTTTTGGATATGTTTCATTTTCAGAAAAAAAGCATGTTTAAAAAGGAAAGGATTATCTATCCACTGATATTGGGTATCCATTGGGTATCTTACACCTCTCCCTCACATACTATCTAACCAAAGATATCAGATGTTACTGTCCTATAAAGATATTATAGATAAAGCATTTCTTGGTATTATTTATATCCCATCATTTCATATACAAATGTTCTTCACTGGAATTGCAAAAATTAAGCGATGAGAAAATTCATACTTAGCTGGCTATTGTCAGTGAAGATATCCCCCAAATTCTTTTGTGCTAAATTAATAGATTCATAAAGTAATTTTATGGAAATTAAACAAACTGATATTTTAAGTTCTTAGGAAAAATATTGTTTGATAAGTTGCATTATTGCACATTTATTTGATCTGTGCCAAATCATGTCAGTACAGAAAAAAAACCTCTTGTGAAAAAAAAGCCTTGGTCGTTTTCCAGAAGACAAAAAGGATAAGCAAAGATTTAGAAATTATGAAGCCCAAAATCTCCATTGCTTTGACCCAAACATAGGGTTTACACATTTTTTTAGAATGCTTAGAACACAAGGTTCATATGCGAAATTGGAAATTAGCCCTGAATGATGTTACTAAGTGCTGCAAAAGAAGGACAAGCAAGAATCAAGACTCGCTGTATCCTCTCAGAGACCCAGTCTTACTAACTTTTCCATTTAAGACGGTCTCAGAAGGGCCCATAAGTGAACTATTTAGTCTTAGTTTCCTCTGCTCTCTGTAATGAAATTTGAACACAGTAATAATTCTCAATACACTGGTATTTTTGATACTGGACTGCATCGTAACTGCAGTCATACACCACTTTGTTATTTCTATTATCTTTTCCAACGCTTTTTGTCTTATTTGATAAGATTAGCTAGATGAATATGACTGAAAAATTAAGTATTGTTGCTCACGCTAGCATGCAAACTAAGGAAGACTATAGCCTAGAATACTTAAGTTCACGCAGTTCTTGCAATTTTGCAATTCAGGTCACATTACATTCAGTATATAGAGAAAGACATATAGTGGTCCTCCACAAATCTATTTCCTGACAGTAAGTTACCTTTCTATTGCTAAATAAAACAATATCCTTAATATCTGTGATGATATCGCAGAAAAATGTTGATTTTTTTTACTTTTGTTTGAGCTAGTTGTGTTGGAATAGGACATTCACCCTTCCTTTAATATTACACTTCCTATTTGTGCAATACGTATGTCTTGAGTGAAAGTACAGAAGAGTGAGAAAGAAAAGAATAAGGAAGGTGTGAGACCCGAATAGCACAGAAAACTGCATCCTAAGTCTCAAAAATGAACCACAAACCAGCTTTTCTTGTTTTGGCTTTTAAGAGGAGTTTTGGGTTTGGGTTTTGTTTTGTTATGGTTTTTTTTCTTGTCCATTTTATCATACAGATATGAGTTCTTTGGGAGCAATTCTAGATTTCCCAGTGATATATAGTGCTCCCTCTTTTCTTCTGTCACCCTATATCTTTGCTACTCATGTATACACGTTATAACGAAATCATGTCTTTCTAATGCTAACAGATGCCATTGCCACTGAGAAACTACGTGAGGCACCATCAAGAACCAGCAGACCTAAATCCCCACTGAGCTCAGGCTCTCTGTGATTCCCAGAAGTGCTCCACTTACCTCCCTTTCACCAGCATCCCATCTGTCAGATTTTTCCATTATATTTACACTTTGAATATGAAACACATTTCTTAGATTTGAATGTAGAAAGATCAAACTGTATAACCAGCATTGTGCCCTGTCCGCTCGTAAGTGAGACTGGAACTTAACATAAAACTGTTAGTCACCCTCCTGAAGTTGAGCAGAAACGTCCAGCAGAAATAAAGAGAGTAGACTGCATTAATAGGTATTTTCCTAAGAACTGGCTTTGAAAAGAAAAGAGGAAGATTGCCTTTCCTGTTGTCTTTCTGTTTCAAAGCTTTCCTCTGAGCAGTGGCAAGAAAATGTCACAGCAGTGAACAAGCAAAGACAGAAGTTGCTGCTGCAGATGCTGCAAGGGTATCAGGACCACCAGTTTCAGATGGAGTGACAGAATGAGACCTGTTAGACAAGTGCTAGTAATTGAATCCTCATCAAGATTAGGTGGCTTATATCCTCTATAAGGATTTGCAGATTTCTAAATTTTTTCTTCCTTTTACATCTGAGTTTGCCATCAAAGCTCTGAATCCTAGGAGGATTTCAGAATGATTAAAGCAGAGACAAAGAAAATCTTTTTTTCCCCCTCAGTCTCTAAGCAAAATGCAAACAAAACAATTTGCAGCTTCAAAGACACTCTGGTCTTTACCTATAGTTAAATTCTTTATTTAGAGACAAACTTGGATTTTTTACACAGATTAAAATTATATTGATTCATCTATAACCATATTAAGCATAGAATAATTCATGTTCAGGAGGAAGACTCTAAATAACATCCTGAGAAAATTGGCTGATATACAATATGAAAGAAAGCCTATATCACTTATTTAATTATATCAGGATATGTGGAATGAAAATATCATACATTAATATTCTTATTGAATAAATAATTAGTAGGTATGTCTTTAACTGACACCTCAGCTGACACAAATAAGGCTGGCTCTGATGAAGAAATGATGAAAAAAATATTTCATATATGATCCTGTTCTACTATTATGAGTTTATAACAAGATACACAATAGCTCAGCAATAGAATTTGCTTAATGAACATGCATCTAATCACTCAGAAGTATTTCTCATTTCTTACATCAAAAACTTCTATTTCTGTGTTTCATTTAAGTGAATTTTGTACTTGATGATCTTAGAGGTCTTTTCCAATATTAATGGTTCTATACAGAATAATAGATAAATCTAGACCTTAAAAGGTGTAGCAGCAGAAAAATTCTAATAGATTTTGTTAAATTTTTTGATGGTTTACAGTACTAAAGAAATGCCTGACATATAAATAATCAATATAGTTGTGTGGCAGACAGAGCTCCCTGTAATATGCAATAAAAATATTTGTTGTCGTTGTCCCTGTGCCCTAAGATTTTGTGTTTAGATTTAGCAGAAAGAGTTATAAATTTCAGCACTGCTTAAATCACAGTCCAAACAGACTGTATTTCAACACTGCTTAAATCACAATCCAAACAGACTGTACACACTTCAAGGCTTACAGGAATGACATTTAGATTGGTTTGCTTTGCTCCCCACAAAACAAAGACAAAGTTACAATAAAAATATCCATTACTATTACCCTTGTATTAGGGAAAGGAAAAGTCAGAAAACTATGACATCACAAGGATGGTGCCCAAAGAGAGAAGTGACATGCACATATAAAATGCCATACATTTCCTCTGGAGGGTTATTTTTCAAGGCCATGAAATCTGCATATTAATCTTCAAATCACACTTAAAAACATCTTGAAATTGATGCTTGATTCTTACTGTGAATGTTTGTAAGAAGTTTTATACAACTGTAAAACCTGCAAGTTTTCCCTAAATCCTCATGTTTCCAAAACATGATGGTGATGATTATTATTGTTACTGAGCTTATTTAGATTTTTAATACTAAATTATTTTTTTAAACATCACATTGCCTATCAGAAGAAATCTGCCACTGTTACATAGCTCAGAATGTTTTCTTTTGCCCTTGTCTTCCAAAAGAAAGTGTGACTTAATCTCTGGAGGAACACCCACATCTTGGCATAACAGTGACAGCTACTCCATTTCACAAGCTCTTTGAGATGGAGCAGGGAGCAGCTCAGGGAAGGGAAGCCAGCTCAGGGAGAGGTTAGCTGCAGTTTATCAATATAAATGTCCAACTAGTAGTAAAAATCATAGATTAACTAACTTCTCTTACCACAAAAATGACATGAGAAGTGTCATCTTGTGAAAATCAACAGGAATGAAACCTTGAAGGTTTTTGAAATTTTTGTGTTGCAGTCCGAAGAGGCATGGATACTAATAATTTTTGGCATAACACATATTTCTGAAAAATGAAAGAAGATGTGACAATTATGCAAAATATTTTCACAATGTAGGAAAATATTCTCTTTTCTTTTGTGCCGGTGCTAGAAAGCCCTAAAACAAAATAGTATAAGCCCTGCTCCAGGAGGGGAAAATGAGTAGTAGTAATGGTTTAACTATGCTTTTGAGCCATAGCTGTGATTTATAAGCAAACTGAAGTCCCCTTTAGCTGACACAATATTATTCTGCGTTTCCCAGTACTAAGACCTATGTTTGCATCTGATTTCACTCATTCTCTGTCTGTAATGCATGCAAGTCAAATTTGCCTCTTTCAGCTCTTCGCGCCACTCTGTTTATTTTGAAATGCACAATTTGGTACAAATAGTCACAGGTGAAATTGGTAAAAAATCTGATTTAAAGTATCTTCACCTAAAAGTTCAAAAAAAATGTAGTGGACGCATAAAATACTCCAAAGTGATATTTAAAACAGACATCCTTTTACTTTTATTTTGCAGCGCTTTCCTTTTCTGTGAGAACTTTTTATACAGTAAAAGTTTTGTAAATTATTCTTTTCAAAAAGTACATGCACATGTACACAATAAACCTGCATTCCAGATTTCTGCATTTTAAAACAGGATTCTTAAAAAAAATGCTTAAAATATTTGAGAAATGAAGCAGATTTTTGTTGGGTTTTTTCCCCCTTTTTTATCAATTTGGGTAAGTTACTTACCATGTTACTCAACTGAGAACTTACATCTATTCTGGGAAGAGCCAGATTGCGTACAAATTATAAACTCAAAAAAAAGTAAGTAATTTACTATGTAAGTATTCATTTTGTGATTTCATTCTTTACTGAAAGGACATGATAAGCAATCCAGGTTACTGAAACAATCATACTACCAATCATCTGCTATATGTCTTGATTATTGACATTATCATTACCACTAATTTTAGGTTCAGCTGATGTTCAGGTTTTCTAGAGCAGATTGGTCTCCAAATGTACTTCACTAACTCTGCTCCTTTTTTCCATTTTCACCTCCCCACATGTACCGAAGTGCAGTAAGTCTGAATGTCTCCTTAGTAAGTTGGTAGTGTATGAGAAAAAGCCTGTGAACGAAAGACATGGTGAGACCAGTTATACAGTCCTAACAATACGAGCATTTCGGCACAAAATGCTGACATACTAGCAACCAGTTTTGCAAGAACCAGTTTGACTCTTTAAAGTAAGTATAATGCAAAATATATTTAAGGAATTTCAGCCTGAGAATATGTCTCAAAAATGTGAGCTTTGTAGCTGCATACATGTCTGATAGTATGCATTCATGTTCAGGGCACATAGAATGGTATTTTATGAAAGACTTAAGCCATGCGGTTGGTCTTGGTTCCTTGTCTGATTAAATGTTATGTGATCTGACCACAGTTGGCACAGGAAAGTTGAAAATTTGTCTATTATACATGCCACTGACACTGGCTGAAGACAACAGACTTCATGTTGATGGAGCTCTCCAGGTCACCACCATGACCCTTTTCTGGAAGGAAAATTGAATTCTTAATAACCAAAGTAAATACATATTCTTCAGCTACATTAACTGTCTCCAGACATCATGTGAAAAAAAATACTGAGTTGAAACTTCTTCACTGTGAAACAAAACCACACTGAAGTAAACTAGATTTTGAAAGAAATAGGTACTGTGGTTATAACTATTCTGAACATAGTAGCAAAAATGGGTGTAAATACTATCTGTTATAGCTGAAGCTGTACCAACAGCTGTTATTAAGTTTGCGTTCAGAATTGTATTGCAAACTGAAAATGTTTTCAGTTACTCAGTGTTTTTTGAAGCATTCATTCACCAGCTTACTATTTTTTCAGGCAAAACATAGCCAAAATCTACTACTGTGGAAGTGTCCTCAAGAAAACTTATCTCAAAGAAGGTTAATAGAGTTCACTTTCCTCTTATAAAAATGCTTATGCCCCATTTTTAAAAACCTCAGCACAAAAATGAGTAAGACGACTGAAATTTCAAGGGAATTTTTAAGAGGTAATTTTCACTGTGGATTTTCATTTTTGACTTTGTCAAATTTAAGAGAATCAAATATGTTTCATGCATTTTTATTTTGTGAATTTGGTAATGTGGATAGAGAATATTGGCACTCAGGATTGGGAACAAAAAAAAAAACTTTCTAACTCTCTCTCGGAATTCTTCAAAAGTGGAAAGTTATTTTCCAAGGAATCAATTCAGGACGGCAACGAAATGTGTTTGGATGCTTTGCTCTGCTGAAGCCAAAGGCCGCAACAAATACAAATCAAATAGAAGTCCTTGAAAATACGTCCTCTTTCTTTATTGCTCACCAGAAATAGATTGCTCACCAGCTATATATGACATGATGGGTAACTACAAATGTATTTAGATTTGATTACTTACAAAGCCTATAAAGAATAAAACAACTGTTGGCAGGATTGATCCTCTTCAAAACAAATTCCAACAGCGAAAAGCAATAAATCAAAGACAGACATAACATTGCATAATTCTTTAGAAAGAAACCTGGCACCATTTTATCGGAAGATCTCATATGTTTGCAGCACAATTTTGTGGACTATTTACGTATACTACAGAATCATAGAATCACAGAAACACAGAATGGTAGAGGTTGGAAGGGACCTCTGTGGGTCATCAAGTCCAAACACCCTGACGAAGCAGGGTCACCTACAGCAGGCTGCATAGGACCGCGTCCAGGCGGGTCTTGAATATCTCCAGAGAAGGAGAGTACACAACCTCTCTGGGGAGCCTGTTCCAGGGCTCCGTCACCCTCAGAGGGAAGAAGTTCTTCCTCATGTTCAGACGGAAATTCCTGTGCTTCAGTTTGCGCCCGTTGCCCCTTGTCCTGTCACTGGGCACCACTGAAAAGAGCTTGGCCCCATCCTCCTGACACCCATCCTTCAGATATTTATAAGCATTTATTAGGTCCCCTCTCAGCCTTCTCTTCTTCAGGCTAAACAAGCCCAGCTCCCTCAGCCTCTCCTCGTAGGACGGATGTTCCAGTCCCCTCAACATCCTTGTGGCCCTCTGCTGGACACTCTCCAGTAGCTCCTCATCTTTCTTGAAGAGGAGAGCCCAGAACTGCAGTACTCCAGAAGGGGCCTCATTAGGGCAGTGTAGAGAGGAAGGAGAAC
>Ga0065711_1029640_pt1 | contig 35401 bp, 14 predicted proteins | sample Hoacrofraction12_FD_59098 | JGI IMG/M metagenome (GOLD analysis project Ga0065711, IMG submission 59098) | Hoatzin crop microbial communities from Cojedes, Venezuela - Epithelial fraction 12 v2 (version 2) | ecosystem: Host-associated > Birds > Digestive system > Esophagus > Crop | place... | reverse complement strand
ACTGGACACAGTACTCCAGATGAGGCCTCACCAGGGCAGTGTAGAGGGGAAGGAGAACCTCCCTCGTCCTGCTGGCCACACTCTTCTTGATGCACCCCAGGATCCCATTGGCCAATGACAAAGCTGTAAGTCAGAGATGGTTATGCATGCATTTTGCTGCATTTTTCATCTTTTTGTCTTCAGTCCTTCAGGAAATGAGATAGCAGATTTCGAACAGCCTCCGAGTTTTGCCACTGATCTTTTTTTCCAAAACATAGTCACTGCCTAGGTGAAGGTTGTGATTTCAGCTTTGATTCTGAGCAGGAGAGCTCACAAACAGTGTTTCTACAGATAACAGTTTCTTGTTTCTTTTTCCTCCTCAAGTAGAAAAGTATGACCTTCTAGGACAGGCACCAGAAATTACTTCCTGACCACTCTGCTAGAGTTAGTGGCAGTTGAACTAGTCCTCTGCACTTTCTGCCTCCTCTAAAATGGGAGTAATTAAGTTTCCTCCCACACACTCAAACCTGATTCCAATTAGACTAGCTAGACAAGCAAAGTTGTTTTCTACAACTTTGAATTGGCTTAGGCCAAATTGTGCTCTGCTCTAGGGAGACCAGATGTCTTAGGGGCCTTTGGTTGATCATCCAGTTTCAGTATCTAAGAAGCTTTCCAATACCGTGAAGGAAATCTGAGGGCTGATTATTTTTTTCCCCCGGATTTTCATCTTGAAATATAGAAAACTGTGGCCTCAGAAGTGACGGAGGAGTCACACTCTAGCTCCATCACTGTTTTACAGTTAGATGACCTGTTTTATGGGACATGCCCATTCACCCTGTGACCCATGCAGGATGCATTTCCTATGTGCTTCTTTAAAACAAAAAATGTGACAACCAGGGTATTCTGCCTACTCCTTCGCTGCATTAGTTAGCAATATGAAGTAAAGTAAATAAAAATGTAGTGAAGACATCCTTCATTCCACAGGGTAAGGTTCCTTTAGTTTTAGTCTCTGTTGCTCTGCCTCAGCATTCCAAGACCATATTTCCCTGACACAGTCTCAGAGTAGGCCTAGACTTTGCAAGCAGATGCTGTCCCTAACTGCTATTACTATTTTATGAAGAAGTTTGCCTCTTCCAGTCAGGTGACAGAAAGACCTATTGATCTATCTATCTAGGTACATTTTTTTCTCTGTTTTCAGGAAGAAAACTGAATTCCCAACCACAAAAAATGGCTATCAGAAGTGATGGAAATTAGATTTTGTATTTCAAGCAATATAATGTCCCAGAGAAAATTTCAAGAGATTTCTTAGCAAAGATTTCTCTCCCAATAAATACCATCCTGAAATATTTTTCTACCTCGGATTTATGTAATGTCCATTGTTGACCCCTGCTGTATCTACTCAGCAAAAGCAAAACTGTCCCCCTTTGGATTGATCTTGAATTGTGAAGTTCAGATGTTTTTAATGTACATTCAGAAACAAAGACTCCATCTTGCTTCTTATTAGCTGTCAGATGCTCCTTTGTTTCTGAAGATGGGTATTTGGAACTTTGCAGACACGCTCTGATTTATACCTATGACATTCGTTTTGAACGAATCACGAAATATTCTTATGTAGAAAATTTAATTTTACTTATCAATAAATCAGCCTTAAAGGAGAATAAACTAAGAGAATTAGCAATTCTATATTGATCTACTTTGTCACTCAAATTACTTGCTAATTCTCATTTTGAGCTTATGTCTTTCTATTTATGTTGAGACTGTCAATAAAAGCTTACTGAACAGCGGGCCTTTATTATCAACAAAGGTATATTAGCATCACATCTTCCACCTCTGTAGACACCTCCACTTCCCCCGAGTGAGGTAAGTGACCCTAAAATGTGAAAGATATTGCCCCCTTAAAAGGCTAAAATGTGTGCTTTCATCTTCCAAATCCTATTGCATCTTTCTTCCTGAGCAGCTGGTTTCACTATAATGAGAAACACTTTTATACCATCTTAAATCTCCTGTTAGGGGAAAGTTATCCAAGAAACCTTCTGTTTTTTTATGTGCTTTTTAGGTTTAAATTCTTTGTTGCTGAAAGCATTTGAGATTTACACTCTCAGTGTAGGTATCAGTTTATAACAAAGCATTTTCACCTAGTTTTCACTTTTGCAACAAACATTCAGTACCTTTGTGCACTGGTTAATGAGTATTAGTCACTGTTAGTTGCTTAGAAGGAAAAGAGTTATAGTGTTAGTCATTACATTTTTTTAGCAAGAGAATTTCCAAGATGACTGTTGTTCTTCAAGAGGTTTTGAGCAAGACTGTTCTAAAGGTTCTTAATTAACCATGATTTCTCAAATTTAAATCATTCTTAACAATTGAAATTCCTATGATTCAGTGCAAAGCAGACAACAGAACTGAAAAGGGAGGTTCATCATTCATAAATTCAGTGTATGTGAAAGTCTGGGTGAATGGAGGGAAACTATGTGGAACTAAAAACACTTTGCAAATTACAAAAATAGATTTTGTTTACTAGAGTAAACACTGCCAATTTTATAATGATGGATGATACTGTCACAACAGAGACTTACCTGTGTTTATTATCTGTTTACCTATTTTGCCTGTAGAAATAGAGATTTTTAGTTAGGTTTTAGATTAATTTCCAGGGCATCTGCGAGACTAGCAACATGATGCTGTACTGACATTTGAAAAGTAGGAAATACCTCTATTTTTTTTAAGTTTATTTATTAAATAGGGAAATTTTCCATGGACCTAAAAGGGAGCCCCCTATTCCCCAACTATCCCTCCATACTTAGTTCACGAGCAAATCATTTAAATGTGAACTTTCAAAACTTCTTGATTTTGGGTAAGGGTTTTTTAAGCTCTGAAAGTGAATTCCTTAGTCTCCTAGTCTTGTGAAAAAATCTCACTAGTCCCAGTAGAACTATCTGCATCTTAGTATTTTGATAAGTTGGTGCCTCTTCAAAAGGTGCTAAACCATGAGCTGCTCTGAGACTTCTTTTCCTGGTATTTTGTGTTTTACTGTGTCCCACTACTACATGGTTTAAGTGCATATTGCATAGAACATATTAACAGGTAGGTGGTGAATGCAGGGATTAACCTGAGGCCTGTTCCTCTGGTTGTCTTTAGTATTGTAAATCATGTGACACTGACTTGAATAATTCACCTTTCATCTGGTGGCAAACAAATGTACTAGTTCATTATTTGTTGATCAAGTCTATTTTTCTGCAGTGTTCATTACAGTGGTTTTAGGACTGTCAGTTCCAACAAAGAAAGCTGCAGCCACTAGGTTTATCAGAGTCCTGCCATAGAGAAACACCTGCAATTTTTGATGGATCTGGAAAACAGAGACCAGAGTGTGGACTAGCCCGGGTTAGTCTATTGGAGAACTCTGCTAGAATACATGTACTGGAGATCATGATCTAGCTCCAGAACAGATCTACCTAGCAGACATAGGGGCACTGAGGCAGGGAATTTTGCTGGATGGGATCAGTTCTTGCAGCACATGGTTTCTAAGGCAGTCCACTATAATCTTGTGTTAGATTTGGCAATAGAATGTGAGATCATATGTTTCATTAAAATTTCCACATATGATGAAGCAACTTTTTTTTCTCCTCTGGAAAAATCTCTGACAGTCTTTGCTTAATAGCACATCTGCAGATCCCATATATCAAGATATCATCAGAGTACAGGAATTTGTGGGTGGCTTCAGCGCAGACTTTCTGCATGGTATCATAGCACTGGCAGACGATCAGAGCTCATGTGTCCTGTCTTCAGGATATTTTCCTTTTTATACTTTAGGCAGACTACAACTTCATTGCATGGCTTAGGAATCCAGAAAAATTGCAAGAACCATAAATTGCTTCAGGTGCCAGTCCTTTATAGTCCTGGAGCTTACTCTTTTACAAGAAATGTCTTCAACAATTAATGAAATTGATACTAAATAATACAGTTGAACAGTAGAGATTTCATGTTAAATGTTTTCAAGTCTTTCAAAATTATTTCATTTCTGAAAGAGGTTTTTGTATCTATTTTTTCCAGTGATTTTAATCTATTTTCCTGGTGGAAATGAAGCTTAGGTAGTCACTTTTATCTATATCTGTTTGTGTGCTCCATGTCTCACTATAATTTCTGAACTGGTTTGCTGATTCAACAGGACTTCATAGTTATTTTTGAGAGACTGCCTAATGGTTTATGAAATTTGGAGCCAGATAATGAGAAAGAGAGGCTGAGATAAAGACTGCAGTGTAAGCCTATGTATCATTAGACAAAAAAAAAAACTACAGTGGGAGAGATGCCACTGGAAAAGTCCTTTTTATGGTTTTGGATCAACTCTAAATCCAAAAGAAATGAGACTTCAATAATATCAGTGCTCATGGAAGTGTTGCTTTTCAAAGCAAATTGAGTCTATATTTAAGTTTGTGCTTTCCTCTAGAAAGTTCATCTTTAGTACAAACTTCCTTGAACTTTGATCTGTAGTACAGAGAAAGTTGTCATGTAAGCTGCAGGTATACTGAATTGTAAAATAGGAAAGTATAGGAGAAATACAGCGTTTAACGTCAACTCTTTATTCAGCTTGCCTACTATGTGTTTACATCAAGCTGTTTCATGTTACATCGTTTACATTCCAAGAAAATGGGACCTTTTGGGGAAAGGAAAAGTCTATTCATATGGAGTGAGCTAATCTATAGTTTAACTGCCTTTCAAGTCTACTAAGATTTTAAAAGTTAATATAGGTAGAACTTGACAGTTATTGATGATAAGGATCTTTTACAAACCCCTGTGGAGAAGGTTACATATAAACCCGTTAGGCTAGTTCATAAATACATTGCAAAATATAGGGGCCACATAATCAACGCAAAGGAAGTACAGATATAGCCTCAAATAATTTTTGGTGTAAAAAGATGCATACAAAATATTTTTATGTATGAAAATACTTATTAGACAAAATAACTTGAAGCAGTGGAATAATTGGCACGTATTCAAATTGTGGTTAATTGAATTCTTCATCTGTTGCTTAGAGACCCACATGGGGTACAGATTCTGCATAGAGGAAGCAATTTTCTTTAACAGGATATAATTTAGAATGAGAAAACATATACACTCTACCTGAAACACAGATAATAATTAATATGGAATAAATACATAGACATATACTGAGTTACCATATTTCTACCTGTCACTCTTCAGAGTTTCAGTAACTCATTTGCATCCTAAGTAAGTATATTTATTCAGAGAGATAACACTGTAACGCTGCCTTCAAAAGTGGAAGAACTTTATGTCATAGCATCGAAAATGAGTCATCCTTGTTATTAAAATGGCAAAGTGAGATCAGAATCATGATTTAATCTCATGCCTACTTACACCTAAGAAGTTTGCTTGTTTGTGAATTGACACTATACCACTAAAAAGCTGATAACCAGTTCTCAAATTGACCGTTATTCTTGAGGCTGATCTGTTTTTCTGAACTATAATAGAGAAAATTAAAACCTCTTAAGAAAGAATATTATTTTTATTTTGTATTCTACTGACCTATAACATTTATTACTTGGTCTCTCACATATGTTGTTAATATTGAGACATGTTTGCATGCAGAAAGTAAGTTATTTGAAGGATAAAGTAAAAAAGAGTATCTTGCAGGATGTATGAGAGAAAGTATATGATATCAATGAAGGGAATGGGTGATTGACAGCCAACAACTCCACATAATCCAGTCTCTGTCAATGGCTTGTTGTTTTACTTTAAGCAAGCTGAGTTACACCTGATCTTGAAAACAGTTAATGCTATTTCAGATGAGAAATTCTGTACATCAGGATCTCAAAATTTGCTTCGCTTGGTACAAAACCTAATCTTGGCCTTAGCTCAGGAAAGGTATAAATGGATTTTTGAATCCAGCTTATTTTGGGACAGTGCTTTGACATGCACACAACTTCTGGCTTCAGTAAAACTGAAAAGTATTCCTTAAATACTCCCTTGAATCAAGGCCCAAAACTCAAAATCTGTTGTGAGGATTTATCAACATTTCAGCTGAACTCTGAAGCTGAAAGGTAGCAATAACTTAGCACTACTGAATGTACGCTATGTGCTGGTTCTTAGTCTTCACTGTGAGCTCTGCTGAGCTGGAACGTGACTACAGGATTGGGTCATGATGGCGGGCGGCTCCTTGTTGAGCTCTTTGCAGGAGTCCAGGGTTTTTTCGGTTGGTTGTTTTTTATAAATTTTTGTCTTCCTCTTTCTACCAGTTTGACCACTGAACAAATCCACTGCATAGCAGATATGACAGACTTTTATGCATGAGTATAGGAGGGTGAGAAAAACAGGTTTTACTTTTCTTGTTGTCTGAATTTTGGTTAGAAGCCATATATAGTATAAAGACCCCTGAGAAATCAAAAAGGTGGGAATAGACAAGAATGCTTTTTAATTTTATTGGGTTTGCCATATTTCTGCCATACCGATTTTGTAAACCACAGCGCTATTTAATATTACTGAATTGTAGGGCTACACTTCATATTTCCTCCTCTTTTTAATAACAGGTGGTAACAATATTGGCAAACATGTCTGTCTTGGACCAGTGTGCTTCAGAAATCATTCAAGGAAATGGTATGTATTTTAGCTGAATTATATTCTGTATTTGTTTGTGGAGAATGTGGGTGGATGGGAAAGGAGTGGTTACAAGGTAAAGGAGAAAGGCTTCACTAATGATACTTCATTTTGCATTCTGTCTCTGCTGGATATTGCATATACAGGGTGCAATGAGTCCTTGGGATGGTTCTATGTAACTGAAAGAAATTACCACTGCTTTAGAAAACTTTGCATATATGACCATATAGCTGATGTTCTATCTATGTGTTTGTAACTTCTTCGTAGATACAAAGCAAAGTAGTACAAACTGTTTCAACACTGTTTATTCTGGTAATTACATTGTATAAGGTGGCAATTCTTAGACATTGAAGGACATCATTTGATACCGAGCCACGCATACCTGCATTTTGTGTCACTTTTTTCACATGTATACAGAAGTATTATAAATTTTGAAGCATTAAGTTTTTACTACTATACAGCAGCTGCCAGTTTTTTCCCACACTTCTTTAAATATCACATTATGAGAAATTCTTTATCTTGAAAAAACCCTAGGTGTTATAGGCCCACGAGAAGTCTGAGAAGTTAGGTTAATAATTCTCTGCATAAAGATAGAGGAAGACGTAACTGCCTTACTAATACACCTACCAGCAAATTTATTGCCAAGCAATATAGTAAGACAGTGGGTTTTTTTGTTTTGGAGCAGAGAGAGATATTAAATTACAGTGAGGCTTCACATATATTTCTTTTTATGTCCTAGGAATACCCCTTCCACACTTTTTTAACTAAGTTTTGAACAGGAATGATTTGAGTTCGCATCCATTTGCATCTCAGATAATGGCTGACTGTAGTTGGGAGAAAGGGTTTCAGAAAGCATCTACATAGAAGCAGGTCTTGAAATAGAATCAGCCAATTCCTATGTAATATTGGATTTAGATGTTTCTTGCATTTCAGTGGAAAATTTGAGCTCTGTGCACAAAAGTATGACTGGCAGAACTGATTTGTTTTATGTGATCCATGTGTGCACAGAGGTAGTATGTATTTGATATCCTTGCAAAGGTGGATAGGTGTTGCAGTTTGAGACCAATGACAATGTGGAGGTTGAATGGATCTAGATACTGAAGCAATTTAATCACAGAGAGATGCAATTTTACAAATTACCTGACTTCCCAGTCCTGTGCAGAAGGCAGTGCGGTGAAGGGGAGGAGCAGGGTAGGTTAGCATGGTGGTTTCTTGTACAACCCCCTTGCTGCATGCGAGGGATCAGCCAGTCGCAGAAAGAGGTTGGTCAGGTCCCCGTGGTGGTTCCTGCCACACTCCTAATCCAAGCCCCTTTTGTTTCTGGAGGTTGGAGAAGTGGTCCTGGACCTCTTGGTGCAGACACATGGGGCTTCCCTACACAGAGGTTTTTCTAGAAACTCTTGGCATGACACTGACATTTCCCAGAACCCTAGAGGTCTGTAATTATAGGATTGGGTAGAGAACAGCTTGTCGGAGATTTGTCTGTTTGACTTGTGCTGTTGTTTTCTGATTTGCTGTTAGGACTCACGATCCAGATATGCCCTGGAAGCTTTTGTACTCCTTTATTATTAACAGATTGGGCATGTAGTTTGGCCATCTATTACCTCGAGCACACCAAAATCTGTTTTGTTGTTTGGGACAGGTGTTTGATCTTATGTCATCTACTTCTACTAGAGCAGAAACTTGATTGAATTTCATGAAATTATACTAACAGCTATGCCAACTAGGCCTAACTCGTACTAGATATTACAGTAGGTGGAGGAGCACATGTGGACTGTCAAGCACAATGTGATGAAGTAAAGTTTGTGTATACACTCCATAAAGGAAGTTCACACAGCAGCTCTTGCTCCCAGGCTTTTGAGAAGGGTTGACACTCATCTTGTGTATAAAGTTTTTTTGTGTCTGCCTGCTTTTTTAATAATCAGATGCTGGTCAGAAGTCAGATTCACAAACTGACAAGGGTCTTTGAATCCTGGAGAGTTTAGATATGTTTTCTTCTCAACTTTGACTTTTTTATACGTCGATTGACTACTATCTATCTGCATGATTCTGATGCTAATTCTCTTAATTATTTATGCAAATATTCTAACAGTTAAAACCTCTGATGCTGCCTGAAGTAATCTGAATGCCTAATAGGATATGGAGTCTAATAGCACATAATTGTCCTCACATTTAAAATAATCTAGATAATAGACATCAGTACATCTCATCTGCTTTTGTGCTGCTACAACAAGAATATCAACTCCTACAGACAACAAGAAGTTAATGAAACCATTGGACATTGATGACATTCTCTCTTTAGAAGCAAATAGTCACACAGTAAACTTCAAGTGGCAGAATTTCATCATTTCCCTCATTAAAGGATTTCCCATTCTAAAATGCCCTTAAACAGTTTGAGACAGGAACATTTAAAAGCTTTCTTAAAAATACATAAACTGAAAAAAAAGTTTTACTTTGATGCAAAGAAAAACTTCATATGGCGACCTGAAATATGTCACTACAGGTTTTAAGGTTAGTGATTACCTTCAGGTTAGTTTAGAAACAAATAAAGAATTGCATTTAGTTTGACTGAAACAAATTTGTGAAATCCAAAGTATCAACTTGTAGAGGAATCAAGAATGTGGACGAGGGAAGAGTTAGTATATTTTCTAGTTGCAGAAGTTCTGTAGCTTCCTAGCAAAGGCAAACTTATGCACAGATCAGATGTGCCTGAATGCTGATGGCCAAATTGCTGTCCACATTCATGTATTCTTCCTGCCCTGTTTGGGTAGTGATTGATCTGTGTTTACCTAGCCTGCTTTTTCCCTTTGCCTTTTTGGCCTGAGTTTTTTGCTGGAGAGAGGATAACAATGGCTCTTACATCCTTCTAGGTGTTCAACTTTTAATGGAAATGCTCTTTGAAAGATCATCTTCAGGAAATTCAGCAGAAGTTGCTGCTTGTGAGCGAGTCCAACAGAAATCTGCAGTTACACTGGCACGACTCAGCCGAGATCCTGAAGTGGCAGATGCAGCCGTAAAACTCAGCTGTAAGGATGTATCACTTGCTTAACGGCAGACTGAAAAAAAGGGAGTAACTGCCAGTCATGGAGAAGGTCTTTTTAATTTTTAGCCCCACTTGGTACACTTTATGGAACAGGTTCCCTATACTGTCTGTTCAGAGAGTGATTGAGGAGGCTGCGCTAAATGAACGTCTAACTTCTTTCCCAGAGGAACTTGAGGTGCAGCATCCAACCAACACATAGCTGTGGCAGACTGTGACAACTGACAGTGTTGCCTTCACCATTCCTTTATTTAAACCCTTGTGCAGGATCTGTCAGTGGACAGAATACTTGGACCCCTGCAGGTTCAGATGTGATGAATCTAACAGGAAGCAACATGTTCATTTGGCTGGAGTCTTTTAAGGGCATGTGGGAGGATTGGTAGGGAAGAAATAGAGGTCACACTTTGCACTCTGAAACAGCAATAGCAGGTAAAAACAATACATTTGTCTGTTTATGCTTTGCAGTTATCAATTGTGACTGCTCTGAGCTGCATAGCTCCATGGACAGCCTCTTAAGCATTTGCATATCTTCTTTGCATTAGAGATGATATCCACTAAGGAAAATAAATATGAAATATCTAAAAAAAAGATCTTCTCTCAAAATAAGGAGTTAGTTTTTCTAAATTATTTCTCCTGATACTTTTTTGTGCACTCAGGTATTCCTCGCCTAATTAAACTTTGCAGATCACCAACTGAAAGAAATAACAGTGATTCTGTTTTAGTGGCATGTCTGGTAGGTACATTTTAATCTTTCTTTCATGCTTATCCTGAAAAATGCAGAAAAAACAGCCTTTTAGATTTCAAAATGCAGAAGTATTCCAGGAATGTTTTAAATTCATGCCAGGGTCTCCTGATTTTCCCCTTAAGCATAATCCTGTACCATGTCAATTATTTATCCTCTGATTGAAGATTTAAGCACATAAAGAAAAATGGCTGCATCTTCACACTACTGAGTACTAAAAAAAATTCACTGGACCACTTCAGTATTTAAGGTTTCTGTAATTCTTAAATTCCATTCTCTGATGATGTTATGTGTGCTGAAATGAGCCTTGAATCACAGGGGTAACAGTCCTTTATCTGCAGACACACACTTGTATGGAAATATTTATGTAAAGTGGCCAAAGAGAGGCAAGGAGATTTTGAGTTTTCACTATGATCCACTTAGAACTATCTGAGTCTCCAAGACAGTATAGTGTCCAGCCAAGGAGCGGCCAACAGAAGGTTAACACTTTCTCTGCTTAGGAGAAAGATCCCAGCTGCTGGCCCTGCACTGCATGGACTGTGAACCCCAGCCAGCTGTCGGAGTTGAGTAATTTCACATAGCATTCTGTGAGCAGAAAGCACTCTGGAAACTTGGGTGATCTAGGCTTAAGAGACAGGTTTTGATGGATGAAGAATGAAGAATATTGTTTGACAATGCTTTTTAGTATTAATGTTGTTTAAATGTAAAAGTCAACGATTATTGCAGCTTTGATTAACAGCTAGCTTTGTATCAGCATATGAGAAATTTTGTTGGTTTAAGCAGGACCCATTCAGGATGAAAAAAGTATGAATGTGAGCATAAGAAATGCTGTGATTATTCTTTGTACATGCCAAGAAGGTTTCTTAATCTTGTATGGCTAGAGCAGAGGCCACAGAGTGATGGCATCAAACCAGACTGTGAGTTTTCTGTCTCACTGAAGTTGTTGCTGCACATTCCTTGAATTCATGCCTATCATCTGAGATATTACCTGCCTGTCTCAGCAATTCTGCTTCTCCTGAGATTTTAGTAGCTGCTTGATGACACTTTCTGATAACCATGTGGCAAAAAAATTGCCCTTGGAACATAAGCTGCTTCAGACTCTGATAGGTGTTGCCACTAAAGTCTGAGGGCTTGTACTGTTTGGTATTTTTACCTTGTTTGTTTACTTTTTCTATATTTTGAAGCAGGTGATAAACATTTGTGTTAGTGCTGCACTGACAAACAGCACAGAGATAAGCTGATCACAACTATCAGACCTTATTAATAGAAGACAATTTTTGCTCTTGAGGAAAGCCAGCGTGCTTTCCAACTGTATCTGTCTTGTCAGGTTGCTAGAAGGTATGTAGTTGTATATTTTAATCCAGTAAGAAAAACAGGTAGAAGGGAAGAGTTTATGAAGATAATAGTAACATCAATGTAATTGGTATTGTGCAGCCTCATAATCAAAACAATTGGCAGTTTTATTGGCTCTCAAATGGTTTTAAATGTATGGCTTCTTTCTGCTACACTGTATCTAAAAGATTTCTGTTATGGACGTTGCATAAAACTTCAGTAGCAGACATTTTCTGAATCAGATGGCTTACAGTTCTCATAAATAAGATAAAAGATGAGAGAACAGTTGAGATACAAAGAGATAGTGTGACGTGCAGCAGATCAGTAATAGGTTTACTGACAAAGTGCTCTGACTCTCACCTCTGTGTTCTTTAACATCACACTGTCTTTGCTGCTCAGGTCGAAGAGTAATGTGCCCAGAAATAGCTGCATTTGAGGGGAGATTCATCTGACAGATCATTGAATCATAGAATCATAGAAACATAGAATGGTTTAGGTTAGAAAGGACCTTAAAGAACATCCAGTTCCAATCCCCCTGCCATGGGCAGGGATGTCTTCCACTTGATCAGGTTGCTGGAAGCCCCATCCAACCTGGCCTTGAACACTGCCAGGGAGGGAGCAGCCAGAGCTGCTCTGGGCAGCCTGTTCCAGTGCCTGACCACCCTCACAGTAAAGGATTTCTTTCTTATATCCAAACTAAATCTACCCTCTTTCAGTTTAAAGCCATCACCCCTTGTTCTATCACTACAGGCCTTTGTTGTCCCTCTCCAGCTTTCTTGTAGGCCCCTTCGGGTACTAGAAGGCTGCAATAAGGTCTCCCCAGAGCCTTCCCTTCTCCAGGCTGAACAGCCCCAACTCTCTCAGCCTTTCCTCATAGCAGAGGTGTTTCAGGCCTCGAATCATCTTTGCGGCCCTCCTCTGGCCCCACTCCAACAAGTCCGTGTCTTCCCTGTGCTGAGGGCTCCAGAGCTGGATGCAGGACTCCAGGTGGGGTCTCAGATGAAGACAGTAACAAGAGATTAGCCAGGTAGAACAGTCCATAGACCTGCACAGTTCAGCGCTGAGTCTTGGCTGGTATTTAGAGATAGTTATAATGGATTCCTGCAATGAAAACTTTGTCAAGCCTTAACAGTATTACAGTTGTGTAACAGTATTACAATTGTGTTGTTTTCTTTTTCTAGGCAGCCTTACGGAGACTAGCAGTTATGAGTCCTGATGGACTTGAAGATTCAGATTTTCAGCAGCTAGTAAAGCCTAGACTTGTGGATTCCTTTCTGCTATGCACAAATATGGAAGAGAGCTTTGTATAAACGTGAGCCAAAAGCCTTTGAAAAATAATCAAGATGATAGGTATATAATAATACATACACAATTTTATTTCGATTTAGTCCTATTGTTATTTATGACTTATTTATTTTAAAACCATGAACATGTGATTTGTAGGAGAAACAGAATGAGCAAACTTGTTTCAGCGGTTTGCAATGGTAATTTTAAATTTTATTTTCCTGACAAGACATGTCAACAGACTTTATTGCTGCAATCTAACAAAATGTTGTTGTCTTGTTTAATATCATTGAATCAAGGTAATGAAGCCAAGAATTTGGTGCTTTGATATTAAATGCTACTAATAATGTTTTATTGCTGATATTTTTCTACAATTAGAACATTTTGCATTTTTTTTAAGAAATGTTTTAAGAAATGCCTTTGCTACATTAGAAGAAAAATAGTCCTTAGAGCTTCAAATATATATATTGAAATTAAAGGGATGTTACAGTCTGAGTCCAGTTCTTAACTTGTTATTTTTTAGTAGAAATATGAAAATACATACTGTGATTAAATGAGAAAATTTCTCAGAAAATTTTCAAATACTGGCTTGGAATGAGGTTAGAGGACATTCTTACACTGAAGAAAGATGTGCTCCATTAGAGGATACACACTTGCAGACAACTGTCCCATTTACATTTACTGAAATTTCCTAAATAAATAGAATTCTAGCAAAATCTTTATGAAATCAAACACACATTATCAGTGGGAAGGTATCTATGTAAGAATGAAAATCATTACGCACTGATAATCTTCCCTCCTTTCCAAGCCTTACAAGACCTGGAAGTGAGCATGTTCAGACACGTTTTTAATATTCAAACTACTATTTTTGTGAAAAGTTGTGCATACATACACTAAATAATCAGAACTGATAAATTAATTGTAACTTGAATTTTCATTTTTCTGGTTTTCTAACTAGTTTTATATTTCTAAACTGTGAAATGGGACCTTCAGGAGCTCTTGGAGTTGACAAAAGGAGATTTTACCAATTGATAACAACATAAAGAATAGAACTGATTTTAAAATAGATTTATTTTTTTTCATGAACATTCCTCTTAAAATATGCCTTTTTCTTTTCATCAAGAAACTACATCATTTTAAAACTACTCGACCAGCAATATCTTGAGAGTGTTTTTCCCCCCAACTTCTCACAAAGCACTCTGTAAATTATGAAACTATATGTATTTTTTTCTTGATGGCTTGCAACTATTGCTCTGGATCATTTTATGATCGGTAGTTTTAGGGTACTAGGACATCTGCCAAAAAAGTAAGTACATTTCTTCTTTACTGTACTTACTTTGTAGATATGTTAAGCAGCTTAATTCATTAATGTTTATTTAGTATTATGTGGTGTTTAGATGAAAGGCACCAGGAAACTGCTAAACTGTGGTTGCCTTCCGCATTTTCTGTGTCTGAGAAATCTGTCCTGCTTCAAGCAGTGATAAATGGTGGCTACTTTTTTCTCCCCTTGAGTATATGGGTTAAGAAGTCTGTGCCTTAATCTTTCTTCCTTGTGATCTGTTCATTTAACTATGAACTCTGTATTGACTGAGGTTTTAAAACATTAGAAAACATACAACGACCTCTGTCATAAGCAACTACTCAAAGATAAGCATTGAATCAGATGTTTCACAGATGTAATTTTCTAATAAAAGCAGGGATGAATTCTGGTTTGAATTACTGCTTACTTTGAGACAGCTCCTTAAAATTCTGAGATTGTTAAGATGTACAGTACTGTACAGCTTTAAAAATATTATACAAGTGATGAACTTTAACACTTTCCTCACTAAGCAGAAATACATGTATGAACCATGGATGCTTTAAATGGTAAAATCAAAATTCTTGGTATAAACAATGAACTCATAGATCTCATAAAAAATGAACTCAATAAAGTCCTGTTGCTATCATGCTGATAGCGTGATAATCCTTAACAGAATAAAACACATCAAATTTTGTTGTGAATGTGCTGTACTGAACCTTGTTCTGTCAGCTCCAACAAATACCAGAGATACTGGTTTGTTGGTGGGGTAGGGTTTATCCCATAACAGGTAAAGTTAAAATATCATTTAAAAATGTCCACCCATTCAAAGTAAATTGAAGTAGCTATGAAGAAAATGTCATTAAGAACCATAATGTTTTAAAGCCATTTCTAACAGGTCAATCAAATATCCAGTGAGCAGGCCTGTAGCAGTGAATGAGTCTAATTTGCTCTCAGATACAGTAATGTGAATCCACATCAATTGATTTTACTACAGATACTCTCACACTGTAAATATGCGGCCATAATTCTAGGCCCATATTGTCCATTTACATGTGTTCGTATTATGAATGTGGCTGCTTAAATTACAGAAACAAAATATATTTAGTTGGATCTCACATTTGTAGTAGAAAAATATATCTTGAAAGAGCTAGTTCAGACCTATTATCACCTAAATGTCACCAAAACCATTTTTGCTCGGTCTGAATTTTTCACCTAAAGCTGTGCAATTTATTTTTGTATATGCTAAAGTTTATGAGCAAATAAACATATCTCTTCCTTTCCTCTTAATTAACTTGGAACTAACAAGTCATTAAAATATTGAAATATTATTTTCTCATTACTTCTGAATGAATTCTGAATTTAAAATGTTTGCTTTGAAAGTGACTTTTCAGTTTTTAAACAAAAAAAAAAATACAGGAACACTCTAAGCCAGAATAAACATGTATTTAATTTCAATGTAGTATGAAACAAAATATTCCATATCAAAAGATTTTCACTAAAACATATATTTTGGCGGATTAATCTTTGGACTCCCTGTGTATATACATATACAGGTAGTAGAGAGAGGTAGAGGCTCTGCGTAATACACTTACATATCAATTCATATAAAAGGACTCATTGATCTATAGACACAGCATGTAGGTTACATATTAGCTTAATCACGCTGGAAACTGGATGTTAGGCTTGTTGGAAATGTAGTTTCATTTAAATTTTTCTGAATATTTTAGATTTTGCATGAGATTAGAAATGTTAGACAAATGTGCAGTGAACAGCAGGATTCTTTGTAACTTTTATTTACATTCCAGTGACTTTGGACAAAGTGTTCACATTTCAGCTTTAGTTTGAACTGTTTACATATATCCAGGGCCCTGTTGTTTCATTCATAGAATAAATACTTTTTCTCTGTTTATTTTGTGTTTGGTACATGAGTCATTTATGTGGACTGTTACTTGTCTAACATGTTCTGTTTAAAATAGTATTTGTATGTACAAGGGATAAGATAATGTCTTGGTAAATTGGATGTCTTACCTATTTTTTAGAGTTGCCTGTTAATATCCAAAAGATGGGACTTGGCCTGCAGGGTGTCACATTGCCTTTGTACGAGACTGATTCTAGTATTTCATACAGCTTGTTTCAAATGTGCATGTTGACCATCTCCTTTTAATTAACAGCAATGAACAGTCAAAATAACATTGGCTTTTGTATTTTAAATCTCCTTCAATTTCCAGTTTAAATTTATATTAAATTTAATGTATTTAAAGTAACACTCTAGACACTGTAAATTATTCACCAGTGTTCTCATTTTTAAGGGGAGGGAGGGAAGATGGCATTGAGCATTGAAAGATAAGTCTAGAGTGAATTTATTCGAGTTGAAAGTGCTTAGCTGGTGGGGAGGTGAGTGAATAGTTTCAGCCCTTGAAAGGCTAAAGAATCAGGATCAAGGAAAACACAGGGTCATCTATTTTAGATACGTGCTTTGCAGAAATCCTTATCTCTTCTTTCTAGTTTGCTTTTGGGTCTAAGTTTCTCTTTCTCTAGCTGCGAGAAATTTGTGCCTCTTGGGAGTGTTATTTGTACAATTGCTAGTTATCTGAATAGAAAGGAGTTAAATTCCAAGGTCTGGTCCTCCTAATGAATATATTGATAAGGTTTTTGCTGAGAAACTAAGTAACAAAAATAGTTTGTTAAATAAATGTACTCTAGACAACCTAGAACAAAAAGAAACATTTATTGTTCCCACAACAGAGGGCAGAACCAGCACATTCTCCAGAAAACTTGAGAGAAAATATGTGTATAATAGTCTGCTTCCAGGTATTGGTACTTTTACAAGCAGACTTGCTAACTAAGAGTTTATCGACTGATCAGTCCTCTGCCAAATAAACACTGAATCAAAGCAATAAATGAAAACCACTAGACCTACAGACAAAACACTGGGAAATCAAAGATTTTTCTGTTTCCTTTTCAACAACCAATCAGTGACTTTTTGTTTTATAACTCAAGTGCACCCAGAACCCAATGGAACCTAAGGGAAATCAGTGCAAACCAAAAGTGCAGTAGGTAATACTGCTGATTTGCTTTTGAGAGAAATTTAAAGCGATTAAAAGGCTTAAATGGTGTGAAGAAGGAGGTGTGTCTAACGTGGTACTTCTTCTATTGCTGTTATGATCACCTGTGTCACCTGTGTCACAAATGCCTCACTGAAAGCTAAACTGCTTGTACCCTTTTTTTCAACCTTTCTGGATAGTAGCAGTGCCTTTTACCTAGCTTTTGTCCACCTCCTCCACAACCTTTAAAGTGTGACCTAAAAATGCACGTCTTCAAAGTAACTTACTGAATTGGGTGTATATAAAAATTTAGTCTGTTTTTTTTTTTCATACCACATTATGTAAAAATCTTCTTTTTGAGTAGTTCTGGAAGGATATTCGTAATGAGATATGTCCATTATGTGTGCTCATCAGGTAAGGGAAAGTTTATGATAAATCAAGAAGATATATCTGAAAAGATCCAGAAACAGCCATATGTGTTTTCACTTGCATGAAAAGAATACTTATGGAACGGGCCTGAATCATCTAGGGAAGCCTTCTTTGAAGCTATGGTAAGTCAGTGTGCCTGTACTGCAGTAAAAAACAGCCAGAGCTAACCACCAAGTTTCAAGATTCTTGCTAGAATCAGAACTCTAGAGAGCTAACACATAAAATAAACAGAAATAAAGTCTCACAATATGAAGCTAAGGATAAATGACTTGTAAAATTTTGTGAGAAACATGTACATTTAAGGAGTATGCTTTGCACATTAAGCAACATGCTTATTGACACATGCTTGCTTCCACTTCCAAAGCAAGATACAATGCCCTTTGTCACAGCTCTATACTTTTGTACTACTTAATTATTAAAAAGGCCACACTTTTTTTCAGAGCAGCTATTATTACAAATTAGTGATTTCTAAAGTTTAGCCGATCTTTAGGAATAAATAAACAGGGAAGTGCCTAGATACCGTGAAGAACAGCTGGTCATTTACAAGAGTGTCTCATCTTTAGAAGGACGCAAACTTTGTGGAATGAGATAGACTAGTTATTGGTTTAGAATATTGGGAGTAGAAGAAATCTATCATGTGCTTTATGCCAGGGCTGAATTCTCATCTGCTTTGAAGTTCAACTCTGTAAGTAGTACAGGCCAATAATTTAGTGGGTGATTCTTTCTTGTTGAGGATGACTGCCCAAGACAGAGAGTATACATAATGCCATGGCGCTGCCTTTGTTTTCCAGTGGCTATGGAACAAAGTGCTGATGATTTGTTTGGAGGAGATGTCTAAACACCTTGACATCTAACTATTAGTTCAGATCACGTGAGATGAATTCCAGACTCTATCTGGAGACAAAAGGAAGGCACTTTTTCAGCTGGGGTTTCACATGCTGTTTATGTATCAAATACAATTCCCATGAAAACAGAAATTTTTGCAGCATCAGACTCTCCCTTTGAAATTACTAACTGAGACATTATTTTCTTGTTTGGTATGCACTAGATGATGACTCTGGTTTGCCAGTGTTATAAAACATAGAATAGCGGGACCAACTCATTGAGCTTAGAATATTACACCAGATCATACTTTTCTTATTACGAATAATCTCTTGCATTTAAAGAGAGGGAGAGAGGAAACAGGTCACAGGACACTAACTCGGAATGGTCTCCAAAATGAGCTATCCTGGACAGTATGTGAAATACCATTGAGCTAATAAATGGCATTGCACATGTCAAGAAAGCTACTGCTCACCAGAAAACAAACAAACAAACCAAACCCCCCTCAAACCCAGCATCCCTTCTTTCCCCAAAAGTAATAGGCTGAGCTCTAAGGAGAAAAAATTCCTTTTACATTTCCGACTTTGTTTTACAGTGGTCTTGTACTGTTATTATCTTGTCTTTACCTGTCAAGTTGTCTTTTTTGATTTCACATGTATCAAAGATCTCATGATAATTACTGTTACATTAATAAATTTTTTCCTTGAACTTGAAATGTTTAGCTCTACATGTGGTATTAGATAAATAGGAGATGAAAAAGTGAAAAGTGGATGCTGAATAGATACGAAAGTGAAACCTGAAAAACTTTAAGAGATTTCTCTTTAGAAATGCATTCCTGCATAAAACCATATTGAAACAAGGATTCGATCAAACAGCTTCCTAATGAAGAAGATGACTAAAAAATTGTATGAAGATGATCCTCTTCGAAATCATGAAAAACTCTGCTATCGTTATAGACAAATCTAATATTTCCTGCGCTTACAGACTCAAGAGAACTTCAGAAATGCTTGTTTTGGAGTTATTTACTTATCTGTTTGAGATAATGAGGTGAGGCTTTTATAAATTAATACCACAAGATAAATATAGGTGTGTCTTAAAACCAATATCCATTAATGTGCCATTTCACAAACACCATCACTTTACAGTAGGCCAGAGCTACAGTAGCTCTTGGAGACACTTTTGACGAACGGCAACAAATTTCTTTACACCTTTTCTTCCCCATGATTAGGTGGAAGAATAGAGGCAGCAGCATTTCAATAGCTATAGAGGACTTTGTCAACGTTTGTATTCTGAATTTTTGCATGTGGCCAGACAGCTGCCAGGCTAGGACCACAGGATAACTGTAAATAATGACCCTTTGTTACACAGCAGAGCCTGGGACCTAGCAGCATCATGGGTAGTACACTAATTAATGAGGACTATTTCCAGGTGGTTCAGGCCATCCTATTGGAAGCCATGCTAGTGTGTTATAAGCATAAATGCAAGTTACTTAGTATCAAGGCTATTGCTAAGTCCTTGCGTGGAAGTCTCTGCTACTGTGCTTACTGTGGCTTAAGCACTGAGCTAGCAAACCTTCGCAAACCTTTCTTGAATAAAGTATATGCTTTCCATCAATGCTGCAGATGATGATATATGTGTGGTGGTTCACAACTCTTTTCCTTTCTAATTTTCTCTTTGCCTTTCCACCTGATGTCAACTGATTAATGCTTGTCTTTAGAGTGAATCATAGCTGAAGGATTTGCATGGCCAAATATAAGGGAAAGCAACTGAAAGATCAAACCCAACATCTGTGAACCCCAAGACAGTGGCATGTTTTACAATGTGTTTGCTGGTGCTGTTTCATTGCATTGTTACACCCTCATCAAGGAAATCTCTTGGTCCAGCGCCTTGCATAAAAGGTCTGTTTTCTCATTTGCACAGCTATCACCATCTAACAAATATTTCTCCTCAAATACTCAAATCTTTTTTTTATTTTTCCCTTTTGAAAGTAATTTACTTAGAATAGTTACTGAAACGCTGGGAATTTCTGGATTCTGCTGCAAAGATCAGATGAATATGCATGAATTGTTTCTACTCTCATTTTCTTTCTCTCTTTCCTATGTAGACTGAAAACTACAGGGGTGGGGTGTTCCTTTCCAAATTTTTGTATGATACTAAGTTCTCTAAGATCCCTCATTTCATTTGAGGCCACCTGAAGATAACATATTAAAAATTAATATTGATACAAAGACCAGCTCCTGTGGCAGTACCAACATGTTCTTTGTGTTTGTGACCCTATGATATTCCTTGTGTGGAAGTGTCTTTGTAGCCTGTTTTGCAGTTAATAATATGACATGGCTGGGAGCAGGAGCTGGGAGGGAACATAGCCAGACAGCCAAGTTGGCCAATGGAAAAATTCCATACCATAGGCATCATGCTCAGTTTATGAATGAGGGCTGACTGGGGTCAGGAGGCTCTCTGCTCTTCTTGTTTCCATGAGTTTGAATCTTCTGTTGTCCGGGAGTACGAACTTTTTCAGGAATTCAGCAAAATTCAAAAGTTTGGCATTCCACGATCATGGAAAAATTGTCTTGCATATAGGTCTTTTTATATATATTATTCATTATAATCATAATTATTATCAGTAGTAGTAGTATTTCCTTTGTTGCCTTATTAAACGGTCTTTATCTCAATCCATGAGTTTCCACTTTTGTCCATTTCGCCCCCCATCCCACTGGGAGGAAGGGGAGGGCTGAGCCAGCGGCTGTTGGGTCCTAGTTGCCGGCCGCCAGGTTAAACTACAACAGCATACCAATAAGAAAATGTCCCAGATCTGAGATATTTTTCTGATGACTGAGTTTTGATTTTTATTCATGTTAAAGGGTATGTTTAAGGACTTACTTGTTGCTAATAATGTAAAAGATCTTTGTATGCTGAAATCCACCTCCCAATTTTGGGTCCAGCTTCCACATAAGCTCCACTAACGCCTTCAGAGCGAAGCTTGCATGCCAGTACTGCAGTTGTAGCCTTGTAAATTAGAAATTTAGGATTTTCTCTGTAGTGTTTGTTACATGTCTTTCTAAATGGATTAGTTGTCTTTTACTTCATCACACTGCTACCTAGAGCAGACAAATTCAACTGGGTTTAGTTGAACAGACTCAAAAATACATTTAACTTTTTTTCCCCCTTTCTTAGTTTAGAACTTTCGCTCACCTGTTTGGTCGTGCAGTTGTCAATGATTAATTGTGAATGATCTGTGAAGCGTTGAATGGACTGTCCACTAATGATATATTAACTATGCATTATCCTATTAACCATGAAACCAGAACACATGTAGTAGAATCATGGTGAGCAGAAGAAAGATATTAATGCAATATGAATTTATTAATAGCGGAGAGGAGGAGAGTTACTTTGTCAGGCAGGCAAAATATTCCTGGTGAAAGAAGAATAAGTCTTTTTACTAAGATCTTGAGGGGAGGCCGAGAAGCAAGAGAAAACTTACATAACTGAAATATGGGGTGTGGAATTGCCTAAATCAATAAAATCTCTAATTTTATTCAGAGAATGGCACCTATTAATTAACTTTCCTTCCAACCTAGTTTCACAAAAGAAAAAAGGCAAAAAAATGTTGTAGCTGTTTTAAATCTGACTTAAAGTTTGTAAGTTGATGGGGACGGGGGCAATAATTGTATTTCTTTAAATACATTTCAGTTTAGCAGTTCCTCTAAGGCCTAGTGACTGCACTAGTGGAATAAACTTCTCAATTACAAACTGTCCTAACATCTTGAAACAACTCTTCACTGTCCGATGACTGTCAGCAGTGCTAGATACTGTGTTTGCCCTTGCATAAGATTTTACCAAACAGGTTCTCATATTTTGTTTTCTTTCAGGACATTTCACAGAGGTTATATGTCCCAGTGTCAACAGACAAAAGGAAAATGTAGTTTCACCCAGGGGCTACTTTTTCTGTCACAGGCAAGTGAACAAACATCATACGGTTTTACTTCCAGCAGTTTTGTAGTCTTGCCCTGCTAACTGAAAGTAGGTTTCACGTGGGAGCCCAAGAGCCAGGAAATTTATGAAGTACAAGGAAGAGTGATGGTCTTGCTGAAGGTGCTTTCTCCTGCTGAAGATTCAACCAAGTAGTCTTCATTTGGAGAATGCTCCATGACCCCTAATGAGTTCAGGTGTGTCTTGCCTTCATTCAGTACCCTGTGGACTTGTTTACTTTTTCAAGAACCTGTTGAGCCGTAACTTCTCTCTGTTCACATCAGGACAGCTGAGAGCAGCAGCCCTGTGGATAGTTCTGATTTTGTATGCATAACTCTTTTTTTTCCGCCTTATTTGTAACCCTTACTTACTGAAGAACCATCTTCCTTACTATTTGCTCATGACACACTTTTCTGCAACCAAACTCACCACATAGCTAATATATTTCTTCTGTGTACAGAAAGCATTATTTTAGTAATTCTGAAGCATTTTCTGGAATACTTAACATGAATAATTAGTCAATTTTGTCAGGGACAGTTGCTCATATTATTCTCCTCCAGTCACATACTTTTAGTCAAGTCAATAACCTGCTTTTAACTGTTCACGTATAAAGTATTTTTTGAGTTTTCACTAATTTTTAAATAAGGAATCAATTTTAAAAACTCAACATGAAGGTTTGATTTTCAAAAAACAGAAAACAATCAGAAGAATCTTGTAAAAGGAGTCAATCCTCATGCAGCAGCCCGAGGTTTTACCATAGGCTGCATTTTTCTTTTTTCTTGAGAAGGAGTACAATGTTGCTATTGTTCAGTTTCATGTTAGTTCTGGCTGCTATTCTACAAATCCCATTGACAATACAGCAATCTAGAGGCCCCTTTACAGCTGGGTGGGAAAGGAATTGAAACAATAATGTTTTAAATATTCTTAAAAAGTGCTTGATATTTTTTTAACTCATTCAAGTGACTCAGTCACATGAATAAGGACATTTTAAAAACTCTTAGTGATGCATTTAAATCTTATCTCACTTCCTAAAATATTTAAGAGCCAATTTTCCTTACATGTGTAATGTCCCTAGTCAGTTTGTTTTAATCTGGATGAAATCTGAATAAGATTAAATCATCTACAGACCTGCAAATGAACCTTTCTGAAGTCTTTAAAACACTGTTGAACTCCTCAGAAATATATGATCATTATGCTGTGCACAATGCTGCTATGCATCCACATTCTATGGTTGCATTCTATGGTATGCATCCAAATTCTCTTCCAAGTGTTAATGGATGAATCCAGCCAGAAAGCCAGCTCTTCTTGGGGCCAAATGGTCACATGAAAAAAAATCACACAAAACATTTTCTTCCTCTGGGAATTGTTGAGGATTAATTTTGTCTTCCAAAATTCTTAAAAAAAAATGTAAAATTTGTCTCTAAAGTAAAAGAACGGAAAATTCTTCAGAAAACTAATTTCAGACTACAGAATTTTTCTGTAGCAGGATAAGTTTTTCTTATGTTGGTTTTATACATTATCATGTTCTGCAGATTTGAGTTTCTTTTAAAACAGCAGAGTAAGTAATTTTTTTGTTTTATTCCATGATGCATATAATGTGATGAAAAGTTATTAATTTTATAGAGAACAATGAAAGATGCTACAGCTGTCAGATGCAAGGAGTCAAGATCAGTATAAGCAAATGAATATCCATTGATGTTGTGTCTCCTTAATCAAATATCCAGATTTTAGCTGGCCTTGACTTTCATCTGGTATTTACATAAAAATACATGCTCCCATGGAGACTTCATGTGCAAATGGGAAGGGAAAGTACCAGGAATCTCTGTCTGGATGTAGCTGACCAAAAGGAGCATGAGCCCTCTTCCATAATATGGGAAGTCTAGCCCTCCTGGGCCTCTTGTTCCCAATGGGAGTGGAGAAAAATGTAGCCATGAAAACCAGGTAAACTGAAGCATGAGGTCTCATTTTTCATGATGGGTAGATAACAACTAGTGAAAGCTGAAAATAATTAAACCCAAGTGTTTAGGAAGGAGATACCACTGGGGTTTGTTTAAACCTGTGAAACTAAAGTAAACAAATGTTGCTGGGCGTGGATATGAACACCATAGCTGGAAAACCAACTGTAATCACAATCAGGGCTATAGTTGTAATCAAAGTATCGATGAAAACTTTGATATTTATGAAGTAACAAATGACATGGGAAAAATTAATACAACACTAGATTCTGTTTTGTATTAGCAACAACATCGCTTCGCAATTGACAGCTAATCTGCATGTGATTTGGTTTACAATAGTGACAGGGGCTCAATAAGTTCATGAATTCATTGACACAGATTAGAAAAAAGGATATATTCTCTTTCTGTCAAAATGCATAGATGTAACCCAAAGCAAAATGAGTCTCTGCTTTCTCAACTCATCATGTAGTGCAAACTGAGTTTTCAAAAGCTTCTTTTAGATGTACTTAAGGACTTGCTGGGGGAGAAGTGGTGACATCTACTGGAATTTTAAAACACTTCAGCCTATGTTTCCAAGGCTGCTGGCAAGATGTATTTGGTTTAGGTCTAAAGTTGGATGAATAATGCAGAAGAAATTTCTACTTATATTTGTGCAAACTTAGAAGCAAATCTTCAGCCATCTTGGGGTTGCTTTCGGTGTCATTTCCTGCACACACTCATAGAGTTATTTAACTTTAATTCCATAACTGTTGGCAGAAAATAAATGTTAAGCTCACACAGGAATTCTACGAAAAGTGAATTTCTAATATGCTTTCTGTAAGCCTGTGTACCACAAAGTTGATTCCACGAGCTATGTTCATTAGACGGGAGGATGGACACAATATTAAGTGATTTATGGGACCAACTGCAATTGAACAGTGAGCTTGTGCTTGGAGTAGCAACCTCTTACTTTAAAAGAAATTTAAAAAAAAATCAACGAGGAAGGGATATGCAGAAAAAATTGCAAACCACTCCCCACATTTCATGGAAAGAAGGAAGAAAACTCGTCCATCATTAAATGCATTCATTAAAAATTATTCACTCAGATCCATTTAAACCATGATCTAACTTTAATCTCTTGATTTCTTGGGGCTAGATTGTGATGTGTGCTGCATGCCCAATAAGAGTGTGAAGGCTTCTCTTGCATCCTGATGTAGGTTACTTGGACCTTGGGACCGGGCCTGCAGGAGCAGTAGGGTTATACATCTGCTTCCTCTCTCCTCTCAGAGGCAGCGTGTGGAGGGGAGGGAAAGGGGGATGGGATAGCAGAAGATGAAGCAATCCCTCTTGGCACAAAAAGCCCCTCTGACAGGCTTCCTGGGACTGGGCTGGGGGTCAGGGTTTCACAAAATTTTACTACTGTGAACCACTGACAAATAATTCCCTCCGGGAGGAGGAAGATGTATGCAATAAATTCGCTTTTGAGATGTACCTTTGAGGTGTGTTTTCCAATGTTATCTGTGTGCTATTGCAATTTACCTGTCCCATCCCCTTCAGTATATGCCTAATCTTTAATTCTTAAGATCAAAAGAGTTTGTGACTTTATGAAGTTTGTGACCTGATTGTGTGATGCAATTGTGCCATACAATTAAAACCATAGAAAGTGAGGAGTAGGAATTTTCCTGCTCACCTTAAACTAAAAGCCAAATTACCAATGTCCGAAGGATTTCCACAGGCTCTCAGAAACTCTCTCTTTTGCCCGTCATTTTGAAATTTCAGCCTTTGATAAGGTGGATAACATTAAATCATTGTTTAGTGTCTGATTCAAAATTATCTAGTGAAGTCAAACTCATCTTCCTAGTAGAAAAGCTAAACACTGGTAGATCCTGCAGCACTTAGATTTTTTCTGCAATATTTAGAGTAGCAGGCACAAGAAATACCCAGGGGAACATGGACAATGAAGGTCCTTGAAGTCCCACCACCATTTTTCATTTTCGCTAAGAACTGTTTCAAATATTGTGTGTAGCTGGTTCATGTTACTGTCCCTGTTTGTTTTTTAACCATTAGATCCTTTTTGTTAAAAAATGTCTAATCTATGAGAAACTTTCTGTAAGGCTTTCCACCAAGCTATCCTTAAGGATTTTCTACTGCTAAGAAGATTTATTGTTATGGTATGACAAAAGGAAACCACCTGCTGTCATTCATCAAAATTCAAGTCTATCACCCATCTTAACTCTAATTCTAAAAGCTGCAGATGTGTGGAGATTTTTGCACCTGTGAGCATATGACCTGTTGTAATATTCTATTCCTGCAGCCTTCACTTGAGTCCTGTGAATCAAAGTAGATCCCCAGTCACGAGAGCTTTTCTAGCAATGGGAGTTTCACTTCAGCAGTGTGCTCTGGTTACGAGACTGCCTGGCTAAAGAGATAGTAAGTGTGATAGTCTAACTTACCTACTACAGAATTGGAACTGCTTGGCTGTCAGTTAGCGTTATGGTGAGAAACTCTGACATGACAGGTTTCTGACTTCATCAATAAGCTTTAATCCTCCAAACAAGTTTTGTTAGTACATGCTGACTTTCCTGCATTGTGTCTCTGATTTGTTAGACTGACAAGTTTCTATCAATCCATCAATCTTATTTAGCTGGCCTGCTGCTCACAAGTTTCTCTAGATTTATCATGACACAAGTAACAGGTTTTTAATTGAACAGAGATTCCCTGAGTCTGTGTGCATATCCATCTCTAACTGTTTTCATGGCTAAAGCCTACTCTTACTGCAGACCTTTGAATATCCAAGATCTGTACACAAAATCGCTGTATATTTTCAATTAGTACTTTTCATAATTATGCTTTGCTGAATCAGGTCAGGGTGCTCAGTCTGGTGGGGAAATGTACATAAGAAATGCAACAAGTTGCCTGTACAAGGGAGCTGGCATACCATCCGGCAAAAGTGCATAGTATTTTAGTACTATATCTACTTATATAAACTTCAGATCTGGCTGAAGACATTATAGCTACAATATTCTATGTTAAGCTAGTAAAACAATAAGTGATTGAGGGTGCAAGTACTAAAATCTTCCCCAGACAATAGCATATGATATCCAATTAACAGTGATGGTAAATCTGTCTGAAATGTACTCCATATCATTTGTGGCAAGATTTGCTTTAAATCAGAGATTACAGAGAACATTTAAATTAGAAATGAGAATTACCCTGAATAACAAGCTCATTATTTACTGTATTTGCATTTTGTTGAGCTTATTAGTAGCATTGCCTGGCAGGATTCTGTGGATCTTTTTCTTTCCTTTCTGCACAAAAGCCCAACTATGGAACATTTCTGAAAGCAACAATTGTGATTTTTTAATGAACCACAAGAGGGGGGAGAATGAACATAAATGAAAGAACTTGATTTTAATGAAGAACTGTTACATTTAGGACAATGCCATATCAATGCTGAATTTAAGAATATTGGCCAGGTGTTGTGTGTGGAATGAAGAGTTTCAACTAATGGCGAGACACTGTTCCTAAGATTCATCTTTTCAAGCCTGCTGATTTATTACTGAGCTTCACTTAAACCTGTGGACAAACCACACTTCCAAAGTTGCAAAATACCATGCTGGATGTACTCGTCCCTTTCTTTATTGCCTTGATCAAACAGAAAAAAAGCTAATGAAATGATAAAAACAGAGATCTCCATGACCTGAATACTCACTTTTAAAGCCTCCTACCTTGCCTTTTCATTTTGTTCCCCGAATTGTATAAAGAAGATCTCTAACTCAAATAATCAAGGAATTTCTCCCTGGTGCACAGATGAAGTTCTGGTGTCAACAGGAAAACCAAATCATCTCACTCTTGTGACTGTGGACTGATGGAGGACTGGTGAAATTCCAAGTGTTTTCAAGCTGCTTTTAAAAGAAAGCTCATAGTTCCCCCCCCCTCATGTCCAGAAGCAGCTATAGTGATGGCAAAGCTGGGGACTCCTAGAGATGGTACGCTGGGACTGCTGAGAGCACGTGCCTCTACAGCTGGATCGGGTCTTGGGAGAGCATGCACGGGCAGCTTTGGCAAGCAATCGGCTCCCTAATCCCAGGACTCTGTGGGCTTGATGGCAATTCCTATAGCCAGCTGGAGGGTGAGGAAGGAAAACAGATTTCAAGAAGCCACCCACTCCCCCCTCTGCTTTCTCTTGTTTCAAAGTGGATAGAAGGGGCAGGCAACTTTCCTGATTTTTATTCCTCTGTATCTCATGTTCCATGTCCCTCTTGGCCTACGTTGTCAGTCCCCTGGGAGAGGGATAGGAAAGAAAATCAGTGTTACTCCCCCCAGACTAAGAAAGAAGCAAAGCAACAATCATAACAGTTATATGCGGATGGTATTGCGGCAGGTGGTTGCAGCATGGCAAGAAATAGTAGCAGAGGCAGCAAACCTTCTCAGCTTTTCTCTGCCAGTAATTGCAAGTAGCCCAGTAGACTACAACGGTGAGAGAACACCATGTAATGTTATTAGGCAATATTATAATGTCCTTAATTTCATGTTCAAAAGCTGAACGGTGCTGAAGGAGGCTTGCAGAAAGAAATTAAGATAGTTATACTAGAAGAAGACAGAATGTTGATTACCAGCAGCAGTATCCAGATTTGACTAATGGCACAGTTATTGTATGCATAAGCCCTAATGGTGTTTAAGTGGTTGCTAGAATGAATGCAATTAAGGTAATTTATTTGTCAGCATCCAAACACTATAATACTCAGAATAGGATGGGAGGTCCCTTGCCTAGCATACAGCCCTATGAATATTTTTCAGTGTCTCTTTTCACAAGTACAAAAAACCAGTGACTGTGATTTTTTATATTATTTTTATTCTACTCATTTTTTAAGGGGCATCATCTACATAGCTCCACCGATTTAAACTGAGTTTTTCTTGGTTTGTGTCACAGATTTTGGAGGGATACTTCGGGATGATCCAGTCTGGCTTGCCACTTGAAGGCAATAAGTGATCTTGCATCTATCCTATAGCTCCTGAGCACGCATAAGTTTTTTAGAGAGAGATCCTCCTAGTCTGACTGAACTACTGTAGAGTTAACAGTAAATTGGTTATTTTCTTAAATTGCTCCAGTGATTAATGACGATCTATGCTTAGGAAAAAAAAAGGAAATCCAGTGTATTTCTTATGTGAGTTTGTTTCAGCTGGAAAGTGAAGTTAATCTTCTGCTATGGGATTTCGTCATGTTACATCAAAGAACCTTGTGTTAATGGAGAACTTTCCTTCTCCTATCTAAGTATGACTGGGATGTAACTGGGTCATTTGAATTACACAGATAAAGCTTCTGATTTCTCACTGTATGGCTGTTGCTTTTGAGTTCACATTTTTATAACTTTCTGACCATTTCAGTATCTTCACTTTGTGTTTTTGGTTTTTATTTGTGGTGGGTTTTTTTTTAGACCTAAAGACGTCACTGATGTCATGTGTATGGACAAAACCACATTAGCGCTCTGGCTTGACAGGGAGTCAGGGGCATCAGTGCTGTTGAGACCTATTGCTTTACACGATAGAGTTCCTCCAAATGTGTATAGTAACTCTACTACTACCATCTACCTTCTACTTGCACTAATGTTCAAACACTCCTAGATTTGTCATTGTTCCTAGCCAAATAAGAGAGAAAGCAGATTCATTATTCTTATCAAATGAAAATTGATGAATGCGTTAGGGTTAATAGCAAAACTTTATCAACATGCATTTTTTAAAGCAAGTTGTTCAAAAATATTAACAGCCTCTTTAAGTTACTGCTCCCCTCTGCACTGAGGATTGACATTGTAGGACTGTGATGAGACGTGGTTGCCTTTCAGTCTGGATCCAGAACAATTACCTTATTGTGAAGCCACCAACAAGAAAGCTGTGACTGGGCTGTAAATCAAAGTTCAACACAAATAGCAGCTGTCAAAACCACCAGATTAATTCTTGTTCATTAATCATTTCTTGTTCAAGATGGAGAACCCTTCCAAATCAAGGCACAGAAAACTTGGAACTGCTGTTTACAGCAGTAGATATGTATTTTGATGAGGGTTTATGTATTTCTCCAATGTTTATTATTTACACGCTAAATAATACTTTACTGGAAGTCTCTCCCTCCATACCCAACAACACAGTTAAGTTTTAAAAATCTCAGACAAGATAGATCAATGCAGTTCCATTGCAAATAGTAGACCTATACAAATTTATATGCCTGCTTCCTCTTTATTCCCCCTAACTTACATGACTAGCTTGAAGCCAGTGTCACATTTAGGGTAGCTTAAAATAGGATAGAAATATTTCTCTTAAGACATATAACTACAAATGGAAGGCTTTCCTTTTCTTTTTTGTCAGAGTTGGGCTAGTCAAATGTACACAGTGAGGAGCACAGTTGGAAGCTCCTTGCAGCGGAATAAATAAACAGTTAAAAGTAGCAGTCTTGTGAAACAATGAAAGACTAAAATTCAGCTTTGATTAAGAAAGCAGTAAATTACTAATGTTTATTCAGCAATCAGCTATATTAAAAAAATGTATCCTAGTGCCTATGTTCTTCTGAGTTCCTCACTGCATCTCAGAATCTTTGAATTGCTTCTTGTTGCTATCTTGATCTTAGGAAACCCTGTAAGTGAGAAGCTTGACTTAACATAGTGGTCAAATTCTACTGTGCATTATTTCCCATGCGTGCAATCCATACAATGATAAACCTGAGGAGCTTGAGTTTTTACCTCCAATAATCACAACTAGAAAACCACAAATGGACTTTTCATTTTTCCCTGCAAGAGCTATAAAACCCAGGGTATACCCTCCTGCCAAATGGCTTTTATGAGAAGCTCACTTTCCTGTTCACTAGTTTTACTCCAATTAATTAAAAGCAACACTCCTGCCCTTCGCTGTGGTTTCCAAGGTATTCACGGGAGGCACATGCCCCGTCCAAAGTCCTGAGTGAGACTGAATTGGAGGTCCTTGGTGGGTTCTTACCCCAGCACTCCTACACCTGGGGATTTGAGCTACAGTGTCCATAAAGTCCCCTTCTCCAAAAGATGGAAGCCTTACAATGCTGAAATGAGCAGGCGACATAAAATTTAATACAGCAATGAAGACAAACTTACTCAGTCCTGATGCTTTTATTGATCATTTTGATGCATTTGCAGGGAAAAGGTAAGCTGAATATTTAAATCCATGCGGGGTTTTTTTGTTTTATTTTGGGGTTTTTTTGAGAACATATTCCTGTCTGTAGAAGGTCTTTAAGCATTCTGCATTCTTCTTGCTTTCCAATTAAGTTTTCTGGGCTTTCTAATGTGGTCCTCCGAGTGCTGGAAAGTAGCAGAAACAAGAATGCATTTAATACCTGGCCTGGTGTCTTGGCAGCAAAGCTTAGCACTCCAGTGTGGGGAGTAGCAGGTTCAAGACCAACCCCAGGAGTCTTACTACTTGGACTGGCAGAGGGCTAGCGTAATGCACAGACAGTGAGCTCATTCTGCAGGTGGAGTGTTCAGCTGCATTGATCTTACGGCAAACCCAGCCTGCTAAGTTTTTGGAGAAACATTGGCTACGATCTAAAAGGAAATTGTGCTGCCTTTCCCTGTCTTTCCACTAGTTTAGCTTGCAAGCTCTAATAACATTAAACCATAATTTAAGCAAGAAGGCTGACGCAGCTACAGAGACACAAAGTAATTTCCTAGAAATAGTAAATACAATAACAAAACTCTCTAATCTGTCATTAGGCAATTGTATTTTCATGGGGTCAGCCAGCCTCCTCGGCAAGGTTGAGGTCAATTCTAAAATATGTATGTTATACACATTAGGCATCTGTTAATGAAGCATAAATTTCATCAGCAATCTGGGTGCCAAAATCAACTCGTTTGAGTACATGGTTTGCATCTACAGTGGTGTCTTATGGATTTGTTCCATAGCTGAAACAGCAAGTTTGTGTAGATGCCATGAATGGCATATAATAAGGTAAAAAAAGCAACACCACAAGCATCTTAGAGAAGCATAAACCCTCTGATTTTTTGCTGGATGAAATTCAGAATTCAAAGAGTTGTAAGATCGCAGTAAATAAAGGGTCAGGGAGAGATCATGTTACCAGAGCCAAGAATACCTGGTCAGTGCTAATAATTATTTTCTTTAACAAAAGATGAAATAAAAGTAGATAAATATGAAGCAAATCCTCCATTCTGGACACTTTCTTACCTAAAAGGGACTAAGTGGGGCTTCAGTTTAAAAATTCACCAGTATTTTGCTCAGATCCATCACAGGGGCCCTGGCAGTGCAGCAGAAAGATGCCACCCCACCAGCAATCAAGCAACAAGCCTCCACGCTTCTCACTTCTCCTGTCAGCCTAGGGCGATAAATCTGGGATTTTTTCCCAACAATGGCAAATCTAGAAAAGAGAACAGGTTCAACAACCCGAATGCCAAACTTTACAATGATGGTATGTAAACACTCTTCCTTTGCAAGCACATAAGCAAAAATGCTTGTCTGCTTTGGAAGTGAAGTGAGGCTATGTGTTCCCTCTCAACATGCAGGCTGGAATATTGCTTTGGTTTATTAACCACCACAGGGTCTAAGGACAGCAATGACTTTGGCCATTTTTTATTGTCCATTAAAGCGGCAGAAGTGTTTCAGAGAAGTAGCCAATGTAAAAAAGAACATGAAATAAAATAAATTCTTCAGAGTTCGGAAACAGCCACCTTTCATTCATTAAGTTTCCATAGCTGAGCACAGGATTGGTGTGTGCTTTGGCAGTGAAAAATAACATAACATTTTGGAAAGAGCAAACTTTACCAGTAGCGCATGTTGGAGCAACACTATAGGCTCCAAGTTGTGTTAAGCCAACTGTAAGTTTGACAGCAGAAATATATCAGTTTCTCTGAACAAATAATCTGAGAAATATATGTAGATCCATGTGAGCTGTTCTCTTAGTTTCGATTCAGTAATTTTCACGCGAAGTAAAGGTGAGATTTTAGGAGGCAATAGCATGAGCAAATTATTGGGAAAAAGAACACACCATGCCAAGAAATGTCCTGTGAGACATTGAATCCCAAAGAGAACTGATGACCAGCAACTGTGTGAGGGGAAAAGACGATCCAATTCTTCGTTCCTCTTCCTTTTCCAGTTGAGGAGAGGATGGGTAAGTAAAGGCAAGTTAGTCGTTCTTACTCCTGTGCATCCAAACTTCAGGGGGCAAGGAACTGAATAAATATGGAGAAGGGGAGGACATATCTCTGCGTTTGTATGTGAAGGTAGATACAGACTCCCATTGGACCCAAGCCACAATCTGACATTAGATGCCTGTATATGTATTTTAAATGTCAGATTTATGCTGCTTAATAAATAAACCCTAAAGTTGAAAATAGATGAATCGAAGTGCAGCATAAGCTACCTGCTAGCAAGAGTAAATTTTGATGTTTGCTTTTCCTCACAAAAAATATTTTTCTTCTTGCAAATAAAGGAAAGTCTTTCTGTTTTCCTAACCTATGAATAGAAATACTGACTTCAAGGGGCAGATCTCAACGATCCTGTTAGTTGAAATAATGAGATATATCTTGAGGCTGATTTTTAAGTGTTATGTAGGCACTTAGTTACAGAACTCCATGTAGATTTTGTTCCTCACTTGAAAAAGATATCCTTTTCTTGCTTTCAGAAAATATTTATCAACTTAACAAAGAGATTGATAAGCTCATTTCTTGGTGAAACCTACCTCTTTCATGGACAGGGATCCCTAAATATCCATTTTCTTCAGAGCTTCTTTAATTGTGCTACCTGCTGCCACTACTCATGCCATTCTGTTCACACATTTTGGTGGCTCAAAGGATTAGAAGGTACTATGATGAATGATGCCATGCAGAAGTAAAATGTACCTATGGATACTGAAGAGAACTTGGAATATTTTTGTTAGTTTATATGTGTATTCGGTATAGTGCTAAGTATCCAGCAGCTAGATACTCCATTGTGCCTTGGTACGTTGCTAATTCTGAAACCACTAAGTTGTTGTGTAGTTCCAGTTGAATTAGTCTGAGCTTAGCCTGACTGAGCATCTCTCTTGTACAGCTAAGGGGGAGGTTGATTGTGGGTCAAAATACTAAGAGGTAGTAGCCAGTAACAGAGAACAAAGTATTCTCTGGTAAAGAATAAGCAGTGGATTAATAGGTTACATGGTTTGAGTGTAAAACAGGACATTTTTTGAGACAGAATGATAATTATCAGAAAAGTCACTTGAAGGCATGACCCTTAAAAGCAGTTAGCATTCATATAAACTGGTAGCTCTGCATTAGTGGAAATGAAAAACTCATAGTCCTTTCTACGTGCGTCCGTACCTGGCTGTAAAACATAGTGAGACCCACAGAAGGCCTTCCATCTACTTCAAGTGGGTTTTGGGGCAGACCAGTAATTGCCCCATCGGAATGATGTTACAAGGTACCTTCAGAAAGGCTGATCGTTTCCATTCTGCTACAGGTAACAGCATAACAGTGGTTAGGAGGCTTTTTATGCATACTAGTTGAAAAGAAGCAGATCCTGACTGCCTCTGCAAAAGAAAGCAGTGAGTGAAACACTTCAGGTTTTTAATACTGTTTAACCTGCTAGCTTCCAGGTTAAACAGGACTGATCCTCTTTCTGAAAATTTCTGTACTGTTGAAATTAGTGCAAACACTAGCATGAATTTCTTGGAGAGAGAAAAAATCAATGACATACTTCCCCCTTTATCCGTCTAGCTCTGGGGAATGTAATGATGCTGAATATGCTGGCTTTTGTAAGAGATGTAAAACAGAGTCTGTGATCATTTGTGGTCATTAAGGATCACTTTTTTTTTTCTTTTTTCATGAATAGAGGTGTTAGTGAAGGTGTTCTGGCCTATTTCCAGCTCCGGTAATTGGATTTTTTTTTTTTTTTTTTTTTTTTTTTTTTTTTTTTTTT
>Ga0065711_1029639_pt1 | contig 35402 bp, 18 predicted proteins | sample Hoacrofraction12_FD_59098 | JGI IMG/M metagenome (GOLD analysis project Ga0065711, IMG submission 59098) | Hoatzin crop microbial communities from Cojedes, Venezuela - Epithelial fraction 12 v2 (version 2) | ecosystem: Host-associated > Birds > Digestive system > Esophagus > Crop | place... | reverse complement strand
CCAGCGTGACGTCACATGGTATGGAATACCCGGCTCTGTTTGGCCAGGTGGGGTCAGCCCCCACCCCCCGGCTGTGCCCCTTCCTGGAGTCCGGTGAAAATTAACCCTGTCCTGGCCAAACCCAGGACAGTATATTGTTAGAAATACGCAGTAAAAAGCGATTGTTAATCTCTCTTAACAGCCTCCACGGACTGTTTTAATACAAGACATGTAAGACTGATCTTAAAATCATTTAGCTGAAACTCTTGAACGTATGCTTAACTTAGAGTGTATCTTTTGACACCTTGATTAATAGATATTTTTCCTGAATAAATTATATATGGAATGTCTATTTTATTTATATATGTCCATTAATTATTTTAATTCTCACCAAGCTGAAAAATAGTTGCATAGTTTAAGAAGAATGTATAGTATGATCTTTGCATATAGAACAAGAAGTTTAGGGCTTTTAGATTTTGAGTTGGAAATGATACATATATTTACTCCAAATGCAGATGAAAGTGTCGAAAAATAATAAATTCATAGTCATATAACAGTAGGAGGTGTTTGTGCACTCTCAGAATTATTCTTTCAGCTCTGCTTCTGATGGTTATTTTATTAGCTTTCAGGTTAAGAGGGCTGAAGCTGAAGTAATTGTCCTATGAATTGTTTCCCTCTGCTCTCCTTTTGGTAGAACAACCTTAGTATATATTAATCAGTAAGTACTTTTTATGGAATTTACCTGAATATTAGGTCGTTATTTTGTAGCCTATCACTTATTCTGATTTTTGAAACCAAGAGATTAAGAGACAAAGATCTACATACTCTCTTCTGCCAAAATGTGTAGAGGGAGCAAAGAACTGGAACGTGGTGCAGATTTCTTATCATCTATATTGTACAGTGTTGATAGGAGGAAAATACTGCCCAAAAGATCTCTGTGAGGGTCTGAGTTCCAGACATATTAGTCGTTGCCTTGATAGGTCCCATTCACAACTGAACAGAAAATCTGATGATCCTAGGAGGATCCTAGTAGGAGAGAGCCACTGCAGAGACTTTACTTGACAAATCCTACTGTCAGTGCACATAGAACTTTAAGTGGCAGGGGGGGGGCAATGAATTACTTAATTTTGGTGGACTTTTTCCTTCAAAAATCCTCTGAACTCTCCATGAGGAACATCGAATGTGTTTTTGAAAAGTTGTCACCATGATGTATTAAAGTGACAGCACATTTGGCATATTAATTTAAAGAATGGATGAAAGACAGGTCATTTGCTAAACAATTTCCTGCAGTTTTTTTAAGTAAATTATTTTAAATGTCTATTTTTCTGTTATCGCTTGGTACTGTGCAGGTTTAGAGCATGCAAGCTCATCCAGAACTATTCTATCCTGAACCTCCCTGTAGAATCATAATAAAAACTGAATACCTTCTTCTGCACCCTGCTGTCTTCCTTCCTCATTCATTTGGCAGAAACTGCGAGTTTAAAGCTAATGTGCTTGGACATCCACCAGTAATCACTATTAAAAAACTGCAAGTCTAATAGTTCAGTGCTTGCAATTTTTGGATGGTATTTTCTGAAGTTTTGACTTCGTGTGTATATGTTTCCTTAGCTTTCTATTTTAATCCCTCCTTGCAAGAACTGAATATCAGCAAACTCCCAGTAAAAATGGAGAGTGTTAGGAGATACTATACACTTATTCAAAAGGATTTCAAATGATTTAAAGATTATATTTGAGCTATGGAATTTTGTGTCTTCAAAATGAAGGCAGAATATTCTGCTGTGAAGGATTTCTCTGGAGATAATCTTTTAGTTCAGACAGGAAAATTGAATAATAAGATACTGACTGCGAAGAATTAGATATTGTTTTCATTTTTGAACAGTGTGAAAACACTGATACACATCTGTCTTTTCTCATCTGTCTACTTCTCTTTGCCCTTCTTACGGTGGGATAGTTCTTGCTTATTATGTTTTACTCTTTCAAATTTCAGTATTTGTGTCTTGCTGACAGATTCCTATCCTTCTACATTGCTAAACAGATAAATTGGTAAACGCTGAAATAATAAAAAATATAAGGTTGATGTTTTAATTTCTAAATGCAGTGCAGTGTTATTTAGCCCCTGAAATCAGAAATTGGATATATGCAAGTCATGACTTACGGCTTTCAAGACATATGAGGAAGTTGTTCATGGTGTATAAACCACCTGGATTATTTTCAGGCATTTCAGCACTTTTTCTGCCATCCTGCACCATCAGACTGTTGTGCATACAGCCGCACATCTCTACTCTACACAGCTGTGTTTATGTTGGTTCCTCATAAGAGCAATAAAAGGGACCCTAGAGTCACGTCAACTGCTTGAACAGCAATTGGAACTTCTTGGATAGACATCCATGACATCATGTCTAACAATTTCCTGATGAAATTAATACCATTGTGGTCCAAGTTTTGTCACATAAAACTATGTAAGATTCTGTTGTTTAAGCTATCTCATTAAACTTCAAATGATAATATTACTATTTACTGACTTTTTTGGTGGTGAAATGGGACAAAGAAAGTTACTAAGCTTTGAAAAGTCTTCCTGTCTATTTATATCCCAAATTTTTTCTCCTAGAGGAATTATGTTAGAAAAATTATGCATAATTTTTTTTATTATAAAAAAGATTGGTTATTTCTTGAATCTTACCTTTTGAAAAGTGCTCAGTAATAACAGTCTTTGCCAGCAGAGGTCCTAAATAATAAATGTTCTGCTGTCATAGATTATTTTTCTTAGTTTATACTTCACTGTTTAGTGAGCTACCTAGAAGGGACAAAATGGGTGGACGTTGTCTAAAGATGGGAACAGATAATCTCCAGACATACTCCAGACATGCTTTGGTACAATTATTTATTTCACAAATAGGTACTGATATAAAGAAGAAATTAAGAAAATAACTTAATTTTTTAAATAAAAGTTTGTGAAAGAGATCACTCTAAGTTTTAAATTAAAATTGTACTTTTTTGATAATAATATACAAGTATTACAATGCACAAAATAAAAATATTTTCATCTCTGCAGCCATGGTCCTAACAGTTTCTAGAGACATCATCACAAGTTACACATACAGGGCCCCCAAAAGATTGTTTTGTCCTTATACTGCAGTACAACATGTTCCTATTTGGAAGCCTTTTTCATTTCCGCACAAATGACTAGAGGCAAGGTAGGCATGAATTGGTCTTTCGGGTTTGTTTACTGCACTCTTCACTCCAGTAGCACAACAAACAAAGTTCCAATAGTGGGAATGGTCCATGTGTGTCGAGGTGATGTGTGCATTGGGAGGTCTGAGGTTCTAGAAGGAAAACAGATACTTATATATAGGGAAAAAGAAAACAGCCTCCTCTTCTCATCTACGATCAGTAAAAGAGTGTGGAGGGAGACTTAATGCTTGCACAGAAACTGAGATACTAAATGGGATATAATAATTCACAATGAAATTAATTGGAGTATAGCACTGATTCGTATTGTAAGATTTGATGTTGTAGTTTGAGACTGTATTCTTAAATAATGGTGCAACATTACTATTCCAATGCAGTGTGGGCTATCACCTCAGAAATTGTCGGGAAAACACACTCTGACTATGGCAGAGTGGTTTTGCTATGCCAGTCAGGAAAGTAGTAGCTGTCATTATTAAACTTCAGATAATTAACAGAGTTGTCAAGTTATTCCAAATTACGACTCAACTTTTGCCAAATTAAAGCACTATAGAAGGCTAACGAAAACATACACAATGGCATAGCGGACATGTTTGGTTGAATATGTATACATGCAGAGTATGCATGACTGCACATATTCTCCTATGTGCAGTCAACCATAGTTACTCCATGCCCATCTCTGAAAGCTTGGGAATAAAAAGCAATAACCCCACTGAGGGCTAGTGTGCAGAACTGTATTCCTATATACTTCTTGTGTACCCACTATTGCGCTACTGCTGTACTGCTGTGTACTACTTGTTCTCTTAAGCTGTGATGGTGGGCTTGTGCTGGGTATGCATTTAGTACAAGAAGAATATAAACTCAGAAAACTTTACTGAGGGGTATAAAGTTCTGAATGGAATCCCACTGGGCCAACATAAAAGCCACCTCTACTCTCTGATCAAATTAAACACTGCTTTATTAGTAACATGTACAAATTAAATGTTTAAGGATAATCAATTTAACATTGTCTATTGCTGTACAAATGCCATTAAGTTGTTTTCTTGTACTCTTTTTCACCCAATGAAATTCTACAGAAAGTGAGAACAAGAGATGGGGAGTCACTCTTGTCTATTGAACAAAGATTACTTTTATTTTTAAGCAATGCTACGTTTTATAGCATGAAAGAGTTGAATAATTAAATTATAACTTCAAGTCTGACATTAAAAAGCACTGTGTATTTGTATTAGAACCCCAACTTGCATAAAAAGTCTAGACGCACCATATTTTATCAGTACTTTATGAAACTGAACATATTTTAGCTTTACAGTCTGTTACAAGGGGATATCTTTTATCACAGCTACTGAGCAAGGATACAAGAGAAATGCTAACACTGACTTTTCGTCTGCTGAACTAAGAAACAGATCTAAATGCTCCTCAACTTCTGTCTCCTATACCATAATCAGTTAAGATAGGCAACAGGTCTTCAACTTCATATGTTGATTTCTACCTTCCATGTTCTCTTCACTGCTTTGCTATGAACCATATCGTACCTCATGCACCTCAAAGGTCCTTTGGTAGATCAGCTATCTAGCCTTCCGCAGTAACTAGCTAAACGATTTTTTCCCCACTGACTGTAAGTCATCTTCACTTTTATTCTAACTCAGAATATTCTCTAATGGTATTCTTTTGAAATCACATATTATTTATATAAGTTTGATTCCTGTTTAGCAACTTGGGCACACCTGTGCTTGAGAAAACACAAAGACAATAAGGATTTTCATCTTCACTGTATGTTACAGAAAATAGTTTATTCTCCTTTTGTGCTTACATATACCTATTGTAACTAGAGGTCCAATAAGAGCACAAATGGCCTTTTTAATATACAGTTCATATGAAGAAGACTCGTCATTGTTTGCTCAGCGTATAGGCAAATCAATATATAATATTTAATTCCCTGATCAACAATGTTTTCTTAATAAAAAACATGACTAAGAACATGAAAAGTGTTCACCTTGGTTCTGTTAAACCATCCTAATTTTTGAGTGTACATAATAAGGTTTAGATATGAATTTTTTGTTGCCACGCAGCAGTATTATTGATGCGAGTCTGAGTTCTGCTGATTTACGAAGATTGTATTCTCAAAGGTCTTGGTAGATTCAGATTAGTACTATTCTGAAGGAGTCAGGGCAATTCTATCAAATCAAAATTGCTTAATGTTATCTTGTGCAAAGCACTGTAATAAAATAAAACATAATAATAAAACTTAAAGACTTTTTTAGATTTTATAGATTAGACTTGTTCTCAGTGGTGACTCATACTAGCTACTTTTTGGGTGAGATAATGAAGAATGCCACTGGGTATTTCCCCATAGAAAAAAGTTACTTTAATTAATTTTGGTGGAGAACCACTTCCTTTCTCTGCTCAGGTTTCTTTATGCCTTTCTTGGATTCAAAAAACTTCACAGGCTTTCAAAGTCAATTCATACTTAATAAACCTTGAAGAAAAAGTTTTATAAATAAAGTCGTTATGAAGTGAAGGACCTTGATTTCAACAGGTAGGTACTACCATTCCCCAAACTGTAGAAATTATCATAATAAAAAGGGATTAGGACCTTTCCTGTTTACAAAACTTAAGACCCAAAGAATATCTTTATTTGGATTGCACTAATTCAAGTAGTATAGACAGGTACACTATCTGTGCCCAACAATATAGTTAAGTATTTGCCTTTTATGTTATTTCTTTAATTTATATAATTGAATGAAGCAGCATGTATCATCAGCCAGGCAAACAATACAGTTGAGCTCAGAAATTTCCTTGAGGTGTATCTATTTGCATAGTAGTAAGTGTAACTTGTTCTGTGGACTGATTCAGAGGTTGCATACCTAACATAACTGGAAGAAAAAAATAAAGATAAAGGACAAATAGCATGTGCTACAGATACAGAAACAATGTAGTGAGCTGTCACAGTTTCATGTAAGACAAAAACATATAGATAGATTTTATCACTTGCCATTGATGAATGCTTAATGACAGAACCAATGCTGAAAGATCTTGCATTTTTGGTCCTCTAATCACAATTCTGTTTCTACAGCGGGTTCCCAGTGATACTATTTTTGGGGGGTCTTTTTGTTTGTTTTTGTTTCCTCTTTTAATTATTTCACCTGGATAAGATAGTAAAGAACAGAATATAAAAGCTAAGTCCAATTGACTTATAATTTAATGGGTGTAGAGAGTATTGAAATATAAAGAAGAATTTAAATCTTGTTAAAATTTGCACTCAGGCATGAGACTTGCAACAGAAGTGTTATGTGTAAATAAACTTGCAGAGTCTGAGCCCACTAGTGCTTGCAGATGCTCAGTGTTTTTCAGGACCAAGTCTTAAGCTGGCTTTGGTTTTCTACTACTTTGAACCTTCATTCTCATGCTCTTGTTATTTTCTGGCCTTTCATGTTTTCTCTCTGTTTTGGATACTTGATTTCTGTTTAAAAACTTTTCTATCTATCTTTCTTTAGTTTTATTTGAAAGCTCAGTAGGCCTAAGAGTTTATTCTTCTTACCATTTGACCCTTTAAACTGAATTTTCGTCCCTACTTATGTCTAGTAAGCTATTCTCTAATATGCTTTCAGTCTGGTGAAGAAGTCCCTTCCTGAGTGCACATTGACTTAAGCTGTTATGAGATGGATAGAGCCAGAAAACTCATCTCCATTTGCTGATCCATCCTTTTCTTTTCTTTTTTTTTTCGCTTTTCATATTTTCTTTCTTCCCAGGCAGACAAAAAGTATATTTCTTCCAAGGAAGAGGAGAGGACAAGATACTTGATTTTTCTTAAAACTCATTTTTAAAGTTGGTATGTTGTTGAATATATTGTTAAATATAAAACCAGTCATTAGTACTGCTGTGTTTGCACCCTAGCTTCTCTTTGGCAGCAATAGCTGAAAGTACCAGTCTAGATTTTAGAAATTGAATTTAAACTGTTGTCACCTATTTAAAAGTCTTAATTTTTCATCAGACCTTTAAGACAGGAAAACAAAAAATATACTGAATAAAAAAAGAAACATAGAATGCTACAGGAGAATATTTACAGACCTCAACATCAGCAGAATGGCACTGCTATGCAAAAAAATAATAACAGTTGCAACTTGTCAGACTAGGTATGATGAATTTAATTCACTAATATATTATGACTATTTTGAGTTCTTTCAGCAGTGCAAACCAACATGGTTATGTCAGTGGTGAATTATCAAACTCGTGTAAAAATTATGGCACAATTCTGACTTTGAATGAATGACTTCGAAGTCATTTCATTATTGTTGTCTGTTTACTGGCTAATAAGTGAAAAAACACATCTTAAGTTTTAACCAATAAGTTGATTTCTGTTTACACATCTGTTCTACCACCACCATTTTGGTTGAATAAATAGTGTTATGTCTGATATACTCTACATAACCAGAACTAGGCTTACTGTTTTCTTGTAATTCTACTCATCCACTTGTACCATATGTAGCCGTAATGCCTTTCTTGCTAAAGCTTGTCTATAATACACAGAGGACTTTTGGGATTAAAATCTCACCATTATTATGTACTAAATTGTCTGTGTTCAATAAAGCAAATGGTTAGAGCATGTAATGCAAGAAAAACAATAAATGGTGGATTTTTATTGCTTAGCACTTCAATGCTCAAATAAACACTGAAAAATGTACAATAGCATCTAGTTTACTCTCGATTTAATATGGTTCCAGTATTTAATGCAAAAAAAATTTTTTTTACTTATTCCTAGGCTTATTCCACTGATATGAGAAAAGCCAGTGATCTAGTCTGATCATGTGTATACCACAAACAGCATAAGATCATTGACTGATTCTTTTGTTGTGCCCAATATCTTGTGATTAAATGGCAGATATCTTTTAGAAAGAGGATAGGTCTTGATTTGAAGATCTCAGTGGAATATATAAGCTTAGTCTTGGCTACTGCCTAGATTATATGCTGTTATTTTATCTCCTGTGTCACTAAAAATGCACTTGCTGTCTTGATAAAAGTTGATGTTATCTTGTGATTATTTAGATCTTGGTAACAGACCAAATATTCAAATTGTGCCAATACTTTTGCAGCAAAACTCATTCCTTCATGTGTGTATGTAGTTAGGAGAAGCAAACTAGAACCAAACAGGTGATGTGAGATTCTACTGCAACATGGCTTTTAAGTAAATTTTCTCAGTCTTTACTCATTTTTAACAAGTAAGCTTAGCTAAATTCCTCACCATTGACTCCTACTTCCCACCAGGTGAAAGAAGTGAAGGTGAAAGTTCACTTCAGGAGGAAACCCGCTCCTTTTCTCCACCTCTGTATGCCAGTGCAATTCAGCAGAGTAGACTGGTGCTTTGGGCTCCACAAGTATGGGATAGACCCAGATCCTAATGTCTTCTCACTGCCCTTACCTCAAGGACACTGGCAACTCTGAGCTGAGCTCCCTCCTCTCCTGGTAAAGCTATGTTGGCTTTGAAAAAGTTTTTCCAACTAAACTAGTAAATTTTCAAGACAGTTTGAATTTTCTTTTTTTACAAATCAGTCCTTTCGACTGAAATACTCCCAAACAAACCCACAAAACAAACAAAAATACTCATTTGGTTTTTTCTGCCCTGATCTGCTGCACAGCCAGTAGCTGCAGCCCCAGTGGTATCTATCCCACAGCTTTTGTTCTTACTCAGCAGGCATTTCTCTGCTTTGTACCCATTCTTGGTTCATACTCTCATCACTTCAGCCAATGCTGAAGTTGCTGTTTAACTCACTGACTCATTTCATTCATGGAGCATGCTTTCAGTTAATTTCCCTGTCAACACTCTGTGCAGCTGACACTACCTCTCCTCATGCTCCCTTCTCATTCAGACCCACATCCTCTTTTGGAAACTTACTCAGTGCCTTCACTAGTTACCTGCTCTATATCCTCTACTCTCCTTCCTTCTTGTATGCTAAGAAAGCTAGCACCTTTTTTCTATTATTACCTATTATTACCCAACACATTATCAGGTGTGTATTGCTTTTACAATCATGGGGATACCATTTTGCCTATAGCCATGTTACCCATGATGTCAGACCAGCTTACATCCACGCACTCTGCTTCAACTACTGCTTTCACAACCAACTTGTTTATATCTCATGTTAATTTCAAATTTGCCTCTCTTAGCCTCCCTGTTAACATTTCCAGAAATATGGAATACTTTGCTGTATCTTCTCGAGCTGTGCACTGGTTCTTTCTGCAAAACTTATTTAACATTTTACCTGCAAACACTGCCTTCTCTAGCAGCCTCTTCTCATCTGCTGTTAAATCTCTCTTCTCCACTGTCTGTTTTACTATTGTGCTCCTTTCACATTTTAGTTTTATAGGAAACGTTCTTCTCCCATTCTGTATAAAGAATTCACAATAGCTTATTTTAAGATATGTTTAATCTCTGTATCATATATAAACATGTATACGTGTAAATTAATTGTTTTGGACAAGTAAGTCTACAGAAGGTATGAATTCTACAGATATTAGATCAATTTCATACATCCAGGATGTAATCAACACATTTTTTCATTCCATCTAACAAGATGATTGCCCTGTATGGAAGCACATAGAAATACCATTAATAAGTACAAAAATATTTTGCTGCTTGCTAACTAACCTTTCTTCTTTCTGTAAAAGAAATAACCTTTCTGGTGTTGATTAGAATGATCATTAGTGTACTGTGTTCCATTAAGTAAAAGATTCATTTGTTTAATCTCTTTTTAATTGCAATATCTTCAAAGTGAGGATTTAGGGTGGGGTTTGGGTTGAGTTTTTTTGCATTGATCCAGTACAGCATGACCCTTGTAAATAGTTGGTGCATTTAAATATAATTGGCAGCTACATTAAAATTAGGTTTATCATTTGTGGAATAGGAAATTAATCATCCTTCCCTGCAAAAATATATATTTCAGTATTGTTCTGGGTAAGTCCTGGATGGAATTCCTCTTCATCATTTCAAAGTCCTCTAGCACTATTTTTGGTTATTAATTTATTATGTCTAGGTTTGCATCATAATGCACTGTTTTTTTCATGGACTAAGCTTTCTGTACACCAAGCAAATGCTTTTGAACCAGAAATACCTAGTCTGAAAGTTGGCACTGTGTTGAATGCAACAGATGGCTTTGTAAAATGGGACAGCAATTTAGGATCTATTATTGTCAGCTACTGCTTGCCACTATCTATTCTAGTTCATTCTGGTGTGAAAGCCAATGCCTCATCTCTTACTACATGTAGTTTAAACTTAACTGTTGGACTTTCAACTTCCTGAACAGAAGAGCACTTTCTCAAAGAGCTTCATACCAATGGAAGTATATCTAGAATAGTTCACTTTCCTGTGCAACAGATGACTTTTTATGCAAACATTTGTTGTTTTTCTCCAACCATGGTGTAAAGCAATTTATTTAACTCTCTTGTTCCTCCTTTATTAAAATGGGGAGAGGAGTAGGGCAGACACCATTTCCTGTGGGGAAGTGGTAGTCACTTATTTCTCATGAGAGAGATAGTTCTGTTAATATCAATGAAGTGGACTGTTGTCCTCTCTTTGGGGGGGAGGGAAGATTTTTTTTCTGATTTAAGGAAAAAAGTCCACCAAATAGATGGAGCAAAGCAGAATATTTCATGGGGACAGATGTCCTCAGTAACTAATGAGTGGCAGACATGTCTCAGCTGCGAAGAAATCTTCTAGCCACGGCTAGAGCCAGCAAGTGTGGGGAGATTTTCCTTCTTTTTTTTTTCAAAGGACTAACCTGTTCACTAAAGCATTTTGGGTCACCAAAGACACACCTACAGTCTCAGTAAGAGAAGGCAAATTTAGTTTCTTGAGCGGATTAAAATGTGACAGATTGGGACAAAATTATGTAAAGAATTAATGAACCAGTAGGGTCACTGAGCTGAAGTGCCTGAATATTGCAGACAGAAACAATTTGGAAGCCATTGTACTCAGAGATTTCTTCAATGCTGGATTTGATATGCAAAGAACAAACAATAAAATACATACTAGTCTCACAGAGAAGCATACAAGTCATCCCAGCTCTCCCTTCCATTTATCTATTGACAGCTGGTGTAAAAAGAAGACAGGCAAAATATGAATTTGTTGAATAAATTAATTGTGTATAAGCAATAGGCAAGAAAGCGCAGAGATGTCTAAATAAGAAAAATTCAGAAACAGTCAGAAAAATATAGGAGAGGTGGAACCCAGTGCTGGAGGAAAATACGATGAGAAAAGGGCAGATTCATGGGAGTGGTAGCACTGAAAGGGGTTTGGATGTGAAGACAAGAAAAAAGAAAGGTTCAACTAAATAGGAAAGCTAATAAAATGGAATGGATTCACAATGGTGTGAATCAGAGAGTCTTGAAAGTCATATCATAGTTAAATAGGCACATATTCACCTGAATCAGGCCATCATTACACAAATTATTCAATCACTAATTTGATACTAATGGAAAGGTTTGCAGAGTCAATAAATAATTTAATAAAGAGCAGTTACTTAATTAGTCGGACATACAACTGAGGAAAAATATAATTGTAAGTCCTCAGACTGACCATTCTCTGACCAATTAAACTGCTTTGAAAAAATGTTATTCCAAAATTTTTCAGAGTGGTTGGGAAGCTTAAATTTATCTAATACCATAGAGATAAATGAAATCTCTGAATCAAACTCAGGTTTTATTTCTCAAATTATGTAAAGAAAGTTATTGAAATACTTGCTCATCAAAGCTTTAAATTTATTCTTGTCACCATTCAAAGTTCCATTTTTTTTGTTTTAAATTATAGCTGTCTTATTGCTGGACATTTTTGTAGCATTTTTCCTACGCTACTCATACAGGTACTTTCCATACAGATAATTTAAATAATGTACAGGTGCTTTACTTTGTAATGCCTTGGAGCTTAGCATATCAATTACTAACATGCAGCTTTTCTCCAGATACTTTACAAATTTGTGTAGCCAAAAAATTTTCTATTGATATCTGACTTCTAAACAAATTATTTTATTTATCCATGGTCTTAAAAATACATTGTGGATATCTGCAGATGAGAGATGTAGAAGGTCAGCATAGTATTCTTGAGCTAATATTAAACTGCAAAGCTTCAGTACTGTGGCTCCACGTTAGGAATCATGGGAACTTATTCTAAATAAATATGTGCAATAAGTGTTCAAGAATTTGACAAAGCATGCTGTGATTTATGCTCATATGTTGATAAGAATGATGAGCCAATTTCTAGATTAATTTTTCTCAGGTTATTTCAAAGCCCTGTAGCAAAGTAAATCTGTGCAATGCTTCATAATGCATTAGGAATATGACATTTTTAATCTTCACTTTAGGGTGTCATCAAAATTTAGGACTTAGTTAATCTGACAGTATTTGTATTGCCATTATGAAAGTATTCAAGACCAAATGTAACTATGCTTCTTCATGATATTTGTCAAAGCACATACACACACAAATTACTGTCAGTTCCTTTAGCAAAATGAATTGAATTTTTCTACCATTTGGTACTGTTTTCTACCAGAAGCTGCTCATGAAGAAAGTATAAGTAAACTAAAAACATTCTAAATTATTATTTTGATTTTGCAAAATTATTTACCGGTGAGAACAAGAAATAAATATATAATAACATACTAGAGATAGTTCAAAGTAAATTCAATTTTCAAGTTTAATTAGCATAGGGAATTACTGTTCACCAGTCTACTCTCTAAAATAGGGTAAAACAATTAAACAGTATAACAAGAATCATAGAATCGTAGACTTATAGAGTCATAAATACCAGGTTAGAAGGGGCTTCAAGGATGGAGCATTGAAGATAGGGAATGCAAACAGCAATTGAGAGGGTGCACAGAGAGGGTGCCACAGTCTGCACATTTGTTCGTGCAGAAGGGCACATAAGAAGGTCCATGTACCCTGCTTGTTGGCCCACGGTCCAGGGGAGGGCTCTAGGTCTCTGCCAGGACGGGTGGCACTGGCCTCAGAGTTAAAACCAGTGTTTCTACAGAGAAAGCCCCTGTGCTCTCTGACGCATACACCCAGATGGAACTGGTAAGGAGGGAGACTTTAGTACAGAGAGTAGGTTGCAACAGGTGCCCAGACCCTTCTCCTGAAGAAAAGCTAAGTACCTGAAAAAGATGTGCACAAGTTGATGATCTGTTGTATCAGGTGGCTGAGTTGCAGGAAACAGTTAAAAGACTGCACAATATTAGAGGGGCCAAGTGGTTTCAGAACAGTGCTCCTGCAGCGAACACCACCGAGAATGCGACACCTTGGACCCTGGTGACACACAAAGCAAGTCTCCATGCTCCAGCATTACAACCAAAACCATATATGAAGCTTTAACAGCTGTAGACACCCATGAGCAATGTCTGCAAGGAGAAACTGTACCAGCAGCACTCAGCGGATACCGCAAAAAGAAAGGATGAGTGCTCTTAGTGGGTGGCTCTCTTATTAAGGGGCACCGAGGCTCCCATCTGCCAGCCTGACAGAGAGTCATGAGGGGTGTGCTGCCTTCTAGGAGCTAAGGTCCGAGATGTTGCCGAGAAGGTGCCACAACTTGTCAAAAGTACAGACCACTACCCATTGCTACTCTTTCATGTGGGCTCAAATTACACTACAACCCAGAACCTGGGCAGAGTCAACAAAGACTACAAAGCCCTGGGGATGTAAGTGAAAAGTAATAAAAAAGGTACTTTAAGTGTGCAGTACTGAGGATATTTTATTTTCCCACAACTAGACCTATTATTATAAATGAGATGAAAAGAACTAACAACAGAAGAAACAAAAACTGAAGAAAAATGCATTTCAAGTACACAATGCAGATTTTGTTTTGATTTCATAGCAACAATTTAAACCACATTTATTTCCTGCACTGTGCTCTGCAGGAGCAAAGTCTGGATTTCATGTACAGACAGGTTTAGTTTCTGCATCTGGAGCCTTCCCTCATAGCATGCTCTGATAGATCAGAGCTCTCACCAACGTCCACCAAAGCTTTACAATCTACTGGGCCTTCCTGGGTGCCTTCCACCCAAGTTTTGGCAATACAATTTGAGGCTCTGATGGTAGAAGATAAACAAGAGTAGAACAGGATTGGATCAGAGCATTTCCTTCATTCTAAACCGATGTGAAATCTATTGTCCAAATTGTTCATTACTCTGAGGGGTAATAATACATAAGGGCTATGAAATAGTTTCAGTTATTGAATCTAGGAAGCAAAATTAACTAAGAGCTACAGTGGTAGTAGCTACCTGGTTGTAAGAGGGAATTTAAGCCCTTCTAACTTGCTCCAAAAAAGAATGAAATGGAAGATTAGTTTGGATTCCTCTTCATGAGTTCTGTACTCTGTCACAAATATTATAACTGGTTTCCAAAATCTAATCAAAAGGCTCAGATGGAATTCATCAGACCCTCCTGTAGTCAAAATCATAGAAACTGAGAAATGATGAAAAACAAGATGAAATGTATCAAGAGAGCGTGCTGACACTGGGATAGATTTTATTTTAACAGCATATTTTAATGTCCCTTCCCACGTGATTAAATGGTGACTGAATTATTCAGGTCATACAAAATAAGAGCCTTTGAAGTGGCTACCTCATATTTTTACAACTAAACTTTGTTAGGTGTCACATAAAAAAATTTAAACTGTTTTACTGGGACTCTGAAGTCTATTCAATGTTGCAACATGCTTTCTTAGTAAAACCACTCAGCCACTGAAGAGAAAGAATAATCATAACCAATAGATTCTAGAAACATCTTCAAAATAAAGGCATCTCAAATTAAAATAGTACATTATTTTGGAGCTAATATCGAAGCAGCTTTGCATGACATTCTTAAGAGATTGAATGTGCTATCCTAAGAAAATAAACTCTGAAGAGCAAATTTTTAGTCACATATAAATCATTTGGAAGCCTCTATTTGTGGACTAAATAATAGCAATAAATGAAATCCTAGGAAAGATTTTTTCCAAGAAATATTCTCTAGTTAGGACCTCAGAAAAGGTAAGTATACTGCTTAGCTCAAACTATGTTTTCAATTATTTTTAGCATTTCCATCACTACAATAAACTCAGTAAATTACTTCGTCTTCCAAGAGTACTCCATTTGTTTTTTCCTCCTACTGGAGTTATATTTCATTTTGTCACAAGCTTCATCTTTTATCAGGAAAGAGGCTTTCACAGTATTGACTCCTAAACTGATCTATTCTTCCCCTAGAACCTCTTTAGATCTGCTTTGTACTTAGACCTGGAGTTCTGTAATCTCAGCTGCTCTGTAATCTGAGTTGTTTCTGTGTTTCTGACTATCATGGAAAAGATAACTTACCTCAAAAAATAGTTAATCACTTAATGCTTCAGTCATTATTATTCACTTATCTACTATGCTTTATCCTTATCATTTGTATTTACATGTTCTTATTTACATAACAGTTTTAATTTATTTGTTACAGAATGTTTCTCCTTGTGACAAATATTTCTGGATTTATTTCCTAATGTGTAGTAGTGATGGCTCACTGAAATCTACTTTGATATAATAAAATACTTATTTGGTATCAGATCTGAAGTAATATTTTTGGAGAAAGGAGATGAAAGGCTAATTTCATCATTTTAATGGGATCAAAACTTTGTACTTAAAATATTTACTATAAGTGTATGACTTGAGGTATACTTTTAGTCTCTATTGTGATAACAAGGAACTCTGTAAATTTCCATATTTTAATAGCTAATGTTTTATGCATAAATGAGACACATTTGTTTATAAACAGCAGTTTTCATAGGCTTTTCATATTAAAGCAGCCAGATAACTAAAAATAATTTCTTATCCTAGCAAAAGAGGCAAAGAAGAAATACTTAATTTTTATGTTATGACGGAAGAATAACTGACAACTAATATTTCATTCAGTAGACTGAATTTCCATTGTAAACATATTTACTTATCTTTGAAATATTTATGTATTCATGAGAGATCCATTGTCAAATGGATAACTATTTATGAGTTTGGACTGATTTTAGAAAACAATTTCAAATGAAATAAAATGAAAAGAAGGAAATGGGATTTTTGTTTTTGTGTGGACTAGTAAATGGTTGTTCAGCTGATTAGCAGTGTGATTTTGGACTGCAGTTTATTCTGCACTGTTTGCAGCGAAACTGGAGGAACTATTGTGTGATTTTATGCTGTGTTCTAGCCTGGCTGTGATTATTATTTGATGTATCCTTTTTTAGTCTGAGTATTTGTATATCCAGACAATGCCAAGACAGGATAAGATGTAAACCCATCAGAGGATATCATTCAAACTGAAAACTATCCAGGAAAATGGAAAGTCATTCTGGGAAAAAATGGGATGTAAAGCGTATTTATATTTCCTCATTTTGGTAGAAATAATAAATGAAAAGATTGACTGACTAACAGCTATTAAAAATAAGGAGATTACAGTCACTTACTTCATGCTTTCCCCAAACAGGCCAAATTCCTTCTGGGACATGTTAATAAGTTTGTCATACAGTGAAAAAAAAAGAACAAAAAACCACAAACAAACAAACCACATCCCCCCAATGAAAAAAACACTCCATTAGCAATCTTAGCTGCCTGAGATATACATAAAATAAAGTTTCTGAAGAATGGTTCATTTTAGTCGAAATATGAGAAGACTTAGGGATCACTAGTAACAGTATAATAGTTGCATGAGGTTATATACACGAGAATCCTTAAAATAAAAACAAAAAATGTTTTAAGTCTAGGAAAAATATTATTTGGCCTAAGTGAAACAGTCTTTTATAAGCTGAAAAAGAGTAGTATGTTCTTTATTAAGCCAGAAATAATTTATATTAAAAAATAGTTAAAGTATATGTGCCCACATCATATAAGGTTAGGCTTGAAAGTGCGAGATTAACTACTGGAACTTCTGTTGGTATTTGAGCAACTGTTATGACTCTGGTTTTTTTGGTTTTGTTTTTTGCAACTAAATAAAACAAATTCTTGCGTATTTCTACATGTCTTTTGTTTGAATAGTCATCTTTCTCTAGTAAGAGAAAATTCTGAAAACTTGATTTATACTGTGTATGTGTTCCTACTATTCATATAAGATTTCATATTAGTGACAGGTGGCTTGAATGAATTTACCACAATGGTTTCATTCCATTTTCTGTCATGCACCCCTATCTATTGCTTTTCCTGAAGACTTATGAATTTATTGATTTACTCTTTGATGATAGTAGTGTTTCAGTGCTCTAATCATAGACTGCTGTATTAGGTGTAACACAAACCCAAAGCAATAAATAACTCCTGTTGCAAGGACTCACAGTCTATATATAATTGTAAGACTTTCACACATTATCCACTTCTCTTTTTTATTGTTTTTCCTTTCATCTTTCATTTTTTACACGTTTCCTAAATACTGAGTGTATACTTGGGGGGTGGCGAGGGAGAGGGGAAGATTATTGGGAGGGGGTTATTCAATTTGCACATAAAGATTTTCTCTTGTCTGATTTATAGAAAGAGAATAAACCAGTCATAAATACTGTCATGACAGATCTTGATAGTGTCTAAACACTTGCAGTAAGAGTCATATAGAAGAGCTTTATTATTTCAGAAACTAAATTCATGGGAGAACTAAGGTAACCCTCAGCACACTAGCTAAGCAGTTTTGACTTCTGGTGCAGTTAAGGTTTGGGGTTTCAAACTTGATTTATGCAAGATGTGGTTTTTATAATCTAATAGCTCTGTTACCACCCACTGGGATTACTATAATAAGATCACATGCAAAGTGGTAAACTCCTCAAATGTCAAGGAACTCATTAGAGCTTGACAACACTCCATTTCTTCTGAAATGTATTCATTGAGTGGATTTTTCTTGGGAAGAAACATAAGTTGATCATCATCAGGCATCTAATTGCTCTTAGTATCTGCACAAGTGGTTTCACCAGACAGGGTATGTGCTTCCAAGCTCTGTAGCTGTCACAGCAAAAAACACTGAGATACTCTGAAAAGGTGTGGTTTTTCTTTTTCTCTTAATCAGATCTTGTCAGATTCCCTCTATTTATTATTGCAAGTTAGCAAGAGATCAAAGAAACATAGAATCACAGAATCACAGAATCATAGGTTGGAAAAGACCTCTGAGATCATCCCTGGGCAGCCTGTTTCAATGCCTGACCACTCTTTCAGGAAAGAAATTTTTCCTAATATCTAATCTAAACCTTCCCTGATGCAACTGGAGGACATTGCCTCTCATCCTATTGCTAGTTAATTGGGAGAAGAGGCCAACAACACCTGCCTTGCTACAACCTCCTTTCACGTAGTTGTAGAGAGCAATAAGGTCCCCCCTCAACCTCCTCTTCTGCAGACTAAACGGCCCTAGTTCCTTCACCCGCTCCTCATAAGACTTGTTTTCTAGACCCCTCACCAGCCTCGTTGTGCTTCTCTGGGCATTCTCCAGCACCTCAATGTCTTTCTTGTAGTGAGGAGCCCAAAACTGAACACAGCACTCAAGGTGCGGCCTCACCAGTGCCTACTACAGGGCCACGATCACCTTCTTACTCCTGCTGGCCACACTATTCCTGATACAAGCCAGGATGCCATTGGCCTTCTTGGCCACCTGGGTGCACTGCTGGCTCGTGTTCAGCCGGCTGTCAACCAACACCCCATAATTCTTTTCCGTCAGGCAGCTTTCCAGCCACTCCTCCCCAAGCCTGTAACATTGCATGGGGTTGTTGTGACCAAAGTGCAGGACCCAGAACTTAGTCTTGTTAAACCTCATACAACTGGCCTCAGCTCATCGATCCAGTCAGTCCAGATGCCTCTGCAGAGCCTTCCTACCCTCCAGCAGATCGACACTCCCACCCAGCTTGGTGTTATCTGCAAACTTACTCAGGGAGCACTCAATCCCTTCATTCAGATCATGGATAAAGATGTTAAACAAGACCGGACCCAAAACTGAGCCCTAGGGAACACCACTTATGACCGGCCACTGGCCGGATTTAATTCCTTTCACCAGCACTCTCTGCACTTGGCCATTCAGCCAGTTCTTTATGAAGCAAAGAGTACACCCATCCAAACCACGGGCAGCCAGTTTCTCCAGGAGGATATTGTGGGGAACAGTGTCAAAGACCTTACTAAAGTCCAGGTAGATGACATCCACAGCCTTTCCTTCATCCACTAGGCAGGTTATGTGGTCATAGAAGGAGATCAGGTTGGTCAAGCAGGACCTGTCTTTCATGAAGCCATACTGGCTGGGCCTGATCCCCTGGTTGTCCTTCACATGCCTGGTGAGCACACTCAAGATAAATGGCTCCATAATCTTGCCCGGCACCGAGGTCAGGCTGACAGGCCTGTAGTTTCCAGGATGCTCCTTCCAGCCCTTCTTGTAGATGGGTGTTACAATGGCTATCCTCCAGTCATCTGGGACCTTCCCTGTTAGCCAGGACTGCTGATAGATGATGGAGAGTGGCTTGGCCATCTCCTCCGCCAGTTCCCTCAGCACTCCCATCCGGCCCCACAGACTTGTAAGTGTCCAGGTGGTATAGCAGGTCATTAACTGCTTCCTCCTGGATTACGGGAGGTTTTTTCCAAGCTCCTTCCCTACCTTCCAGCATTGGGGTCTGAGTACCCTGGCGATAACCAGTCTCACTATTAAAGACTGAGGCAAAGAAGGCATGAAGTACCTCAGCCTTTTCCTCATCCTTGGTGGCAATATCCCCACTTGCATCCAGTAAGGGATGAAGACTCCCCTTGGCCCTCTTTTTGTTGGTGATGTATTTGTAAAAACATTTCCTGTTGTCCCTTACAACAGTGGCCAGCCTGAGTTCTAGCTGGGCTTTTGCCTGTCTAATTTCCTCTCTGCATGACCTAAAAAGACCCCTGTAACTCCTCTTGAATGGCCTGCCCTTTCTTCCATAGGTGATAGACCCTCCTTTTTTCCCTGAGTCCCAGCAAGAGCTCCCTGTTCAGCCAGGCCGGTCATCTTCCCTGCTGGTTCGTCTTGAAGCACATGGGGACAGCCTGCTCCTGTGCCTTTAAGACTTTCTACTTGAAGAATGACCAGCCTGTCAGGATCCCTTTGCCCTTCCGGCCTCCAAGCACCACATCTCCCACCAGTCTTCTGTTAGTAAACAACAGGTCTAGAGAGGCACCTCCCCTGGTAGCCTCACTTACCAGCTGCGTCAGGAAGTTATCTTGCACACACTCCAGGAACCTCGTAGACCGTTTCTCTCTGCTGTGTTGTGTTTCCAGCAGATGTCCAGTAAGTTGAAGTCCCCCACGAGAACAAGGGCTAGCGATTGTGAGACTTCTGCCAACCTCTTGTAGAAAATTTCATGTGCCTCTTCATCCTGGTTTGGTGGTCTGTAACACACTCCCAGCAGGATGTCTGCCTTGTTGGCCTTCCCCCTCATCTTTACCCATAAGCACTCGACCTTATCATCACAATCATTGAGCTCTATACAATCGAAGCAGTCCCTAACACACAGTGCCACTTCACCACCTCTCTTTCCCCGCCTATCCCTTCTGAAGAGCTTATAGCCATCCATTTCAGCACTCCAGTCATGAGAGTCATCCCACCATATTTCTGTGATGGTGACCAAGTCATAGCTGTCCTGATGTACAATGGCTTCCAGCTCCTCCTCTTTGTTGCTGTGTGCACTGGTGTAGATGCACTTGAGATGGGCTGTCGATCTCACCCCTGCAATGCCTGAGCTCATCTCTAGTCAGCTGGGTTATGTCCCCTTCCCCCTTTGAACACAGTTTAAAGCCCTCTCGATGAGCCCATCAGCTCGTGGCCAAGAATCCTTTTCCCCCTTTGAGATAGCTGGACTCCATCTGTCGCCAGCAGGCCCGGTGCCATGCAAACCTCCCCATGATCAAAGAAACCAAAATTCCACCGACAGCACCAGTTTCTGAGCCACCTGTTAATTGTGTGGGTTTTTCTGTTCCTTTCAGTGCTCTTCCCTGCCACTGATGGGACTGAGCAAAACACTACTTGTGCCCCTGATCGCGCAACCCATCGCCCCAGTGCCCTGAAGTCCCTTTTGATGGCCTTGGGACTTCGTGATCTCATCACTGCCAACCTGCATTACCAACGGCAGGTAATAATCAGAAGGTCGCACCAGACCAGGGAGCTTCCTAGCAACATCCCTAACCCAGGCCCCAGGGAGGCAGCAGACTTCCCTGTGGGATGGGTCTGGTCAGCATATCGGGCCCTCTGTTCCCTTCAGAAGGGAATCAGCTATGACAATCACGCTTCTTTTTTTCTTAGCTGAGGAAGTCATAATACGTGGGGCTGACTGGCTTGTCCTAGGCAACCCCCTGGATGGACCTTCACCCACATCCTCATTTGCCTGGCCCCTCACATTCCAGAGCCCCGTATCTGTTGCCTAAGGGCAACTGGGGAGGTGAGGGAGGCTGGGAGGAGATTAGCCTGCTGCCCTGAGCAGGGATCCATTTCCATCCCCCTTTATCTCTTAGGTCCCCTCCTTCTGCTTGGTGGCAAGAGGGTAGGGGGTCCTCTTCTTTTTGTGGAGCCGCCTCCTGCTGCCTTGGCCTCAGGGAGGGCAGGGTGCGGCTCCACCAGTCGATCTCCCTCTCACACGCCCGGATGCTCCTTAACCTCTCCACTTCTTCTTTCAGCTCTGCCACCAGGCTGAGCAGATCATTTACTTGGTCGCGCCGAACACAGCTGTTGTCTCTGTTGTCCTCTGGTACGAGTACCAGGCTCAGGCACTCCCTGCAGCCAGAGACCTGGACACCTGTGTGTTTGTGCGGGATTTCCATCTTGGTCCCCATGCTCCTTCTGGCAACAGCTTTACCACGGGTGGAAACCACATGTAGAATGTCTCCTGGGAGAGCGATGTCCACTAATTGGGTTGCCAGGAGGGGGACTGTGCCACGCCCTGCCTGCATACCTTCCCTACATGAACTGCCCGTGCTCACTACCACACAAACTGTTGCGCCGCTCCCTGGCTGATGCGCTGCACTCTGTTTGCCGCCTCTGTTTGCCCGTGCTCCCTAGGGAGTCTGTTTTGGTAAAGTGTAACTTCTGAAGTCAGGAGAGAGGATTTAGTATCCCCATCTATTTAAGCAATGACTGTGTATGCTGCCAAATATGCAAGTAGATAAACAAACCATCTATCATGATATTAGGTTTCCAGCACAAAATCTACAGCAGCCTCAAGAAATGTAGCTAAACTGTTGCAGCTGATTTGAAAAAAAAGCGTACCGACGTATTTTCGTAGAAAGTAATGAAATACTCCCCTAAAACAGTTACAATTTTATCCCAGTGGAATAATTTATTTATATGTATTTATTTTTATTTTCCTCAGGCATAGAAATTAACCTAAGTTTTTAAAAATTCACTGGACAATAATCAATGTCTAAAATTAATTCCAGTTAGTATATATTCCACTTTGTATAAGAGGCTAACAAAAGAGCACAGGAAGTTTTTTAACTGAAGTTCAATGAAAACAAAATGAAAGGATGAAATTCCCCATGGTCTTCTAATTGTAAAATCCAGAAGCAGAGGAAAAACATAGTTCATTCACAGCAATATGAACTTAAAAAAAAAAAATTTTCCAAACTACTGGAAACATAAGGTCATCTATTACATAGCAATATATTACAATATAGTAAGGGTTTTCATCATAACATCCTAACTTTAATGATTAGAGATGACAGGAGAAAACAACCTTCATGCAAAATCTGCCTCTCAGGAAAAAAAGTCTTTTTCTAATTTGTTTGATTTTTAAGCTGTATAGTTTGTGTCAATGTTATTATTCAAAAGTCAAATTTTTAGAAGCAAAATAGGAATTACCACTTTCTGGATGAATCTCAGTAATTACTATTTATATAATAATTTAATTCTAACTCTTTGAAATTAATTTTTTCATATATTATAAAAGAGTTTTCTCCTGAGAATACTTTTAGGAAGTTTAAGATTCCATTCCAGACTAAATCATGACATACAGCACAAAATCCCCTCCAAGTATGCTGACTGACAGGGGTGTTTAATACTACTTTTCTTAGCAAGAATAAGACACTGTTTGATAATGCTGGCAGCTGCACAGTACGTGGGACCCTTTGTGATTGTAAAGACTTTTTGGAGAGGAGTTCTAAAATGATGGAATGAGCGTTTGAAAACTGAATAAATGGATGAATCTGATGCTTGCCTGCTCTTGCTAATTTCTGAGACAAATGAGCACCCATTTCTGAAGTCAGCCCTGACTGAATAGGATGGGCTAGAAAGAACAGCAGGATCTTACAAAAAAGTTCAGTACTACTAAGAGGTGCTTCAGGAGGCTGGGTCAAGAGGAAAAATAACTAGGATGATCATCAGAAAGATGGCAAATAGATACAACACAGATACTGGCTGAATAGTTAGTTCTGTGGAAATTTATTTCAATATTTGATAAAACCACCTTCTTAGGCTCACCATTCCATTTCTTCATTTCAGAATAAGGTCAATAAAGACCTTGTTTTTTTCTCACTGCCCTCATCTTGTGACCTGTAGGCATGATCCAGCACGTGGAGAAATCTGCAAGAAAGAAACAGTTAGAGTTTTTAGTTTCTCTTTCATCTGCTATTAGCTTTGCAAATTCACTTAAATTCAGTCCCTAGAGCTCACCGTGTCACCATTTCCTTTTGTTTTGCACACATGCTTGTTTTCATTATGAAAGCTAAAGGGAATGAGAAACCTGAGTACATGCATTAAATCATTGTAATAATGCTTATCTGATCTTGAGTATTCCAGTGTTCAACAAATATATTTTTTCCTTTTTTTCCTTATAAAACATGTCTCTTACTTCCTACAGCCTTACATTAACCATTAATAATGATGTAAATTCCTTTTTCCTCTTCCTCTGCTGGAGTTTTTTCCGGTTCTTAATATCTCAACTGTAACATGGTGGTGTTGTATTAATATATACCATACATAATCTAAATTTTATAGTCTAGCTCATTGACAACAAAAGTAGGCCTCCTTTGTAGTATACCTATATTCCCTCTGGGGTGAAATTACATTTTAAATCAAAAGCTTTCAGCAGGTGTTTTCTAATAATAAAACTCACACTGACTATTGAATATTTTTTCAAAAGATGATAGCTCAGATTATTTAAAAAATCAGAATCTACTGCTTCCTTCCAAAATTAATTTGTTTTCCCACAAAGGGTAGCAAATGTAAAGTAAAACCCTTAATTCACCTGGCAGTAATTTATATCAGTATAGAGATGCAGACTTCCAGGTAGAAAGAAGTTCTGTTTTCCACAAAAACAAAAGCTGTAAATGGATGATTACAAATATGTCAGCAATTTCCTCAATTTTATCTTCACTTCTAGCCTGCCAGACTCTTTCCCTTTCCTCACTCTGTGTTCCCTGTTATCTTGTTGGATTAACTTGCTGAGATATACCATAAGATAAGCCTACATTAAAGAACTACATTGAAGGATTAATTAATCTTAGATTCCAGACTTCTTAATTATTTCCAGTTCAAGATCTGGAATGCTATTTGTTTCCCAGATCTGTCTCCCTGTCCATTGCAGAAAGAGCCTAGCTGGCTAGTTCAGGCTATATAGTGAAAAATCGAGTGAGAAGTAGAAATGCTTTGCAACATCTCTGGCAGGAGAACCTCTCTAGATCTGACAGAAACATGGAGTTCTGCTGTTCCTGAAAGGCTGACTCTTGTCTTAAGAGGCAGTTAGCAGGTCAGCAAAGATGACATCACAGCACTAGTTACCCTCCAGCTTCCTCAATTCATGTCAATAATCCTGAAGGACTGAAATACACTCTTTAAATATGTGAACCAAATTCTGCTGGTATTATATAATCAAATATCTAGCATTAGCTTTTGGTAACTGGTTCTTACCCTTAATCCAAACCTAGCTGTCAAACATTTATGCTTACCTTGTCAATGGGGGGTACAGTGTTCACTGACATGTCCTGCTGCTTCCCTAACTGCTGCAGCCCTCTTCAGTGCTTCTGCTTCACATTTTTCACAAGGAAACAGAAGTTGCTGGGCAGAAAGGATCAGGCAGAAAAGTTAAGGTTTTTGAGCTGGCAAGGCTGAGTGTAAGTTCAGAGGTTCTTTAAAGCAAGAGAGCTTTGTGGGTAAGAGCTTTGCAGGTGAGTTAGAATTATGTGTGTGTATGGAAAAAGTGAAGATTTTGGAGAGCAAGTCACACTGATTTTTTTTTTCACAGTTTGAAATGATTTAGTAGGCAAATAGCATCTTTAAAGTTTTCTTGTAGGGGGCTAGGCTATAAAGGGAAGGAAACTCTTCTACACTGTCCTGTATTTGCTATGCTATGCTACGCTACGCTATACTACTGTGACCTTACTATGTTACTAGCAAAATAGTACAGGGGCTGCTTTCTGTCCCAAAACTCAACAATATGGCATGGTCTCTATTTACAAGGGTAAATTCTGTTGCTCTGCAAAACAGGGTTGTGACATCTGAACTGTCCATCAGGAACAAGCCTGGCCAATGCCACCTCCCACACCTGCCTTGGCAGTTTGTGAGACTGGCAGTTTCCGACCTGGGGCAGCGCTATCAGTCTAACAGTAGTCAGGAAACAGTGCTGAAACCTATGTCTTTCCCCACACCCTCTTTTTCTTGTTTCACTCATATAGGTGTAGCTAGAGAGATTACAGTTGCCTCCTACTCTGGTTCTGTTTCCTATTCACAGGTTTTTTACTTCCGTATCATTATTTCACAGTTGTTCTTGGTGCTAGCAGAGAGCCGTAGACCATTTTTCAGTGACTGCAGCGCTGCTTCAGTGACACACTGCGCTTCAGCTGTTAAAACTTTAGTCTGATACCACCAGGTAAGACTTCTAAACCTGTTCTGATTATAGCACATGGAATTGAGAGTGGAATAAAGTTTGTGATCAATGCATATACATATATTAGCTGGCATATCTTTGCTAGCATGATCAGTTTTGAAGAGTTCCATGAAATGTTACAAAACCACTTTTTTCTTGATTTTTCTCTATTTACGTGAAAAAAAAGTACCCCAAGAGTCTGGATGCTACAAGCACATCAGCTGTTATAACACATCATAATTAAAATTTAATACTAGAATATTTATTTAACTACCAAAATAATTAGAGAAAAGTGCTGTATGAGGAATTTCCTTTTTTTATAATTTTGCCAAGAAATATAGTTGAAAACATAGTCCTCTAATTTATTTGCATCTTTTTGTTTCAATAAGTCATTGTAGTGCATATGTTGTAAATATATATGAACAATATTCTTTAAACTGCACATCAAGCTGTGGCTCAAGCACATGAAAAAAGGAACAAACACTTAAAATTCTAAGTTTTATGAGTCTCAGTCAAGTTCTATTCTTGCAGACTTGGATGAGAATATTCTTAGTTACAGGCTGCAAAATTTTGGTTGAAAAGAGGGAGAAAAAGATGTTCCACAAATGTTAACACTGAGCAAGGGTTATGAACACTGTGTCTCTCTCGATACCCATTCTATTAAAAGATAATGAGAAGGATCCTTTGAGAGGGTGAAGAGTTCAGCTCTTGCTCCACTAACCCTGAAGATTTTAAGCCATAGAGATCAGAGTTCTGTACTTCTGCTAGTGACGATAATACCCCCTCAGATCAATATTATTTTAAAATATTCATGCTGAAGCTCACCAAAGGGGGAGTGCTGTAGCATTAACACAAAAAATTCTACTATTGGATCAGACTTATACAGGGTAAAACCTGCAGAACAGGTCCTGGGTAAAGAATATTCCAGAAGGGTCTCTCGCAAGTTCCTCCCTAAATTCCTGGTGGAAATGAGATGTGATCAAAGAGAAGGTGGCTCTGAAAAAAGTAGCAAGCTGGTGTGAATTTTATTTTGAGATACTTCTAACAGAACACTCTTTCCATGTTTTCTGATTTGCAATAGAAATGTATCCTCTACTGGGCAGAAGCCACATCACTTGTGACCAACTTTGGTATCAAAGAAGCATTGGTCTGTGACATCTCTTGATGACCTCAGTGTAGGTTATAGCGGACAGACGCTATGGGTCAGGTGATCTTTGTGGGAGAAGAAGACAAATACTGTTGCCATTGACACATGCATATGAAATACGTTGTGTGTGAGTACAATATGTTCAGTGAATTACAAAAAAATCAGAAGTATTATTTCAATTTTTCCTTATTTGATTTCTCAATACACTTCAACTGTATGGTGTTTCTTTTCATAAAAATTCAACTGGTTTTTAGATTGTGTTTAGTAATTGTCTCATGAATGAACATCAATTTAAACTTCCCTCAAGGAAATTTCCAAACAAAACACAACCGAAGCACATGTGTTGTCCTGCATGATGTACATAAAAACAATTGAAAACTTAAACTGAATTAAATTGAAACATCCGACCTTATAAAATAAGTCAGAACTTTTGCATCTTATCCTGCCCTTTCATGCTTTTCTTCAGAAATGAGGACAAATGTTGTGTGATGTTTATTTATCACTTATTTTAAAGGCCCTTCTGTACTTTCTCATGTGAAACCAGAAAATAGACTACAGCATCAACAAAACGTAAAGCACCAAATTCTCTATCAAGGCAGGTGATTAAAAAAATCTCCACAGCATGGTACTTCTTTAGAGTCCCATATTTACTTCTTTTTTAATGTCTTTAATAGTGAAGTTAAATTCCGTCACAAATTTGAAGCTTAAGATTCTTATCTGAGAAGTCTGTGATCTACTGCTTTATTTGTTTCTCTGCTTTAACTCTTACCAGGTCCTGCTGCTTTTCCTTTATGTCATCCTTTTGTCTCATGAACCAGGATCTACTCTTCCTCATTACCAATGGCCTTCTCTCACCACGTGATATATTAGCAGTGTCTCTTGCAAGTTGTTCTATCAAATTCTTCCTTGCTGTGGCACTTCCTCAGTTCAGAGATGCCCCAGCATGCACTACTCTCAAGATGTTATAAGATATGTGATTAGAAAAAAAGCAGGCAAATTGTCTCTTCTCATTTGCTTTCTTTATTTTAATATGGCAGAAATACTTAAAAGTAACAGATATTTACTTCTTATCATACACTAAAAGGAATTAAAGATAGTTCAACTAAGAATCCATTGAATATAGATTCTAAAAAAATCAGCTGTCACAGTGTTTCTGTTTATAAACTCTTTGAGCATTCATTGAGTAAATCAAGATTCAAAACTAGACAGCTGATATTGAAAAACAGTAAATGAACTACAACAGGCTCAAATAAAGAGAATTCATTTAAATTCCACTTAGTATACATTGTGTGATCAAAAATTTAATTTAAAATACAAGTTAAAATATGGCTTGTGATAGAATAGAGAAAAAGCTGTGAAAATATGCAAGCCTGAAAATCTTTAGCTCCATGTAATAAAAAAATGAATAGATACACTTTCCTGACAAAACACCCTTATCTATCATCAGGTAAACAGGAAAAAGTTTATCTTTGAGTGTTTTTATTGCATGCTGATGAATGTATCCTCATGAAAAAATAATCTGAAAAATCTTTGCAAAAGTTATCCAAACCTTATCTTCTGCTTTTCAAGACCACTGATAAAAGATTCATCTTAGAATCATAGAGTCGTAGAATGCTTTGGGTTGGAAGGGACCTTTAGAGGTCATCTAGCCCAACCGCCCTGCAGCAAGTGGGGACAACTTCAACTAGACCAGGTTTCTCAAAGCCCCATCCAACCTGGCCTTGAATCCTTCCAGGGATGGGGTCTCCACCACCTCTCTGGGCAACCTGTTCCACTGTTTCACGACCCTCATGGTAAAAAATTTCTTTCTTATATCTAGTCTAAATCTACCCTCCCTTAGTTTAAAGCCATTACTCCTTGTCCTATCACAACAGGCCTTGCTAAACAGATTTCCCCCATCTTTCCTACAGGCCCCCTTCAGGTACTGAAAGGCTGCTATAAGGTCTCCACAGCGCTTTCTCTTCTCCAGGCTGAATAGCCCCAACTCTCTGAGCCTTTCCTCATAGGAGAGGTGCTCCAGCCCTCCGATCACCTTCGCGGCCCTCTTCTGGACCCCACCTGCAGTACTGCATCCAGCTGTGGAGACCCCACCACAAGAAGGACATGGAACTGTTAGATCGGGTCACTTGGATGCCTCATATGTGCCACTACACCCATCTTCCTTTGCTCCTTTGGTGGTCACATTGTTCACATGCTTGCATAATGCACTCATTCATAAGTGTTGCCAAGCTATGTGTGGCTATCCCATTACAGTGGTACAAAATACTTACATACTGTGGTTTGTTATATTTCCTCAGTACATTTGTATTTGGGTTCAAAGCAAGCTGTTCTGATGAGTATATTTACAATTTCTAAGTGTTGTAAGCCTCTGGTTTGGATACAGATATGCTGCATTACATTCAAACATCATACTGGAGGTCCTTTTTGATGCTTTTAGATTTCTTTGAAATCACTTTCTGTAACTTCACACAATGATTACGGTAACATGAAAGATGTAAATATTCTAGAAGTGTGACTCACTCTTGCTCCCTCTTGCTTTCAACAATAAAAAGTTTTCGAATGCTTGTACATGCTGATGAACCCTCAGTTTCAGAATTCAGACCACATCCAGTTATAAGGTGCTTTATATTCAGCCAGTGCTGTTAAAGAAGTGTATTTTAAATCAGTCGTATCTTATCAAGGCACTTTATATCACCCTTCTACAAGTGTAGAAATGATTTACCACAAGTCTCTTTACCTCATAAAATAGCTAAATGAGTTTTCTGCTTCAAAAGTGCTTAAATCATGCGATTTTCTCCATTTATGAAACAATTTATGTTTTCAGACACTCAAGTATAATGACATCAAAATCTGTTAATTGTTGTATCGCTATTTACATGCTCTTTGTTTATATCCCTGTTTGGTTTAATCTTTTTTTTATTGTCTTTCACAACTCTTTTTCACATTGTAGTTGTATTTATTGTAGAGAGTCTTATCTACATCACCATTATTGTTAATTACTAATAAATTGCATAGTTTCCTATGCCTTGTAAGAATTTCCTTTCTAATGACTGACCTTTCAGGCTGAAACATTAATGTAAATTGTGGCATATTTTTAACTAATGTTTATTACAGCAGCTTTAACTTGTTACTTAAAATAGTGGATGGCTTTATGCTTCTTTACTTGAGTAGTAATTAAATTATTATAGCATTGGTGGGATACAGCGAAAGACACAATGTTTCTGTGTTTGTTCTTTTGCAAATATTAATTTAAAAAACAGTCTCTACCCCAGAATGTAGACAAGGATGGAAGAAATAAAGGCAATTTCTCTTCTTCCTTCATTCTGAAGATGGAAAACTGGAGCAGAAACCTACTAAGTGACTTCCTTAAGGTCATATATTAAGGCTATGACAGTATTGGCTCTCCTTAGTCCCACTTTGCTGATTTATCCAGACCACCCTTTGGTTTTGAATGCTCTACCTGCAATGTGTGATGTGTTAACTTTACCATGGAAAAACCCGTAGCCTTATCAAACACATGAAACATGTCGTGTGACTCTGGAATACAACTCTCAAGCACAGTGTTGTCTAGCTCTCCTGCACACTCTTCTGTACGCTGATGCTCAGCATACCTATGTAGAGGCAAGCAGTCTTGTCAAATCATATGTTTTAAGCCATATGTTTTAATCTATGTCACATGTCAAACAGTTTAGAAACAGATTAACTAATAGGTTTTTGTAAGTTTACTGTATACATACAGATATACTATAGGTATGTAGGCAGCACAAACAACTGCATGACCTCCATTAGCTCAGTGGTAAGGAAAAAGTAAAAATGCTCTCTGCAAGGCATCTATATCAAATGGTCCTGTGGCTTATAAAATATTACTTGATAATGTTTCTATACTGTAATAATAATTGACTTAAGGATGGTCATAATTTTTTTTTGTGCTTTATAAAGTAAGTATTTCTAGTTCTGAATGAAGTCATACTTGTCCTTACTCTTTCATGGTTTGTAAATGTATTATAAACATCACTACAACAACTTCAATTAGTCTTGGTGTTATTTTAGAACTTTTTATACTCTCCTCCACAGAGGAAAGTTTTATATGTTTATTTAAAAATCACCAATATGACTAAGAACAGATGTGTTTTGTGTGGATTTCAAATAATTTCTCAGATTGGTGGTGTTGGGGCAGAGTTAGTAAATTGTGAATTTCCATGCTGTTTTGTGGCATACTTTAAGGTAACAGGGAAAAGAAGGTAGCTATTACTGACTCTTAATGTATGATACTACATTTTAAGTAAGTGAAATTATGTCAGTATCTTTACATTGACAAAGTAAATACAAATTTGATAAAGACCAGCAGAGAAAATGACCAGCAATGGAGGAAATCACCTGAACCAAGAACAAGTATGCTACATAGCAGTCAATACTACCTAAAAGAGCAATTTAAAAAATGGTTAAAAGCACATTCTTGTGCCGCCTAGTCTAAAAATGTAAACACTCTTCACTGGTTACTAAGCTGCCTATGTCACATTCACTTTAATAAGTGAATTCTGGCCTTACTTTATTTAATCTTTAAGGCTGAAACAGGACGGACTCAGAGCATCTTTACCAGAAGTGCAAGGGTTTGACAGGTTCAGGACACAGGCCTTCAACACACTTGGGAGTTGTTCTAGAGAACTGGATACTAGGCAAAACTTTGCTGGTATAAGTGATATAAGGCCAACTTTATGTCTGTATTGCAAGTGAAAGAGCAAACTGTTGGCACACTGTGCCTAGTAAAAGCAGAAAGGATGTTTTTCCATGGAAACATTAGTGTTTTCCCTTCACTGCTAATTTACAACATGTACATTTACACATACCTGAAATAGCATGCCATTCTGTTTGAAGGATAACTGTTGCTTAGATAGTCCTAATCTAGGGAAAGACAGTATTTTTTTACTGACTGATGTGATCAGCTCTGGGTAGCTATGGAAAAACTTTACGGACACAGTAGGAGATACTGAAATGTTATACACTTTCAAAACCATGTACACTAATACAGATCATCAGTGATTTAAAAAATATCTGGAGTTTTCGATCTATATATGTTGACCGAAAATACTTTAGGTAACTTTTGCAAGCACACACGTGAGCTAAGACATTGCAGTTTACAAGCATGCTGAATGTGTAATGCTCCACTGGCTTTGTTACTTGCTTCGTACAAACCAGACCTGTCTGGGAGTTCTAATAAGTAATATTTTGTACCAGTCTTAGATAAAGTAATGAACTAAAGGTCCTTCACTCAAGGAGTCAAACAAGGAGATTTCAGTTCCTGCTACTCTTTCCATTTAGGAAAAAAAATTGAGGGGGATTAATTATATATTGTATTGTGGCCAAGAAGGCCAATGGCATCCTGGCTTGTATCAGGAATAGTGTGGCCAGCAGGAGTAGGGAAGTGATTGTCCCCCTGTCCTCGGCACTGGTGAGGCCGCATCTCAAATACTGTGTTCAGTTTTGGGCCACTCATTACAAGAAGGACATTGAGGTGCTGGAGCATGTCCAGAGAAGGGCAACAAAGACGCTGAAGGGTCTGGAGAACATATGTTATGAGGAGCAGCTGAGGGAACTGGGGCTGTTTAGTGTGGAGAAGAGGAGGCTGAGGGGAGACCTTGCTCTCTACACCTACCTGAAAGGAGGTTGTAGTGAGGCAGGTGTTGGTCTCTTCTCCCAAGTAACTAGCGATAGGACAAGAGGAAATGGCCTCAGGTTGCATCAAGGGAAGTTTAGAGTGGACACTAGGAAAAATTTCTTTACTGAAAGTGTGGTCAGACATTAGAACAGGCTGCCCAGGGAGGTGGTGGAGTCCCCATCTCTGGAGGTGTTCAAAAAAACGTGTAGATATGACACTTTGGGACATGGTTTGGTAGGCATGGTGGTGTTGGGTTGACAGTTGGACTTGATGATGTTAGAGGTCTTTTCCAAACTTAATGGATCTATGATTCTATGATGTATATGTTATTCGACCAAATGTGCACACCGCTACCACGAGGCAGATCAGCTTCTTATTATTCAGCAGGAACGTACAAGTTTCCACTATGCCTTGTGGTCACATATACACATTTTATTATAATGTCTGCATCTGCATCTACCACATGCCCAACATATGTTCTCCTTTCACTGTGTGATGAATGCACAGCCAGTTAAATATTTGGATGTACATTTTTGTGCATATGTGTATGAGCATTCCTGTCCCTTGATCAAATATGTGCTCTTCCCATGTCATTGGTGACTGCATTTGCTTGCCTGGTTGTATTAGACCTTATCAAGCTAAACAGGAGGTGCTTGTGCGGGACTTTTCCAGTAGAGATTGGTTAAGTCAATCATCAGAAAATGTAATCTGATTTACCACTTCTTCTCTAAAAGGTAAGGATGCCTTTTATGAATAGCACCAGGTATTCAGCACAGACAGGATGGATTGTACTGAAGGTCATGCCCCACAGGGCATAGATATAGCATAGTTACCTTGTTACAAAGAGAGGATGTTACAGGGGCTCAGGTGTAGTGGGTCTCTCTTGTCATTGCTCCAGACCTGTAGAATGAGATCCAACAAGTTCTAAGAGTACTAGACAGGCATGACACGCATTTAAGGGCTATTTGTATGTGAAATTCCAGCAGACTTGTGTGTGGATGTTTCCATCACTGCCACTTCTTCCTATAGAGTGTGAAACATACTGTTGAAAATAATTTCACAGTAGATGGGTACTACAGGAATTCTACAGGAAAATATACAAAAAGCACTTCATCTTGGAATTTCTGGATATAAACAAGCATTCCTTCTTTCAGTCCCCCCAGTATGTTATGTGTAGGTATGGGCATTGCTACAACAGTAACTGGGGGTGAGGGGGAAAAGAGGAGGGGGGAAGAGGGACCATAAGCACACTTAATAATTATTAATGAGTCTATTACACTGAAATCTTGGTGTTGTCTCATTACCATGTTGTCAGTTCATCTGTTCGAGACCATTTAAGGCACAAGTTCATAGGACCTGATGAGATGTATCCATGGGTCCTGAGGGAACTGGTGGATGAAGCTGCTAAGCCACTACCCATTACATTTGAGAAGTTGTGGTGGCCTGGTGAAGTTTCCTCTGACTAGAAAAGGGGAAACATAACCCACATTTTTAAAAAGGGTAAAAAGGAAGATGTAGGGAACTGCAGGCCTGACACTCTCACCTCTGTGCCTAGCAAAATCATGGAGCAGATCCTCCTGGAAACTATGCTAAGACACATGGAAAATAAGGACGTGATTTGTGACAGCCTATATGTCTTCACTAAGGGCAAATCGTGCCTGACAAATTTGGTAGCAATAGGATTACAACGTTGGTGGATAATGGAAGAGCAACTGGCTTCATCTACCCAGAATTGTACAAGGCATTTCACACTGCCCCACATGAAATCCTTGTCTCTAAATTGCAGAGACAAGGATTTGATAGATGGACCACTCAGTGGATAAGGAATTGGCTTCATGGTTGCACTCAAAGAGTTGCAGTGAAAGACTTGATGTCTAACTGGAGACCAGCGATGAGTGATGTTCCTCAGGGGTCGGTACAGGGACAGGTGCTGTAACATCTTTGAGTGCAACTTCAACAAGTCTGCCAATGACACCAAGCTGTGTGGTGCGGTCAACGCACTCGAGGGAAGGGATGCCATCCAGGGGCACCTTGGTAGACTTGAGAGGTGGGCCTGTGCGAACCTCATGAAATTCAACAAGGCCAAGTGCAAGGTCCTGCACGGGGGTCCAGGCAATCTCAAGCAGAAATACAGGCTGGATGGGGAATGGATTGAGAGCCCTGAGGAGAAGGACTTGGGGGTGTTGGTTAATGAGAAGCTCAATGTGACCCGGCAATGTATGTTCATAGCCCAGAAGGCCAACCATGGGCTGCATCAAAAGAAGTGTGGCCAGAAGGTTGAGGGAGGTGATTCTGCCCTTCTACTCTACTCTGATGAGATCCAACCTGGAGTTCCTGCATCCAGCTCTGGAGTCCTCAGCACAGGTGTTTTAGTTTGGCCTGGATAAATGCCAGGTGCCCACCAAGACTGCTCTATCACTCCCCCTCCTCAGCTAGACAGGGGAGAGGAAATACGATGAAAGGCTCGAGGGTCGAGACAAGGACAGGGAGAGACCACTCATCAATTACCGTCATGGACAAAACAGACTGAACTTGGGGAGAAAAGGGAGTTTAATTCATCACCAATCAAATCAGAGTAGGATAGTGAGAAATAAATCCAGATCTTAAAACACCTTCCCCCCACCCCTCCC
>Ga0065711_1005982_pt1 | contig 35406 bp, 7 predicted proteins | sample Hoacrofraction12_FD_59098 | JGI IMG/M metagenome (GOLD analysis project Ga0065711, IMG submission 59098) | Hoatzin crop microbial communities from Cojedes, Venezuela - Epithelial fraction 12 v2 (version 2) | ecosystem: Host-associated > Birds > Digestive system > Esophagus > Crop | place... | reverse complement strand
GGGGGGGGGGGAAGTAGAAAAGCAAGGCTGCCCATTTAATCAGTAAGAATTTCAGAGAGTTTTTGTGAGATCGGTTGTGGATCTCTGTGGATCAGTTGTGGTACTGGAAGTAGTTAGTAAGGAAATTAATTGAGCCACAGATAGGAAAAAGGGAGTGTAAAGGTTTTTGTGTGTGGGTTTCCAAAGCTGATGTCAGTGATCAGTAAGGACAGTGGCGGATGAGCAAAACTAGGGTGCTGGGCTGGGAGCTTGGGGGAGCCAGGGTTTGAAAATGAGACAATGGAAGAAGACACAGGAGTTTGGCTCTGCCACTTACTGGAAGCATTCTTGGGAGTCCATCAGGAACAACATCATCAGCAACAGAGGCTTCTGCAGTGAAGCAGCAACAAGTGATTATCTGCGTTACAGTCACTGCTAAAGGAACGAACTCCCACCTCCCCCAGCACAGGTAAAACAGACACTGCAAGCCAAGGCAGATATTTACTTTGTATATCGCTAAAGCTAACCCTGCTCTAGATCATTTCACTTTATCCCACTTGTGAAAATTATTTTTTCTTTAATATCAGGGTCTAAGATTTAAGCAAGCAGAACAGATAAATAAAACTTGCTTTTTGCCGCCTCCCCTCCCTTAATACTGAGAAGTGATTTATCAAAAGAATAGGTACACAAACTCACTGGGGTTTCCAGGTAGATTTTTTAGATTTCAGTTAAACTTTTGTGAATACTAGTTCTGGTTTTGTCTTTTTGTCCTATTCCCTTGGTAATACTTTTTACAGTAGTCAGATATGCATGCTCACAATCCATTGAAATAAGCTTGTAATCTGCCTTCCAAAATACATACTCTACTGCATGTTTCGGATAGTAGACCCCACTTTTTTTGTAAAGCATGGGAAAACTATCATTAAATCCAAATGTGGCTCAACATAAAATAAATATAAATCTCAAAAATTTTTGCCTGCACTACTCAATGTCATCTCTGTATACAAAGCACATTCTTGGCCAAATAACAACAAAGATCCAGGTTGCCTAATTTAGCTGCTTCATGCATAAATCATAGGTGGTTGGCTATGGCACCCTCAATAGAAGTATTAGAATTTAAGGTCTCTCCATGCAGTTAAAGCTTGGATGGATTTAAAACTGTCCTGGCCACATAGGTCAGACTTGACCTCTTTCTTGATAGAGCTGCTAGCAAAGAGTTCAGCCTAATGTACTTCGCCTTTATCTGGAATTTCCTCAATCAAAATGACTGCTCATTGTAACTCACAGCAAGGACATACACAGATTAATGCAAAGCAAGAAAATGTTCCTCTGGAAGTACCTACTGCCTTATTTTATGATTTCATATGTATCTAAAATACTCTTCTTTAATTCTGCACCGAAGTATTTTTTGTTTGGGAGAGACAGAATTCTACTTTCCTGCATGTAGTGCTTTATACATGTCTTTAGTCCTTACTGAATTTTACTTTATTGATTTCATTCTGTTTCTCTGGTCTATCAAGAACATAGTGAAGTCTAATCTTGTTCTCCAAGGTGCTTGCAAAAATTCCCATTGGATTTCATAAGGAAACACTTCATTCTATAATGAAAAGCATTAATGGATATATTGACCATTATCTTTTCCAGTACAGACCACTGCAAAATTCCCCAAATGCAGCCTGAGAGCAAATCATGACTCAATAAAGTCAGTGTCAAAAAAAGTGGTTGTTCTCAAGGTATCACAAAATTATGGTGTAGCCTCAGCTGGCAATAAAGAACCAAGCAGTTGGTCTCTCACTCCCCCCTCCCCAGTGGGATGGGGAGGAGAATCAGAAGGAATAGGCAAAACTTGTGGGTTGTAATAAAAACAGTTTAATACAACAGCAAAGGGGGAAGAAAATAACAATATATAATACTGGTAAAAAGAATCTACAGCATGCAACATTCTCACCACCCAATGCTCAGCTTCCTCCCAAGTAGCAAATTACCTTCCTTCAGCTAGGTCCCCACTTAAATACTGAGCAGGATATCACATGGTATAGATTGTCCCATTTGATTGGCTGGTTTGGGTCAGCCCAACCAGCTGCTTGTGAAAATTAACCCTATCGCAGCTGAGCCCAGGACACACTTCTACAGCTTTCCCCACGGCTGACCAAGTCAGTTCTCAGACTGTGAAAAGAAAAAAAGTAAAAAATTCTACTTCATTGACTTGACTTCTTTATAAATTCCCACTGGCCATTTCTTAAGACCTTGTTATTCTATCTAATCAAATGCTACTTTGCTTATTGCATCTCTTCAATCCAAATAACTTCACGGGAAATGATTGTATGTTCAAGTCATTTTTCCATCAGGCGTTTATTTCTGGAAATTACATCTGAGTATGTTATGTTAATTATTCTACTATTTTTAAGATTTAGAAGGGAAAAAAACAATCAGCACAGCTACTCATTATTAGACTTGTGTCTTAAGAATGTGCTGTATTGTTTGTTTGACTGCATTAATTTGTATTGCTTCAAGAACATTTTTTTTTACATTGAAAAAAAAGAGAGAGACAGAGGTGAGTTTATTTCCAAGTACTTGAAACAGTAGCCCACGGAATTACTCTCATAGAAACAGGCTTCAGTGACACACCTCTAGCCTGTTACTTGGCAACCTTGACACGCTAGGTATTAGCTGCCATCAATGTCAGTTTCCTACCTTTAAAATAAATAAATAAATAAATAAAGGCCTAAGTTTTAAAAAGGAAAAAAGAAAGTTGGCTCTGTCTTTCCAAAGCAGTGAAACATTTTTTTTTCAGATAGCTCATTCTGTCAAAGTCTATACTACTAACGATTATTCAAAACAAGAATACACCTCTGACATCAAGTCTATAAATAGAGAACTAACTACTAGCATCCTAGAGACATGATAGACCTTTATGCTTCATGGTGTTATTAATGTCCAGTAAGATTTTTTTACTGTTTTTTTTTGTGTCTTCTGTTTCTTTAGAAGGACAAAAGAAAAAAAGAACTGTTCAAAGGCTGACTCTATCATATCAGTATGAAGACAAACATGTATTAAACTTCAAATAAGTACCATAATATCTAATAGACAGGGCTATGTCTTTTATGCAGTAAGACTGAATTCTTAATGAGGATAATGAGTATTTTCTGTGTACATAAAGGCCAGAAAGATAATGAAATATTTTATTTTTTTAAATTAGCAAGTATACAGGGTATTGTATCTTTGATCAGTCCCAAGGATGGATAAAATACCAGTAGTTCATTTAAGTGCAATGTATGTCCCTGTGAAAGGTGTGAGAGCTTCAGTTTCTAAACCATAAGAGAGAGTAAAATCCTCAGTGTAAATCTAACCATCAGATGAGGCACATCCGATTGAAGAAGACATCTGAAGAGAGGCAAATCATCAGCTTTAGTTTAAAATAAAAGATTTGCTTTTTACATTCAGAAACAAAATACATTCTGGAAATGTCTTGCTTTGATTTGTTGAGAATCCTGAACTTTTGTTATAACTTCCAGTCTTGGCACAAAATATTTCATGTATCCATTTATTTGACACTCATAGAAAATACGTGTGACCTTTTCCTTTTCTCTCACTTTTGCTAACTTTCAGTAAAAGCAGATGAATTAAACTTTGCAGAACATACACAAGACAGGGCCTTTAGTTCAACCTCAGTTATGCTGTTTAAATAGTTTGTACATCTAGAACTGTTATTAACTTCTATGGTGATTCAAATAAATGACATTACCATTTGAAGATACCTAAGGACATCAACACATGTTGAAGCTCTAATTTATATCATCTATTGCCAGACAATTTACAGCTTCTTCTCTCCATCCTAAGGACCTCAAAGGTGGGCTTACTTTTTAATTTTTTCTGGCACTAGCGACATTTAGGAAACCTTTCATTCAACCTTTAGGAGCTGGACTACAGGAAGGTATTTAATAATTGAAATCTCCACATTTGATTTTCCTTATCCTATCATGACTCTACTGATACCTTGACTCAATGGCTAGAAGAAGATGGTGGCATAGAAAGAGCACATGATAACTGCTGCTTTCCTGACCCCGTCACTGGTGAGGCTGTGTGTCCTGTTGTAGCTCAGAGAATACCACTAGCATTTCCGGCAGTTTTATGAATCTCCCTGAATTGTGAAATTGAATTATGAAATGGTAGCTGGTCTGGAAATGAGAGGTATGAGTGAAAAAGGGAATGTGCTAAAACGTATAGGAAGAGGGTAGGATGCAAATTTTCAACTAAAGGTGGTATTGTGTGCAGAAACACTAACAGTTGTGAGGCCTGAAGAAATATAACGGCAGAAAAAAATGTGAGAATATTGAAACAATCAAAGCAGAAGCTTTTATGCACTAAATTGATGCCCAGTTGGACCCAGAAGAGGATACTGCCATGGAGAGGGTGAACAAAGTTGTATAATTTGTGCATAGCCAAAGAAGAGATGGAAACTCAAATACATGGTAAACGATTAAACAGAAAGATCAAGATCTAGCATGAGGACAAAACTCTTGCCCAGCAAGAAATCAAGACCAATAAGGAGTGTTGTGTTCAAGTGATACAACATTTTCTTTTTTTTGCCTATGGAAAAGATTTTCACTTTCCCAGGATCAGTATCTGCTGAGCCAAACAAGACTTGTTTACTTTGTCCTGCCACCCATTGTAACACTGAAAAAATAGATATAAAATCTACCACGACAAAGCTTTGATGAATGAAAACATGCATGATACAGTAATGTTGGCAGTGTTAACAGAGAGTATAATATTGTTACTGTACGTGATATGGAAGTATAAAGCAATGCTGAAGGAATAATTGCCTACTGGAAGAAATGTGAGACGTCAAAACCAAGAATGGATGTCTACAGATTGGGTGAACATCATTTGGATCAGGAGACCAGGTGTGCTGTTAAGAAGAATGACTGTCCTAGATGCATTCAAAGGTTGTGTAATGCCACCTGTGAAGAATACTGCAAGTAAATTTAATATTGATCTTGTCATTATATCAAGAGGAATGACATCAAATCTCTCTATGTAGTAGTGGACATGCTTTTTAGAGACCATTTGAAGTCTTCATACTCAGAATGACTATTGGCAGTGATCATGTACTAGCTTCTACAGGAATAATACGGAGTAATGCAAAACTGCCCTGTCATTATTTTAAGAGACCACCAGATTAGATAAATCCAGAACTTCCAGCTAATGATTTTAAGAAATACTGTATTTGAGATTCCATGGATGGGACAGAAGGTGACAGGAGTACAAGGAAGAGCCTGAAAATAGTGAAGACACTAAAAGTGATGAGTAGATTGAAGATGGTGAAGAGGATGAGAGAAAAGTTGGAGTGTAAAAACTGAAAAGCAATATTAGAAGAATACAGATTAACTTCAGGCAAACTGTCAGTGAAAATATTTTACATCAATTATAGGTATGCAGTAACAACCTTGCTGTGTATAAACTTCATCTGAGGGTCTGTTTAAACTCAGCGGGCTCTTCCTTTCTGGTTGTCAGGTACACTTACTTTTTGGTGGCGAGATAGATAAAGATGCTTCTTCCCTCTATCACTTGTAACCAATCCTGTACAGCACTTGTGGTACTGTGACTTGTGCTGATACAACACGCTGAATTGAATCACTGTATTGAACTGGATTATAAAACCAACACACAGAAAACCAAATGTTTTTGATGTTGAATTTACAAGCTGTTATATCACCTTAGTTGTGGGAGCCTTGGGACACATGGAAAGAATGGACAGCTTGGATTAAAGGAAAGGACTTGGTGAGCCAGTTCTACCATTAGAGAAACATTAAATACCTATGTCCCTATTCAGTACTTTTTTTTTTAAAATTTGTTTACCGTATTCTAATTACAGTTTCAAGTTACACATAAAACACCTATTAGTTCACGAAAATTTTGCACCCCACATCTTTCACAGTGAATTGCAAAACATGTATTGAGAGATCATTCTCTCCAACTCCGAACTCATTGCAGGCATCATTACTCGATCTGGAATGCAAGAGTGACACTGATGCATAACTGGAGTTACTATGCATGAGAACAGAAAAACGAACAGACATATCAGACCCAAAGTAAATGGTGGAAAGACTGAAGATAGGTGAAAGAGGGGAAGTGAGTATAACAGAGTCAATGTGTTCTAGATACCTTATTAGATACCTTCTTTAGTATTTTATTTTTCTTTTCAGAACATTAATTATATTTCAAACCTTTTATTTTTCTGTTCTAAGAAGCAGTGAGATTCATTAAGCCCTGCTGACCTCATCCCGGAAATGCAGATCTGACATCACTAAGCCTCAGTAAACAGAATCTGTCAGTCCCTGCAGTAAAGAACAATAGCTTTAACAAAGGTTCAGCCAAGTCCTGATGTTAGCTATAGCCCCAGGATATACCGTTCAATAGCCAGCCACTGAGGTTAGGGTGTGTGCTGGCTGAAATGAACAGCCTTTGCATCATTTTGTTGTAGATAAGGACTAATTGCCTTGAATGTAAGCTTATTAAGGGTTAAGTTAAAGAGCTGCAGGAGTTAATAGGATAGTCTTAGTCTTTCTTCTTCTAAGGACCACAGTACTCTATCTGAACACTGGCAGTTCTTTGTACACAATACTTCTACTGCTTCTGTTGTGGGGGATTAAAAGGTCAATATATTCTAAATTATTTTCAACAGTTTTGATTTCTGTTATTTTGTGGCCTGAAGTTTCATTTTAGAAGAGTGGAAAATTTAAAATGTTTTACCCTTACAAATATTGCTTCCTAATAAGACTCTAACCAGTTTAAATATGAACTGAAATGATAGTTTTAAGATCTTTAGTTTGACATAAAATTAGCTTTGACCAGATGGATGACAGTTATGATATTCTTTGCATATTCCTTTTACTTTAACAAAAGCATTCACACAAAATAATCAAATTAATCCATGTTCTTCCAAAGCACACTGTCTGTCGAAGATACTAATGTAAAAGAAATAGTTCAGTACAATATCTGGTTTTAGGAGAAAGATTGATTTATCTCCCCCCCTAGGCAAAACGATTCATGAATAGACTAGAGATATACTTTTGCTTTTTGGCAAAAATGGTCACAATGTTGGTTTGATCTGAGAAGCTTTGAATTTAGGCTTGTGGGCTAGAACTCTGTATTTTACATTTATTCACTCATCTTGCTTGAAATTCAAACTAAAGCAGTCATCTCCTTTCCATTTTGCAATAAGTCTTGCTAGTAGCTAGGTCCCTGAGAGGGATAATACTATTTATAGTTCTCTTCTCATCTTTCCATTTTCAAACCGATTTTTTTAAATCATGAATATGACAAGAAAAGGAACCCCTTGTTTCTGTTATGGCTTTAATCCAACTCTAAGGAAAATATTTTTCAGTTTATGTTAATTGGATTAGTTACTATACAGTGCAGTTAATGCAAGAGTTCTAAGAAAGCGACTAGGTGAAGGAAGATGAGGGGTTCAGACTATTGGGACAGATAGGCTTTAGCATAAAGCTTTGACATTATCAGTCAGTAAAAATTAATTATCACATACTAATTTGGATGCAGTGTGGTAATTCAAATGAACAAGCTCTTTAGAAAACAAGTCAACTGAAACACTCACCATGGGAAGTTGTATTCCCTCCTCCTCCAAAAAGTGGATTGGGATGAGAACAGGGTGATAAAAAACTATATGAGCAGCCTGGAAAAAGAGAACATCGGGAGATTATGAAAGAGATCTTCAAGGTAATGAGATTTTTGGCATGAAGAGAATGGATAGGGATAAAATCTTCACAGTTCTGTGAAGATCACACTCCTGTAATATTCTGGGAGGCTCATAAAACTGGTAGTCAGTATCAGCCAGATTGAAAACAGATAAAGATGTCTTTTCTTGCAATAGATTTTTGCTAAAGTATGTTCTGGATTTAAGACGTTTAGAGGGTATCAGTGAAACTGGAAAAGATTGAATGGGTAAGCCACTGTGGGCTGCTAAAGAGACCTAGCATGCTTTGGGTTGAGGAATCCTTTCAGATGAAAATAATTTGAGATTCAGCAAGTATTGCAGGGGCACAGTTATACGTTTGGCCTGTTCCTAGTCTTCCCTGGACATCTGCTTAGGTTCACTGTTGGAGAAGTAATGATGGGTTAAATTGACTCTTGGTCTCGGCCAGTGAAACCATGCTCATATTCCTGTGCCTGATCAAAGCCTACCGAAGCCAGTAACTTTGATGGACTGTGCATCATGCGGATCAAATGCTTCATCAGCAAAATATGTCGATCCTTCTGTGGACGGGCATCCTTAAGCTTGTGCTCAGTAATGCATCGAAATGTTCTTATCAAACTGTTTATGGAACAGTAGAATTACTCTTAACATAGACAAAGTTGTCTGCAAGGATTCCTTGCTATGTGAAAATGACTATGCAATTGCCATAGTTTTGCACTGGGATACGAACTATGATCAGACCTACAGGAAAGCAGAACCATCATCACTTCTGGTGTATTTGTCACCATGCAATCACTATAGTCTGGCATATTCCCCCAATATTTCAGGAAACACCTGGATTCACATCATTTGTTGTTGTACATGACAACATTTATCAGATCGCAGCTTGTTATCAGGCCAGGGTTCCACTGCTGAAGGAAAAACATATGATCATTAAGGCAAAAGAGTGGTCTGCCAGCTTGTGGAAACATCCAGGCTTCTACTAACTCTGCAATGAACTGCAGACAGTACTTGCATGAACAAATAGAAATTTTGTTTTCCAAAGCCTTATCCTTCCTGCCCAGCAGCTGCGATAACTGTCAGTTAAACCCTAAGATTAGTTTCATATTTAAAGATGCACTGAAGTGCTTTTCTGGATCTGGGCCAGATGCTCAGCATCTTCCAGGATCAAGTTCATATTTATGAGTGCTTCATAAGTGAAGAAAATCATAAAATAGAATGATTTTGTTCCCATAAAAAGGGAAATATAAAGCACTCAGTGCAAAGTAACCATGTGTTAAATACTCATAGAACATTTTGTCCTTCTTTAATTAAGCAAAAATTTCGTCTGGGTGGGGCATTTCCTGGCAGCTGATGTTCAGCAGAGTCGTGAGTTTTAGTTGCCGCTTAAATCTAGGGCACCTCACTGAACAAACAGGTGGAGCGTATCCACTTTGAACGTATGCAAACAGCTTTATTTATCATAGATAAGAGAATGAGTTTTCTGATTGATTAGTTCCTTTTCATTCCAAGCAAGTTGTGGCCAATAGCAGTAAGTGGAGATTTTCTGCGTTGAATGTAACACGGTTTACATAGAAAACCAATTCAAAGAGAACACTTACAGTTTTAAAATCTGCACTAATGCAAAAGAAAAAAAAAAAACAACCAAGCGAGCATATTCCATTTATAACTCTTGGAAATGGGAGTTATTAAATGAAATATGTGGCTGAATAGGGAAAGAAAATCTATTTAACTCTGACAGGAATCACCAGCTCTAAACAAGCAGCCATTTCTAGACTGACAGTTTGTATGATATAAGGGTTAGCTAGGAACCAGCTATTAAAGTACGTTAAATCAGTTACCAAGCTACATTCTCTGATCTGGAAAACAGCTCAGTGTTTTACAATTTTGATTCTAACACACAGATGAAGGGAGAATGCATCTGTGAAATGCATTCCATTTTATTCTAATAATAAGCAGTTAGTTATTAAGAAAGCTTTCTTTCCTCTGAATTAGCTGCCAAGACAAATAATATCTTGCGTAAACAGTGTTCAGAGGCAACTTCTTCATTGTATTTTCAGAGGCTTAGATGAGGTGGTAGAAGAAAATATGTAACTTTGTCCATTTGGTTGTGTAATAGCAAGGCCAGAAAGCGCTTCAGAGCTACGTAAGTAGCTGTAAACTGGATGTAAGTCTTCATCCTTTTGGGATTAGTTTATTGTTGGGGTTGATGTAGCTTGAGAGTTAGCATGACTAGGCCGCTTAAGCAAAACAGTTCGCATAACTGAACAGGCTGCTGGAAAGGACAGCTAAGAATAACAATTGAGAAAGTTCTGATAGTGCACATGATGTGGGTTAGCAAAAACAAGATCTGTTCAAGGACTTGGAGATGGTCTGTTGCTATTAGCGCTAGTGCATAATTACCAATCATAAGGGAATATGGGGTGCGTGAACAGCACGTGATTTATGTCTGTAGCCTATCCGAATAAGCGTGATCACGTGTACTGATATGGAAAAAAGTATGTAACCATGCAAGCGGAGCAATAAAGAGAATCGACTGTGCATTGTATAAATGTGTGTGAGAGTTGTTCCTGTCCCTGCACGGATGCTGAAACTCGGCAGTTTATACTTCTGATTCTCAGTTATCAAAGCTCTTGATTCCATTAGAAGTGTGTCAATATATGAAAAGATGTAAACTGACCCTTAACTGACTGTTTTGGTGTTGTCATGCTTTGTGACATGTATTACTTTACTCGTGTCACCTAAATCAGTGACCCAGCTGAAAATTTACAGATTAGCCTACAAAGGACTGTGTCTGTTCTTCATTTGTTCTGACTAAAGTAAGACAAATTTACAGAAATTTTTACCACTGTTTACTTTTTTTTTCTTCCGCATAATGATTTATTTTTTGAGTTTTTTTTGCTATATTTAGCATTCCTTCAAGAATAATTTTAGGGCTACTAATGGGAGGATGCAATGTTTGTTTGTATTACATGAGCATTAAAGTGTTGCTATATTTTCAATGGAAAGTGATATTCAATTTATGACCTTCAGGTCATTTTGAGTGGTTAAATCTGCACTGGATTTGTTTTGGAGACAATGTTATCCATAAGAGCTGATTTCTGAACTAATGTCTAAACCACAGAGAGAAGCAAAAGAGTAACTTCAGGAGGGAGGACAGGGCAGTGGTTAAAATCAGGCCAGGGTGTAGCAGAAAACTCAGTTACTGACAACCCAGAGGACCAGGGCAAGAGCACGGTTAGAGGTTAGGTAGATGATCAGTTACATGGGGAGTCACAGCATTGAGGAGGCTCTTGGAAGACTAAGTAAGAACGAAGTAGAGGGATGTAAACTGATTTTGAGTATAAATAATACCTGGAAGGACATGAAACATGGAGAGAAAATGGTATGGGAAGGCAGTGTCAATGACAATGTCAACCAAAGTCCTCCAGGACTGCTATAGCTTCCAAAGAGTCCTTACCAAGGCATCAGTTTAGGAAGTTTGGCTTGGAACGGGGTTGATTGTCATGTGTGAAAAGCAAAAGTCAATGATGGGTGCCTTGCAGATGCTAAAAGTATTTTTATATACTTAATATGTTCATACCAAAAAACAGATGCTGATCAGGTCTATTTATTTCAAATAGCAAGTAGCTACAAACTGTCACTGTGGTAGACAGACATAACTTAATACAGCCTTAAAAAGTATTCTAGTTTACGTCTACTTAGAATACAACCACACTTTGTAACTGTAGACCACGAAATACAATAATAGAGTTAGAGCAGTATTTTAGAAGGGTGGTCATGGTGATAGTCTTGAGTTATAGGAAGAAAACATATTCTTATCTAGAGTACTGTGTCTTTAAGAAGAGCTTTAGAATTACCTTCTGTCCTTTCTCTGTTCTCCCTAAAGAGTGAATTAAATTAGTTTTGTAGTGTATTTTAATAGGATTTTTTTATCAGGAAGGCCTTTTTCATCAGAGCCCACATTTGAAGATGACTATGAAAGTTTTGTATAAGGAGGGATAAAAACAGATCAGGAGGAGCTATTCTTAGGACACAATGAGAAAAACATTTTTTTAAAAGAAAAGAAGATATAAATAAATCTATATAATAATTTTATACAAAATAAAGATGAAATCTTAGAAAACATTTGAGCAGATGCAAGCTTGAAAATATGTTTCACATTTTTTGCTTTGAACACCTACATTCATGAAGGTAATTGCTAATTTTTCATTAAAAAACCACACTGAAATATTTAAATCTATTACTACTCTTTGGGACATAAATTCCTCCTCTAGAATATTTATTTTATTATTTATTGAAAAATACAGAAGGAGTAATGACAGCTATTTGAGTCTTTGTTTTTAAGTCATTAATTTTAGCTTAAAAAAAATTTAAAACATTATATAGGTTGTAATAGTAGGTTAATAGTGTCTGTTGGTGTTCTATGTGAATGCACAACATGAGAAACAATACAGAATAAGTAAAAATATGGCATGATTAAAGCCAGCTATTACTGAAAGTCAGAAATTGTATTTTAAACAATAGGTGAGCTTAGACATTGTTTTACTGATACCGTATTTAAAGCTTGGTTTCCACAGAATGAGGTTCGGATAAAGATGCTCCCTCAGTGTTTCAAGGCCATTTGATGAAGATATCTTTTGGTGTCTAAAGCTAGGCTATTTAAAAGAACATCACTTTCATAAAGAAAAGCTGAATTATCTCTTGTCTTAATACCAATGGACTAAGCCTGATGCAAGCCAAAACTTCCAAAGCTTGAAAGGAAGTGATTAAAATCATTGGATAGAAAAGTTAGTGGTGGAAATATGGTACAGAAAAATTCAATTCTGTAAAAAGTATTTCACCTCATAGTAGAGTTTTATGCATCTTGCTCTAAAAAGAGGACTCGGCCTAAGGTGTTAGCTTACGTCTCATTTTTATCACATATTGTTTATAGAGAGGGGGTGTGTCAGCTGTAGTCAGCTGTGACACGCAAAGTGAAGGCAGCAGATCTACACCCAAAGTCTGAGAACTGCCTTTTGGCTGGCTTGGATGGGTAACGTCTTGCTGCAGAGCAGCATTTCACTTGGTCAGCCCTGTGGCTACATGATATTACACTGCAATTTATATCATCTTTATGTTTACATCCCAGAATAAGATTATTTTTGAATTTAGCACAATGCTCAATTTTTAAGTTCTTTTAATCAAGAATAGCTGTTTTTTCCTATCATGAACGTGTCTGGTAATGTGCCTTTTGAAGATTTTTAACTTACTCAGTTTCATTAGTGGCAGCGTAGCAGTCTTGGACTGGGGAAAATCTAAGATAACCATGACTTTTTTTAGTGTTCTAGCTTAAGATTCACATCTCCACAAGGTTTCAAGCGTCTATTGTCTCTTTGTATTGCATTAATATGTAATTTGTTTCTTCAAAATTTATCCTTCCTTAAAGTTTCCCTCATAGTTCCCTTTACAAGAGCATTAGGTACTTGCAGGTCTACTTACCTTCTCATATTTTAGACACTTCTCAGGAGTCATTTATCTCTATTGACCAGCTAGGTAACTAGTTTAAGAAAATATGTCTAATTTTTAGATGGTTAACCTTTCTTAACCTCTTTTTCTGGAAAGCTCAAGATTTCTTTTTTCTTTCCTCTTTCTTTTTCCAATCATCTATGCACTTTTTCCACTTCTCTTTAAGATTAATTTCTCTGCAAGCTCTTTTTGCTGCGCTGTTCTTGATAATTGGTTATCTAGAGGAATTGAGGGGCTTTCTTTCCTACTGCTTCCCTGCCACATAGTTGGCATATGTTACCTTTCGCTTTTGCAGCACTGCATTTAACATCTGTCTAACAAAATATAACAAAGTGCTAGAAGACAAAGATCACTGATTCATGGGAATGCTTTTTCTTATAATAATAGCGGAGTTGGATGGATATTACTTTTAATGAGAAATTATTTTAAGAGGAGTTTTTATTATCTCATTTTTCTACAACTTTTACTTGAATTTTAGCTATGGAGAGTGCTTAAAAAACTCTAGGCATTTCAACAATGTAAGTCTGATAAAAGATTAAAATGATAGCATTTGTTGAGGAATAAGGTAGGGACACATTTGAACCATATTGATACTAGCATGTAAATAACTACATATTGATTTTATGAAACATTCATATGCTTGTTTAATTACAGTACTAGGATTTTTTAGGCAAATACAATATTATTTTTATTGTTTTTTATTATTTTTGTTTCAAGAATCTGCTTCTGATTATGCTCATTCTTACTATTACCACAAATATATGCTCCACATATCAAGTTAAAAAAAGAGAAAATACTTATGATAAAATTAAGAATCAGTCAAAACAAGAACTGAAGTCACAAAACTTGATGTCTCATTTCTAAGAAATTTCCTTTTTCTGCTTGATAATTGTCACTTCCATGTTTCTTTTTACACTGCAACAGAGGGGTTATGGAAATTACAATGCCTATAAATATAACAAGGAATACTATTCATATTATCAGTAGTCTGCAGCATCACCAATTTGTTGGCTTGTTCAACTGTGATGTGTAAGAATGAAAGTAGAATATGAATGCAATTAAAAAGTCTTTATTTTCTGTGGAATTTCACCTAATATGTTTCTACTTGGACTGAAATTTTGGAAAATTTCAGCAAAATTAATTCAGTCATTATGAAGTAGAGACAGGTAAGATTCAATGATGCTAAGAACTTTTAGGAACTTCTCTGATGGACCAAAGCATTGTGTTGTAAGGAAGATCTGATATTTAATAGGGTTTGGAGGAAAGGGTAAGATAGAAATTAGATTGTCAAATGGGGAGGCTGGTATTAATTTGGCTGTGGGACAGATGGGTCTGTGAGGAGGGGAAGCATAAAGACTCACAGGTCCCACAGGTACTGACAGCGAATAAAGAACTGTGATCAAATGAACAAGATCATGGGCCAAATGGCCAGGAAAGCCCTGGCATGAGTTGGATTGCTTTTGGGTTGCATAAACAGACAAAAGAGAAACTTATTTGATGAGAAATAGGAAGCAAGAAGAAATTCTTCTGTCTGAGCAAGGAAGGAGTCATCTGGCAGGGAAACACTAGTAAGGAGAGGTGATCAAGAAAAAAGGTTAAGGAGGTGAGAGAATAAATGGGGGACAGGACAAACTGGATATGGAATGAACAGCCTGAAGATGTGAATGCGACAATACATATTCATATTAAGTGAGATTATTATAAATACTTCATAGTATAACAGTGGGTCTTAGTGCAATTTTTGGCAGTGTCTGAGAAGTGCTACTCATTTGGAAAAAAGAACGGGCTCTGGGCTCTGTGTTGGAAGTTTCAACATCGGGTAACTGCAGAGTGGGACTAGGATGAGGATGAGGGTGGGGTGAAAGGCACAGCAGGATGGACTGCAGGGCAGGAAGAGAGTGCTGTGTCAAGTCAAAGCACTCATCAGAGCTTAGTGTTTTTGAAACACTGCAACAGGAGATTAATAACCGTCAGAGAAAATGAGTAGACCAAACACACACACATATATATATATAATTTTTTTTTTAAAGATAGGCTTCAGTAATACATAGTAAATTATGAGATGATCAAGCTGGAGAAAAAAAACCACCAAAAAACCCAGAAAACTACATGCTTCTTAAGTGTCTGATTTTCTGTCAAGCAAGGCATTTGCATGAGAGCCATCTCATAGTTCACCAGCAAATTCCAGAATTTCCTAACTTTGAAACAATATTTTGAAAGATCTTCTAATAAAGTGTTACAATGTTTTCATATGAGCAGCATTTAAAGCAGATATATTTCTCTGGGGTTTGTGCTGAAATGTAGGAAGAAGTAATCTATCTGATGCAGACCTTGTAATTCAAAGCCTCGGTCCTGTAAACAGCTCTTCTGGGATTTTTCTAGTATAAAGGCTGAGGGGTCTACTGCCGCCTACAATTGTTAAAGAGCCTAAGATTTATAGTTAGAGATTCCTTTCCTAAAAGTCGTACACCAGTCTAAGCCTCTAATAGAGCTATTCAAGAAGCAGCACACAGTAACTTTAGAAACAGTTGGGTTAGCATGATTCCTTGGGGAAACATACACATTTCTGGATACCCAAAAGAAAATTTGCCACTGATACTAACTGGCAGTGCTTCAGCAAAGCTAGTCTGAAACAACCCAGTGTACTCAGCCACAGTATTAGGGTCCAGTATCAGTGCTATCAAATGCCACTGAAACCAACAAGACTGGCTGACTGTCAACTGTGCTAACTAGGTTAGTTTGTGCCTGAGAAACACCAATTTCTTGAAACTAGAAATTAATTTTTATATTGCAAATAAAAACCCCTTTCATTAAGTGTTGAGTTCTTTAATATATAAAGTTCCTCAGTACGGGAAAGGCCTGGCCCTGTTGCAGTGGGTGCAAAGAAGCCCACAAAAATGGTCTAAGGACTGGAACACCTCTCCCATGAGGAAGGGCTGAGAGAGTTGGAGTTGCTCAGCCTGGAGAAGAGAAGGCTTTGTGGAGATCTTATAGCAGCCTTCCAGTACCTGAAGGGAGTCTGCAAGAAAGCTGGAAGGGACATTTTACAAGGGCATGTAGTGGTAGGACAAGAGGTAATGGCTTTAAACTGAAAGAGGGTAGATTTGGATTAGATATGAGGAAGAAATTCTTCACCATGAGAGTGCTGAGGCACTGGAGCAGGTTGCCCAGAGAAGTTGTGGATACCCCCTCCCTGGCAGTGTTCAAGGGTGGGTTGGATGGTGCTCTGAGCAACCTGATCAAGTGAAAGATGTTCCTGCCCATGGCAGAGGGGGTTGGAACTAGATGATATTTAAGGTCCTTTCCAACCCAAACCATTCTGTGATTCTGTGACTCTATGATTCTATGATTATAACTTCTTTCTGAGGAAGCTTTAGTCCATCTTAAAAGAGGCGAAATATATTTCACCAATGCCATTATCTCATCTATGGTAACATTTCCTTTCCTCAGTAGTATGTGTTAAAAAGAAGAAAAAAAGAAAACAACAAATTCCACCCTCATCCAAGAGCAAAAAAGCAGCATTGCCCAATGTTCCAAGTCCTTCCTCAAGCCCTTCACGTGTCTTTAGTCAGACAAAAATCACCTGGATAGTGGGCTGTCAGCCCAGGCTGAAACAAGTGGGGGAATCACAACTTGAGTGGGCATATGGGACCTTGGGTGGGGGCTTCCTCACTCACATGCAGATACATGGGCTGCAGAGAGCAGCAAGGGCACATGATAAGTGGAAGCACCCATATCTCCCTCCAGAGAGGTAGGCAAATAGGGGAACCCGAAATCTTGGAAAAGAGGAGGGTGACTGCAACCCATAGGGCCTGTGGGCCCTGCAATGGTGGAAACCTGTGCATACGTGTGTGCACGCAAGCCTGTGCGTGTGTATGCGTATGTGGTTAGAACACCTTGGGATTAGTTACAGAACAGCATTTAGAAATTTGTTAGTGTTTCTCAACATTTTGTAACAATCTTGTGTTCTGGTTTATCTGTTGCACTGCTGATACAGATTTTGAAGGTATACTCCACTGGTTAATTATATATTGTTAATAAAGCAACAAACTACTTCAGTCCTGATCTGGCTTAAGCTGTATTAATCAGGTAGTTTTCCCCTGTGACTGTCACATTCCCTTCATAAGATTGAAAATTCACTTTAAAAGGCTTTAATACATGGTTTAAACTATTACTTTTATTCTCATAGTATAAGACATGGAATGCTGCAGCTGTGACAGATAGTAGGTGAAGAAAAGATGAGTCAAAGAAAGTTATCAAATAAACGACATAAGAATATGGTAAAAGTATTTCAGTATTTCTTTTATATAAACATGAAACAAATGAAATAGCACAAGCCTTTATAGGTTTCTATTATAATGCAGAAAATCTGTTCTCATATTTGCATTATACTTTTCGATAATTACATACCTTTTGAAAAGGAACCTAGAAACAGTAATGACAATGTAAGTGCTATTTGTTCACTAAAGTGAGAAATAACGGAAGTTGGAGTAGAGACTTCTCATAGTGCTGCAGCTACATGTGCTGTATAACCAAGTTCATAATTAAAGCGTGTCAAGTATGGAAGATCCCTCAGCTGCCTTTAAAGTGAATACTACAATTTAGTTTCCAGAAATTCTCTGTCCTTAATCTCTTTCTGACCAGTCAAATTGCCTTTCGGTTTTACTCATTTAAAAATGCCCTGAGTTATTCTGAACCTGTAAAGTTCTTTAATACTGTTACTAATCTGTGGCCTAAGAGTGTCTAATACTTTAATAAAATGAGACACTACTGGATCATTCTGGATCTATTTTTTCTGATGAGGTAAACAGGTGATTAGCAAAAAAAAGCAGACATGCTTATTTTTCTATATGTCACGTTCTTGCCTCTCATGGTTGTTAATTCTATCTTATATTCAAGACTCCTTTTGAAAGCTCCATGAATAATTTCTTACTAACCAAGAGCTCAACACACCATAGAAGTAAACTTTGCAATAGTCAAATACTGCATTAGCTACGAACGTCATCAAGAATGTGACTGGTTTCTTTCACAAAGCCACTGACCTGAAATGATACTACTAGTGTTTACAATGTCAGAGAATGACTTCACAGAATCACAGAATGTTAGGGGTTGGAAGGGAACTCTGTGGGTCATCTAGTCCAACCACCCTGCCAAAGCAAGGTCACCTACAGCAGGCTGCATAGGACCGCGTCCAGGCAGGTCTTGAATACCTCCAGAGAAGGAGACTCCATAACCCCTCTGGGCAGCCTGTTCCAGTGCTCCGTCACCCTCAGAGGGAAGAAGTTCTTCCTCATGTTNAGACAGAACTTCCTATGATTCAGTTTGTGCCCATTGCCCCTTGTCCTGTCTCTGGGCACCACTGAAAAGAGTCTGGCCCCATCCTCCTGACACCCACCCTTAAGATATTCATAAGAATTTATAAGGTCCCTTCTCAATCTTCTCTTGTTTAGGCTAAACAACCCCAGCTCCCTCAGACTTTCCTAGTAGCAGAGATTCTCCAGTCCCCTCATCATCTCTGTAGCCCTCTGCTGAACTCTCTCCAGTAGTTCCTCATCTTTCTTGAACTGGGGAGTCCAGAACTGAACACAGAATCAGACTTGATTTTTTTTTCCTTAAAAGAGGCTTAGAACTGAAGCAGGGGTGATACACACTGGACTGAGATTAGTTTTTTGAGTTATGTGGCAGAACACCAGTCCTAGAAGCCTTGAAAGAGACTTCATAATTTTCAGCAAATCAGGACATTGCAGCTATTTATAAAGAAATTATTATTCTTGTTATTATTACTAATACTTTAGGTATCAGAAGTACCAAAAGAAAATTACAGATAACTTTTTGTTTAGGATCAGCCCTAGTAGAGTTGCTAGGAACTTTGTGCTGCTACGATCACCAGTCTCTGCTTACCATTTGCAGCCAACACAGCTTGAGGTGCCACCAGCTGACTTAGCTGTTGGACAGATTTGTAGGGAGGGATGATGCAGTATTTGTGCAACTTCAGGAACAGTAAGTTTGGGAAGTCTGTGCTACTGAACTAATTAAAACACTGATTTAGTGTTTTTGAACAGAAATCGTGAGTAGGTTGAGGATTTTAATGTACCCACATTAATGGGTTATTCAGATTATAATATTTTCAAGAATGATACTTAAGAGAGTCAATAAGAGGGCAGCCTTTTTTTCTTTGGCTGAGAGATCGTTTCCTAACTGGGTCCCTGACTTGAGGCATTTTGACTTATATTCACTAAAGTTCTTAAGTTCCAAGTAAAATCAAAATCTAAACCTCTCATAATCCGCACAAGACAGGAAGGGAAATAAATATGGAAATGCACCAAATCTGGCAGATTGGAGAAATCTGTGCCATAATTTCCCCTCCCCTGGGTGGACTTGTAGCTGTTTTTCTTTTGTCTTTTTCCTGAAATTTTACTGAAAGAGGGAGGCATTCAGCTTCTGCATGCTAGAAGTTATAAATATTTGAAATAACTTGTTTTAAAGTAAAAGAGCTTAAAAAATTCATAAGCAGATTTGGGAAGGGTGTTTCAGTAGAATACAGGAAGTTATGCAGTTTTGCACACCAAAACCCCGAACAACCACAACAATAACAGCAACAACAACAACCACCACCACCCAACTGTAAAGTAAGTACATGTCCATTTCCTGAGATCTGCAAAAAAAGGCAAACGGCTTGCATCAAACTGAGAAGTGATAGATTTGTTGGGCTTCATTTAGACTGATCAGAAAATGAATATTGCTGGACATTGCATCAACATACTAAAGTACTGCCTCTGTTCTACTTCTATACTGGACAAATAATTTTAATTTTGTATAGTTATAATCTGCTGGAATGATCCCACAGACCACTACAGAACCTTAAATTAAGGGAAAGTAAAAGTAAACTTCATCGTTCGAAAGGTTTGACATTGAGAACACATGCACTTAGTACCCGAGAGTTAATATATTAAGACTAATTAAGAGCAGTTACAGACACATTGAGTGCCATTGTTGATTTCAATGTCATTGCATTTCTACAGATGAAATGTCATGTGTTTTCAGTTAATGCTGCCAGAGAGAAACTGCAGGCAATTTCAGGCACGCCATGCCAAAGCTCGTCCGTGCTTGGCTGCTTAATGCTACAGGAGAGAAGAAAGTGCAAGTTCATTATTTTAATCAGTTCTTGCATGAATTAGTTGTTTTCCTCTCCAGGAATGCAGACTTGTCTATTATGATGACTTGAAGTGCACATCTACAAGTAGAAGGACCTGATCTAGAGGCATGTTATAAAGCAATTTCTGTACACAGCCTATCAAATTCTTATGACATCTTGTTTCAGCTCATGTTCCCTTTATGTTGGTTTGCCTTTAACCATCTAAACAGTTTCTTATGACAGGTGGAGAGAAGACTGTGGAAAAAAGGTCTGAAATTCTCAGTTATGACAACATTGGAGTTACACACATTCTGTACCCACTGCTTTTCATGCTTATGAGTGTAATCCCATTGGTTTCTTATTCCCCTTCATACGTCTGTTTTAAACAATGATTCTTCTTCCATGCATCCTTAGATTATTAACTCTTTAGGACAGCCAGCATTCTTTATCCTTCTTCTTCTGCAGTGTTTAATCTATGAGCTATTGCTGAGACCACTCAACAGCACTGTAACAAAACTTAGCAGATGAGTCATTCATACTGTGTTACACAAATGCAATCTCCTGTACAAAAAGGAAAGAAAAATAAATACTTTCTTTAGGAAAGAATTTAGAATTTGATTTAAAGCTTTCTTATGCTTTTTAAGGGTTGGGAAAAGAGAAAGAAGTATTTATCTAATATTTTTATTAAGTATTTTTGTACATATACCTGAATAAAATCTTGGTCATTATAGCACTTACAATTTGACGGCTAAGTGGGCTAACAACATAACATACCTATTTCTTATCTCTCAGTGGCCTCATTTTATGTTCTGGCATGTGTCTCTGTGAAGTGTCAAAATCTCAGCTCTCTGCACACAGGCTGATGGTAGTTACTACATCTGCAGACACGTCAAATGTAGAGAAAAAAGTCAGGAAATAGTGTGAAAATGTCAGCCTAGTCATAAGAACAGAACTACAGAAAGACTTTGCAAGGACACAAGCTTTTTAAACCTCATCCTGAATTACAAAAGCTATCACAGTACCTTACGAAAAACTACTATTACATTAGGTTACCCATACATAACACTTTCAAAAGTGTCAGAAGGGCATTTCTTTGTCAGGGTTGACATCACTACGTTCAAAGAGATTCTGTCTTAGTGAACATCACTAAGGACACATCTAACAGACTATGCTCCAGTAATAAATGGTAAAGACTTGGAATAAAAGGAAAAGCACTGTGATGTGATTGCTAATTTCTACTATTAAAATACATTTGTTATGCGTCCATATAATGACCTAGATCAAGATTGCTGGCTGTAGTTTAGATCACCTCTTGATTTTTATGAGAGGAAGCCACCTAAAGCAAGAGATAAGTGAGGTGACTCCCATTCATTTTAGCTACACTCGTTGCAACACCCTGATATGTCTTTTTGGGGCCTTTGTAACAACAGTGGCTACAAGACTATGAAAAACAGGATCTGCTATTTACAGGATATTTGTCCTATTCAAGTTTTACTTCTGCAGGTGCAGAAAATGTGCTTTAATCAGCATTATTTCCTATGGTTTTCTGTTACGTATTATTATATAAATCCTTCCACATGGATCTCCTGAAGATAATGACTGAGCAGACAAGTCTTCTGTTTGCTAAGTTAAAAAAGAGGACACACTGTCCTTCAAACTACCAGATTTTCCTTGTAGAACGCTGCTCATTTTCCCACTATACTGTCAAGACTTCATCGATATGAGAAACCTATACGTAGGTTATATAAGCTTATGGTATACTTAATTTTCCTGTTTCTTTCTCACTCTTATCCATCTGCACCTGCCTTATCTTTAGTTTCCTTTGAAAACACTCCTATTTACTGCCCACTTTCCCCGTTATGCACAATATTGATATAGTTTGATTGATAAATGTGTACATCAGCCTCTAACCATGCCATCAGAGTGGCTGGCCTTGGAAACATACTTTATGAGTTGATCTAAGGTCAGCAGGCAGTAAAGTCTTCTGAGCATTTTCCACCTCGTATTAGAATCAATTTCTTGACTAAATAAATAAGCAGCCAAACTGCAGCCATCACACAGAAATAGTAAAAAGACAGAGTGAAAGTCACCACTCTTTGAGAAAATCTTTTACAGGGTGATCAGACAGACCCAATGAAGGAATAACCAACTACGACAGTTAAGGTAGCCTTAGCAGGCATATTGCCAGTGAGTGATCCCCATGCTGAAGCCTACATCTGCCAGCAGGACAAAATCAAAGTGGAGCATCTGCATCATTTTTCTAATTGAAACAGGCATTGGTGGAAGGCAAAAGCTTCTCCTTTCTGAAATCTAAGGAGCAAACAATGAACATTCATTGACTATAAGACTTGTTTGGAAATCTGGGATAAAATGTGCTGCCATAACTTTGGCAGTACTATGAAAGTATGCAGAAAATGGTCAGAGACAGTAAAATATGAAACTTGAAATAAACCTAGCAGTAATAATGTGTTTTTTTCTTCATAGACACCAAAATTACCACACTGAGAGAATAGCTAAGTCCAAATAGTTTATCTACTTTCAAACACAGTTTCTTTCCACCTTAGAAAAATATTTTCTTTAATAATTTTGACTTTATTTAACTACAATAGCAATTTTACAAACATTACAGAACACTGCCTTCAAGTGATACACGAAGGCCGCCTTCTGAGAGTTTTGTCGGCAGACTATGATACAGTTTTTCCAACACATTGAGAATCAGGTAGCTGCTAGCTCTTGCTTCTGTGGAACTAGAATAAAAAATTCATCATAGTGGAATATGATTTCTCAACAAAACAACCTGTGAAACCTAAAAAAAGCTTTCATAACTTTTATGACGTCAGACATTTCTTTAAAAACTGCTTAGCTAGCCAAAACCATACATACATATTTGTATTCTTAAACAGTCTAGAGGAAGAGACAGTGAAATTTCCAGTTACACCTTGCCAATCAAAATAGCATTGCCTTTCTATTTCTGCCTTCTGTTCTTAGTTAATTAAGGTTCTTGGCATTATAAAAATTATTGGAAAATGATTTAAAAATCTGTGATATACTTGGATTAGTTTTATATATATATCTCAAGAGTAGGTTATTAGACTCCTAAGGCTTTATTCTAATGTCACATAGTAAATCACATTCTACTATCTTTGGGTGCAGATAAAGACTAAATCTTTCTTTGTAAAAAACACAATTGTATGAAGTTCATAATTTCTCATCTATATCTTGTAAATGTCACTACTCAGACTTTTCGTTTCTCTGAGCCTGTTTTTCTTTTCTTTCAGATGTCACTTATATGTAGCTGTTCGCATTTCTTAACATCCTTAACCTTTTTCTATATCCCATTAAAATTTACTTCTCTGTTTCTTGTATGACTATCTCCTGTGGTTGTTCAAATTACCATTCCCTTCAAAGTTTCTGAAGTACATCAGGTTGCTTATTTGTGCTCATATTAATGACCGTTTAATGGTTTTGCCTCTTCAAACCATTATTTTTAAAATTTATTCTTTTCACACCGAAGAACTTCAGCCTCCTTGAAAGGGAAGTATTTTATAACTATTATAATTAATTAAGTGGAAATTATAATTAGGTGGAAAATGATTCTGTGGAATTAAAGTTTTTTTAAGAAAACTTTCATACAAGTAATTTGTTACAATTACAACTGTAGAAAAGATTCTATTACTTTGCTACCCACCCTCAGCTTGTCCACCACTTCCACAGATTCTCCCAAACCATCCTCAGGTCTCCACTTCCCTGGCTCTTTGTAAATCACTTAGCTGGAGCAGTTTGTATCCTGGCTAACCTTCATCTTCATCCAAACATATTAATCATAATAATCTAGCAGCTAGTCTTCCTCCTTTCTATTTATTTACTAGGAAGAAAACCAAAGAAGTTAGACTCTTCTCTTCGCTGAATCCACTACCACGAGCCGTCTCTTCTGAAAATAACAGATCTTGAATTCTTTGTAGTTTCTTGTTAGAAGTGAAAAAAGACTGGCCTGCATGTCCTTCTCTCATACTTTTCCCTAGGCCTAGTTTATAAGGCTATGTAGAGGCTGCTCTGTTTGACAATGCCTTGTCCAAAAGGCTCAAAACTGCCAAACTCCAAGTCAGATACAAAAAATGGGACTTTGACAGTGTAATCCTTAAAATTGTGAATTCCAGAAATAGGCAGGTTAGCTCTGAATGTGTCCTTGGCAACACTGATGTGCTCATCTGTGTTCTAGAAACGGTAAAGGGAGGAAAGGCAGGCATCCTAGACTGGCAGTCATAGCAATCAGCAGTGACCAGAGTCAGTCCATACAAAACAGCAGCAAAAAGTTCTGTGTGAAACAGTTCTTCACTGCAAGAACGCAGTGAACCCAGGAGTAAGGGCAAATGATTCGATGAAGAGCCTGAAGCCATATCTTTCACTTAGAAATCAGCACAGCTATAACAAAAGACAAGGGCAGCTCCATAATACTTGTTATTAAAGTAGTGGTGATGTTTTGGTACTCCATCTCACCCTTAGCTTAGGTGATCAGGGTATTCGGCTGCAAAGGATGAATCCTGAATGTCAACACCTGTTACCTTTGTATATAAATTTAACGGCCAATGAGGCTCTCTCTTGTTTCCTCTCAGTCCCTACAACCTGGACAACCTGGTCTACACACTCATCTATCTTCAAACCGAGGGATAGGATGGCTCATACCTAAGAAAACTCTTAAGCCTGCTCAGCCATGTGAATTTTCGCAGAAATCACAAAAATTTAAGGTTTAGCAAGATGTTCAAATACAGGATCAAATATTTTTTATAGAACTTTGAGTTACTTCCTATAGTGTATTTTAATCATGCTCCAAGAACACTTCAAAAATTTAGATCCCAAATATAATTAAGCATGGGAAAGGCTGGTTTCTGGATTGTAGAAAGTGTTAGACAACTATATGCTGCCTTTCTAATTAGCTAAGTCAAGGCAACAACACTTCTAGTTGACTACATAAAGCTCTTTTATTGTTCATAAGGAATTTTCTTTTTTATTTCCCCCCCTTCATAAATGCAGACCTTCTATAGTATGTGTTGCATCTGAAAGAGTTCAAGAGGAGGTGGAACCTGGGTTGTCTTCCTTCCCTGAGTCTATATGTCTAAATTACTCTCCTGGTGAGCTTTGGCTCAGGAATGGCAAGATCTAGAACTACATTTGGAAAAATAAATCCACTAATAACTGACATAAATCTACAGAACAGAACAGAAAACAAAATATTCTAGCACTCCTCCCAAGATATTTTGCAACCGATTAGTCAGAAATAGTCTTCTGCTTACAGTCATTCCATGATCACAAGAAAGAACAAAAAGAAAGAGGGGAAAATATAGTATCATTATGTTATCTGAATGAAATGATATGCTCAGCTGCATTAAACAGATATTGTGCAAACATTTAGGAAAACCTCTTCTGGAAGTTCACTGCATGGATTTCACATATTGTAATGCGGATTTGTTATTTTGTAGCATGACAGAATTGCTTAATAGACCTAGGCATATATAACAGGTGTTCCTATACATTGTCTTTGAGTTCCATGATAGACAAACTCCCTAAGCAAGGCACATATTTGTCACATCAGGTAGAGGGGAACATACACCTGTAGTTTGCTTCAGATAAGGAAAAGAAGAGATTCAAACTGAAATTTGCATTTTTCTTTCTTCATTTCAGTTTTTTAATGTTATGTACTTGCCAGAAACAGTGATAAGTTAGAAAAGTGTACCTAAATATATAGTTGAACCTTTTAAAGTTATTGCACTGTTCTACTGTATTTTTTATGAAATTAAGTACATCTAATCCTCACAAAATCTGTTTTCACATATGCTTGCTTTAGAAACTGACTTCTAGCTTTTTTCCTCCCCTTCATTGCTTAAAATAGTATTCATTAGTTAGTGGAATCAATAATGGCAATCACAATTTTAATCTTCCTAATAATTACATTGATATAAACATATGACAGTGTAAATAGATCATAAGTACCAAAAGTATATAATTTTTAGTAGGTTTAGGTGGTTTTTCAGGTCCTGTTTTCAGATTGTAATTTTTTCTCCATTAAGGCAGTCAGAAGAAGAAACTTGGTATTTCATGTAATTTTGTGAGCTCAGACATCTAGCCGTTGGCAATTAAAACATTATATATCATAATATAAGAAGATGTGGATGCGCCCTCCCTGGAAGTGTTTAAGGCCAGGTTGAATGGGGCTTTGATCAACCTGCCTAGTGGAAGGTCCCCCGTCCATGACAGGGGTCTTGGAACTAGATGATCTATAAGGTCCCTTCCAACCCAAACCATTCTACGATTCTATGATAATAATCAATATAAATTCAGCAGAGTAGGTCATATAAGTAATAGTTTGCAAAAGAAAACGTAATTGCATTACACATGAAAAATAAACGATTATTCTACTTCACTTCCCCAGGTCCTCTTACCTTGGTTAACTGCAGGCACAATGGAAAAGCAGTTTGCAACACACACTCAATTCCAACTCACAGACACAACATGCAATCCTGTAACAACTTAACACAGCTCTTTATGTACTTTTCTTACAACCCTTTCTAATTTTCCAGTATATTTTTAGAGGACATACCCAAATTTTTCAAAAGCAATTATTTCTCAAAAGTTGTGTGCTTTTTTTGAGGTTATTAAAACAACAGCATTAAAACAAACACTTGAGAAAACCTGTGAAAAGACATTCCTCAACATTCTTTACTTATGGTATCACCATGCAGCTTAAATGATGCTCTAAACATCTGAAGAACTCATAAAAGGAAAAGAAAGGGAGCAATTCTAAAAAATCCCAAAGTTGTGTTAAGCAGTATTTTCAGTCCCGAAGTCCTTTTTTATGACAAAAAATTGGGGTTTTTTTAATGAGATAAATTAAGCTTAATTAGGCTATTATTTGGGGGATTGCCATATGGTATCAATAAATAATTTCTCAGTAAGCTACTGCTCTCCCTTAAAATAAATAAACTTATGTCAGGTACTTATACTTAAATTAGTATCATTCCACTCTGAAGTACACCCATAGCAATTAACCAACTAGAGATGACTGACAATGGCTTCATCACATGACTGATTATGAGTATCTCAAGGATATGCGTGCCATGGGAGACACAGGAATATTTTTCTAACATATTGGTGAAGATTTTCCCATTTGCATCACAGAACCCATCTTTAGAGACTTCAAGAATATTCTCCATTTCAAAGAAGTTTTTTTGGTCACAGCAGTTGTCCACAGCATTGCTAGTCCTCCTGAGTGAAATAGCTACAAAAAAAACCCCAAACAAAAGCATTTGCTGTCGTTGCTACTGTCTTTATGGAAATCTGAAACCCGGAAATAATTTCCGTGTACAGTGGTATGGCAGTCAGCATTGGTATAAAATAGAAATACAGGAAGAATATGTATCTTTAAATTGCATTTTCATTCTTCAAACCTTTTAGAATCCGGGGAAGGGGAGGTGATTTCTCAGAAAATTTTTGACAGAGTATCCTTTCACCTAGATTCCTAATCAGGCCAAAGAAGACTTAACACAGTTTGAAGATAGTTCATTTTAGTTCTGAGCCCTTGTAACTCATCCTGGCTGAGGAAACTTGGGCAAGTGTGGCCAGAGCTTGTTCTCAGAGTTGAATGGAAAACAAACGCACTTTTGCCTTCAGCTATCCTATCCATCACAAGAAGCAATCAACGACAAGGCAAGAGGCTGAATTAGCATTCAAGTCCACTTCCAGAGTCTCTTTCCTCGAGCATCAATCCCCAATTCTTTGATGCTATACGTAATCCTAAGGATAGGCTGGCAACAATGAACCTATTTTGGTAGCTTATGACAAATCGAACAGCTTGGATATGATTTCAGAATGGGAGTTTATTTTTATAACCGTGCCTTAACTTCTTTTTCCACATCTTCAGTGGCAGCGTAGAGTGCGCCACTGCGTACAGAATCATATAGTTTCAGTACACCTACAATTTTTACACAGTCTTCATACTTATATTAGTTTTGCTAACTAAAGCTGTTGTTATTGATTGCTAGGACTGGAAAACTATTAGGCTGTTTGGGTTTTTTCCCCGACACAGGCCCACTAGGAACAGTGTATTTCATCATTTGCATTCTGTTCCATGTACTAGTAGAGCTGGTGTCTTTCTATGGAGAATTACTTCCTGCACTGAGGGGAAGAGATAGGTCAGATGGACTTAAATGAAACAAGAACTTAGAGAAAGAGATTGTGTAGGGTCAGAAATGAAAGCATTGTAATCAGCAGACTGCTACTGCTGTACCTCTGACCTGTGCAAATCTTCTTGCCAACATCCAACTGAAACCTCTGCATCCTAAAATATCTGCTCTCCACACCGCTTTTTTTTCCAGTTTAACTATTTTAATTTAGGTGGTGTTTTTTTACTGAAAGTGTGAGGAAAGTGTTATTCAGTCTTTTAATATTTAATGTCTTTGAAAATGTAAAATTAGCTAGAAAAAAATCCCCTTATTTATGAGCTAGGCCCATATCAGCAACCTCAATTCAGAGTTGTCAGAGCTATGATCATTAAAAAGCCAACATCAGAGGCAAGGAGATCAGGAATCACGCACATATACCTAAAATGCTAGCATAATTTTTCTCAATTGTCAATAAATATCAAAATATATATTACTTATATTTAAATATTAAATAGCAATATATATTAAATAAATATATTTAAAATCCAGGATTCCCATGTTTTAAACTATGTGCAGAAATGTTCTGCTCTACTGACTACTGGCTGTTCTACTAGTGTTAGCTAGGCCACTGCAGAAAACACTTACAAATGCTGACTAAGGCATTGCTATGCCCTTCCCCAGGGTTGTAACACTTCTAAGAGAGGTGTGTCCCTGCAGCTGCTGTAATAAATCATCTATTTCAATGAATGGACTATCAGGAGCTGTCTGTGTATTTGCATTTATCAGCATCAAAGATCTTTTCATTAAGCTGTGTTCATAGTATACATAGCAAAATACATTTTTCACTTGCTATTATATACATTTAGCTTTACAACAATATTTCTAAGTCTTAAAAGCAGAAAAAGGTGTTCAAACTGTCATCATCATAAATCAATCCAACATCCAACAGAAAGCCTGCAGTAAGGGTGAAGGATTACATAATTCTTTCAAGAAAACTCTTCAAAAGAGCTAAAATACATTCTTATCTGAAGGTTATTCCTGTCTTGGAAAAAAACCTTACCTGATTGGATGAAACTTTGGAACCTTCCAGGACAAGATAAGCCTTTAAGATGAGTTAATCTAAAACCTACCCTTTACTATACAAGCTTTCAGAGAATTGTCAAAGTTTATAGCTCACAGAAATAAGACATAGCAGGACTTCCATTAACATATCCAGCAGACACCAAATTGGGTGACCCAAATACGATCACAGGGGCAAAGAAAGACGGATGCTTTCTGGTTCTCTGTATTTGAATAGAGGACGCATATCAAAGTATTCTATGTCTCTTGGCCATCGTCATCTTTCCTGAGGAAAAACACATCTATCCATGGCAACGAACAGAATTTATACTTCCTTGGATGGAGGGAGAGAAAAAAGTCAGTGACAGCACTGTCATTCCATCCTAATCTCCAGGTTTACCTTAATCAACCTTTTCTGAGATACAGTAGTCGCCATGGTGAAACTATTATTTGAATCCCTGTTGTTACACCCTTCCTTTTCTGTTTCTCCTTCCTTTCTCTTCCGTACAAAAATGTCATCAATCTCTGGTTTTTGCTTTACCTTTGAAAATAGAAAAAAAGATCATCAATGAAAAAACTCTTAGTTCTGTTCTAAGCTTTGGGCAAGATATCACATGCAAAAAGTGACATACTGTAGCTTCTGGAGCTGCTCTTGTCTATTTGCGAGACACAAAGCAATATCACCCGTCACATATGTTGTTACTTAGAGGTTATTTTTTTGACAGGTTTATCTGCCTTCCACAAATAAGTGAAGACTTCTCTAGTGACATTAAAACTGTCACACAGAGTACCTGACAGGGAGTCTAAGCACAGAAGCAAACAGTAATGTGGGCAACATTCAGACTGATAGCAAAAGAATCATTTTTGTTTCATTTAATTTAATTTGCTTCTGTCTAAAACAGTGACTCAAGATGCTTTAGATAACTGAAGTTTTCCATAGGCCATGCTCATCAGTGACTGGCGTCCCAAACTGTGAATTGCTAGTTTTCTCCGAGAGTCTTATTTCAAGCTGTAACCATGTTTTAATTATTTAGAATGAAATCAAGACATATTCCAGAAGATTAATACCTAATAAATTGGCAAAATATTGTAAACATATTCTGTCCTTTCCAGCTTATTCCTACTTTCGTCAGCCTATTTCACAAATGTGGGTAAGAAAGTTTACAGACTTTACATGATGCTTGACTGTAGTCAGGTCTTGGAGCTGATGGGGATAGATATGATCAGCTTTTCATCATCTTTAAGAACATCATAATTAACTTCTTTATTTCTGTGTACCTGAAAAAGCTTTAAATAGTCATAAAATCCACTCTTTAATCTCACAAACATCTACAAATACGTGAACTGTTACACTAAGTCCACCTGACTGGAATGACATTCACTATAACATGATTTCAAAACTGAGGTTTAAGCATCATACACCTAGGAGTATGAATAACAGTGATGTGATTGTTTTTTGCGACCTGTTACAGTAATCGTGGCATCTCCCTAGGGCTGAAAATACATTGAGCAAGTAAATCCAAAATTAGAGAAAATGTAATTGTAGACAGTAAAAATGAAAATGGGTGTGCTAATTATGTTTTATTTGGTATTTTGATGAAAGAATTAAATGTTCGAGAAATACATAGTAAACAAATAAGGATGCATTTGTGTAAGGAAGGTCATTGTGAAATTAGGCTGAGTGCAAGCTGAGAAGACTGTAGTTTATAAAGTCCTGCAGATAAGGCTATAAATAGAAATGTTAATTTATGGTCTACTTAGGAATTTCTACCTTGAATATTAGTATATATTGTAGAAAATGAACAAATTTGATGAGGCAGGTGGTAAAAACAGCTGTGACATTTTAAGATATTGTCTTCCACCATCCTATCCATAGCCTGCTGCTCTGTTATCACCTAAGCTTAAGGTGAGTTTGAACAGATACTAAAAGTGTTTTGAAGCAACTTTGCCAACTTTACACGATAGCAGATAACAAACGTTCATAAACCTTCCAGCTGAGTGGTGGTGCCAATAACCTCCAAATGAGGGGCAAATCCAAACAAACCGTGGGTAGTTAACACATTTAGTTGAGGCAGGGTGTTCTGTGGTAGATCAAAACTTTCTGAGATTACATAAGATCTCCTGATACATAAAGCTGAAAAGATGATTGTTTAAAATTTTGATTGAGTAGCTTTGAAAACCAGCTTTTCCAGAATATTTTTCTGGATTGTATAAGTAAAAAACTGTCCTCCTTTTAAAGCAGTTAAGTGTACCCTTACTTTATTCACAGAACTTTTGAAATGAAAGACAGCAAAAGGAAGAAAATCATGATCTAAAATATGTTTCATAGACAAATCAGTGTGGAATAACTTTCATTGTTTACTATTTTTAATTAGAAAACACTGTTCTCAGTTAAGTAACTTTTTACTTTTCTTTTTTGTTAATCTACATATTTTCTAAATCTTTATCATTTCCTCTATTCTCTTTGCATTCTACTGTAAACATTTTTTTTGGGGTGGGTCAAATATTCTCCTTGGCTTGGTCTTGAAATTTTGACACTAAAATTCATTTCAATCATCTAAAATGTATGCTTTTCCAGATATTGTAGCAGCATGGAGAGAAATATGGAATTTAGTTTGGCACAGGGAGAAACTATTAAACTCAGCAAACTACTTATAGTAATGCAATAACATTTTTTCCAAGCAGTGGTCTGGAGGAAAATGTTGTTTTATACCTTTATTTGTCATTTCAACCAGAAAATTTTAATCACTGATAGAAGGCTCTAGTGTTATAACATAGATGGTACAGGTTGCACGTAAGTATGATGATTTTACAGCTAAGAAATACTTTTTTTAAAAACATAATCTTTGAAACATTATAAATTATTCCTTCTTTTCTCTTATTTTCTTCCTCCTATGGTATGTTTCAAATATATCACTTTATTCCAATCTGCACAGAAAAGTGGAGGTATCCTCATAACAATAGATAACACAGACTGGAAAAACAAACAGTTTGAGTAGTGACATAATAAAATTGAAGAAAAAGTTACCCATTCCAATGCACAGATCCTTGTCATCATCTCAAATGTTACTTCTGCAGAAGGTTTATCCATAGTGATAGCACTTCTGTGAAATTTGCTGCAGTCTGCTACCCTATTGTTCAGGGCTAAATTTCTTTCCTTATTATTCCATATACATACTGCTTTCAAGCAATAAGTCCACAAAGAAATTTTACAGCTTTTTGTGCATTTTCAATTTCAGGTTTAGAAGCATTTATGCAACAAATCAGGAAAATTTCTACTGGAGTTAGCATTATGTCCTGGATTAAAATTTATTGGCATAGTTTATTTTTAACTATCATATATGCATACTAAATCAAGAACGTATTTTGCTTGCCTGGCCTTGTAATCTTTCATCCCTTCTCACCAGGGGAAACCATTTGGTTACAGACCATCTCCACTTCCGTTTGATTTCTAGCTTTGGAAATATCACAGGATAACAGGAACTTTGTACACCACTAAATATCCACTCAACATATGGCTATGTTTTACTCACCGAAAATAATAGGAGGAATTGTAAGACTTTTGGCCAACGTAGACTCAGTTACAATTTCATTTTAAAAATTTACTGGGCTTACATTCATGTAGTGAATAAATCAAGAGCAATTATTTCAGACAGGGTTCTGTACACACAGACGGTAGACAAACACATAAAGTTACACTACTTTTTGTCAATATATTTGAATATAAAAATAAAATCCCATCCCAGTTCATGTCAAAACAGAAGCTATTCAAATTATTTACATATAGCATAAAAAAACCTACTCCTGAACTAATACAGTCCTTGCATATAACCTCAGAACCAGAGCTTTGTGATTTTTAGGAGAAAAAACAAGAGCCTGCTGGCTTAAAGGAGGAACAAGTGGCCAAGCAGAAGGGGAGGAAAGGATGTGAAGGGGAAACGGAGGATGAGGACTTCTGAAGAAACAGAAGAGAAGAATAGGCTGGGGAACAAGAGACAGTAGAAGCTAGCAAACATGCGTGATTTTCAAGTGCTGGGCGAAGGAAGAAAATAAGAGAGCAGAAAAGGAGCGTAATTTGTAACACTGGAAGAAAAGAGGCAGCAAAACATGTAGAAAAAGTTCTCTTACTGTATTATTTATACAAAAAATAGGGCCAAAAATTGTGCTTGGCCTTATATCAAAATATCCTGAATATTACATATCAGCAAATTATAAACAAATTGGAAATTATTAAGAAATTTTCAAACTGAGGAGTTTGGTTTATTCACAGAAAATAAAAAATTGCAATATCGAATAATACCAAAGGTCTGTAGTGCATTAATCTCTCTAATATTTTCCAAAGCATCTGCTATTATGTAAAATAAAGTAAAAAAGATAAATTCTTGCCTTCCCTCCAGTACTGGTTATGAGTGGTGTGTAAGGCTTTCCAAAGCTGGAGGTTTCATCCAGGCCATCATGTTTGATAGTCACTGACAGGATTTCATTCTCTGTGGATTCGCCTACCCTGCTTTTCAGCCTTTATACATTCTGACCTTTACGGCACCCTAAGATAATGAATCCTGCAACTTGACTTTGTGTTATATGAGACAATATTTATGTTTGTTTTAACTTTACTGCTTATTTCATACATTTTACCATGCAAAATTAAATTCCTATCATCCTTACTCATTGCAGTGTTGGCACACTTTTGGGAATAAGCCTTAAGTGGAGACGAGCAAGACTGTTTTTTTCTATTTCTCTCAAGTATTATGTATAGCAAAAATGATCTTTAAATATCAGAGGTATTGCTCAGGTTTCTTACCAAGCTCATATAGAGTGGAACCTAGAACTTTCAGGTAATTATTGTTGGCTATAGGAACATTGATTTCTGATAAATATTATTCGTGTGAGTGACTTTAGGAGCATAATATATGAACTCCTAGACGCTGGGGCAAAGTTTATCAACATATTATTATTTGGAATATCTTTCTATAATTTTGCTTTTCATCAAGAATAAGCATCCTGAAAAACCTCCTCCAGCTATATTTAAATCATTGTAAAGGTTATCTAATACATACAATTTATAAGCACTGGCCAGGGTGCTTGTAGACCACATCCAACTCAACATGTTGATAAATATAAAGTATCAGGAAATAAGCATTGCTGTGCTACCACAATTCTTCAAAGTTTTTTTTTTTTTTTCCCAGAGGCAGTACCTGTTAAAGTGATGTCTGAAGACATTTACAAGATGCTAAAGAAATTGTCATTAGAATGAAAATACTCATCTTCAGTCTACGCTGACAAGTATCCTTGGGCTTAAACCTTACCCAACCTTTAAGACATTTACATCAAAGTTTTGTCAATGCAGCATATTACATACAATTTTGGGCTCATAGATGATTATCAGTTAAGATAAACAAATAAATTTTCAGTCTTCTGGTTTATATATATACAAAAATATATATGTGTGTATGTGTGTAGCAAGCCAAAGAACAAGTATTCGTCTTCAGTGTTTCTTTGTGGGTGGATGGATGAGAATATTTGTTCACACACGTATAAACTCACGTTTGGCCATTTCTGTGTAAAAATGCGGATGCCTGTGTTTATAGTATTATAATGAACTCATATATTTTTAAAGCATTCACACAGATTTATGACACAAAATAGAAATATTTCATCCTAAGGCAGTTCACCACCACAAATATTCTTTTATTACCCTAGATGAAATATTCTTGTCTCACAGGTGACAGGGTATATCTGGAGTTGAAAATGATGCTTCCTCAAAAGGAATGTAACTTCACATTTGCAAAGTATTAAACTGTCTGAATGCAGGTGAGAATAACCCCTTCCTCACATCCCCCCTTCCCCCCCAC